>Ga0075434_100002645_pt1 | contig 15802 bp, 15 predicted proteins | sample RhiMethybrSRZTD3_FD_75298 | JGI IMG/M metagenome (GOLD analysis project Ga0075434, IMG submission 75298) | Populus rhizosphere microbial communities from Tennessee, USA - Rhizosphere MetaG P. TD hybrid SRZTD3 | ecosystem: Host-associated > Plants > Roots > Rhizosphere > Soil | place: USA... | reverse complement strand
TACGAGGTGCTGCGCTTCAAGGGGCTCGGTGAGATGGACTGGGAGGAGCTCAAGGTCACGACGATGGACCGCGCGACGCGGAACCTGCTCCAGGTGTCGGTCGAGGACGCCGCCATCGCCGACGACATCTTCTCCAAGCTGATGGGCGACGACGCGGAGACGCGCCGCCACTTCATCCAGGAGAACGCCAAGGACGTGCGCTTCCTTGACATCTGACGCCCATGCCTGACGACACCCAGCAGACACTCGAAGGGAACATCGAGCCCATCGAGATCCAGGAGGAGATGGAACGCTCCTTCCTGGACTACGCGATGTCAGTCATCACCGCGCGCGCCCTTCCCGACGCGCGCGACGGCCTCAAGCCCGTGCAGCGCCGGATCATCTACGGGATGTACGAGCAGGGGCTGCGCCCGGACCGCAAGCACCAGAAGTCGGCCCAGGCGGTCGGCCAGGTGATGGGGAAGTACCACCCGCACGCGGGGGAGGCCATCTACGACGCGCTCGCACGGATGGCCCAGGAGTTCTCGCTGCGGTATCCGCTCATCGACGGGCACGGCAACTTCGGGTCACCCGACCCGAACGACAGCCCGGCGGCCCAGCGATACACCGAAGCGCGTCTCGCCCCGCTGGCAATGGAGCTCATCGGCGAGATCGACGAGAACACCGTCGAGCTCGCCGACACCTACGACGGCCAGAACCAGGAGCCCGTCGTGCTGCCGGCGCGGTTCCCCAATCTGCTCGTCAACGGCGGTGGCGGGATCGCGGTCGGAATGGCGACGAACATCCCTCCCCACAACCTGAACGAGGTCATCGACGCGTGCATCTACGTGCTCGAGAACCCGGACGCGAAGCCGAACGACCTCATGCGCTTCGTGAAGGGGCCGGACTTCCCGACCGGCGCGCTCATTCTCGGCCGCGACGGCATCAAGGACGCGTACCGGACGGGCCGAGGCTCGATCAAGATGCGGGCCGTCACCGACATCGAGGAAGGGCGACGAGGTGAGGGGCGGATCGTCGTCACCGAGGTGCCCTACCAGACGTCCGTCGAGGTGATCGGCCAGAAGATCGCGGAGCTCGTGAACGAGCGCAAGGTCGAGGGCATCAAGGACGTCCGCAACGAGTCGGCGGGTGACACGACACGTCTCGTGATCGAGCTCCGCCGCGACGCCAACCCGCAGGTCGTGCTGAACCAGCTCTACAAGCACACACCGATGCAGTCGAGCTTCCCGGTGAACATGCTTGCCCTCGTCGACGGGGTGCCGAAGCTGCTGAACCTCTCGCAAGCGGTGCTCGTGTACGTCGCCCACGAGATGGACGTGGTGACGCGGCGCACACAGTACCGAGTCGACAAGGCGCGCGAACGCGAGCACATCGTCGAAGGGCTCGTACGCGCCCTCGACATGATCGACGCGATCATCGAGCTCATCCGAGCCGCGGCTGACGTCGACGCCGCCCGCACCGGGCTCATGGAAAAGCCGTTCGAGTTCAGCGAGATCCAGGCGAACTTCATCCTCGACATGCAGCTCCGGCGGCTCACACAGCTCGAGGGCCAGAAGCTGCGCGACGAGCTCGGCGAGCTGCGAGAGCAGATCAAGGAGCTCGAGTCGATCCTGCGGAGCAAGAAGAAGCTCCGCACGGTGATCAAGGACGAGTTGGGCGAGCTGCGCGACCGCTACGGCAACGAGCGCAGAACACGCATCACCGTCGACACCGGCGACCTCGACGCCCTCGACCTCATCGAAGACGAAGAGGTCATCGTCGTCCTGTCGAAGAAGGGCTACATCAAGACCGTCGCCGCCGACTCCTTCCGCCGGCAGGGTCGGGGCGGCAGGGGCGTGAAGGGCGGCAACCTGCGCGACGACGACTACGTCGCCCACCTGCTGACCACCACCGCCCATTCCTACCTGCTCTTCTTCTCCAACCGCGGCCGCGTATACCGGCTCCGCGCTCACGAGATCCCGATGAAGGAGCGCACCGCCCGCGGCACCGCCCTCGTCAACCTCGTCTCGCTGAACCAGGGGGAGCAGATCCAGGCGATCATCGACACCCGCACGTACGAGGACGGCGCGTACCTCTTCTTCGCCACGAAGAACGGGGTGGTCAAGAAGACGCGGATCTCGGAGTTCGATTCGTCGATTCGCAGCGGCCTGAAGGCCATCAACCTGCACGGCAGCGACGAGCTGGTGAAGGTGATTCAGACCACGGGCCGCAATGACATCGTCATGGTCTCGCGCGAAGGTATGACGATCCGTTTTGCTGAGAGCGGCGTGAGAGCGATGGGACGCGACACGGCCGGTGTGCACGGCATGAAGCTCAGGAGCAAGGATGACGCGGTCATCGGCTGCGACGTAGCGCGTCGTGGCGCCGTCATGCTGTTCGTCAGCTCGAGCGGCCACGGCAAGCGCACCAAGCTCGACCTGTTCAAGCGGCAGAATCGAGGAGGGCAAGGGGTCCGTGGGATGAAGATCACCGCCGCCCGGGGTGGGGTCGTCGGGGCCTTCTGCGTGAACGACACTGACGAGATCTTGGTCTTCTCGTCGGCGGGCAATATCATTCGCATGGGAGCCAGGGAGATCTCGGCGCAGGGCCGTGACGCCACTGGTGTGCGCGTTGCCCGACTCGGCGCGGGTGAGAGCGTCGTCGCTGTAGCTCCTGTACTCGAAGCCGACGACGGAGAGGACCTCTCAACCCCATGAGCGCCAGCCCCGAAGATATGGAGCCGCGGCGCACGAGAAGCGCCCAGGCCAATCCGATGCGCAACGAGCCACAGACCCGCGCCGGCCGTCGAGCCCCGGCCCCGGCGCCGCCGTCCGGCGACGGCCCTGGTGCCGGCGCGCCGTCATCGGACGCATCGCCCGCACGTACCACGCGCCCCGCCCGGTCACGCGCCGCTCCGGTTCCCGGACCACGGGCGCCCCGTCGCGTCCGCCACACGATCAAGAAGGTCGACTTGTGGTCGGCGCTGAAGATCTCGCTGTGCTTCTACGTCTGCGAGATGGCCGTTCTCGTCACTGCGATCGCGTTCCTGTGGTTGGTCGCGGACGCCTTCGGTGTCATCGGCAGCGTCGAGAAGTTCATCGGCGACTTGCTGTCGTCGAAGGACTTCAAGTTCCTGTCTGCCGGCATGCTGCGAGGGACGATCCTGGTCGGACTGGTGCTGGTCGCCATCCAGGTCGTCGCGACGGTTCTGGCGTGCGCGTTCTACAACTTGTTCGCCGAGCTCTTCGGCGGCATCGAAGTCACGGTCATCCAAGAGGACGCGCCCGCCGGCAAGCGTTGACCGCACGTGTCTGCGGCCCGCCGCGTGCAGTCCCGCTGGTACCCTCCGTGACTCCTCGGGGCTATAGCTCAGCCGGTTAGAGCGCATCCCTGATAAGGATGAGGTCGGTGGTTCGATTCCACCTAGCCCCACTCACCTCCGCCGGCTGACCATGACGCGCCCGGCCCGGACGAGTACAACCCCGCCGCACGCTTTGACCGATACGCGTGCCGAATGCGAAATGGGCTGCTAGCTTGCCGCAGTTCCAAACGTGCCTTGGGTGGGACGGACACGGAGGTCTGCAATGGCCGGATTCTCGAAGGCCGGTCGGCGATTGGGCGTGCTCGCAGGCTCGCTGGCGCTGGCAACCGCGGGACTCGTCGGGTTGCTTGCAGCGCCCGCTGCCGCGGTCACTGTCTCTGACGAAGCCGAGCTTCGGGCTGCGTTCACCAACGCGGCCGAGACCCAGATCGATCTCGACGCCGACATCGTTCTGAGCGACTGCAGCGGCGCCCCCGCCGGAGAGGTGCGGAGGAACAGCAACACCGCCCTGACCATCGACGGGCACGGGTTCCAGGTCCGTCAGACGTGTCCGACCGCCGGTGTGTTCGGCCAGAGCGGCGGCGCCCCGATCACGTTCCAGAACATCTTCATCACCGGTGGTCACCAGGACAACAACGACACGTGCTACGGCGGCGGCATCCGCGCCAGCGCACCGATCACCGTTCTCAGCTCGAGCATCGTGGGCAACTCTGCGGCGTGCGCAGGCGGTGGCATCAGCGTCGGCAGCTCGTTGACGGTGAGGAACTCGACGATCAGCGACAACTCCACCGACGGCGAGGGCGGTGGCATCTTCCAGTCTGCCGGCCCGGACGCCACGTTCAAGATGGCGAACTCGACCGTGACCGGCAACGACACCTCCAGCGACAACGCCGGCGGAGGCATTCGGTTCTTCGGCGCCGCCACGATCGTGTACTCCACGATCGCGAGCAACACCGCGACCAACGAGGCAAATCTCAGTGGCTACACGGGCGGGCCCGCGAGCCTCACGATCTTCGGCACCGTGGTTGCCCTCCCGCTCGGAGGCGGCGACAACTGCGCCGGATTCGGCACGCCCACGACGAGCTACAACTGGGACGACGACGGCACGTGCGGCTTCAACGGCACGGGCGATCACTCCAACGCCGGCGATCCCGGCCTCGCCGCGCTGGCATCCAACGGCGGGCCCACACAGACGCGGGAGCCGGTCTCCGGCAGCCCGCTCGTCGACAAGATCCCCACCGGCTCGTGTCAGAACGACGGCGCAGCCGGGATCACAACGGATCAGCGGTTCCTGCCCCGTCCGGCTGGAAATGGTTGTGACATCGGCGCGGTCGAGGTTCAGCCCACGCCGCCGGGTCCGGGCCCGGGTCCGGGCCCGGAGCCGGGTGCGCCCGAGGCGGCGCCGGTGGTCGTGGGCGTGGTGCGATTCACCGGGTGACGACGTGAACCAGACGGTTCGGGCGAACAAGTTCGCGTCGCGAGCACGCGGACCGGCCTGACGCGCTTCGTGCGACCGGCCCTACACTCCCGGCCATGAAGGCGCTCCGCCGCGGTCTGATCGTCGCCGTGATCGCCGTCCTCGTCGGCGGGTTCGTGAAGCTGCGTGGCAAGGGAGGCGTGCCTCCCACCAGCGGCGGCTGGCGCGAGCTCGACGGCCCCGACTTCCGCTGACGCCTTTGGCCACCGTCCTGCTCGAGGGGGTCGGAGCGGTCGGAATCCGGGCCGCCCGGCAGCTGGTCGACACGCCTGGCCTCGACAGGCTGCTGATCACGGCGCGCGGGTCCTCGCATGCCGCCGACCTCGCCGCGTCTCTTGGAGACCGCGCCGAGGCCGTCGAGCTGTTCCCCGACGACCCGCTCCCCGCGGGTGTGGACGCGGCGGCCGCCGCGCTGCCGGCCGCCCTCGTCGCCCCTCGCGCGAAGCGCGCTCTCGCGGCCGGCGTCCCGTTCACGTCGACCGTCGACGACGCTGCGGCGATCGACGAACTCCTCGAGCTCGACGAGCCGGCGCGGCGTGCCGGCGTCCTTCTCGCGCCGGGCTGCGGGCTTGCACCCGGGCTCGCCGACGCGCTCGCTCGGCACGCCGCCGACGCGCTCGACTCCGTCGACGAGATCCACGTGGCGCGCGCGGGGTCAGCCGGTCCCGCCTGCACGGCTGCCGTCCGCCGCTCGCGCCGTGATCCGGCTGTCGAATGGCGCGACGGCGGTTGGCGGGACGAACGTCGTCCGAACCCGGAGCTCGTATGGTTCCCGGATCCGATCGGCTCCCGCGAGTGCGCACCGGTTGCGGTCGGTGTCGCGCTCCTGGTCCGGGCGTTCCCGGGTGTCCGCCGCGTAACGGTCCGCTTCGCCGAACCAGTCAGCCGGCGCCTCACGTGGCCGGGCCGGCGAGGGCTCGACGAGGGATGGGGATCGACCCGGGTCGAAGTTTGGGGTTGGCGGGGCCGGGCGCGCGAGTCGATGGTGTACGGCCTGATCGACCGCACCGGGCTCGCAGCCGGGACCGTCCTCGCAGTGACGGCCGCCCGGCTCGCCGGCATCGCACCCGGTCTTGCCGCCCGCAGTGGGCCTGCCGCGGGCGTGCACGGCCTTGCGGCGTTGGTCGAGCCCGTGCCGTTCCTCGCCGAGCTCGCACGGCGGGGCGTGAAGGCGGCGGTGTTCGAGGGCGTGGCGGTCGCGTGAGCGTCCGGCTGCGCCGCCTCCGTGTGCGGGTTCCCGGTGGCACTGTTGTCGTGTTCGTGCTCTCGATGTTGGCGTTGCTGCGCGTCGGTCGGGGCCGGCGGGCAGTCGGTGTGGGCTTCGGGATGTCGGCGCCGCTCTGGGCGCGGCGAACGAGTGAGCGAGGGGACACAGTGAGCGAAGACGGTGCGAGAGAAGGATTCAGCGACGAGGTTGCGCGCCGGATCGGCGTCCTCAGCGGCGCCGAGCAGGTGTCACGCGCGCTCGAGCGTGCGGCGAGCGGCGAGGGCGCAGTGGGACCCACGACCACGCTGGGCGACCAGGCCGTGATCCCGTTGCTCGAGACGTATGCGACGGGGGGGTTCGGCGGCGGCGCGGGCGGTGGTGTCGACGAGGGCAGTGGCGGAAGCGGCGGCGGTGGCGGCGGAGGCGGCGTGGGCCGCAGCCGCACGATCGCGGTCGCGGTCGTAGGACCCGACGGCGTGAAGATCCGGCCGGTCGTCGACGTGACCGGGCTCGCGTTGCCGGCCGCCGGCGCGATTGCCGCACTCCTCCTCGGAGCCGGACGGCGACGACGCCGTTGGCGTCGCTGAACACGTTTCAACGACGGGCCCGACGCGGACCCCGTGGCATGCTGGAGTGCAGGGGGACGTAGCTCAGTTGGCTAGAGCACCTGCTTTGCAAGCAGGGGGTCGTGGGTTCGAGTCCCATCGTCTCCACTGCGTTGTCGAAAACACAACGGTGCGTGCGTTTGGTGCGGCTCCGCTCGCATGACGACAACGCCGACCGGTTTTGCCAGGACGCGTCGGGCCGCACGCTTCCATAGACTGCGCTCGCCCAGGTTTGGCAGGGCGGCGATGTTGAGACGGAGGGCAGGACAATGAGCGACACGATGAAGAGCCGCGGGACCGCGACCGACGCGCCGGCGATGCTCGACCCGTCCCTGATCATGCAGATCGGTATGGGCTTTTGGCCGTCCAAGGCCTTGCTGTCGGCTGTCGAGCTGGGTCTGTTCACCACACTCGGATCGGGCACGCTCACAGGAATGGAGATCGCCGAGCGTCTAGAGCTTCGCTCTCGTGCGGTGTACGACTTCCTCGACGGGCTGGTGGCCTTGCGCATGCTCGAACGAGATGGGCTGGGCGAGGACGCTCGTTACCGCAATACCGCTGAGACCGCGCTCTTTCTTGATCGCAACAGCCCCGCATACCTAGGCGGCATCCTCGAGATGGCGAACGCTCGGCTGTACGGCTTCTGGGGCGGGTTGACTGAGGCCCTCCAAACTGGCCAACTCCAGAGCGAGGCCAAGCAGACCGGCCACTCGATGTTCGAGGAGCTCTACCGCGATCCCGCTCGCCTGGAGCAGTTCATGCAGGCGATGGTCGGAATCTCGATGGGCAACTTTCATGCCCTCGCCGACAAGTTCGACTTCTCGCGCTATCAGACCGTCTGCGACGTGGGAGGTGCCACCGGCAAGCTGTCGATGGTCCTCGCCGAGCGCCACCCCCACCTGCAGTGCACGACCTTCGACCTTCCCGTCGTGGAACCCATCGCCACCCGGACCATCGAGCAGGCCGGCCTCAGCGACCGGGTCAAGGTCGGCTCGGGCGACTTCTTCGCCGATCCTCTGCCCAAGGCCGATGTGATCACGATGGGCAACATCCTCCACGACTGGAACCTCGAGCGGAAGCTTCAGCTCATCGGTGCGGCCTTCGAAGCACTCCCTCCCGGTGGTGCGTTCATCATCATCGAGAACCTGATCGACGACGAGCGGCGCGAGAACGTCTTCGGGCTCATGATGTCCTTGAACATGCTGATCGAGTTCGGAGACGCCTTCGACTGCACCGGCTCCGACTTCGGCGGTTGGTGCACCGCCGCGGGCTTCCAGTCAGTCGAGGTGATTCCCCTCGCAGGCCCTGCCAGTGCCGGAGTCGCGTACAAATAACACCGGTCCCCCTCGCGGGTCACACGAGGGCCCCCGCCGGACGCGAGCAGACCGACGCGCTCCTCGCATGCCCGACGGCGCACAGAATGATGACGGCGGCGGCGCGGCGCGAGACCGCACATAGCCGGCAGAAATGCGCTACGCCCAGATACCCGCTGGCGGACGTATTCAAGGCGGGACTGAGCGGAGCGAACGCGTCGATTGTCGACGGCAGGACCCAATCAGTGCAGATTGCTATCCCGGTACATTTGCAACAGCTGGCGAAAGGGATCGTTCGACTGTTGTCGAGGGTTCGAATATCGACCCACCAGGTCCACTCCCCGCGGTTACCGCCGTGGCCGAACGTTCCGGGTCAGCTCGGCGAGCGCGCGAAGATGCCCGCCGCGCATCCCTCCCGTCGAACAGGGGTAGGTCCACGCCGTGGCTGACTACGAGATCCCCGAACCGGAACCCAAGGAGATCGACGAGAAGCTCGCGATCGAGCTGCGCCACCTGGCGGACAACGCGGTGCTCAAAGGACAGCCGCAGGGCGAGGAGCAGTGCGAGAACTGCCGGTATTACTTCGAGAACACGGCCGAGATCTCGTATTGCTGGCATCCCAAGCTGCGCATCCTGGTCGGCGCCAAATGGTGGTGCCAGTGGTGGGAAGCCATCCCCGACAGCTGATCTACCGACGCACCGCAGCTCGCGCGACCGACAGCAAGCGCTTGCGCTCGGCCTTCGTCGTCACCCGCATCCGCTCGAACTCGGCGTCGATGCGGACATCCGCGTACAGCCCGCTGGGATCCTCGTGGAAGTGCAGGAAAGCGCGCGAACCTCGATAGAAGACGCCGCGCTTCTTCTCCTTCAAGCCGTCGACGCCGCGCAGCTCGCGCAACAGGTCGTCGAGCTGGTCGAGGCCCGAGGCGCTGACGTGCTTCACGGCCTGATCATCGCGGAGCGCTCGGATGCGCGCGCCTCACGTCGCCAGGGCCACCACTCACGCCAGCGGGCGAGCGTGTACGCAACGGCCAGTACCACCCAGCCGCCGACGGCGTCCAGGAAGTAGTGGTTCCCGGTGACGACCGTGGCGAAGATCATCAGCACGGGATACGAGGCCAGCAGCAACCGGGCCCAGTAGGGACGAACCAGCGGCCACAACGCGAAGACCGCCCACGTCGCCCACGCGATGTGCAGGCTGGGCATGGCGGAGTAGAGGTCGCCCGTCTCCTGCGCATGCGGGACCGGCTTGCCGATCGTGAAGTACGTGAGCCGGGTGTCCACGAAGCCGAAGCTCGACGGCAAGAGCCGTGGCGGCATCAGCGGATAGAACCAGAACCCGACCAGCGCGACCACGAGGATCAACAGGAAGGTGTTGCGCCAGCGCACGTAGCGGCTGGGATCGAAGTGGTAGAGCGCCACCAAAGTGACGACCGGCACGGCGAAGTGGATGCTGCCGTAGAAGAGGTTCCAGAAGCCGATGAACCACCGGGACGAGAGGAACCATCCCTGGATCGTCCGCTCGTGAGAGATGCCGAGTCGCTCTTGCCAGTCGATGACCTGCTTCGCGTTGTGGAAGGCGTCGGCGCGTGAGACGCCCACGAGGTCGCGGATCCAGCCGTACACCGGGTAGAGAGCGAGGATCATCCCCGCCGCTTCGAGCGCCCATCCCCCGCGGATCCGCTTGCTGCGGGGTCCGGGCGCGGGTTCCTCCGACGGGACCGTCATGAGAGGGCACTTCAGTTGCTCCCCGGATGCGCCGCAAGCGGTCCCGCCCGGGACGGCGTAGCCCGATCGGACTAGCCTGCCCGAGGGCGGAAACGGCCAGATCGGGCCATGTTCCGCGGCTCTGGCTGGTCACACAATGGGGTGTCACTGACCCCGACGCGGTGTGTGCGCGCGCTGCGTCGGGGACGACCTGGCGGCACGGGTCGGACGGGAGCCGGATGACCACCACTGTGGCGAGACGAACTGGCCGGCACCTCCGGCTGTGGGTCGGTGTCGCCGTCGCCGTCGGCGTTCTGTTCATGCCCGGGCTCAGCCGGACCGAGGGCCTCACCCTGAGCGCCGCCGCCCTGACCTACGTCCTCGGCGCGACCCTGTTCGACGCGATCGCGGCGCGCCGGCCCGGCTTCCCGGCTCGCTGGCTCACCCCGCTCCTGGGGTTGGCCGCGATCGAGCTCGTCATCCTCGCGATCCCGCGCGCGCTCGGAGCGGGGCTCGTTCTCTTCCTGCTCGTCGTCACCTTCTCGACCTACGTCGCTGGTCTACGTCTCGGGCTCTGGCTGTGCGTGGCGGCGGTTCCGGGCGCCGCCCTGGCCAACGCGATCGCACCGGAAGCCGACCGCGTCGACGGGGCGACGGTGATTGCGTTCACAGTGCTCGTCCCGGTTCTGGCCTTCCTCACCGGGCGCCTGACCGCCGAGCGTCGCCGCACCGCAGTCGCGCTGGCGCGTCTCCACGACGCGCTCGGCGCCGCCGAAGAGCAACCCGACCTGGTGACCACGCTCGACTCGATCGCAGCGTCGGTCGGCCACGCGGTCCGCGCCAGGATCGCCGGAGTCATCCTGCGTGACCGCGACCGGGTCACCGTGGCGGCGTGGACCACCGGAGGGTCGGCGCCCACGCCGGCCGAGGCCGAGCAGCTGACGCGCGCCGAGTTGGAGCTCGGCTCGTCGAGCCCTTTCGTCGCCGGACTGTCGGCGCGCCGGCATGTCGTCGTCGACGACTTCGACGGGGATGGGCGCTTCGGTGGCTGGTCGGGCCCGTGGGCGAGCATGCTGCGCGGCCTCGGCTGCCGGTCGCTCACGCTCGTACCGCTGCGGCTGGGTCACGAGGTGATCGGCGTCATCGCGGCCGCGTACACACAGCCTCGGGCGGCCTCCGCCGACGATCTTGCGTTTCTCGAGGCGTTCGCCGATCGCGCCGCGCCCGTCGCCGTCCGCGCCCGTGCGTACCACCAGGAACGTGAGTCGGCGGAGAAGCTCGTCCTCCTCGATCGGCAGAAGGGCGAGTTCCTCGCGCTCGTCTCGCACGAGCTGCGCACGCCGCTCACGGCGGTGAAGGGGTTCGTCGACACCGTGCTCGAACACTGGCAGACGCTTCCCGACCCGCGCCGACGCGACTTGCTCGACCGGGCGTCCTCGAACGCCGACGAGCTCAACCGCCTCGTCGGCCAACTCCTCGACTTCGCCCGCCTCGACGCCGCCGACGTACGAATGAACCGCCGGCAGATCGAAGTGTCCGTGGAAGTCGGGGACGTGCTCGACAACCTCGCCCCGGCCTTGGCCGAGCACCCGGTCGAGATGGACATCCCCGCGGGAGTCATTGTCGTCGCCGATCCCAACGCCTTCGCCGACGTGCTCACGAACCTGCTGACGAACGCGGCCAAGTTCTCGCCCGACGGCGCGCCGATCAGGGTGCGCGCCGAGGCCGACGGCCCTGATGTCGTCGTGTCGGTCACCGATCACGGCACGGGCATCCCGCTCGACGAGCAGGCACTGGTGTTCGACCGCTTCTATCAGTCCCCGTCGAACCTGCCATCGCAGCGCGGTACCGGCATCGGCCTCACGATCGCCAAGCGGTTCACGGAGATGCAGGGCGGACGGATCAGCGTCGAGAGCGAGCCCGGGCTCGGCTCGACGTTCTTCGTGTCGATGCCGGCGGCCACGTCGAACACGGGCCGCATCGAGCGCACGGGGGTGGCGACGTGACCTGCCGCCGCGTCGCCGTTCGGGCACTCGCGTTCGCGGCCGCCGCGCTCGGGGTCACGGTTGCCGCGGTCCCCGCGTACAGCCAGATCCTGCCGCCTCCTCCCGTCACCACGCCTCCCGTCGACATCGGGGTCCCCGGCCTCGACATCCAGCTGCACGTGCCCGGCCAGGAAATCGGAGGGTCCACCGTTCCCGCCGTCCCGGGCGTGCCGGGCTTGCCTCCCGGTTCCAGCTCCGCCCCGTCCGGCGGCCCGAACGCATCGTCTGCACCGGACGGTGCGTCGGCGCCCGAGTCCACGCCCGACCCGTCCGCAGTCCCGGTCGAGCCGACGGTGCCGCCGTCAGCGGCGCCCGGCGACGCCGGCTCGTCCCAGTCGACAGAGCGAGCGCTCGGCGCCACCGGCCGCCGGTCGGCGGGGGGCCCCAGCCTCGGCTCGGCCATCGCGGGCGTCGTCACCAAGCCGAGCACGCTCGTCGGCGCGTTGACCCTCGCCCTGGGCCTCGGCGTCGTGGTCGGCGCCGCCCCGTACCTGCCGCGGTACCGGCGGCGACAGCGCGAGCTGCTCGCCCAGTGGGCCCAGGCGTCGGAGCGCGAGCACACCGTGGCCGCCAGGCTCGCCCAGGCCGAGCAGCAGAAGAGCGAGTTCCTCGCCCTCGTCTCCCACGAGCTGCGCACGCCGCTCACGGCCGTGAAGGGCTTCGTCGACACGGTGTTGCTGCACTGGGAGCGGCTCCCCGACGATCGCCGGCGCGAGCTGCTGACCCGGGCGTCGTCGAACGCCGACGAGCTCGGCCGCCTCGTACGCCAGCTCATGGAGTTCGGCCGCACCGAGAGCGGCCCGATTCAGATCGCGCCAGCCGAGCTCGACGTGGCGGCGGCGGTCGACCTGGCGCTGCTCGGCATCGCTCCGGTCACGGCCCGGCACCGCATGGAGGTCGACGTCCCGGACGGCCTCGTGGTGGACGCCGACGCCGACGCGTTCAACCACGTGCTGGTGAACCTGCTCACGAACGCGGTGAAGTTCTCACCGGCGGGCAGCCGCGTCGTGGTCAGTGCCCGCCGCGCCGGGAACGAGGTCGTCATGTCGGTCGCCGACGAGGGTGCCGGCGTCGCGCCCGAGGAGCAGGAGCGGATCTTCGACCGCTTCTACCAGTCCCGCAACGGCGACCACGCGCGCGGCACCGGCATCGGCCTGACGATCGCGCAGCGGTTCACGGCCCAGCACGGCGGCCGCATCTGGGTCGACAGCGAGCCCGGAAGGGGCGCGACGTTCTCCTTCACGATGCCGGTCGCCGCGACTGATCTCCTGGCGGCTCAGTACTCGTAGAAGCCCGCGCCGCTCTTCCGCCCCAGCTTCCCGTCGGCCACCATCTCGCGCAGCAGCGGCGGGGCGGCGAACGCTTCGCCGTACACCGCGTGCAGGTCGTCGAGGATGAACAGCACCGTGTCGAGCCCGACCCGGTCGGCCAGCTCGAGCGGTCCCATCGGGTGGTTGTAACCGAGCTTCATCGCGGTGTCGACGTGCTCGGCGCTGGCGACGCCCTGCTCGTACGCGCGCATCGCCTCGCACATCAGGAGTGTGCCGAGGCGCGTGGTCACGAACCCGGGCATGTCGCGCACCTCGACCGTCTCCTTGCCGACGGCGCGGGCGAACTCGACGCCGCGCGCCACGGTGGCGTCGGTCGTGTCAGGCGCGCGCACGACCTCGACGAGACGCATAGCCGGCACCGGATTGAAGAAATGCAGCCCGACCACCTGGCTCGACCGACCCGACGCCGAGCCCAGCTGCTCGATCGACAGCCCGCTCGTGTTGGACGCGATCACGGTTTCGTCCCCGGCGGCGGCACCGAGCGTGCCGAACACGTCGCGTTTGAGGTCGAGATCCTCGGGCACCGCTTCGACCACGATGTCGGCTCCCGCGACCGCCGCCGCGACGTCGGTCGTCGTCTCGAGCGGGGCGAGGCCGTCGAGCTCAGCGCCCCGCTTGCGTGCCTGGGCCTCGTGCCGCTCGACCCGCTCGCGAGCGGCGGCGACGAGCTCGTCCGTCGGCTCGACCGCGGTCACGGGGAACCCGGCGGCGCGGGCCACGAACGTGATGCCCGAACCCATGATCCCGCAGCCGACTACGGCCGCCCGCGTCACGACGCCGCCTCCCGGGGCGGGCTGTCCGCCTTGCGACGAACGAAGAAGGTGCCGGTCCCCTTCGAGACGAGCTCGCCGTCAAGGTCGCTGATCGCCGTCTCGAGGTACGCGACCTGGCGGGCGAGGCGCACGACCTCGCCGCGGACCGTCAGCGCGTCGCCTGCCTGCGCCGCTCGCATCGTCGAATACTTGAGCTCGAGTGTGGCGGCCCGGTCGCCGGACTCGAGCGCGGCGTTCGTGGCGAAGTTCATGGCGGCGTCGTGGACGACCCCGTACACGCCGCCGTGCACCGTGCCCGCCGGGTTGCACGCCAGCTCCGTCGGCTTCCACTTGGCGGTCGCCCACCCCTCGCCGTAGTCGTCGAACGAGATCCCGAGCTGCGCCAACAGCGCCATTCCACCGTCGCCGAGCGACCGGTCCATGTTGCGGGGCACGGGCCGGAATGTAGCCCGCGGCGATACAGTTGACCGGTTGGTCTAGTAGCCGAGGAGGCTCCCATGCCCACGGCCGTCATCGTCGACGCCGTCCGTACCCCCCAAGGGCGGCGGAACGGCGCGCTCAAGGACGTCCACCCCGTCGATCTCGCCGCGCTCACGTTGGACGCTCTGATCCAGCGCACGAGCCTCGACCCGGAACTGGTCGAGGACGTGATCATGGGCTGTGTCATGCAGGTGGGGGACCAGGCGGTGAACGTCGGCCGCAACGCCGCCCTCGCCGCCGGGTTCCCGGAGTCCACGGTGGGCACGACCGTGGACCGTCAGTGCGGCTCGTCCCAGCAGGCCGCGCACTTCGCCGCCCAGGGCGTCATCGCGGGGGCGTACGACATCGTGATCGCCGCCGGCGTCGAGAGCATGACCCGGGTCCCGATGGGCGCGTCGTTCACTCCTGGCAGCCAGCCCTTCGGCCCCAAGATGTTCGCCCGCTACCAGGAGCGGGGCGGTCTCGTACCGCAGGGGATCTCTGCCGAGCTCATCGCCGAGAAGTGGGACATCTCGCGCGAAGACAACGACCGCTTCTCGCTCGAGTCGCACCTGCGCGCCGCGCGTGCCACCGACGAGGGACGCTTCGAGCAGGAGATCATCCCGGTGCAGGTCGCGGGCGAGGAAGGCACCAAGCTCTTCGCGCGCGACGAGGGCATCAGGCCCGACTCGTCACTCGAGAAGCTCGCCAGCCTGAAGCCGGCGTTCAAGCCCGACGGTGTCGTGACAGCGGGCAACTCGTCGCAGATCAGCGACGGCGCCGCCGCCATGCTCGTCACCAGCGAGGAGGCGGCCAGCCGCCTCGGCCTCACCCCGAAGGCGCGGTTCCACTCCTTCGCTCTCGCCGGTGTCGACCCCGTGTTCATGTTGACGGGACCGATCCCGGCGACGACCAAGGTGCTCGAGAAGGCGAAGATGACGCTCGACCAGATGGACCTGGTCGAGATCAACGAGGCGTTCGCGCCGGTGGTGCTCGCGTGGGAGAAGGAGCACCACCCCGACATGGCCAAGGTCAACGTGAATGGCGGCGCCATCGCTCTCGGTCACCCGCTCGGCTGCTCCGGCGCCCGCCTCGCCGCCACGCTGTTGCACGAGCTCGAGCGCACCGACGGCCGCTGGGGCCTCCAGGTCATGTGCGAAGGCGGCGGCATGGCCAACGCCATGATCATCGAGCGCTTGGGCTGACCAGCGGGGGGCGGCCCGGCGGGGATCGCCTCCTCCTTCGCTTGGCAGAGGCGTCGTCGGCGACCCCTTCGGGCCGCCCTCAGGCGCGTTTCCCACGCTCGTTGACCAGCCCGTTCCCCAGCCTGGGAGGAGTGGGAGGACAATGGACGTGTGGTCGGGACGATTCTTCGTGTGGTGGTCGGGCTGGTCGGAGCCCTGACCATCTACGTCGTCGGTGCGTCCCTCCTCCGGAAGTTCAAGGTGGCGCCGGAGCCGGAACCGGACCCGTCGCAACTGCGGCCGGTCGAGGCGGAGTTCCGCTGCACCGTCTGTGGGACGACCGTGGTGATGACCGCCGCCGCCGGCGACGAGCCCGAGCCGCCCCGCCATTGCCGGGAGG
>Ga0075434_100002642_pt1 | contig 15807 bp, 9 predicted proteins | sample RhiMethybrSRZTD3_FD_75298 | JGI IMG/M metagenome (GOLD analysis project Ga0075434, IMG submission 75298) | Populus rhizosphere microbial communities from Tennessee, USA - Rhizosphere MetaG P. TD hybrid SRZTD3 | ecosystem: Host-associated > Plants > Roots > Rhizosphere > Soil | place: USA... | reverse complement strand
CACCCCACACATCGCTGATCTTGCGCGCCTCCGGCTTGGCCGGATTCATGCTGTAGAGCGCCGCCACGTCGCTGAGCAGCACCAGAGCGTCGGCATGGACCAAGTGAGCCACCAGCGCGGCAAGCCGATCATTGTCGCCAAACCTGATCTCATGCGTGGCAACCGTGTCGTTCTCATTGACGATCGGAACTACCCCGAGTTCCAGCAAGCGGCCGAAGGTTCGGTAGGCGTTGCGGTAGTGAGAATGGCGGGTGACGTCGTCGGCGGTGAGCAGCACCTGACCGACTCTGAGCCCGTACGCGTCGAACAGCCGCGTGTAATGACCCATCAGCAGGCCTTGACCGACCGAGGCCGCCGCCTGCTGATTGGCGAGGTCGCGCGGCCGGATCTTGTGTCCGAGGGGCGAGAGTCCGGCGGCGATAGCACCGGATGAGACGAGGACGATCTCGCGGCTGGCCAGTCGCGCGTGTGCCAGAACGCGGACCAGCTGCTTGATCCGTTGCGGGTCGATGCCGCCCTCGGTGGTCGTCAGTGACGACGATCCCACCTTGACGACTACCCGCCGGGCGCCGGCGATTTCGTCACGCATCGTCGTGCCCCGGGTCCTGCTCGTTGCGTCCTGAGCTGGTCGAAGGAGCCTCAGCGGAGGCCTCGTCTTGCTCCTCGGACGTGTGATATGCCCGATCCTTTTCCCGGCGCCGCTGCGCAGCAGGTCGTTCCGCCGCCAACCGCTGATCTTGGCCGCGCGGGCTGAGGATCTCTGCACCGATGTCGACCTGCGGCGCGAAGTCGAAGATCACCGCGTTCGCAGCTCCGATGGCGACGCCGTCTCCGGGCTGAGCGCCAAGCTCCAGCAGCTGATCTTCGATGCCGATACGGTTCAGCCGGTCTGCGAGATACCCGACAGCCTCGGCGTTGGAGAAGTCGGTCTGCCGGACCCATCGTTCTGGCTTGTTCCCGCGTACCCGCCACAGCTCACCCTCGCGCTCCACGGTGAACTCAGTCTGATCATCGATCGGCTTGGGCCGGATGATGATTCGGGTCGGCGGTGGTGGTGGTTCGGCAGCACGTCGGGCCGTGATCAGTCGAGCCATTGCGTAGATCAACTCGTGGAGGCCTTGCCCGCTCCTGGTTGAGATCGGGAAGACCTGCAATCCACGGTCTCGCAGCTCCCCGATGGCGAGCTCCGCAACTTGCTGAGCATCTGGAATGTCGATCTTGTTCAGCGCGACGAGCCGCGGCCGATCCTCCAGTCCCCCGTGCGCTTCGAGTTCGGCCTCGATGACATCAAGATCGGTTATCGGGTCTCGGCCGGGCTGGTAGGTGGCGCAGTCGATCACATGAACGATTGCGGCGCAACGCTCGATGTGCCGCAAGAAGTCGAACCCGAGCCCACGCCCCTCGCTCGCGCCTGCAATCAGGCCCGGCACGTCAGCGACCGTGAAGCTGACATCACCGGCAACGACGACGCCAAGGTTGGGCACCAGCGTTGTGAACGGATAGTCGGCGATCTTCGGCCGAGCGCGGGAGATGGCGGCTACCAGCGAGGATTTTCCGGCGCTGGGGAAACCCACGAGTCCGACGTCGGCGACAACCTTCAACTCAAGGGTGATCATCCGACTCTCACCCTCCTCACCTAGCAGAGCGAAGCCAGGGGCTTTCCGCGCAGGCGAAGCCAGTGCTGCGTTGCCAAGACCGCCACGACCACCTTGCGCGGCGACGATATCGGCGCCTTCGCCTGTCAGGTCTGCAATCTGCTCACCGGTTGCAGCATCGATGACCACCGTGCCGTTTGGCACCGACATGATGACGTCCTCGCCACGGGCGCCGTTTTGATGGTCGCCCCGACCCTGCTGGCCACTCGTTGCTCGCCAATGAGCTTGCCGATGGTAGCCAACCAGGGTGGTCAGGCCGTGATCGACACGAAGAATCACCGAGCCGCCGTCGCCACCGTTGCCGCCATCGGGGCCGCCGAGTGGCTTGAACTTCTCACGATGAATGGAGGCGCAGCCATTACCGCCGTGCCCGCCGTAGACGTGCAGCGTGACCTCGTCCACGAAGCTCGGAATCGCCATAACGGAAGCCTCCTCTCAGGTGGTCAGAAACGAACAAAGGGCGGCCCAGACGTTGGACCACCCTTTCGGCTCTGTATGTTCTTGATTACTGCGCCGAGGTGGCCTCGGCCGGCTCTGAAAAAGTGGACGCAGAATCCGACGCGCTCTGTGTCACATTGACAACCCGGCGGCCGCGCCGCGTTCCAAACTCAACATGGCCCGCGACCAGGGCGAACAAAGTGTCATCACGACCACGGCCAACACCGTCGCCAGGGTGAAAATGGGTGCCGCGCTGCCTCACGATGATTTCGCCGGCATTCACCAGCTCGCCACCGAATCGCTTGACACCGAGCCGTTGAGCATTGGAGTCCCGGCCGTTTCGCGTCGAAGACGCACCCTTTTTGTGTGCCATATCGTCGCCTCAGCTCTTGATATCGGTGATCTTGATCTTGGTGTACCGCTGGCGATGCCCCTGGCGCTTGCGGTAGCCGGTCTTGTTCTTGAACTTCAAGATGCGGATTTTCGGACCCTTGGTCTCAGCAAGCACCTCGGCAGTCACCGATGCTGATCCGAGCGCGGACGCATCGGATGTAACAGCCTCGCCATCGACGAGCAGCAGGGGTTTCAGGCTGACACTGGAACCGGCCGCACTCTCGAGGCGGTCAATCTCGAGGACATCGCCGACAGCGACCTTGTGCTGGCGGCCGCCACTCCGCACGATCGCGTACACGCCTGACCTGCTCTCTCTCGTCGTCTGATTGGGTGGTGTGCAACACAAGGGTTTGAGGGCACACAAAGCGCGCCGAAGCGTGCGCACCGAGGGTCAAGGTTACGCGGCGGCTCCCAACCGGGTCAAACCGCTTGCCGCCGCCGTGGCATAGATACGTTCATTGATCGAGGAGGACGTTGTGCGCAGTATTACCACCACTCTGAACATCTCGCTGGACGGTGTGATTCAGGCTCCGGGTAGACCGGACGAGGACACCCGAGGCGGCTTCGATCGTGGCGGATGGGCCGTGCCCTACAACGACGAGGTCATGGCACAGCGGATGGGTCAGGGCATGGCCGCATCAGGCGCGATGCTCTTCGGGCGGCGGACGTATGAGGATTTCTACGGCTACTGGCCACGGCAGACCGACAACCCGTTCACCCCGTACCTGAACCAAGCGAGGAAGTATGTCGTCTCCACAACGCTCTCCGAGCCGCTCCCCTGGCAGAACTCGATCCTGCTTCCGGGCGATCCGGCGGTCAGCATCGCCGACCTCAAGACCGAGCCTGGACCCGACCTGGCAATCGTTGGCAGCGCGCAGCTGGTGAGGTCGCTACTTGCGGCAAACCTGATCGACCGATATGTGCTGCTGATCCATCCGCTGGTGCTAGGCGAAGGTCGCCGCCTCTTCGACGAACAGGGGCCAAGCGTCGACTTCGAACTGGTTGACAGCGTGACGACTACCAAAGGCGTGATGATCGCGACGTATCAGCTGCGCTGATCAGCTCAGCTGTCATGGGCCGCCCGCGCCCTTGAACGCCACCATTTGCATCAGCCACGTGCCGCCGCCAGTTACCGGGGCAGTAGCGGCATAGCTGCCGACGGCACTGACCACGCGATCAGCAACGATGTCGAAGTTGGGTTGCGTCAGCACGCGTGTGGTGAACCCGTTCGTTGCGTTGCCGTAATAACCCCAAGTCATTCCCGCGCCGAATAACAGTGCGTTCGCAGTCGTGGTTGTGACGGATCCACTGGTGGCGCTGTTGTTCGAACCCGAACTGGATGACGTGACGTCCACGGGGTTGGTCGGGTCGAGCCCCGCGTACTCGGTGATTCGCACGTCGACGTAGACCATGGCGCCGCTGAAGACCACCTTGACCGTATTGCCCGCAGGTGCCGCCACGATGTTCTTCGCGTAGTAGATCGCCTGGCTGAGGTTGCCACCGCCTCGAGTCAGCGGAGCTGCGAGCGAATAGACGTTTCCAGCGGTATCGGTGACCGAGGAAATTGTTCCTGCCGCCGAATTCCAGCCGATTGCGACGATATTGGTGTTTCCCGCACTTTGAGCGCTCGTATACGCCGTGTTCACCGTGCTCTGGTTGGTCTGCGGTGTCGAGTAATTCAGTTGCTTGAACGTAATCGGAACAGGTGCCGAAGACACCGTGTACGTGGCGGTGTAGGCCTGATCCGCGCTGGGGACCACGACGTCATGTTGTTGGGCTCCGCCATCCGACCAAGACGCGAACGTGTACGACGACCCGCCGCCGCTCTGGTTCCGGGCTTCGACGTTGTGCCTGAAGCCGATGAGTGTGTCGGCGGTGAATGGCGCCGTTTTGGCAATGCCGTCGAAGTACAGCGTGAGTCCGGCGGGAGCAGTATTGAACGTGAGGTTCACCTTCCGCGGATAGACCGTGACGGAGCTCGTCGACTTCAGTCCATCCCGATCGGTCACAGTAAGACTTATTCGATACCGCGTGTTGCCTTCGAAGTCGTGGCCGCTGGTCGGAATGGTGAACGAACCGCTCTTCGCACCGGTGATCGGAGTCCCGGGGTGCACATGGCCTTCGTGGAGGAAGTCGATGCTCCAACTGAAGGCGCTGGCCGGCAGAGTGCCGTCATCAGGATCCGTGCCGTCTCCGCTGTAGGAGATCTCGTCACCGGCCTCGAAAAAGATGCCGTCGGTTGGCGAAAGAATGGTCGCTTTCGGTGCACTTCCAACCGTGATGTTCACGGCGGTCGACACAGTATTGCTCACTCCGTCTGACACGGTTAGACGAGCCGTATACATGCCCGCCTCTGCATAGGTATGAACCGGATTCGCTTGAGTCGACGTGGTGTTGTCGCCGAATGTCCACAGGTATGTCAGTGGTTGACCCTCGGGATCCGTCGATCCCGCACTCGAGAAGGTGACATCAAGCGGAGCAGATCCCGTGGTCGGATTGCCCGACGCGATCGAGACCGGAGCCTGATTGGACTGCACGGCACGAATCCGCCGGATCTTGCTCACACCGAACTGACCGCTGTCGTCGGAGTACCCGAGGTCGACGTAGTAAAGCGCGCCGTCAGGTCCCTGGGTGAGGTAGACGATGTCACCGTATGGTCCGTCTGCGGCACCGTTGGCAGGCTCGAAGTTCACCGAGCCGGTTACGCTCCCACTAGCGTCGAAGGTCAGGCGCTTGATCCAGTTTTGCCCGTAGTCGGCGTAGAACAGGCTGCCCTGGAAGCTGCTGGGGTATTGGCTTCCGCGGTACACGAATCCGGCGGTGACTGACGCGTCGCGACCGTTGTGCGGGTAGAAGTAGATCGGGCTCGTGCAGGGAGCCGAACAGTTACCTTCGCTATTGGGCCAGCCGTAGTTGGCGCCGCGAGCACCAAGGTTGATTTCTTCTTTCGCCGTTGAAGGGTCGTTTCCGCCGACGTCGCCAATGTAGATGCGGTCGGTAACCGAGTCGTACGACGCCCGGAACGGATTGCGTAGACCCAGCGCCCAGATCGAGTCGATGTTCGGTCCGGTTCCGTCGTAGAACGGGTTGTCGGTCGGAACCGTACCGTCGGAATTGATCCGGTGAAGCTTTCCGCGCGGGCTATTCAACTGTTGAGAAGGTGTGCCTTGGAAGTGTTCACCAGTGGTGAAAAACAGCTTTCCGGCGTTGTCGAAGAACACCGCACCGCCGTGATGCTCATCGTTTGCAGTTTGAGGATCTTCATAGAGGATGAGCTCGCTGCCCGCGACGGTTCCGGTCAGTGATGCATTGGCGGTGAACCGCGAGAGCCGGTCATGGTTCGGGGAATTCGCCGTGTAGAAGACGTAGTAGTAGTGGTTCGAGGAGAAGTTGGGGTCGAGTGCGACGTCGAAGATTCCTTGCTGCACACCGGTGTTGGCGATGTTGGCGATCTGCAGGAACGGTGTCGGCGACACCTGGGTGTAGGGCGGCGACATCACTTTGATCACGCCGTTCAGTTCCATGACCAGCATGCGGCTGTCAGGCAGGAACTCGATGCTCGTCGGTAGATCGAATCCGGTTGCCAGCACTTCGTTCTGGAACTGGTTGGTGTTTGCAACATTGACCGTGACCGCGGACGAGAGCGTCGAGTTGCCAGCGGCGTCGCGGGCTCGTGCGGTAAGACTGTGTGCGCCGTTCGCAACACCACGAGAGTCCCACGCCAGCACGTACGGTGCGGTTGTGTCCTCCACGCCGCTGTTGACGCCGTCGACGAGGAACTGAACACTGGCAACACCGACATTGTCGGACGCATTTGCCGTGACGTTCACGATGTCGACGACCTGTGCATTGTTGGTCGGCGATGTGATAGCCACGGTCGGCCCGGACGTATCGGCCGCCGCGACCGTGACGTTCCTTGCAGCCGATGTCGTGGAGTTGTCGGCAGCATCGCGAGCACGAGCGGTCAAGACGTGCGCACCGTTTGTTGCTGTCGAGGTGTTCCACGAGACGGAGTACGGCGCCGTCGTGTCCTCGCCTCCGAGGTTGTTGCCATCCAGGAGGAACTGCACGCCGACAATGGCAACGTTGTCGGACGCAGTGGCAGTTACGCTGATGGTGCCCGAAACTGTCGCGCCGTTCGCCGGCGCCGTAAGTGAAACTGTGGGAGCAGTCGTGTCTGGTGCTGGAGCGTTGGTCCTTGCGCTCACGACATCAGACTTGGGTGAGTCGTTCCCCGCCGCATCGGTAGCGCTGACTGTGTAGTCATAGGTGGTGTCCGCCGTCAGGCCAGTGTCGTTGTACGACGTGCCTGTTGGCGTAGCGATCTCGATGCCCTTGCGGAATACCTTGTAACCGGCGACACCGACATCATCGGTGCTCGCGTCCCACGCCAGATTGATCTGGGAGGTCGATGTGGGCGTCGCGGTCAAATTCGCTGGCTTCGACGGAGATGTTGTGTCCGGAGTGCCGGGGTCCGCCTTGAACGCCACCATATGCATGACCCACGCATTGCCATTTTGACTTGCGGTTGCGTTGTACGACCCCTTCGCAGTGACGTTCTTGTCCTCAGTCCGGTTGCCGAACCTGGTGGAGCGCGACGTGAAACCAATGCCAGCCTGATTGACCGTGCTAGCAGATGCGCCCGCGCCAAAGATGAGGTCGTCGGCGTTTGTCGTTGTCGCCGATCCACTGTTCATCGCAGCGGCCGTGCCGTTGTGGACGGCGCTGACATCCAACGGGTCAACCTTGTCGATGCCTGAGTACTCGTGGATGTACATGTCTGCCCAGGAGGAGATCGCAGTCGTAAAGGTCGCTCGAACAGTGTTCGAGCCGTCGGCGATGTTCTTCGCGTAGAACACTTGCGAGCTTCTGTTCGAGCTAGCGCCCCACGTCGTACGGCTTCCGACACTCGTATAGACGTTGCCGCGAGTGTCCGTCACCGACACGCTGTTGGTGTTGGTCCACGTCAGGTAAACGATGATGAGGTTGCCAGCCGTGTTGGCGCTGTTGAAGGCCAGGCTGTTCAGCGTCCCGGATGTGATCTCCTTCGCTCGCACTTGGGTGAACGTGGGTGTAGCGGCCGCGCTTGCAGGAGATGCGGTCAGAGACAAACCCAGAAGACTGAGTGTGACGGCGACGATGACCGCAACCGCTCGACGAAACCGTGGCCGCCGGATGTGGGCGCGGCGAATGTTCTGCCCATTGCGAGAACTAGTGATCACTTTGACCCCCCCGAGTCCGACCGCTTGTCGGACCGAGACGGCGTAGCGACGAACGCACCGCAAGCGTAGCCAAAGAAGGAGCTAAGAATTCGTAAGTAAGCCGAGTTTCCTGCGGCGCGGCGCCGACGCGTCCTGATGTTCCCGAATCAGCGCATGCCGGATGATCATCGGCTAGATGATCACTGGATCCTCATTACCCTGCAACGCCTAGCTCCTCGGTCCGAAACCTAGGTTCACGTTGGTTTCGTTAACTCAGCGCCCGAGACGTCAGCCTGAGCTGAGGGCAGCGCGTCCGCCCGCAGCCGTGATCCATAGGTCGGTGGCCACGGCGACGCAGGTGATGCCGCGCTCTCGGAGACGATCAGCAAGGTCTGGGGTTCCGGCGAAGCCACCCACTGTTCGCCCGTACGCCGCCGCGCTCTGCACGATTCGCTTCAGAGGGCTGTCTACCGAGTCATCATCGAGCAACGCCTGCACTGTTGTGCCCAGCGAGAGTGAGAGGTCGTACGGCCCGACGAAGAGCTGATCAACACCGTCGACTGCGGCAATCTCCTCCACGCGGGAAAGCGCGGCGGCAGACTCGATCATCACTGCGCAGCGAATGCTGACGTTGGCCTCTTCCGCGGTCAGCGTCATACCGTCCCAGATGCGGGTGAGCGGGCCCATACTGCGTTCGCCGACCGGTGGGTAGAAAGTTGCGGCAACCGCACGCCCGGCTTCGGCTGCGGACTCTATTTGAGGGACGATCACTGCCCTGGCTCCCGCATCGAGCGCTGCGCCGATGGCTGCGAAGTCACAGGAAGCGACGCGCGCCACAAGCTCGGCATGCCCTACGGGGTAGCTGCGGGCCACCTCGACGATCTCACTGCGGGAATACCCGCCGTGTTGCAGGTCGAGGCACACCCAGTCGAATCCGAGGCGAGCTAACCGGGCGACCATTCCCGGGCTCGCGTCTTGACACCACACACCGCTGCTCGGGTCTCCGAATCGGCGAGGGTTCTCCTCGTCTGACGTCACATGGCTCATTCTGGCCGCTGACCACCGGCTACATCCGCAACTTGCCGACCCTCGGCAGCTGCCAACAGCTCACGACGGTGCGCGAGCGTGGTGCGCAGCCGCCCATGCTTGGTACCCAGCTCCACCTCGGCTGCGTCGATCCGATGCCACGCCGACATGCCGAGCGCACGGATCCCCCGTTGCGTGAGCAGCCGATCCAGCTGCCCTGACCGCCCATGAGGCTTGACCGCACCATCGTGCACATCGGCTAACAGCGAGGTCACCGTCTCCACAGCGTCGGACTTGTTCGTGCCGATGACCCCAGTCGGCCCCCTTTTGATCCAGCCGGTGACGTACTCGTCTGGAGAAAATCCACCATCGCGGATAACCCGCCCCTCAGCATGCGGCACTCGAGCGGTCCTCTCGTCGAAGGGAACCTCAGCCAGGGGCAGGCCGCGGTAGCCGACCGAACGCACCAGAAGATCAGCAGCCAGCCTCTGTGGGCCGCCAATACCGACAACAAGTCCGTCGGAATCGATCATGGTTCGCTCGACTTCGACAGCAGTCACACGATCATTGCCGATGATCATCGTCGGTCTGCTCCAGAAGTGAAAGGTGATTCGCTTCGAGACGCCGCTCAGCGGCCGTGCTGCCCATTCTTGGAGCACCACTAGGTTGCGGGCCGCGACCTTGTTTTGCTGTACGACTGCCTGGCTGGAGGGATCCAGCTCGAGGTCCGCGGGGTCGACGATTACGTCCACGCCGTCGATCTGGCCCATCTCGCGAAGCTCCTTGGTGGTGAAAGCGGTATACGCGGGTCCGCGACGACCGAGCACATGAACGTCGGTGATGGTCTTGCGAGAAAGGGATTCCAACACTTCCTCAGGCATGTCGGTGTCAGTGAGCTGATCAACTGACTTGATCAAAATGCGCGCCACGTCGAGCGCTACATTGCCTATGCCGACCACTACGGCGTGCTGAGAGCTGGTGATCAATTCATCGATCTCGGTGGCCACGAGATGATCACCGATGCGGGACTGGTCGGGATCAGGATGTACGTCGGGATTGCCGCAGTACCACGCCACCAACTCGAACGCGGCAAAGCTGCCACGGAGGTGTTCGCCGGGAATCTCCAGCCGTCTGTCGGTCCCTGCCCCGTACGCATAGATCACGGCGTCGACAGACTCCCGAAGCTCGGCAATGCTCAGGTCTGCGCCGATAGTCACATCGCCGTAGAAGCGGACGTTTGATTTCTCGAGCGTGCGCTCCAGCGTGTTTCGGATAGATCGGATCGAGTGATGATCCGGCGCTACGCCGTAGCGGACCAGACCGAACGGTACGGGAATGCGGTCGATGACTGCGATCTCGACCGGGATATCGGTCTGCTGACTCAGGGCCTCTGCCGCATAGATCCCCGCAGGGCCGGCCCCGACGATGGCCACCACGAGAGGCTCGGGCTGGCCAGTGATAGCGCTGATGATCAGCTGACCCCTGCCGGCTCGTGCTGTGGCTCGACCGCATTCTGTTCGGTACTTGTTGCACTACGGCGGCTGCGTCCACTCCGCCGACTGCGGGCCGCGGGTCGCTCCTCCGCCGGCGCGTCGGAGCTGTCATCCGCTGCGCTGGCCGAGATCGCGTTCGCGCTCGCGTTTTCCGAGCCAGCGGAGGCGCTGGACCGACGATCCCGGGGACGCGAATCGCGGGCTCCACCGTCTGAATGTTTCTGCGACTCCACCGGCAGGTCATGCAGCTCGTAGCCGCGGCCGTGGCAACGGGGGCACTCGGTGGTGAAGGCTTCCAGCAGCCCAGTGCCGATCCGCTTGCGGGTCATTTGCACCAGACCGAGGCTGGTGATCTCGGCGACTTGGTGCCGAGTCCGATCCCGCCCCAGGCACTCGACAAGCCGGCGCAGCAGTAGCTCTCGGTTGCTGGGCAGCACCATGTCGATGAAATCGATCACGATGATGCCGCCGATATCACGCAATCGCAGCTGCCGCACGATCTCCTCAGCAGCTTCCAAGTTGTTGCTGGTGACCGTGGACTCCAGGTTGCCGCCAGTCCCGGTGAACTTCCCGGTATTGACGTCGATCACTGTCATCGCCTCCGTGCGGTCGATGATCAGCGACCCACCCGAAGGTAGGAATACCTTGCGCTCTAGAGCTTTCGCAATCTGCTCGTCCAGCCGGTACTCAGCGAAGAGATCATGATCACTCTCCCAACGCCTCAGCCGATCCTTCAGGTGGGGCGCAACGTGGGAGACATAGGCTTCCACGGAGTCGTACGCGTCGGTGATCCCCCCGTTGCCCGAGATGATCAACTCGGAGAAGTCCTCGGTGAAAAGATCCCGAACTATGCGCACGGTGAGGTCGGGCTCGGCATAGAGCAGCTGCGGTGCGTTGCCGGCAGCGACTTTCCGCTCGATGTCTTCCCACTGCGCCTTCAGTCGGTTGACATCGCGTATCAGCTCCTCCTCGCTTGCCCCCTCGGCAGCCGTGCGGACGATGACGCTGGCTGAGTCGCCGACCAGCGCTGAAAGGATGTCCTTGAGTCGCTTGCGTTCGCCCTCGGGCAGCTTTCGCGAGATGCCCGAGAGGTGGCCGCCCGGCGCATAGACGATGTACCGGCCCGGAATTGACACGTGGTTGGTGAGGCGTGCCCCTTTTGCGCCGACCGGGTCCTTCGTGACCTGAACCAAGATCGTCTGACCTGATTTGAGTACCTTTTCGACCTTGCGATTCTGGCCCTCGGCTCCGAAGTAATCCCAGTCGATCTCTCCGGCGTAGATCACTCCATTGCGGCCACGGCCGATATCCACGAAAGCCGCCTCCATGGACGGGAGCACGTTTTGGACGCGACCAAGATAGACATTCCCGATCAACGAGGCGGCGGACGCACGGTCGACATAATGCTCGACCAGGATGTCGTCCTCCAGCACCGCGATCTGGGCCAGATTGTCGCGTTGCCTGATGATCATCTTGCGAACCACCGATTCGCGCCTGGCGAGAAACTCTGCCTCGCTCAGCACGGGCGTACGCCGTCGACCCGACTCCCGACCCTCCCGGCGGCGCTGCCTCTTGGCCTCCATCCGGGTCGACCCGTCGATCCCCACGACCTCGGTGCTGGCCGCCTGGCGTGGTTCGCGGACCCGCACGATGGTGTCCGTCGGGTCATCAGGGGCTGCGTTGGCTTCCTCTCCCCTGCGACGACGACGCCGACGTCGCCTGCGGGGGCCCTCCCCGTTGGTATCCAAGTCCCCACTGACGTCTGCCGGTTCGTCTTCCTCAGACTCCTCAGCCTCGGCGGACGTGGCATCCTCGCCGCCGGTGCGTCGACGTCGGCGGCCTCCGCGACGGCGACGGCGACGACGGCCCTCGCCCGCCTCGCCCTCGGCCGCTCCTTCCTCGGCCCCGGCCTCCTCGACTGAATCCGGCAAGCCCTCTCCACGCGAGGCGATCACTTCGGCCCGCTCGTCTCGAGACGCGTCATCGGCTACCTCGGTCTCTGAAGGTGGCTCGATGTCGGTCGGCGGCGGCGCTTCTTCTTGCTCTTTGGGATGGTCTGAAGCCTCGTCGGTAACAGGTGCTTCGACAGCCATGACTGGGGCCTTCTTGGCTGTCCGCTTGCGCGGGGGCTTTACGGTCACCTCGCCCTCGCTGGCGACCTCTTCAGGCGATCTCTCGGGTGCAGGTTCTTCAGGCGCCTTCTTGGTCGTACGCCGGGTCGCGGCCTTCCTGGCGGCCTTCGCGGCTGGCGCTGCGACCTCGGCTGGCCGCTCAGCCTCGGCCGCGGATGGAGCTTCGGCTTGTACCGCGACCTCGGGCTCGGCTGCGGGCGCGGCACCGCTCTCGGACTCAAGGTTTGCTCGCGCCGTGGCCTCCGCTGGCGAAGCATCGTCGGCCAAAGCGTCCTCGTTCGCTTGCGCGCGACGGTCGTTTACACGCTCGATCTGGGGTGCGTCCGGCGCCGACGACGGTGGGCCGGCTGCTCGGCTGGCCGCGCGCCTACGACGTGGAGCGTGCTGAGCTGGAGATTCGATCGTGTTTTGGGTATGTGTGTCTGGCTCGTCAGGGTCGAGCATGAAACTCCTCTGTGGCGCATACTGCGCACTTTCTCGTTCGCGGCACCGGCGCACGGCCGAGCTGCGGAAGCTTGCGATACCGATGTGGTGAGTCCGACCTCCCGCGGTCAAGCATTGGCTGCGTCCACTCTGAGCCCTGCTCGTCGCGGTGGAAGATCGGCTTCCACCTGCTGGCGCGACCTGTCACGTCGCGCGTGTCTGCCATCGAGGCTGGACGCCAGTTAGCGTCCGAACCGCCTCCAGTATCACACACGGCACACAGGATCCAGGTGTCGAGCGCCGCGACGGCGCTGCCTAACGACCGGGCTCGGTAATAATTCCTGACTGCGGATCGAACCGGCCCTGGGCAAGCCGAGTCAGGATCGGCGGGTCGACCGGTGTGAAGTCCGGACTGGCCACCAACAGACCGGCCAGTACGTCGTCGGGCCGGACCAGCGGTGTCTGATGGGTCAAGGTCATCGTCAGCCGACCATCTTCGACGTCAAGCACGATCACCGCCGCGCGAGCGTCGAACTCGCGCAGCCCGTTCTTGGTCATCCGCTGGACCAATACCCTGTCCTTCGCGAGGAAGGTCTCGACTGCCGTCTTGAGAGTGGCCACGGGCCGGCTCGGCAGGTCGACCTGCCAGGATGACGCCATCAACTCGGTGGCCAATGCTCCATGGCGCGACACGACGACATCAAGTACGTCGAGCCCAGCGGGCAGCGCGGCATCGAGTGCGCCGCGTACGTTGCCCGGATCGCATGCCGCAACCAGCCCGATCTCCAGATACTCGGCCTCGCTCGCGGCCCCGGTCGGAGCTGCGTTCCCGTACGAGATTCGTGGGTGCGGCGAGAATCCCGAGGAATACGCCATGGGGACCCCGGCCCGGCGCAGCGACCTCTCGAAGGCGCGCGCGAAGTCCCGATGGCTTGTGAAACGAGCACGGCCGCGCTTGGCGTATTTGACTCGCAACCATTGCACCGGTGGCGCGTGCTGCTCGGGCTGGGTACGAGACGTTGGCGCCACGAGTTCGAGCCTAACCGGGCATCTGAGCCCACTTGGCAGAGGTAACTGACGCGGAGTCAGGTTGTCCGCGACAGATCAGCGACGGGTGTCAAGGGCAGGAGCTTACGACCGGTCGGGCCGATCTGAATAGTCGTGTCCAGCTCAGGGCAAACCCCGCACTCGAAGCATGGCGTCCACCGACAGTCCTGCACCTCGACCCCCTCGAGAGCGTCCTGCCAGTCCTCCCATAGCCACTCGCGGTCCAGGCCGGCGTCCAAGTGATCCCAAGGCAACACCTCGGCATACTCACGCTCCCGAGTCGTGTACCAGTCAAGATCGATGCCGGTGCCGTTCAAGCATCGTTCGGCACATGCATTCCAGCGCTGGAAGGAGAAGTGCTCGCTCCAGCCATCGAACCTGCCACCGTCCCGCCAGACCGCCTCGATGATCGCGCCGACACGGCGATCGCCTCGGCTGAGCAATCCCTCGATGACACTCGGCTTCCCGTCGTGGTAGCGGAACCCGATGGCCCGGCTGTACTGCCGATCACCGCGTATCGCGTCCCGCAGCTTGGTCAGCCGGGCATCGACCGTTTCGTGATCACACTGAGCAGCCCACTGAAAGGGTGTGTGCGGCTTGGGCACGAAGCCGCCGATGCTCACCGTGCAACGGATGTCCCCACGTCCGCTCACCTCTCGACCTGTCGCAATCACTCGCTTGGCAAGACGCGCTATTGCCAGCACGTCTTCGTCGGTTTCGGTCGGCAGGCCGCACATGAAATACAACTTGACCTGCCGCCAACCGTGCGAGTACGCCGCCGCAACGGTGCGTATCAGGTCATCTTCGGTGACCATCTTGTTGATCACCTTGCGCATCCGCTCGGTGCCTCCCTCCGGCGCGAACGTCAGCCCGGAGCGGCGGCCGTTGCGGGAGAGTTCATTGGCGAGGTCGACATTGAACGCGTCCACCCGCGTACTCGGCAGGGAGAGCGAAACATTCGAGCCCTCGTAGCGATCGGCCAGCTGACGCGTGATCTCAGCGATTTCGGAATGATCACTGCTGGACAGGCTCAGCAGCCCGACCTCCTCCAGCCCGGTCGCTTCGATCCCCCGCTGCACCATCTCGCCGATCACTTCGATGCTCCGCTCCCGGACCGGCCGAGTGATCATGCCGGCCTGGCAGAACCGGCAGCCGCGCGTGCAGCCGCGGAAGATCTCAACGGCGTACCGCTCGTGCACCGTCTCGGCGAGTGGTACCAGCGGCTTCTTGGGGTACGGCCAGTTGTCGAGGTCCATCAACGTGTGCTTGGAGACGCGGAAGGGTACGCCAGCGCGATTCGGGGCAACCCGGTGGATCCGGCCATCGGGCAGGTAATCGACGTCGTAGAACCTCGGCACGTACACCCCGCCACCTGCCGCTAGCCGCAACAACAGGCCGTCGCGGCCACCGGGACGATCCTCGGCCTTCCATTCCCGGATCACCTCCGAGATCCTCAGGGCGATCTCCTCGCCATCGCCCAGCACCGCAGCATCGAGGAAGTCGGCGATTGGTTCAGGGTTGAACGCCGCATGCCCACCCGCCACGACGATGGGGTCGTGCTCGCGGCGATCTTGGGCATGGATCGGGATGCCCGCCAGGTCAAGCGCGGTGAGCATGTTGGTGTAGCCAAGCTCGGTGGCGAAACTCAGCCCGAAGATGTCGAACTCACCAACAGGGCGGTGTGAGTCCAGGGTGAACTGTGGAACGCCGTGCTCGCGCATCAGCGCTTCCATGTCCGGCCACACGGCGTAGGTCCGCTCAGCAAGGATCCAATCCTGCTCGTTGAGGACCTCGTACAAGATCGCGACGCCCTGATTGGGCAAACCCACCTCGTACGCGTCCGGATAGCTCAGGCACCAGCGGACCTCGGCCGCCCCCCAGTCCTTCGTCACGCTGTTCAGCTCGCCACCGACATACTGGATGGGCTTGCTGACGCGCGGAAGCAGAGGCTCGAGGCGAGGGAAGACTGAGACGGGCCCAGTCGCGATCGACGTCATGA
>Ga0075434_100002641_pt1 | contig 15808 bp, 8 predicted proteins | sample RhiMethybrSRZTD3_FD_75298 | JGI IMG/M metagenome (GOLD analysis project Ga0075434, IMG submission 75298) | Populus rhizosphere microbial communities from Tennessee, USA - Rhizosphere MetaG P. TD hybrid SRZTD3 | ecosystem: Host-associated > Plants > Roots > Rhizosphere > Soil | place: USA... | reverse complement strand
GCTGCCGAGTCCGTGGAAGAGCGCGATTGGGAAAAACTGAATTACTTCGAAGGATGTCTGCCCATCGAAGAAATCGCCCGCCGTGGGCGCGACACGCTGCGCTTCGGGCCCATGAAGCCAGTCGGTTTGAAAGATCCCCGCACCGGCAGGCCTCCGCACGCGGTCGTGCAGTTGCGGCAGGAAAATTTGCGGGCGGATTCTTACAATCTGGTCGGATTTCAGAATCACTTGAAATTCGGCGACCAGGCTCGCGTACTGCGCCTGATACCGGGGCTCGAGAATGCCCGCTTCCTGCGATACGGACAGATTCACCGCAACACCTACATCAACGCACCGACCTTGCTGCGCGACACGCTGCAGATGAAAGAACATACGAACGTCATGTTCGCGGGGCAGATCTGCGGCGTGGAAGGCTACGTCGAGTCGATCGCCACCGGGCTGATGGCGGGAGTGAACGCCGCAGCGTTGGCTTCAGCAGCATCTCCCGTCCCCCCGCCTCGAGCATCGGCCTTCGGATCACTCATGCATTACATCACCCAGGCCGACCCGAAGAATTTCCAACCCGCAAACATCACGTTTGATCTGCTTCCTGCTCTCGACAGGAAGGTTCGCGATCGGCAAGAGCGGCATCGACTGCAATGTGAGGCCGCTCTGCACGAGTTCGACAGCTGGCTGGAGCGCGTAGGCGCCGTACCTGCAGCCTAAGTTGGGAGTTCTACCTTGAACCATGTAGGCGCAGACGCCCGTCTATCCAGCCGAGCGCCCGTTTGAACAAATCCAACTGAAAGTACGTATCTATGTGTGACGTCTTCGGCCTTGGCTAACGTCGCGCGGGAGGGGTGTCCGCCAGACTTGCACACAAAGTGCCCGCGCCACGTGCGATGACGTTCAAACGCTGCCCTCGTCCAACTTTTACATGGTTCTACGCGACCTCATCGGCGACGTTTTCCGCACTCTGTGGGCACATAAGCTGCGCACTTTCCTCACCATGTTCGGCATTGCCTGGGGGATCGTATCGATCGTTCTGATGGTGGCGGCCGGCGAGGGCTTGCGCGTGGGACAGGCCAAAGTCGCCGAAACACTCGGCAAAGACGTGATGATGGTCTTTCACGCGAAGACCAGCCTGCAGGCGGGCGGTCAACGGGCCGGTCGGTCAGTGCGCTGGAGCGACGAGGACATACCGTATCTTCGGGACACCGCCACCGAGTGCCAATACATTCTGCCCGAGCTTGAGCAGGACACCGTCCGCACGCACAGTGCCTACAACAATGCCGCGTTTCTCGTTACTGGGTCGTTCCCCGAATTCGGCTTGGTACGCACGCTGAATCCTGGCGAAGGCCGTTTCTACAACGAAAGTGACTTGCGTGAAGCACGTCGAGTTGCCTTTCTAGGTACGGATGCTGCGAAGCAACTCTTTCCCGAAGGCGCCGCCGTCGGCCAGACAATTCATCTCAACGACTTTCCCTACACCGTCATCGGCGTCATGCAGAAAAAGAAACAGGACTCCAGCTATGACGGCTGGGATGTGAACAAAGTCTTCATTCCGTTTTCGACCATGCAGCGCGATTTCCCCGCCAAGCCGCCTTCCACGGCGCATGAGATCGATCAATTCATCGTGACGCCGCGCTCTGTCGATCAGCATGATATGTGCAAGTATCAGATTCGGCGCGCGCTCGGCCACCTGCACAATTTCGATCCCAACGACAAGGAAGCCTGCCCCATCTGGGACACGGTGCAGGAAGCCAAGGCGTTTGAGACCATGACGAATGGCATGAAATATTTCCTGGGCGCGGTGGGCCTGGTGACGCTGGTTCTTGGCGGCTTGGGAGTGATGAACGTGATGCTAGTAGCGGTGCGCGAACGCACGCGCGAGATCGGCGTGCGCAAGGCGCTGGGCGCGCGCGGAGCCGAGATCCTGCGCCAATTCTTCTGCGAGGCGCTGTTGATCGCGGCGCTAAGCGGAGCTGTTGGACTGGGCATCGCTTACGGACTGTGCGCCCTGGTAAATCTCTTGCCGATGCCAGACTTTTTCGCCGGACTGCTCGCCACGTGGAGCACCGGGCTATTAGCGTGCACCCTGCTGGGAATGATTGCGGTGTTGTCGGCGCTCTACCCGGCAAGACGGGCCGCATCGATCGATCCGATTGAGGCGCTGAGGTATGAGGCCGGAGGATAAAAACCAGTCCTCGGTTCTCAGTTCTCATTAACGGCAAGAATGCGCGCGACTGAAAGCTGACAGCTGATAGCTGACAGCTCGACCTAAGACCTAACACCCGAGACCTGACACCTGCTTTTTCATGCTGACCGAAATCATCTACGAAGCCTGGGTCGCGCTGAAGCGCAACCGGACACGCAGTGCGCTGACGATGCTCGGCATCGTGTGGGGAATCGCCACGGTCACGTTGCTGATCGCCTATGGCAACAGCTTCCGGGCGGTCCTTGTCAACGGCTTCAACGCGTTTGGGAAAGGGGCCGTGATCTGCTGGCCGCAGCAGACCAGCGAGCAGCCGGGAGGACAGCGCGCCGGCAAGAAAGTGGTTTTCGAAAAAGAAGATGTGGAGCTGATTAAGGAGACCGCACCTCTGGTCAAACATGTGTGCCTCGAAACGGTGCGGCGACCCGGAATTTCCTATGGCGATCGCATGTCGGGAACTGCTCCCGTGCGAGGCGTCTGCCCGGAGTACGGCGAGATGCGCAACGAAGTCCCCGCCGAAGGTCGCTGGCTCAATCCTCTGGACGAATTGGAGCGCCGGCGCGTGATTTTCCTTGGCGGCCGGCTCCGTGAGCAGTTGTTTAGCGGCCGCCCCGCCGTGGGTGAAACCGTGCTGGTGACGGGCGTGCCCTTTCAGGTGGTCGGCGTGATGGCGCGCAAGATCCAGCTCAGCAACTATTTCTCGAGTGACGACGAGTCCTCCTGGATTCCCTACTCCACCTTCGGCGATCTGTGGAGCCACCGCTACGGCGCGGTGCTGGTGTTTGAACCGATCGCCCCACAGTTTGAGAAGCGCGCCATGGCCCAGGTGCTGGCGGCCGTGGCGACCCGGCAGCAGTTCTCGCCCACTGACCAGAAAGCCATCCAGATGTTCGGCCGTGAGGAATTCCGTCCAATCATCGACGGGCTGACCATCGGACTGCAGGTGCTGCTGACTTTCATCGGGACGCTTACCCTCGGCATCGGCGGTGTGGGCGTCATGAACATCATGCTGGTGTCAGTGGACGAACGCATTCGCGAGATCGGGCTACGCCGCGCGCTTGGCGCTCGTAAGCGGCATATCAAGCTGCAATTCCTCGCGGAAACCCTCTTGATCATGCTGTTGGGCGGCGCAGTCGGCATTCTGATTTCTTACCTGATTGCCGCCTCCGTCGGGACGCTACCGTTGATGGGCCCGCTGTTTGAAGACGATTCCGGCAAAGCCGACATTCACCTGAAGATCTCGCTCATGACAGTTTTGCTATCGACGGGAGTGCTGCTCCTGGTAGGCGTGGCCAGTGGAATGGTGCCAGCCCTGCGTGCGTCAAAACTCGATCCAGTCGAGGCACTGCGCTACGAGTGAAGGCGCGATACCACAACCTCGTCCTACTGCACCTGTCATCCCGAGCGGAGAGAGGCGCCAGCCGAACGGAGTCGAGGGATCTTGTGTTTCCGCAGCGACATCAGATGTGCCCTCATTGCTTGCTACAGAATTACCCGCTCATCCCCCACGCGCCTGGTCACACGTTCTCGATCCAGATACTCGAGCAGCGGGATCGCATACTTGCGGCTGACCCCGGTCATCTCCTTGAACTTGCCCACATCGATCTTCGCCACTCCGGTTGTTTTCGATTTGACAGCTGCTAGCTTCGCACGCAACTCGTGCAGCGCCGACTGATGAAACACTAGCTCCTCCGAAACCTTGACCAGCACCTTGTCTCGCAACAGCAGCGTGACGATCTTCTGAGCGCGCGCTTTGTCGACTTTCAATCCGCCTAACACGGATTGCAGTGCGGGCACTTGCAGGCCCGCCGATGAGAACGCGTGCTCGATGATTTTCTTCGACTCGGCTTCCTCGTTCTTCATCACCACCCCGCGGCCGGGGAGGCGGACGAGGTCGCCGACAAGTTCGATCGCCTTTTTTTCTATCATCTCAGCGATGACGCGTTGAAACACGTCAGGCCCAATGCCTGTTCTGTCGCGCAGTTCCTCTTTGCTTATCCCCTGAACGAGGGGATTGACATCGTGAAACCTGTCGAGGGTGTTCAACACCATTGCTGTCGCCCCGCTAAACGAGTGACTTGTAACGAGAACCTCGTCACACTGCACCAGGGCTCGAGATTTCGCGAGCACCCGCGCAGCGTCCGCCGTTCGGATATTCATTTCTCCGGGAACGTCCCGCAGACGCATCCCGATGAGACCACGTCGTCCGACTCTCGCATGCAAAATGTCCTCGGGTGTCCCGGTAGTAAGCGTTGTCAAAAATCTGGCGATGTCGGGTTGTGAGACCTTGCGAGTTAGAGGTGATGCATCGAGCACAAAGCCGCCGCCGATGGTTATCACCGGTGAGAATTGCCGCACGATGAATCGGTCTCCGGGGAGGATCAGTGCGGGATGAGCCAATTTCAGGTGAACCCATTGCTCTTCGCCGGGGTGGAGTACTTTGGGCCCGTAGTACCGAACTTCGGCCATCGTCTCCATCGTGTAGGCGTGCAGATGAACACGGGCACCCTCCTTGAGCGGCTTCGCCGATGGAAGCAGGGAAAGGAGCGTATCCACACGTGTTGTGCAGCGAAATGTATCCGGTGGGGCGAGCACCATTCCACGCCCCAGATCCTCTACGGCCACGCCAGCAAGATTCAGCGCGGTACGCTGCCCTGCGACGGCCTGGTCCGATAGCTCGCCATGCACTTGCACTCCCCGTAACCGCACGCGTTTGCCAGTCGGAAACACTTCCAGTTCGTCCTCCTTGCGGATCGTACCCGCGACCAGCGTGCCCGTTACCACCGTGCCAAACCCTTTCATGGTGAAGACTCGGTCGATGGGCAGGCGGGCGAGCGCGGACGCATCTTTGGCAGGCACCTCGGCTGCGATGCGCGCCAGTTCCCGCTTGAGGTCGTCAAGACCTGCGCCCGTGAGCGAACTCACCGCGACTATGGGAGACTGCGCAGGGTCGAGAAACGATCCGCGCAGGAAATCAGCCACCTCCAGGCGTACGACCTCCAGCGTTTCCGCATCGACGGTATCGGACTTGGTCAGCACCGTGATCCCGCGACGCACTACCAGCAATCGGCAGATGTCGAAATGCTCGCGCGTCTGCGGCTTGATCGACTCGTCGGCTGCAATCACCAGCAACACGAGATCGATCCCGCCCACGCCCGCCAGCATATTGCGCACAAACCGCTCGTGCCCCGGGACATCGACGAACCCCAGCCGCAGTGTTTCGCCGCCGGGCGCCGGCAATTCCAGATGCGCGAATCCGATGTCGATGGTGATGCCGCGCCGCTTCTCCTCCTCCAGGCGATCGGCGTCGATGCCGGTGAGGGCCTTCACCAATGCTGTCTTCCCATGATCGATGTGCCCGGCCGTGCCTACGATGACGGATTTCATTTCGGGGGAACAGTATAAGTCGTCGGTCCTCGGTCGTCGGTTGTCGGCCGCCCAAAGGCGTCTTTGGTTCTTGGTCCTTGGTCCTTGGTCGTTGGCGAGACCCATCACCCGACGGACAAGGTCCGTGGAACGGCGAGCAGGGCCCGTGGTGCCCTGTGTGCAAGAACGAGTTTGCCGGCCCGTCGGCAGATCCGAGCCAAGCTTTTGATTCTTATATTAGTATCTAATAGCTATTGTAAATCCTAGCCCATTGCGCGATCACAGACTTGAAAAACGCCATGGCAACGTCGCAAGGAATGCCTGTTAATCGCTATTAGAAGCCCTATAGCGCACTTTCGGCCCTCGGGTGATGGTTCAAAACCATACCGAAGCCGAGCGATCGATCCTGGGGCATCCCTGACGCAAATCTAAGCTTTAAGAAAATGAAGATCAATTTCTCAGCCCAGCCCACTACCGCATTTGGCCGCTTTTAGTGGCGTCACGGCTCGCCTCGGCGCACGAGGACGCCCGCCGCTCCACTGACAGGGTTTTTGCCGACGACCAACGACCGACGACCAACGACGCTTTTCCCAACGACCAAGGACGCCTTAGCCGACGGCGACGACGCCTTTTTCATGCGACAATAAATCTTCCACCCCATGACCCACTCCCCGAACCCAGCCATCACTCCGGAACTCATCCGGGAGCACGGCATCAGGCCGGAAGAGTACGCCAAAATCCAGCAGCTTCTCGGCGGACGCGAGCCGACCTTGACCGAACTCGGCATCTTCAGCGTGATGTGGAGCGAGCATTGCTCCTACAAGTCGTCGCGCGTGCACCTGAAGCGTTTGCCCACGCGCAGCAAGTTCGTCGTGCAGGGGCCGGGAGAGAACGCCGGGATCATCGACATCGGCGACGGCTGGGCCTGCGCCTTCAAGATCGAATCGCACAATCATCCCTCGTTCATCGAGCCGTTTCAGGGAGCGACCACCGGGGTGGGCGGGATCCTGCGCGATATTTTCACCATGGGCGCACGGCCGGTGGCGGTGATGGATTCGTTGCGGTTCGGGCCGATTGAAGATTCGAAATCAGAAGCCGCGGGCGAGGACGCCCGCGCCACACGCGACGAGATTCATAAGAACCACTCCATCATGGAAGGCGTGGTCAGCGGCGTGGCTTCGTATGGCAACTGCTTCGGAGTGCCCAACCTCGGCGGCGAAACCAAGTTCGAGCCGTGCTACTCGGGGAATCCGCTGGTCAATGCTTTTGCGCTCGGATTGGTTCGCCGTGATCAGATTTTCTATGCAAAGGCCGCGGGCGAGGGTAATCCCGTCATCTACGTGGGCGCGAAGACTGGGCGCGACGGCATTCACGGCGCCACCATGGCTTCGGAAGAATTCAGCGAAGCATCCGAAGCCAAGCGTCCGAACGTACAGGTGGGCGACCCGTTTCTGGAAAAACTTCTGCTCGAAGCGTGCCTTGAAGCCATGCAGACCGGCGCCATCGTTGGCATTCAGGATATGGGCGCGGCGGGGCTGACCTGCTCCACCTGCGAGATGGGCGCCCGCGGCAGGGTGGGTCTGGAGATCGAGCTCGATCGCGTGCCGCAGCGCGAGACCGGCATGTCGGCCTACGAAATCATGCTTTCTGAATCGCAGGAGCGCATGTTACTCGTCGCCGAGAAGGGCCGCGAGCAGGAAGTGTTTCGAATCTTCGAAAAATGGGGGCTGGACGCGGTCGAGGTTGGTCATGTCACGGCCGACAACGTGATGCGCGTGCGGCACCATGGCGAGTTGGTCGCCGAGATTCCAAATGAAGCGCTTACGGATGACGCGCCGCTGTATAAGCGCCCTCTGGAGCGCTGGGAGCCGCCGGTGGAACGCGAGGTGCCAGCACACATTCAACTGACAGACGCAAATGACTTGACTGAAAACTTCAAGCGTCTGCTGGCGAGTCCGAATATCTGCGGCAAGCGCTGGGTGTGGCAGCAATACGATCACATGGTGCAGACCAATACAGTCGAAGCGCCCGGCGCGGGGGACGCGGGCGTGATTCGAATCAAGGGTACGCGGCGCGGACTGGCCATGGCCCTCGATGGCAACGGGCGCTGGTGCTACCTCGATCCGCGCTTGGGAGCCATGCATGCCGTGGCCGAGGCCTGCCGCAACGTGGCCTGTTCGGGTGCAACGCCTATCGGAGCAACCAATTGCCTGAACTTCGGGAATCCCGAGAAGCCGCCCATTATGTGGCAGTTTTCGCAGGTGGTCGATGGCATCACCAAGGCTTGCGAAGAATTGGAAGTGCCGGTTACCGGGGGCAATGTCAGCTTCTACAACGAGACTTTAGGCGAAGGCATCTATCCCACGCCGGTGCTGGGCATTGTGGGTGTGCTTGAAGATGTGCACAAGACTGCGAAAACGGATTTTCGCGAACCGGGGCGCACAATTGTGCTATTGCGCGGGACAGAAGCGGGCGATATTACGGACGCACAAACTGAATTTGGATCTTCCGAATACGCCAAAGAGATTCTGGGCACGGTGTGGGGCTATCCGCCGGAACTGGAACTGGAACGCGAAGCTGCGCTGCAGAAGGGTTTGATCGAAATGATCCAGGCGGGGCTGGTGGAGTCGGCGCACGACTGCTCCTCCGGCGGATTGGCTGTGGCCTTGGCGGAGTCGGCGTTCAGTCAGGGAGTCGGTTTGCGCGTGGACGTTGCATCTAAAGGACTTCCGGTCGAATTTGCTCTGTTTGGCGAGGATGCCAGCCGGGTGGTGATCTCCTGCGACCCAGTTCAGCTGTCAGGAATCAAAGAGATGGCGGGGAAGCATGGGGTCTTTCTCGACGAGCTCGGAGAAACGGTTCCCGGCGAAGTGGAAATCAAGCTTGATGGGCAGATGGTGGTTGCAGCGTCGGTTGCGGACCTGCGCGATGTGTATGAATCCGCCCTGGAACGAGCGCTGAGGGCGGAGCCCGAGGCGGTGGCGGCGGACTGAGTTGAGATTGAAGACCAAGCTTTGACCGCAGAGTTCACGGAGAACGGCCGCAGAGGACGCGGAGAATGTCAGGCGGGGTCTCGTTTCCGGTGTTTGTGCTGATGAAGGACTGCGGCGAGGTGACCGAGTATCCTGCATGGATGGCCATGCAGCATCGCATGGAAGCGGTTGATGTTGAGAATGATGAATACCACGTTTGGGACGCACAAGGGTATGGAGTACGTCTCGCCGTTAGTAGTCCAAAGTCGCACGGGTTACGTGTTAATGGACTGGAGACGCAACTGTCCGAGCAGGATTTCGTAAGTTTGAAGGCCAAATCTAAGCCATGCCGTGGACCGGAACCGACGGAACCCTTGTTCCGGCGTTTACAGCGTGCTGTATTCGGTAAGTAGGTTGCATATCGTCTCGTTTATGGAGGCCAGGAGCTAGAAGCTAGCAGCTAGAAGCCAAAATGCTAACTTTCGACAAATTTCGCGAAGAGTGTGGGGTGGTGGCCATCTACGCGCACCCTGAGGCGGAGAAGCTTGCTTATCTTGGACTCCATGCTCTGCAGCATCGCGGGCAGGAGTCGGCGGGGATTGTCAGTTCCGATGGCATGACGCTTCGGCCCCATCGCGCCATGGGACTGGTGGCCGATATTTTCGTCGAGGACGTGCTCGCCAAGTTGAAGGGAACATTGGCCATCGGGCACACTCGTTATTCGACCACCGGCGATTCTGCCCTGCTCAATGCGCAGCCCATTCTTGTGCAGTCGAACAAGGGGTCGATTGCCGTCGCGCACAACGGCAACCTGGTGAATGCGTTGGAGATCCGCTCGCGCCTGGAGGCGCAAGGGTCGATTTTTCAGACCACTAGCGACACGGAAGTGATCGTGCATTTGATTGCTTTGTCGCGTGAGCACACCCTTCCCGAAGCGATGGCGGATGCGCTGCGAAGAGTGGAAGGTGCGTTTTCGCTGGTGATGGTGTCGTCGGACCGGATTTTTGCGGCGCGCGATCCGCGCGGCTTCCGGCCGCTGGCGATGGGAAGGATTGCGGCACAGCCGGGATTGAAGCAAGACACGATCGTCTTTGCCTCAGAAACCTGCGCATTTGATTTGATTGGCGCGACTTATGAGCGCGACGTGAAGCCGGGAGAGTTGGTGATCGTGGGGCCGGAGGGCATCACGTCACGCTTCTATGCGACTGCGGCTCCGCAGTCGAGCTGCATCTTCGAGCATGTGTACTTTTCGCGTCCGGACAGCCTCGTGTTTGGCCGGTCCGTGCAAACCAGCCGCGAGGAACTGGGGCGCCAACTGGCGCGCGAGACGGGCGTCGAGGCTGATATTGTGGTGCCCGTGCCGGATTCTGGGGTGACCGCGGCGCTGGGTTATGCAGACGAGAGCGGAATTCCCTTTCGCTTTGCCTTGATCCGCAACCACTACGTGGGACGCACCTTCATCGAACCAAAACAATCGGTACGCGACTTTGGCGTGCGCCTGAAGCTGAACCCGGTACGCTCGTTGCTGGAAGGCAAGCGCGTGGTGTTGATCGACGACTCCATCGTGCGCGGCACGACCAGCAAGAAAATCGTGCGCATGGTACGCAATGCGGGTGCGAAGGAAGTGCACATGCGCATTTCGTGCCCACCCACGATCTCACCGTGCTTTTACGGCGTGGACACGCCATCGAAGAATCAACTGATTGCGGCCAACAAGTCGATTGAAGAAATTCGCGAGTACGTGGGGGCGGATTCGCTGGCCTATCTCTCGCTTGAGGGATTGAAGAAGGCCTGCGGTGAAGGCGAAAAGACCGATTACTGCTCCGCGTGCTACACGGGCAAGTACCCGACGAACTGGGTGGACGTGGAGGAGATCCAGCCCGCAGTACGTCAGGTGTCCGGTGTCAGGTCTTAGCTGGCAGGTGTTAGGTGTTGGTGTTCGATCCTAGATCTTAGGAAACCTCTCGTCAAAATTACACTCGGCGGCGGCGAACCCACCCTCCCGCCCAACAACGCGGGTAGGGTGGGGCACCCGGTGGACCCCTGGTCTTAGGTGTCAGCTGTTGGGTCTTACGTTTAGGAGTCGAGTGGGATGGAGATCTATTCTGAGCGCTGAGCCTAACACTCAAGAGCTGCAAACTGAGACCCGACACGTAAGATTCAAGACCTAAGACCCAAGACCCGACACCTAAGACCCAAGACCTGCCTTGTCGATCTTATTAAGCAGCCAGTAGAGCAATCCGAAGAGCGTGATCAGGACGGCTGCCGGTTGCAGAGGATGGACGCGGGCGAACAACAGCGAGGCGACCAGCAACGCCGCACCTAATCCGGCCACGATGAGTCCCAGACGGCGGCGCGAACGCACGGCGCCCGGTTCCTTGTTCCGCCGCACCCAGATGAAGATCAGGGCGATAATGACGACAACTATCCCGGTGATGTCGAAGACGGACACGAGGTGGATTTCCGCTTCAACAGGATAGCGCCTCGGAACGGTTTTCGCAGTCATGTGCTGGAAAATTCCGGAGTGACTAGTTCAGAATTGAAGAACACAAGGTCCCTCTCGCTTCGCTCGGTCGGAAAGACAGGGATTGAGGTTTTTATAGACCGACTGTTCGCGCCCAGCCGCTAAAAATGAAACTTCAAACTTCCACCCACCGTCCGTGCGGGGGCGTACTGGATAGGGATCTCTTCGCTCTCCTTCGCGATCTGGTAAATGCTGTTGGAAACGTTGGTGACGTCGAATTCCAGATCGATGCGGCGGGGCTCGGAGTTCCAGAGGTTCAGGCCGGTGGCTAAGTCTGCAGTGAAGTGTTGCGGCAAGCGTGAACCGTTCTCGACGATCGTGCCACTCCCATAGCGCAGGGCGCTGCCTGCCCAGAAATTGCGCCAGCGGTTGTTGTAGAACAGCTGCGCCGTGCCGGTGTGCGTCTGGTCGAACGCCGGAATGATGCGCTCACCCTCCACCAAGGGCTCATCCCCCGCGAATCCGCCTGTTATTGGTCCGTAGAAGTATGTGCGCGAGAGCGCGTACTGGAAGCGACCGGTGATGCCGAGGCGTTCCAGTTGCTTCATATTCAATACCAATTCCGCACCGCTGGAGCGGGCGGCGTGAAAGTTGATGGGGACGAAGATCCGGCTGATCGAGATTTCGTGGTTCTCGAACGAGTCGCGTCCGGTGTGGAGGTAGGCGTTAAGCTCAAGGCTCACGCGCGGATGCAGTTCCTGCGACCAGCCGGCTTCCATGTAATTCTGGCGATAGGCGCGCACGTTGCCGACACGCTGATCGGGATCGACCGCGTTGTTCCCGATAAAGCTGGCGAGCAGAGAGTACTCCATGGGCGGCGGCGAAAAATAGCGGTTGTAGGCGGCGTGCAGAACGGATTTCGTGCGATTGAAATGATAGGCGAATCCGATGCGTGGGCTGGTCTGCGCCTGGGTGGTTACGAGATCGAAGTAGTCGTAGCGCAGGCCCAAATCGACCCATAGGTTACGGATCGGCGAGAAATGGTCCTGGAAATATAGGCTGGCTTGTCCGCCTTTGAGGCCTCCGCTGAAGGGGGGGAAGACATCCGGATCGCCGCGGCTGTCAAAGAAAAAACTCTCCAGTTCGCGCAGGCGAACCAGATCGACTCCCGCTTTGAGAACATGGCCATGCCATAGATGTGAGATGTCGCTCTTTATGCCGATCGTGAAGGGCGCGCGGGAGGCGACCGAGTACGGCGTATCGGGATCGGAGGTCGGCAGCATGCGATCGGAGCCCACGCGCTCGTAGAGCGAGGCGGACAGCAGGGTCTCTGGTGAAAACGTGTGATACCAGCTCACAATCCCTGTTTGCTGGCGCAGGTGCCGTTGTGCGTTGCGGCCGACCTCCTGGTCTTCAGAAATGTTGGGCTGCTGGAAGTTGGTACCGCCGCCCATGAGCAGGAGTTTGAAGGTGTCTTTGCTTCCGGAACGAAAGTCGAACTGCGCAGTGGCGCGCGAGCCCTTGCCGAAGTCGTACAGCTCTTTCGGCTCGGGGGGATCAAGGTACCGTCCTGACGTGAAGCCATCGACGAACAGGTAGTAGCCAAGCCATCCGGCCTGGCCACCGTAGTCGGCATTCAAGTCGTAGTTCTCGTAAGTTGCTCCCCGGAAATTGACGTCGCCATGACCGGCCAGACTCGCACCCGAACGGGTGGTGATATCGAGCACGCCGCCGAAGCGGTTGCCGTATTCCGCGGGGAAACCTCCTGTCATGAGGTCGACGGTTTCAAAAATCTGTGGGCTGACGCCGGGGGAGAACTGCGGCTGCGTGTTGTCGAGAAACGAAACGCCATTCACGAATTCGTGCAGCGAGAATTCGGTGCCGCGCACGGCGAGGAAGTTGTCATGGCTGTCGCTGGCGCCGGGCATCAGGTTGTTGACGAGGTCGTTGGTGTTGTCGGCGATGGGCTCGGGGAGCTTTTCGAGATCGTCGTGGGTGAAGGTATAGGAACTGCCCGTTTTCTGCGGATCGATGGTCTGGTAAGTGGCGCGGACCTCGACTTGCTCCTGGACAGTTTGCTTGGGCTGCAACTCGATGCTGAGTGAGAAAGGTTGTCGGGGGCGCACCACGAAGCTGTGTTCCGCGGGATAGAAGCCGGAGGCTTCGACTTTCAGCTTGTAGGGTCCCGCTTCCACGGCGGCGAAACGGAAGGTACCGTCTTGGGCAGCGGAGGTGGTTTGGACGGCGGCGCCGTCCGGGCGCTGCAGTTGTACGGATGCGCCTGCGACGGGTTTTCCGGAGTTGTCGCGCACGGAGCCGTCGAGCAGGGTCTGAGCGAGAGCGAGAGGGGACAGTGCACAGAGGAGAAGAGGCAAAAATGCTTTGTACAAGCGCTGCTCCGAAGATGCTTTGACGGATTAGTGTAAATGTACCCGTTCGCTCAAGGAAGAACAGCGCCTGCGACCTACGCAGCAAAACACTAAGGTCCCTCCACTGCGGTCGGGATGACAGTGGGGAGAATGGAAGCTCCCATCACGCGGTGACCATCTTTGCTGACCAGCTTTGTATGAATTCTTCCAGGCGGTCGAGAGCGGCAGAGAAATTGTCGTCACTGGCGGCGAAGCCCAGGCGGAAGTGGCTAGGGACATCGAAGCAATCTCCGGGAGCGAACAGAATCCCTCGCTCGGTCGCGGCCTGGCAGAACGGGCGCGCGTTTTCGCCGCTCTTGAGCCACGGGAACGCCGTCATGCCGCCTTGCGGGCGGATCCAGCCCAGCAAGTCGCTATGCTGCGAGATGAATTTATCGAGGCGCGCGAGGTTGCGCGCAGCGGCTTGTTGCGCCTTGCCGAGGATGATGTCGCGCTTGCGGATGGCGATCTCTGCCAGGAGTTCTCCGGCATTGGTGTTGCAGATAGAAAAGTAAGCACGCGCATTCCAATACTGCTTCTGGCGGGCCGGATCGTGCTCGACCATCCAGCCAGTACGTACGCCTGGCAGCGAAAAAGCTTTTGAGAGGTCGCTGATGACGGTGGCGTGCGGCAGTCGCGCCGCCGATTTCGTCTGGCGACCGTGATATATGGGGTGATAGACCTCATCGCTCACCAATTGGATTCCGCGCCCAGACGTGAAGTCGTGCAGGCTCTCCATGTCCGCGTCGCTGATGGTCGCGCCTGTGGGATTGTGCGGGCTGTTGATGAGAATCAGCTTGGTATGTGCGTCGGCAAGTTGCTTGATCTCGTCGATATCGATCTGAAAATTATTCTCTCGCTGCACACGGTAGTAACGCAGTTCGAGGCCCAGAGATTCCGGCAATGCGGAGAATGTCGTGAAGCCGGGCATGGGCAAAATCACATTGGCGCCCGGTTCCGCAGCGAGCCACATCAGAATGGTCAGCGCTTCGGAGGCGCCCGTGACCACTTGCACGCAGTCGATGTCCACACTCTGCATTTCGGCGATCGCGTCCCGCAGGCTGTCGCTTCCTGCGGGACGGCCGTACAGGAGTTTGTGGTTCAGATATTGCTCGCGCGTCTTGTCGTCACTGAGTTCGAGTAATCGCTTGGCGGTCCACACCGGGCCGGTGCTGGCGGCGAGATTGAATTCGATGCCGTGCTCGTAGTTGTCGAGCCAGGCGTCAAGCAGGAAGGGCTTGAGTTGCATGGGTGCACCTCGGAGTCGATCGGAAACGTGCGATCGTCGTGTGCTTGATTCTAGCTCAGGCCGGCGGGTTGCGAGCAGAAGTGACGCGCGAAATTCGCTGCGAATCATTTGTAATTGTTATGTGTTTCGCAGCAATGCAACAGGGAACGCCCGGCCTGGCGTCTGTGGCTTCGTCGCCCGAAAGCGTATGCCGCCCGTGGCCGTACGCCTGTCAGGGGAGGGCCGTCAAGCCCCGGCGTTTTTCACAGAAAATTCATCTTCCCGTTACCGTCTTCAAATTGGAATAAAGTAGTGTGCCTACCGCGCCACCACCCGTCTGCAAATCCCTTCCGGAGGTTCTATGAAAGTTCTGCTATCTCTCCCAGCCCGCCGTTTTTTGGCACTGTCTGCACTGTTGTGCTTCGCGGTTCCTAGCACGCTCCTTGCCCGCGATGGTTGCCGCCTGCAATCGGACGACGGGCGCATCAAGCACGTCGTTTATGTCCAGTTCGACAACACCCATTTTCTGCGGGATAACCCGAACGTCCCTTCCGATCTTGAGCAGATGCCGCATCTACTGAATTTCATCAAGGACAATGGCGTGTTGCTGGCGAATGACCACACTGCGCTGATTTCGCACACGGCAACCGGCATCCTGACTTCGCTGACCGGTGTTTACCCGGATCGCATGGGACAGCCGGTATCGAACAGCTTCCGCTACTACATGACCGACGGGACGACTCGGGCGGGCGTCTCATTCGCCTACTGGACCGCGCCTCTGTTTGACCCCGCCGGTTCCACCACTGACCTGACGCCCGAAATGATCAACGAGCATGGCAAGATCGCTCCCGCGCCTTGGGTGCCATTCACCCGTGCGGGCTGTGACTTCGGTGCCGTAGCTACTGCAAACACCATTCTGGAGAATACCGCCATCGACATTCCGAGGGTGTTCGGCGCCGGGTCTCCGGAAGCCGCTGAGGCTGCGGCCAATCCCGGACAAGCGTTCGCCGACTTCGTCGGCATCGGCGTGCATTGTGCTAAGGGCTCCAAGCTTTGTGCTGGGTCCGGTCACGCACGTGCCGATCTGCTGCCCGATGAGCCGGGCGGGTACGACGGTTTCAGCGGCCTGTTTGGCGCCGCTTACGTCAACCCTGCGATCAAGCCGAGCGGGCCGAT
>Ga0075434_100002638_pt1 | contig 15819 bp, 15 predicted proteins | sample RhiMethybrSRZTD3_FD_75298 | JGI IMG/M metagenome (GOLD analysis project Ga0075434, IMG submission 75298) | Populus rhizosphere microbial communities from Tennessee, USA - Rhizosphere MetaG P. TD hybrid SRZTD3 | ecosystem: Host-associated > Plants > Roots > Rhizosphere > Soil | place: USA... | reverse complement strand
CGGGTGATATTGGCCCGACCGAGGACGCCGCGAGGCGACGGTTCGCAGCCGCAGCCCCACTACCACTGCCCTACCACCACAGATGCGCGGCCAGGCGCGCGTGGGCGTGGAATCAGCCATCTACCCCGCCAGCTCGTCGCTCTTTCGGGCCATCCTGACGTCGGAGTCGGTGATCCCGCCCTCGCTGTGGGTCACCCAGCGCAGCGTCACCGTGTCCCACGAGATCGAGACGTCCGGGTGATGGTCGGCCTCGTTGGCCGCGTCCGCGATCCGGTTCAGAAACGCCATCGAGCCGTTGAAGTCGCCGTTCGCGAACCCCTTCTCGAGCGCCCCGTCCCGAATCTCCCAGCCGCTCAGGCTCGCGACCTCGGCTTCCAGCTTCTCCTGCTCCAGCACCGGCATCCATCCACCTCCGCGTCGTCTGGCCTGTTCCGGCCCCAACCCTAGCTATGGTGCTCGGTACCCGTGAAGGGCCTGAACGACACGGATCTCGCCATCATCGCGCTCCTCCAGATCGAGGGGCGGGCCACGTTCGCGCAGATCGCCCAGCAGGTCGGCCTCAGTCCGGCGGCGGTGCACGAGCGGGTGAAGAAGCTCGAGGCGCGCGGGGTCATCACCGGCTACAAGGCGGTCGTCGACCCCGAGAAGCTGGGCGCCGGCGTGACCGCGTTCGTGCTCGTGACGCAGAGCGCGCGGCCGCGCGGCGGGCTCGAGGACGCGTTCGAGCGCTGGCCGTGGGTCGAGGAGTGCCACCACATCGCCGGCGAGGAGAGCCTGCTCCTCAAGGTGCGGGCCGAGTCGACCCGGGCGCTCGAGCACGTCCTGTGGGAGATCCGTGCGCTTGACTCGGTGGAGCGCACGAAGACGATCATCGCGCTCACGACCGAGTTCGAGGGCCGGCCGGTGACGCCGGTGCCGGTCGAAGAGGATCTCGCCGAGTCCGGCGCCGCCTGACGGCGGGCTAGGCGATCTCGATCGGCTCTTCCGTGACGGCCATCTCGCGGATGTGGAAGCCGCGTACGTCGGCGCCGCCGCCTGCGAGCGAGACGATCACGTAGACCGCCTCGGGCCAGAACGCCTGCTCGGCGTCGGTCCGGGACGGGTAGGCCGGCGAGCCGACGTGCGAGTGGTAGATCCCGACCAGGTCGAGGCCCTCGTCGTCGATCGCGTTCATGATCCGGATCTGGTCGCGGCTCTCGATCCGATAGTAGAACGGGCTCGGCTCGTCGGGCTCGGCCGGGTAGAAGCGCTCGACCCGGTCGCCCGACCCGGCGAGGATCCCGCACGCCTCGTTGGGCAGCCCTGCGCGGGCGTGCGCGACGATCTCGTCGCGCACCGCCGCCGGGATCACCACCAGACGCGCTCCTCCATCTCGCGCTCGAGCTGATCCTCGGGCTTCGTGTAGATGCCGGCCGAGAGGTACTTCGACCCGCCGTCGGCAAAGACGACGACGACGTTCCCGCCGTCCATCCTGGCGGCGGTCTTGCGCGCGACCGCGAGCGCCGCTCCGGCCGAGACGCCGGCGAAGACGCCCTCCTCGTTCAGCAGCTCGCGCAGCGTGTGCACCGCCTCCGCGTTCGAGACGAGCACCTTGCGGTCGAGCTGGTTGATGTCGAGGATGGGCGGCGTGTAGCCGTCCTCCAGGCTGCGAAGCCCCATCACCGGGTCGCCCTGGAGCGGCTCGGCGGCGACGATCTGGACCTCAGGGTTCGCCTCGCGCAGGCGCTGGGCGCAACCCATCAGCGTGCCGCCCGTGCCGAGGCCGGCCACGAACGCATCGACCTCGCCGTCGGGCACCTCATCGAGGATCTCGAGCGCCGTGCCGCAGTAGTGCGCGGCCGGGTTCGCCGGGTTGGCGTACTGGAACGGCATGAAGACCGACGGGTCGCGCTCGGCCATCGAGCGCGCCATCGCGACGGCGCCGTTCGAGCCCAGGTTGCCCGGCGAGAACACGATCTCGGCGCCGTACATCCGCAGGAGCTCGACGCGCTCGGGCGTCGCGGACTCCGGCATGACGGCGGTCACCGGATAGCCCTTCACCTTGCCGATCATGGCGAGCGCGATGCCGGTGTTGCCGCTCGTGGGCTCGAGGATCCGGCGGCCGGGCTCGAGCTCGCCCGTCTCCTCGGCCGTCTCGATCATCTGGAGCGCGACGCGATCCTTGATCGAGCCGGTCGGGTTCTGCTCCTCGAGCTTCGCGAAGATCCGCACGTCCGGGTTGGGCGACATGCGCGGAAGCTCGACGAGCGGCGTGTTCCCGACCGCCGAGAGCGCCGCGCCGCGGGCGATCTGGAGGCACGGGGCGCCGCCGGCCATGGCAGGGAGCACGATCAGCGTCGAGTCGCTCGCGACGGCGGTGTCCATGCCCTCGCCCAGGCGGACGTCCTCGTTGTTGACGTAGACGTTCACGAACCGGTTCAGGTCGCCGGTCTCGTCGAGCAGGTGCGAGCGGACGCCCGGGAAGCGGTCGGCCAGGTCGGCCAGCACTTCGCGGACGGTCGCACCCGAGGCATCGACCTCTCGTGCTCCGCCGACCGCCTGGCGGAGGATGGGGGGCATGCGGACGGTTGACACTTAGGCGACGGCCTCCTCGGGTCGAGCCACGGCCCGGGAGGGCATGGCGCAGAACTGCTCGTAGTCGATGAACTCGATCTCGCTGGGATCCTTGCTGCAGACCGGGCACTCCGGATCCCGGTGCATCTTGAGCTCGACGAACTCCATGGCGAGCGCGTCGTAGCGGAGCTGGCGGCCGACCAGCGGGTCGCCGATGCCCAGCACCAGCTTGACCGCCTCGGTCGCCTGAAGCGTGCCGATCACGCCCGGCAGGATGCCCAGGACGCCGCCCTCGGCGCAGCTCGGCGCGAGCTCGGGCGGCGGCGGCTCGGGGTACTGGCACCGGTAGCAGGGGCCCTCGTACGGCTTGTAGACCGTGACGGAGCCCTCGAACTGGTAGATCGATCCGTGGACGACCGGGATGCCGGCCACCAGGCTGGCGTCGTTCAGGAGATACCGCGTCGGGAAGTTGTCGGTGCCGTCGACGATCACGTCGTAGCCGGTGATGATGTCGAGCACGTTCTCGGACGTCAGCCGCTCGGCGTACTTCTTGACGGTGACGCCGGGGTTGATCGCCTTGATCGCGGTCTCGGCGGAGTCCACCTTGGGCTGGCCGACGCGGTCGACCGTGTGGACGATCTGGCGCTGGAGGTTCGAGACGTCGACGATATCGGCGTCGATGATGCCGAGCGTGCCGATGCCCGCGGCGGCCAGGTAGACGGCGGCCGGCGAGCCGAGCCCGCCCGCGCCGATCAGGAGCACCTTGGAGTCGAGCAGCTTGAGCTGGCCCTCCTCGCCGACCTCGGGGATGAGGACGTGGCGGGAGTAGCGCTCGAACTGCTCGGGGCTGAGGGCGCGCGGGACGCGCCAATCGTGGCCGTTCTGCTTCCATGCCTGGAAGCCGCCGGACATCGAGACGACGTCCTCGTAGCCGAGCTCGCCGAGCGTCTTCGCGGCGTAGACGGAGCGGTTGCCCGACGCGCAGTAGATGACGACCGGGGTGGAGCGGTCGGGGATCGCGCGCTCGACCCGGCTCTCCAGGTTGCCGCGCGGGATGTGGAGCGCGCCGGGGATGTAGCCCTGCTCGTACTCGTCGCGCTCGCGGACGTCGACGAGCACGGGAGCGGGGTCGGCGTCGCGGCGCGCGGCCGCCTCGGCCGGCGTCTGCTCACGGATCTGCCGCTTCACGGCAGCCAGATGATCGCGGTACGACTGCTCCACTTGACCTACCCTTTCCCGGTTCCCTTCCTCACATGCATCGTATCAATCGAATGGATCCAAACCCGCCCCCCGGTGAGTCCCTGAACGTCGCGCCCCGCCCGCGTATTCCCGGGAGGAGCGCGCGGATCGCGCTCGTGGTGGCGGCTGCGGCGCTCGCGGGGATCGCAACAGGCGTGGTTGTGCTCGTCACGCGTGGCGGGGGAGGGGGCGGCGATGCGACTGCGACGCCGCCGAAGCCGCTCAACGGCACGCCGCCGCTGGTGATGGACGTCACACCGGCCCGGCTGCGCAAGCTGCCCGCCGACGACCCGCGCCGGCAGGTGGCCACGATCATCCGCCGCGACGACGCGAGCCGCCGCTCGGAGTCGATCGCCGCGCTGCGCGCGCTCCCGCAGGACGAGCCGGTGGTGGGGATGGGGCTCGGCCTGGCGCAGCTCTGGGCCGGACAGACGAGCGCGGCGGCCGCGACGCTCCAGCGGGTGAAGCAGCTCGACCCGTACGGCTACTACGGCACGAACGCCGACAACCTCCTGCATCTGAACGAGGCGCCGGGCTACCCGCCATGGCTCTCCACGGCCCGTCCGCCGCACGCGTCGGTCGCCGACCTGCGCGCGCGCACGAAGCAGAAGCCCGACGACGCAGCCGGGTGGCTGGCGCTCGCCGCCGCCCTCGAGCAGATCGACCGGGCCGGCGCGTTCTCGGCGGCCAGGCGCGCGTTCTCGCTCGACCCGAGCAACGTCTCGGCGCGCGTGGCGGTCACCGTGTTGCCGTTCGACAAGGACAACCCCGGCGCGACCCTCTCGGGCCTCATGCGCATCCTCCAGTCCTCGCCGGCCGACGACGCCGAGGTGCGCGTGCACGTCGGCCTCATCTTCTTCTGGATGCGCGACACCCAGGACGCCGCCGCCCAGTTCCGCCAGGTCCTGAACGACGACCCAGAGACCATCTACGCCCAGGTCGCAAGCGTGTTCACACGCTGCATCGACACCCCCACCTCGTGCACCAGTGGAAAAACGGGGTCAGACCCCAATCTTTCACCCTGACTCGCCGCGGCGGACGTCGCGCCAGGCTGTGCTCAGGCCGATATGTAGATGGTCGGCGATCTCGGCCAGCGTGTAGCCGTGGACCCGGTGGGCCGTGGCGATCCGCGCGGGATCCCTGGTGGGGACGAGCTCGGTCAGCGGTGGTCGTCGCTCGAGCTGCACGTCGAGTCCTCCTGCAATGAACCGGCGATAGTCCTCGTGGCCGCCGAACCACCCCAGGACCCGCGAAGTGAGGAACGGGGGCGAGGGAGCCAGGCCCGCCGTCGCGGCATAGCTGGACCACGGCCAGTCCTCTGGCCTTGCGCACAGGCCCGCCTGCACAGGATTCGCAGCGATGTAGCGGACGACAGTGAGCGCGTAGTCGTCGTCGGTGATCAACTTCGACCCGTAGCGGCCCTGGAAGACGTGCCCCGTCCGCTCGTGGTGGCGGTTGAACCGCATCGCGTACGTGCCGTTGAGACGCTGCAACGCATCGTCGAGGTTCGCTCGCCGTGTCTCGACGAAGAGGTGGTAGTGGTTCGGCATCAGGCAATAGGCGTGACAGAGGAGGCCGTCGACGTGCCGAGCGACAGCCAGGCCCGAAAGGAACACCTCGTAATCCGCGTCGTCAAGAAACATCCGGGCCTTGGCGTTCCCGCGGGCGGTGACGTGGTAGATGAGGCCGGCGGCCAGCGGGCGAAGCGGACGTGCCATCCGCCGACGGTACGACGCCGCCCTGTCATGTGTCAGCCGCCAAGTGCCACAACCTACCGCCGACTTCGCAACAGGTGAAAAATTGGGGTCTGACCCCGTTTTTTCACCAGGGCGGGCGGCCGTGGACCCAGCGGCCCGCCAGCATCGTCGCCACCACGCTTGTTTGGGAGATGCGGTCGGGGTGGGCGACGATGTCGGTGTCGAGCACCACCAGGTCGGCCGCGTAGCCGGGGAGGAGGAGGCCGCGGCGGCGGTGGTCGCCCACCGCGGCGGCGCCGCCCGCGGTGAAGGCCAGGACGGCGTCGGCCACGTCGAGCCGCTGCTCGGGGTACCAGTCGCGGTTGACCGCGGCGTCGATCCCGGCCAACGGGTCGAGGTCCTCGATCGGCGCGTCCGATCCGAAGGCCAGGTGCGCGCCCGAGTCGAGCAGGTCGCGCCAGCGGTAGCCGCACCGGGCTCGCTCGCCCCACAGGCGATCGGCCAGGTGGCGGTCGGAGCGCTGGTGCACCGGCTGCATCGACGCTGTGACGCCGAGCTCGGCCAGCCGCCCGAGATCGGCGTCGTCGATGCACTGGACGTGCTCGATCCGGGGCGGCACCGGCACCTCCTCCCACGCCGAGCGCGTCTCCTCCAGCGCGTCGAGCACCGCCCGGTTCGCGCCGTCGCCGATCGCGTGGACGGCGACCGAGAGCCCGCCGGCGGCGGCCGTCCGTGCGATCTCGGCCATCTCCTCGGCGGTCGTCAGCACCATCCCCGACCCGTCGAGCATCCAGGCCGTCGACGACCCGAGCGTCCCGTCCATGAACGCCTTCACCGGCCCGACCCGCAGGAGGTCGGAGCCGAAGCCGGTGCGAAGCTCGGTCGCCTGGGCGGCCCCGATCTGCTCGGCGGGGTAGGACATGTGGACGCGCAGCGTGAGTCGCCGGTCGCCGTCCATCCGCTGCCACAGGCCCCGCCCGCGGTCGCGCTGGTAGTCGTGGACGGCCACGACGCCGCGCTCGTTCGCCGCCGCCATCGCCGCGCGCAGCGCCTGTGACTGCTCGAGCGCCGTGCGCTCCGGGAGCGGGAAGTCCCAGGCGTCGCGCTCGCGCACGATCCCGTCCCCCTCCTGCCCGGCCGCCCGCAGCCCCGCCGAGTTGACCCACAGCGTGTGGTGGTCGTGCGCCCACAGCGCGACCGGCCGCTCGCCCGTGACCGCGTCGAGCGCCGCGGCGGTCGGCGGCCCGTCCGGCCAGGCCTCCTCGAGCCAGCCGTGCCCGCGCAGCCACCCGTCGCCCGCCCCGGCAACGGCGTCGCCGACGACTTCCAGCGCCTCCGCCATCGAGCCCGCCGCGCCCAGGTCGAGCTCGGAGCGCCCGAGCGCCCAGTCGAGGAAGTGGACGTGGGAGTCGCAGAAGCCCGGCAGGGCGCACCGGCCCTCGAGGTCGATCCGCTCGTGCCCGACGGTGTCGGTGGCGCCCTCGCGGACGTCGACCCCGCCCGCGATCGTGGCGCCGGCGATCGAGAGCGCACGCACCTGCGGCAGGCGCGGGTCCATTGTGTAGACAGGCCCGTTGTGGAGGATCACGGCTCCACTAACCTACGCGACCGTGACGCCGAGGGACGAGATCGACCGCAGGCTCGAGGCGCTCCGGGCGGCCCTCGCAGGCGACGGGCTCGACGCGGCGCTCATCGTCCAGCACACCGACCTCGCGTATTTCTCGGGGACGAACCAGCAGGCTCACCTGGTCGTCCCGGCGGCCGGCGATCCCGTCCTGCTCGTCCGGCGTGTGCTCGAGCGGGCCCGGGCGGAGTCGCCGCTCGAGCGGATCGAGCCCTTGAGGTCGCTGGGCGGCCTCTCTGCCGCCCTCGCGTCGGCCGGCATCGAGAACGGCGCGACGATCGGTCTCGAGCTCGACGTCCTGCCGGCGCGGCTCTTCCTGGGCTACCAGCGCCGGCTCTCCGACCACCAGCTCGGCGACTGCTCCCCGGCCGTCCGCCGCGTCCGCGCGCGCAAGTCCGACTGGGAGCTGGCGCGGATGCGCGCCGCCGCCGAGCAGGTGCGCCAGGGGGCGGAGGCCGTCCCGGGGCTCCTGCGCGCCGGAACCCGCGAGTCTCAGGTTCAACTAGAGGTTGAGAGAGTGTTGCGGCTGGCCGGCCATCAGGGCCAGCTGCGGTTCCGGGGCTTCAACCAGGAGATGCACTACGGTCAGGTGCTCGCCGGCCCCAGCGGCGCGGTGCCCGGATACAGCGACTCGCCGCTCTGCGGGCCCGGCCCGAACCCCGTGCTGGGGAAGGGCGCCGACGGGCACGTCCTCGCGCCGGGCGACCCGGTGATCGCCGACCTCGTCGGCGGCCATGACGGCTGGTTGGCCGACCAGACTCGCACGTTCGGCGTCGGCCGGGTCGACGCCGACCTGCGCGCCGCCCACGACTGCGCCGTCTCGATCCTGCGCGCCGTCGAGGCGGAGATCCGGCCGGGCACCCCGGCCAGCTCCCTCTACGACCTCGCGGAGGGGATCGCGCTCGACGCCGGCCTCGACGACCACTTCATGGGCGCGGGCGCGCAGCGGGTGCGGTTCCTCGGCCATGGGGTCGGCATGGAGATCGACGAGCTGCCGGTGCTGGCGCCGGGCTTCGACGAGCCGCTGGAGCCGGGCAACGTCATCGCCGTCGAGCCGAAGTTCGTGTTCCCCGGCCGCGGGGCGGTCGGCATCGAAAACATGTACGCCGTCACGGCCGACGGGTTTGAGACGATGACGACGGCACCCGAGGAGCTGATCGAAGCGTGACCGACGACCGCGAGCTGCTCGTCGAGGCCGTCCGCACCCTGGCGCGCGAACGGATCGCGCCCAGGGCGGCCGAGGTCGACCGGACGGCCGAATTCCCCTGGGACGCGGTCGAGCTCCTCCGCGAGAACGACGTCTTCGCGCTCGCCTTCCCCGAGGAGCACGGCGGCACCGGCACGGGTTTTCTCACCCACCTGCGGGCGGTCGAGGAGCTGTCGTGGGCCGACGCGACCGTCGGTCTCGTCCTCGCCGTGCAGGGGCTGGGCGGGCTGCCCGTGCTCCTCGCCGGGACCGAGGAGCAGAAGGCGGCCTACGTGCCCCGCTGGGCGAGCGGGGAGTGGATCGCCGCCTATGCGCTGACCGAGCCGGCGGCCGGCTCCGACGCCCAGGCGCTCGGCACCCGCGCCCGCCGCGACGGCTCGGACTGGGTCCTCGACGGCACGAAGCGGTTCATCACGAACGCCGGCGTCGCGCACACCTACGTCGTCTTCGCCCGGGCCGAGGCCGGCATCACGGCGTTCATGGTCGAGGCGACCGACCCCGGCTTCTCGGTCGGCCGGATCGAGCCCAAGATGGGGATCAAGGGGTCGACCACGGGCGAGCTCCTGATGGACGGCTGCCGCATCCCCGGCGACCGGATGGTCGGTGCCGAGGGCGAGGGCTTCCGGATCGCGATGCGGGTGCTCGACCGCTCGCGGCCGGGGATCGCCGCCCAGGCGCTCGGGATCGGCCAGGCCGCCCTCGACTACGCCCTCGGCTACGCCGCCGAGCGGGTCGCGTTCGGAAAGACGATCGCCGAGCAGCAGGGGATCCAGTTCATGCTCGCCGACATGGGCGTGAAGCTCGAGGGCGCCCGCGGCCTGCTCTACCGCGTCGCCCACATGCTCGACGACGGCGTCGACGGCCCCGAGCTGACCAAGCTCTCGGCGATGTGCAAGCTGGCCTGCTCGGACGCCGCGATGGACGTGACGACCGACGCCGTGCAGATCCTGGGCGGCTACGGCTACATCCAGGAGTACCCGGTCGAGCGGATGATGCGCGACGCCAAGATCACCCAGATCTACGAGGGGACGAACCAGATCCAGCGCGTCGTGATCGCGCGCGAGCTCCTGCGGGAGCTGGGCTGAGCCGCTACTCGGTCGCCGCGGGCATCGCCCGCCGGTGGGTGCGGCGGAGGAACCACGCGGTGAACGCCGCCGCGGCCACGCCGAGCGCCGCCTCGGCGGCGGACGCGGCCAGGGACGGCTGGAAGGCGAACGACGCGATGCCGCCCATGCGATGGGCGGCGATCCAGAAGAGAGGCTCCGCGTCGAGCAGGAGCAGCACCGTGACCCCGAGAAGCGTGGGGTATCCGCGCCGCCGCCAGAGTCCACCGAGCGCTCCGAAGACCGGGCCGCTCACGAGACCGCGCGGGACCCAATAGCCGGTCGCTCCAAGCGTGAGCCGGAGATCCGTCGCCAGCGAGTGCGGGCCAAGCTCGAGCACGAAGGCATTTGCGACGTAGAACGCGACGAGCGCGACGACGGTTGCTGCCAGACCCGCCGCCGCGGCGAGATCCCGCCGCTCGACCGCAGCGCCCGCGAAGAAGGGCAGCAGAAGCCATGGAGCGCTGAGGTTGCCGATATCGTCACGGATCCCGGCATCGTTGCCCTTGACGACCGACATCGCGGTACCGAACGCAGCCGCAGCCAGGACGATCAGGAGAAGCGTTCGCGCCGTGCGTGTATGCACCACACCCGAGATCGTATCTGTGGGCTTCTTGAAGCGGAAGTGACCCGGTGAGCTCCGCGGCCATCGCGGCGAGCGTCGCCCTCGCGCTTGCCGCGGCCTGGGCGCTCGGATCATGCGTACTTCGTTCGCGGCCGGCGCTCGAGCGCTTCGGCGCCGGTCTGCTCGCGCTCTACGGTGTGGCCGGCCTGGCCATGCTCCAGGCCCCGCTGCACATCTCGTTCCTCGCCCGTACGTGGCTCGTCCTCGCCGTCTCGGTTGCCGGGCTTGCCGCGGCGCTCGCCTGGCGGCAGCCGTCGCTTCGCCCCGCCGGCGTGCGCGTGCTCCCGCTCGCGGGCGGCGTCGCGCTCGTCGCGCTCATGGCCATCCCGGCCTGGCGGGCGCCCGTCGGAAGCCACGCCGTCTCCCATCAGGACATGCAGTGGCACGAGGGCTGGATCCGCCAGCTTCTGGGCGGCGCCCACGCGCCGGGCGGCATCTACGCCGGCGAGCCCAACTCGTATCCGTGGCTCTATCACTCGCTGACCGCGTGGATCGCCCAGGCGCTGCCCGGGGGAGTGGACGAGGCGCTGGTGGCCGTCGACATCCTGGGGCTCGTCACGATCGCGACCGGGATGTGGCTCCTTACGCGCGAGCTTGGCGGCGGCACGCCGGCCGCTGCGACGGCGACGCTGCTCGTGGCCGCCGGCGGCGGGTTCGGGTGGATCTGGCAGCACGGCCCCGCGGCCGTCCTCAACATGAGCGCCGGCGACCTCGGCCGCTACAACGGCGACCTCGTGCTCTCGAACGCGCTCGTGCCCGGGATGGGGAACCTGCCGCCGCTCGTGCCCCGCGACCTGGGTGTGTGCCTCGCGCCGCTCGTCCTGTGGGCGTTCGTGCGCGCGCTCGACTCGCGCTCGCGGGCCGGCCTCCTCGCCGCCGGCGCCGGCGGCGGGCTGGCCTTCCTGTGCGCGCCGCTCGCCGGGCTCTTCCTGGCGGCCTGGGCGGTCGCCCTCGCCGTGCGCGCCCGCGAGCGGACGGCGCTCTGGGCGGCCCTCGCCGGCGTCCTTACGGCCGGGATCTGGCTGGCGCCGCTCGCCGTCACCTACCACCGCTACGGCGGCTTCGTCGACGTCACGGCGCTCCCCCCGACCAACCCGACCGTCGCCCAGGCGGCCGTGGCGCTCGGGATCGCGCTCCCGCTGGGCGTCGCCGGCCTCGTGCTCGCCGCGCGGTCCACGGAGGTCGACCCGTGGCGGCTCGTCCTCCTCGTCGCGGTGCCGGCGGCGGCGTGCGCCCTCGGCGTCGCGGTGGGGGAGGGCGCGACGGTGCTCGGCACGGCGGCGCTCCTGCGCTGGCTCCGCTACGTCCCGTTCCTCGCGCTCGGCCTCGCGGTCCCGGCCGGCCTGGCCGCCGAACGCGGCCTGCACGCGCTCCACCGCCTCGGCCGCCCGGTCGCCGCGCTCGCGATCGCCGCGGGCGCAGTCGCCGCCCTGGCGTCGACGGCCCTCGCGGCGGTCGAGCTCGGCCGCTCGCACGCGCCGCCCACCCTCGCCTGCGGGTCCCTGCCCTTCGGCTACGGCGACCTGTTCGCCGTCGTCACGCGACCGCAGCTCGCAGCCGACCGGGCATCGCTCGACGCCTTCGCACAGACCGGTGCCTCGGCCGCCTACATGACGCTCGCGCGCGCGAAGGTGCGGCCGCGCACGTTCCCGGACGGCTCGCCAACGCAGGCGGAACGCCGCCGCGGCCGCGACGATCTTCGGGCCGGCCGCTCGTCGATCCCCGATGGCGTGTGGGTCGTCGCGGAGCCCGGCTCGCCCGCCGCCGGCGGCGGGACGCGGACCAGCGCGTGCTCGCTCGACGGCCGGCCGGCCGTCCTGGTGCGCTACCCGCCGGCCTGATCGAACAGGTGCCGGCCCACGGCCGCGACGCCCTCCAGGTCGTGCACGTCGTGGTCGAGCAGGGGCACCTCGACGATCGGCCCGGAGCCGATCCGGCGCTCGAGCGCCACGATGTTCTCGCGGTCGCGGTCGGCCAGCGCCTGGTAGTGGACGAGGTTCTCGGCCGCCCGGGCGGCTGTTGGGGCGGGGACGCCGGCGTCGCGCAGCGCGCGCTTGGCCTTCGCCCGAAGCCGGGTGCGGGCGGACGGCGCGCCCTCCACGTAGCCCGGGTGCACCTTGTTCACGATCATGCCGCCGAACGGCAGCTCCCGCTCGCGCAGGGCACGCCAGAAGAAGTCCGCCTCGGCCAGCGGCTCGACCTGCGGCACGGTGACGAGCAGGAACGTCGTCCGCTCGGAGGCCAGGAGCGCCGAGACGTCGGCCGCCCGGCGGGCGAAGCCGTCGTACATGCCCTCGAACCCGGCTGCCAGCTCCGACAGGTCGCGCAGGAACGTGACGCCGGCGATCCGCTCGACCATCGAGAAGCCCAGACGGCCCGCGCGCATTCCGGGCCGAAGCAGGAACCGCAGCGCCCGGCCCTCGACGAAGCGCGTCAGCCGCCCGGGCGCCTCCAGGAAGTCGAGCGCATTTCGGGACGGCGGCGTGTCGAGCACGATCACGTCGTAGCGCCCGCTCGAGTGGAGCTCGTAGAGCCGCTCCATCGCCATGTACTCGTGAGCGCCCGCGACCGCGGAGGAGACCTGCCGGTAGATCGGGTTCGCGAGGATCCGCTCGGCGGCAGCTTCCGACGGCGCCTCCTCACGCACCAGCCGGTCGAACGTCAGCTGGGCGTCCAGCATGGCGGCGTGCAGGCGGCCGTCCGCCGCCTCGCCGTTTTGCGGCAGGTCGACCTCGTGGGCGTCGTCGCCGTGGTCGGGGAGCCCGAGCGCTCCGGCCAGGCGCCGGGCCGGGTCGATCGTGAGCACGAGCACGCGCCCGCCGCGGGCTGCGAGCTGCGAGCCGAGCGCCGCCGCGACGGTCGTCTTGCCGACGCCGCCCGCCCCGGCGCACACCACCACCTGCCGCCCCTCGAGGACGCGGTCGAGGATCACAGCCCCTCCAGCCGCTCGCCCAGCGTCGCCACCGCCGGGACGTCGAGGCGGGCCTCGAAGAGGAACGGCAGCTCCGCCAGGCAGGGCCGCACCCGCTCGAGCTGCTCGCGCTGGTCGGCCGTGCGGGCCAGGCGCGACCGGGCCGCCGCCGCGGCCGCCGATGCAGCGCCACGGGCCTCGACCGCCGCCAGGGCATCGGCGTCGCCCGCGTCGAAGATGTCCTCGAAGACCGCGTTTGCGATCACACCGGCGAGCGGGAAGCCCTCGCCCCGGAGCTCCTCGATCGCCTCGAGCGTCTCGCCGACCGGGAGCTCCTCCGGCGTCGTCACGAGCACCACCGCGGTGCGCTGGGCGTCGTCGAGGAGCGCGGCGATCGCCTTGGCGCGCCCGTGCACCGGCCCGGTGCGGGCGATCCGCGCGAACGTCCGCGGCACGTTCAAGAATCCCAGCCCGTGCCCGGTGGCCGGCGCGTCGACGACCACGACGTCGTGACGGCCGGCCTGGAGCAGCTGGCGGATCTTCCCGAGCGTGACCAGCTCGCGCAGCCCGGGAGCGGCCGCGGCGAAGTAGCCGAACACGCGGTTCTCGAACATCCGCTCGTAGACCGCACGCACCTTGACCTGGCCCAGGAGGTACTCTTCGAGCGCCTTCTGGGGGTCGACCGAGAGGGCGTCCAGCCCCGGATAGACCGGCGTCACGTGGTAGCCGATCGGGTCGCGCTGGTCGAAGAGGCGGGACATCCGCTCCTGCGACGCGACCTCGACCAGGAGCGTGCGCCGGCCGAGCCCGGCGGACGCCATCCCGAGGGCGGCCGCAACGGTCGACTTGCCCACGCCCCCCTTGCCCGACACGATCAGGAGACCCCGGTCGAAGAGCGACATGCAGCCCGAGCTTAACCTCCGCCAGGACGAGGCGCGCCCGTACAACCGCGCCCGCCGCCGCATCGGCTACGCGTCGACCGCGGTCGGCCTCGTCGCGCTCGTCGCCGTCGTCGTCGCGGCCGGCTCCCTGGGGACGTGGGGCTGCATCGCCGCGCTCGGGATCGCCCTGCCGCTCCTCGACATGCCGTTCGCGGTGGCGGGCTACCGCCTCTCGCGCCGCTACGGCCTCTCGCGCCAGACGCCCGGCGGCTGGCTCGCCGACCGGGCCAAGGGGCTCGCGGTGGGCGCCGTCCTGGGCGTCGCCGTCGCCGGCGGCCTCATCCTGATCCAGCGCGCCGCCGGCGACCTGTGGCCGCTCCCCGCCTGGGCGGCGGCGGTGGCGCTCGGCGGCCTGCTCGCGGCGCTCTTCCCGGTGCTCCTCCTGCCGCTCTTCCTGAAGAGCGAGCAGATGGCCGGCGGCGAGCTGGCCGACGCGATGTGGGCCACGGCGAAGGCGGCGGGCGTCAAGGTGCGCGAGCTGCGCCTGCTCAAGATGGGCGAGAAGACCGCGGCCGCCAACGCGATGGTCGCCGGCCTCGGCCCGACGGTGCGGATCTACGTCTCCGACACGCTGGCCGAGCCGGAGGAGGGGGAGACCCCTCCCGAGGCGCTCGGCCGCTCGCGGGTGGTGCTCGCCCACGAGCTCGGGCATCACCGCCACCGGGACGTGTGGCGCCTGCTGGCCATCTCGGCCGTGTCGAGCGCCTTCGGCGTCCTGGGGGCCTGGGCGGGAGTCGCGTGGCTCGCCCCCGACGGCGCCGGCCACGTGACGGCGCTCCCCGCCGCCGCGCTCGGGTTCTCGCTCGGGTCGGCGCTCGTCTCGCCGTTCGTCGCCGCCTATGCCCGCCGCCGCGAGCGGGCCGCCGATGCCTACGCCATCGCCCTCACCGGCGAGGGGGAGACGTTCGCCCGCGCGATGGAGCGGCTGGTCGCACGCAACCTCGGCGAGCTCGACCCGCCCCACTGGCACCACGTCCTGACCGCGTCGCATCCGACGCCGCGCGAGCGCATCGCCGCGGCGCGGGCGTCCACCTCCGGACACCTTGCAGGACTACACTAGTTCCAGGGCGAACAGACGCCCTGATGCGTCGTGCTGCGCTTGACACGTTCACTATCGAAGGCCCCGCCAAGGGGCTCAGACTCGTACCCAGACGAGGAGAGGCAGGCTTGGGTCAGGTAATCGCGCTTGCGAACCAGAAGGGCGGAGTCGCCAAGACGACGACCACGCTCAACCTGGGCGTGGCGCTCGCCGAGCGCGGCAAGCGCGTGCTCGCGGTCGACCTCGACCCGCAGTCGAACCTGACGATGAGCCAGGGGATCGACCCCGACGACCTCGAGCGGTCGATGTTCGACGTGCTCGTGCACAAGACGCCGATCGAGGACATCATCGTCCAGCGGGAGGTCGACCTGGCCGTCGCGTCGATCGACCTGGCCGGCGCCGAGCTCGCCATGTCGTCGATGATCGGCCGTGAGCGGGCGCTCCAGAAGGCGCTCCTGCCGCTGCGCTCGACCTACGAGTACGTCCTCGTCGACACCCCTCCGTCGCTCGGCCTGCTCACGATCAACGCCCTGACCGCTGCCGACAGCGTCATCGTCCCGGTGCAGTGCGAGTACCTGTCGCTGCGCGGGCTGATCCAGCTCGAGAACACGCTCAGCATGATCCGCGAGAACCTGAACCCCGACGTGCGCATCCGCGGCATCCTGCCGACGATGTTCGACGGGCGCACGCTGCACTCGCGCGAGGCGGTCGAGATCCTCCAGGAGAACTTCGGGACGCTCGTGTTCGAGACGCGGATCCGGAAGACGATTCGCTACGCCGAGGCCCCGGTGAAGGGGACGTCGGTGCTGAAGTACGACTCGAACGGGACGGCAGCCCGGGCATACCGCGAACTGGCCCAGGAGGTGCTTCGCAATGGCAA
>Ga0075434_100002635_pt1 | contig 15824 bp, 14 predicted proteins | sample RhiMethybrSRZTD3_FD_75298 | JGI IMG/M metagenome (GOLD analysis project Ga0075434, IMG submission 75298) | Populus rhizosphere microbial communities from Tennessee, USA - Rhizosphere MetaG P. TD hybrid SRZTD3 | ecosystem: Host-associated > Plants > Roots > Rhizosphere > Soil | place: USA... | reverse complement strand
GGCGCGACCGATGCGGGAATCGTTCGGCTGCTGCTCGGTCAGGGCGGCCGGCAGCTCGGGGTCGGCGCAGTGATCGCGCTGCCGCTGCTGGTCGTGACAGGCATCGGGTTCTCGAAGTTCTTTCCGATCGCGACGACGCTCGCGGTGACGATGGGTGCGCTGGTCGCGGCGACGATCGTGGGTGTCGTGCTTGCGGCGACCTATCTGCCGACGCGGCGGGCGCTCCGCATCCCGCCGCGTCAGGCGTTGTGGGGCGACTAGAGATCGGCTAGCCTTCCAGGCACCTACGGCCGAAGGACGACCCTCGCGCCTGACATGCGACGGTGGGGACGGCCCTGCACATCCGCGGAGGAAGGGATGGCCTGGGTCGTCCTTTTTGTTGCCGGCGTGTTGGAGATCGTCTGGGCCGTTGGGCTCAAATACACCGAGGGGTTCACCCGGCTCTGGCCCAGCGTCGCCACAGGCATCGCGATGATCGGGAGCATGGCGCTCCTCGGGGTTGCGCTTCGCACACTGCCGCTCGGAACCGCGTACGCGATCTGGACCGGGATCGGGAGCGTGGGTACGGCGGTGCTCGGGATCGTGCTGTTTCGTGAGCCGGCGACTGCGATGCGACTCGCGTGCATCGCGCTCATCGTGGCGGGGATCATCGGTCTCAAGCTCGCCTCGGGCCCTCGGGCGTGATGGGTCGTATGGCATCCGGCGGCGCCAAAAGCAGGCCGCAGGCAGACGCAGACGCTCCGCGCGCAGACTGACGCAGTGGCCCCGAGATCATCCAGAACTCCTCTCGCCAGAGCCTTTTGAGAATGAGGACGGCCCTCGGGACGCTGAGAATAAGAGCCGACAGAAGGCCGTTCCCTTTCAATACCGTTTCGGTGAGGAGCGTCCCGAGCGGCTGTTGTCTGTGTCCGTCTGCGGGCGAAGCGTCTCAAGTCTGTCTGCGTTCCGCGCGGTTCAGCAGTTCACGAGAGCGCCGCGAGAACGACGTCGAGCGATCGCACTCGGCCAAGCGTCGGGAAGATTCGGCGGACGCTGTGCTCGTGCAGGTCGGCCTCGCGTGCCGCCATGACCTCCGGGATGAACACCTGCTCGAATCCGCGCTCGTGTGCCGCACGCGCCGTGGCCTCGACGCCGATGTTCGTCGAGATGCCGCCGAGGAGGATGGTCCGGATCCCACGACGATCGAGGTGGATTTCCAGATCGGTCCCGTAGAACGCGTTAGGCTGGTGCTTCGTGACAACCACGTCGCCGTCCTGGCGGCCGAGCTCGGGGACCAGCTCCGTCCACTCCGGCGTGATCGTCATGGGCGGGCGCGGTTGGTCGGCCTGCGGCCGGGGGAAGAGCGCGCCACCAGGCCCGGGATCGACGCGAACGAGGATGACCGTCACCCCACGCTTGCGGCACGCCGCCGCGAGACCGGCGGCCCGCGCGATCACGTCCGGCACCGCGTTAGGCACTGTCTGCCCGGTAGTGATGCCGCTCTGCAGGTCGATGAGAACGAGCGCCGTCGTGCGCGGATCGATCGTGAAGTCGGGCATCAGCCGAGATTCTCCTGAATGAAGCGCGGGCTCAGATGGACGTCGACTTGCACGAGCGGCTCGTCGCCGATGCACTTGAACTCGTGAATCTCGCCCGCCTTGATCACCAGAATGTCCCCCTCCCCGGCCTCGAACTCTGCTCCGTTCACCACATATCGCCCGCGCCCTGATCGGATGAACTGGACTTCGTCATATGGATGACGGTGCGGCCCGGGCCCGCGGCCGGGCAGCGCATTCAGCAGGAAGACGGAGACATTGACGTCGCCGTTGTCGGCGCCGACGAAGTGGTGCGAGCTCCCCTTGAACGGCAGTTCTTCCTGACGAACACGGTACATTCGGCGAATCTCCGCTGAACTGGGCTGCCTGAATGAGTAGCCCGCGACCGCACCTGCCCACCAGACACGAACGATCCGATGCGCCTGCGTGGTCCATCGCCTACTTCCCGTCGTACGCCTGCTGCAGCCGAACGGCATCCAGCTTGTCCATCGAGAGCATCGTATCCATCACGCGCTTCGCTCTCTCGGGGTCGCCACCGCCCCCGAGCAAGCTGCCGAGCTGCTTCGGGATGATCTGCCACGACAATCCGAACTTGTCCTTGAGCCACCCGCACCGACTCGGCGACCCACCGTCGGCGGTGAGCTTGTCCCACAGCGCATCGATCTCCTGCTGGGTGTCGCACCCGACGAAGAACGACACCGCCTCATTGAACTTGAACAGCGGTCCGGCGTTGAGTGCCATGAACTTCTGACCCTCGAGCTCGTACTCGACCGACATCACCCGCTCGTTGGCGCGGTGGACGGACAGGACCTTCGCCCGCGGGAAGATGGACGCGTAGTAGTTCATGGCCTCTTCGGCCTGCGTGTCGAACCAGAGGAATGGCGTGATGGTCAGCATGGTCGGCTCCCGGTTGAGTTCGGAGGGGAGTGGTCGTTCCCCGCCTTTCCAGTGAGTCGGAGCCGAACCTCGGTTCTCTACATCACCCGATCCGGCGGGCGCAGAAATATCCGCCTGGCCTGTAGGCGCGACCCTTGGGGTCGACGATGATGGCAATTCCCAGGTCCGCTCGCCACCAGCCGCTGAAGCCATCGCGGTAAGCCTGCGAGATCACGAGGTCGTCGCCCGTCCCATCGAGGACGTCGTAGTCACCCATGCGGAGGCGCTGATGCGTCCAGATGACTCCCGGGCGATCGAGGTCTTCGTTGGCGAATCGCCGCCCCCACTGACTCGTATCGGGAGGCGTCGTGCGGAAGCTGCCGGCGATCGGGCGCTCTAGTCCGCGCCCCGGCGGCACCCGACCGAATGGTCCTCGGAGGCTGCGGACACTGTCCTGGGCCCAGAGCTTGAGGCGCCCCACTCTACGAACCGCGGGGTGACCCGGCGCGCTGATCGTGTCCACCAGCGCGAGGTCGTACGTCCCGACCAACTCCCGTACGCGTGCGGTGTCGAACGGGACTGAAGGCCCCGTGAGGCCCTGGCAAGCAGCCGGCGTCACGTTCGTTGATGGCCCTGATCTGTGGCAGCCGAGGCCAAGGCCGGCCACAACGGTCAGGAAGAGCATCTGTCGCATCGAGGGAGGACGATCGGCGCCCTCGGTTCGAAACTGAAACGCGCCTAACGTCGCGGTGAGAGGGGAAGCTCGGCAACGTTAGGCGCGCGAGAGGTGTCCCGGGTCAGATCAGAGGGTCAGAACCAGTCATCTGACCCCGGGATCTGACCCCAAATCTCACGGGTTACGATCTCAGGTCGACCGCAAGAGACTACAGCCGGCCTCCTGCGCCAGGAGCGTCGCGAATATGCCAGTCGGCATGAGGGTCGCGCCGGGAACGAGGTTTGCCCTGATCTCGTCGTACACCTCCTGCGGCGTCCGCTTCGCTGCCGCGGCCGCCCGCGATGAAAACCCGCGTGTCGCCATATCGCAGCCCACGAAGATCACCCCGCGCGCCGAAAGCGACTTGATGGTCTCGTTCGGCTTGTCATCGGACGTCGGGTTCCCGTGCGCATCGACGTGCTGGTAGTAGATGTTCCGTGTTGCCGGCTTGCCCGTCTTCGAGTCGTTCGTCTTCGTCGCCGTGCCGATGTCGTACTTCGCCCACATCGCGTCGTTGAAGAGCAGCGGCACGGCGCGGTGCCGGAGCACGACGACCACGCTCGCATCGGAGTCGCCCGTGCCGAAGACGTCCTTCACCGAGCCGAGATAGCTCAGGGCGTGATACAGGGCGGTGGCGTCGTTGATCTCCGGCGAATCGAAGATCGCCTTGTGCTTCGCCGTGATGCGGCTCATCCAGCTCGAGTCCCACTCCTTCGGCGGAACCGGCATGGGCCCGGTGGGCATTTCGGCTTGTTGCTGCGGCGCCGGCGTAGCCGGTTTCGGGGCCTGACTCGGCGCGTTCGTGGCGCTTGCGGCGGGGCTGCAGGCGACGGCGGCAAGCGCCGCGGCGCCGGCCGCCAGCTCACCGATGAATTGACGGCGCGGCGACTGCAAACGGGTCTTCGGCGTGCGACTCATGGTGCTCCTTGGGGAGTTCGGATTGGCGCCCCGAAACTACTATGCGTCGCTCCCCCATGCACGGCCGGTCTGGCCCGGTCATTGAGTCCGGACGCGTTCGAGCACCCATGCGCCCGCGCGGCGCTCTGGCACACCAGTGCGGCATGCATAGAGTTACCCCATGGCCGAGCCATACGACGCGCTCCGCAGCAGTCTGGCAGGCCGCTACGACGTCGAACGCGAGCTCGGCGAAGGCGGCATGGCCACCGTCTACCTCGCGCACGACGTTAGGCACGCGCGCAAGGTCGCCATCAAGGTCATCCGCCCGGAAGTTGCCGAGACGCTCGGCACGGATCGGTTCCTGTCGGAGATCAAGCTGACGGCGAGCCTCCAGCACCCCTAACGCGCGAGCGCGCGATCCCGGTCCGTGATACACTCGTGATTCTCGGTGAGGTCGCCGACGCGCTGGCGTCCGCACACCATCAGAACATCGTCCACCGGGACATCAAGCCCGAGAACATTCTGCTCAACCAGGGCCACGCGGTGGTCACGGACTTCGGCGTCGCGAAGGCCCTGCACCGATCGCTGGATGGATCGAGCTTGACGGGCATCGGGGTCACGATCGGAACACCGGCGTACATGGCGCCGGAGCAGGCAGTCGGCGATCCGGCGATCGACCATCGGGCGGATCTGTACGCGCTTGGCGTCCTGGCGTTCGAGATGCTCGCGGGGCGCACTCCCTTCTCGGGACCAACCGTCGCGGCGATGGTCTCGGCGCTGCTCTCCCAACCCGCGCCCCTCGTCACGAGCGAGGCTCCAGGATGCCCGCCGCGGCTAGCCGATCTGATCGACGCATTGCTCGCGAAGGATCCTGCGCAGCGGCCGGCGAATGCCGACGACGTGCGCGACACGCTGCGCTCGATTCTCGTGGATGTGTCGTCCGGCCCGATTCCAACCCGGCGCGGGCCGATGCCTACAGCCCTCACCGCGCCGTTCGGCGGGCGCCGGCCTCGCGACGTGTTCGAGCTCGCGCGCTCGGCGGCGAAATCGCGCGCTGGCGCTCGACTCCACGGTGGCCGAGGCGCACACGTCGTTAGGCATCGTGGCCATGTTCTACGACTGGGATTGGCCGACCGCCGCCACACACCTGGCCCGTGCCGTCGAGCTCAACCCGAGCTACGCCGAAGGTCACCTCTTCTACGGCTGGTACCTGTTGCTCAAGGGTCGCGCCGCCGAGGCGCGCGCCGAGGTCAATCGGGCGCATGCACTCGATCAACTGTCCGTCGTGATCGCGACGCGCCGGGCAACGATGCTGCAGTATACGGGTCGCGATGCCGAGGCGATCCCGTTCCTCAACGAAGCGCTGGAGCTCGACAGCACGTTCTTCCACGCGCGTACCGACCTCGCGGAGTCCTTCGTGGTGATCGGCCAGGCCGACTCTGCGCGACGGGTCGTACCACGCGCGGCGCTCTTCCCGGGAAGTGGCGAGGCGGGAGTGCCTGTGTGGGTGCTCGTCCAGCTCGGTGACACGGCCACCGCGCGCCGGCTGCTCGCCGAATACGAGGCGGCGCGTGAGCACACGTACGTGGCCGCGGACGCACTGGCGGGGATGTACGCAGCGTTCGGCGACTCGACGCGCGCACTCAACCTTCTCGAACAGGCGGCGGAGGAGCGGGCGTTCACGCTGGTGTTTCTCGCGAATTATCGAATGTTCAACTCGCTCCATAAGAGTGCGAGGTTCAGGCGGCTCGTGGATCGAATCGGCGTCGTGCCGCCGCCCTGACCCATCCGGTCTGGACCCTGCGGCGCTCGGACGTACTGTTACGGCATGACCGAGCCCACCAGGCCGCTCGGCACAGATCTCTCAGAGCGATACCACGTCGAGCGCGAGCGTGGCGAGGGCGGGATGGCGACGGTCTACCTGGCCGAGGACGTTAGGCACGCGCGTAAGGTCGCCATCAAGGTCATTCGCCCGGACGCCGCGGCCGCGCTCGGCACCGCGCGCTTTCTGTCCGAGATCAGGCTGACGGCCAGCCTGCAACACCCGCACATCCTCGGGCTCATCGACTCCGGCGTCGTCACGACCGCTGACGGTGAGCGGCCGTTCTATGTCATGCCGTACGTGTCCGGCGAGACGCTCCGGGCCCGGCTGGCGCGTGAGCGTACCCTGCCCGTCAACGACGCCGTAGCCATCCTCGCCGAGATCGCGGATGCTCTCGCTTGCGCGCACAGCCAGGGGATCGTCCATCGGGACATCAAGCCCGAGAATATCCTGCTCGGGCAGGGACACGCACTCGTCGCCGACTTCGGAATCGCCAAAGCAGTCCACCGGTCGCTGGCCGGACGGAGCATAACGAGCACCGGCGTAGCCGTCGGTACGCCGGCCTACATGGCGCCAGAGCAAGCGGTCGGCGACTCGCATGTGGACCACAGGGCGGATCTCTATGCACTTGGCGTCGTCGCCTACGAAGCGCTTGCCGGCCACACGCCCTTCGCGGGTCTCGACACGGCCGGAATGATCGCCGCCGCGCTCACCAGGCCTGCACCATCGCTGTCCGCAGCGGTTCCAACGTGCCCCGCTAGTCTCGTGGCGTTGGTCGCCGCACTCCTCGAGCGAGATCCGGCCAAGCGGCCCGAGAGCGCCGCGGAGGTGCGCGACACGTTACGGTCGATCCTGGTCGCGCTGTCGACCTTGGCTCCCGGCGCACGACCGACGGGTCGCACACGCCGGCTCGCGATCTCGGGTGGCGCGGCCGTGGCGTTGCTGTTGTTGGGCTTCCTCGCTCTGTCGCGCAGGGGACCGGGCCCACTCGCCACGCCCGCTCGACCCACGTCGCCGACCCGCGCGCCACGATCGATTGCCGTGCTCCCGTTCGAGAACATCAATGGCGACTCGGCCAGCGAGTACTTCGGCGACGGGTTGGCGGAAGAACTGATCGTGGAGCTCGGGCGACGCCTGCCGGGCGTGCGGGTCGCCTCCCGAACGTCCACGTTCGCGATGAAAGCGCGCAACGTGACCCTCGCGGATGTCGGCACGCGACTGGGGGTCGACGCGGTTCTGGAGAGCAGCCTGCGACGCGAGAACGATCACATTCGAATCACCACCAAGCTCGTCGACGTCGGACACGATTCGGTCCTCTGGGCCGAAGACTACAACAGCGAGCTCCGCGGCGTGCTGACCGTCCAGGACAGCTTCGCTCGCGCGATCGTCGCCGCCTTGAGTGGAGCATTGAGTGGCGCATCGGGCGTCGTGTCGAGAGGCTCGCGGAGCCGTGATCTGCAGGCGTACCAGGACTACCTGCGTGGGCGGCACTTTCTCGGACTGCGCAAGCCCGGTGCGATGGCGTCGGCGATTCAATCCTTCAGTGCGGCAATCTCACGCGACTCGTCGTTCGCGCCGGCGTACGCCGGACTGGCGCATGCGTATAGCCTTGCCGCGCCATTCGAGAGCCGCGCACCACATACGGTGTTCCCGCTCGCGCGAATCGCGGCCGAGCGCGCCCTGGTGCTGGATTCCACCGTGGCCGAGGCGCATACCGCGTTAGGCATGGTCTCGATGTTCTACGACTGGGACTGGGCCGAGGCCGGGCGCCATCTGAAGCACGGCATCGACCTGAATCCGAGCTATGCGGAAGGCCACCTCTTCTACGCCTGGTACCTCCTCTTTCGCGGTCGGCTCGCCGATGCGGACGCGGAGGTTGCCGATGCGTACAAGCTCGATCCGCTATCCGTGGTGATCGCAACCCGCCGGGCCGTTATACTGCAGTATCAGGGGCGGGATGCGGAAGCGATTTCGTTTTTCCGCCGCGCGCTGGAGCTCGACAGCGCGTTCTACTACGCGCGGGCGTCACTCGCCGTCGCGTTTCTGCGAGCGGGTCAGCGCGATTCGGCTCGCCGAGTCGTGCCGCGCACCGAGGCACACCCCGGGACCGCGGAGAGTGCGTTGCCGATCTGGGTATTGGCCCAGCTTGGTGATACGGCTGGCGCGCGCCAACACCTTCGAAGACTCGAGGACATCGATCGGCGCTCGTACATCTCGGCGGATGGTCTCGCGGCCGCATACGCCGTGCTCGGCGACACGGCGCGGTCGCTCGACTTGCTCGACAGGGCGGAACGAGAGCGTGCGTTTACGCTCGCATGGTTGCCGAGGTTCCCGATGTACGATTCGATCCGAGGCAGCGCGCGCTACCGCCGGCTGGTGGATCGCGTCGGACTGGTGGCACCCTAACATTGCCCGCCTGTTTGTCGATAGAATCGGACTCGCTCGCGTCCGTAGTCCGCCAACCCTCGTTCTCATGCCCACCAAACCCCTCGGCATCGGCTTCATCGGCAGCGGGTTCAACACCCGGTTTCACATCCAGGGCTTCCAGGCCATCCGCGACGCCGACGTGCGTGGCATCTGGAGCCCTAACAAGAAGAACGCGGCGTCGGCCGCGGAGCTCGCTCACAAGCTCGACGTCGGCGATGCAAAGGCGTACGCGACGATCACCGACATGGTCGCCGACCCCGAGATCGAGGCGATCTGGCTCTGCGGGCCGAACCACGCGCGCATCGAGAACGTCGAGGAGCTCGTGCACGCGATCGAATCCGGCAAGGGCACACTCAAGGGTATCGCCTGCGAGAAGCCGCTCGCACGCAACGTCGCCGAAGCGAAAAAGGTGATCGAGCTCGTTAGGCGCGTCGGCCTGCCGACGGCCTACCTCGAGAACCAGGTCTTCACGCCACAGGTGGAAGTCGGGCGAACGCTGCTCTGGGCGCGCGGCGCGGCCACGACCGGCCGACCCTATCTCGCGCGGGCCGCCGAAGAGCACAGCGGCCCGCACGGCCCGTGGTTCTGGCGCGGCGACCTCCAGGGCGGTGGCGTTCTCAACGACATGATGTGCCACTCGGCGCTCGTCGTCAGGCACCTCCTCACGAAACCGGGGGACTCATACGACACTGTGAAGCCGGTGCGCATCACGGGGCACATCGCGAGCCTCAAATGGTCGCGTCCGGAGTACGCGAAGCTTCTCGCGAAGACGATGGACAAGGGCCTCGACTACACGAACTCCCCATCCGAGGACTTCGCGAACGTCGTCATCGAATTCGAGACCGCCGACGGCCACAAGGTCCTCGGCGAGGCGAGCACGTCGTGGAGCTTCGTCGGCGCCGGTCTGCGACTCTCGGCCGAGTTGTTAGGCCCCGAGTACTCGATGAGCTGGAATACGCTCGACTCGGGTCTCAAGCTGTTCTTCAGCCGCCACGTGAAAGGAAAGCAGGGCGAGGACCTCGTCGAAAAGCAGAACGCGGAGATGGGGCTCATGCCGGTCGTTGCGGGCGAGGCCATGGCGTACGGCTACGAGGCCGAGGATCGCCACTTCGCACGCGTCTTTCAGGGGAAGGAGAAAGCGAAGCTGACGTTCGACGACGGCCTCGAGGTGGTGAAGGTCCTCATGGCGGCGTACGCGAGCGCCGAAGCAGGCAAGACCCTCGACTTTCCGCCAAGAGGGCTCGACAAGTTCGTGCCCAAGGTGGCGAAGGGTGAGTGGAAGCCGTGACGAGTCCGGCGAGAGCAAGAGCCGGAGCGCGGAGCTCCGCGCTCGTTCAGACGGTCGACATCGAGACCCCGGAGCTGGTCACCTTCAGCTACACGATCGCCGGCGTCGGATCGCGTGTAGCGGCGGCGGTGATCGACTACCTGCTGTGTCTCGTCCTCTTCATTGCCCTGCTCATCGGACTCGCGGTCCTCGGCGCCAATCGTCTCGTCTCGTTCGGGGGCACATCATCGGAGGCATGGGCGCTCGCGATCGTGGTGCTCGGCCAGTTCTTCATCCTCTGGGGCTACTACGTGCTCTGGGAGGGGCTCGCAGACGGTCAGACGCCGGGCAAGCGCTACATGCGCCTTCGCGTGGTGAGCGATGGCGGATACTCGGTCTCGTTCGCGGGGTCGGCAATCCGGAATCTCGTCAGAATCGTGGACATGCAACCGGTGTTCACGTATGGCGTCGGTATTGGCAGCATTCTGTTGACCAAGCAGGGTAAGCGACTCGGAGATCTGGCGGCCGGGACGTTGGTGGTTCGTGAACAGATTGTACGGGAGACGGGAGACGGGAGAGGGGAGACGGGCGAACCGCGGGCGCCTGTGTCGGCACAGGCTGGTCTCGCGCCAGCACGCCATGCGCGGCTCAACGACGACGAGTTCGCGGTGCTCGAGCGGTTCATCGAGCGGCGTGGGAGTCTCGACCCGGCGCGACGTGTCGTGCTGGCCACGCGGCTCGTCGAGCGCTTCTCGAACGCGCTGACTGGGTCGCCGGCCGTGGCAGGTGGACCGAACGAACAGCTGTTCGAGCTCTATGCCGACGAGCGCCAGGCGCGCGCGAGCGGCGCCGTCGTCGCTCGGGAGACCGGTGCGGCGCGCGAACGTCACGCGATCGTCGCGTCAGGCACGCCACGGTGGTCGTCGTTCGCGAAACGGCTCGATGGCGCGCAGCGCGGCGGGCTCAAGTCGCTCGGTGAAAATGGCGTGCGCGACTTCGTGGCCGAGTACCGCGACCTCGCCGCCGATCTCGCGCGGCTGCAGACGGCGGCGCGTGGGCGCGAGCGCGACGAGGTGTTCTATCTCAGCCGGTTGATGGCCGGCGCGCACAACCTGCTCTATCGCGGACGCCCGTTGACGTTCAAGGATGTGTGGCGGACGTTCGCGGTGGACGCGCCACGCGAAGTGCGTCGCTCGTTAGGTCCGATTGCGCTCGCTGCGGTGCTCCTGTTCGGGCCGGCGATCATCGCCTATACGGCCGTGGTACGCGATCCCGCGGTGGCCCGCGTGTTCATCCCCGCGGGCATGCTGGACCGCGCCGAGGACGGCGTCAGGCGCGCGAAAACGGGGCACGGGTACATCTCGGACCCCGAGCTGTTCCGGCCGGTGATGGCGACGAGCATCATCGCGAACAACGTGCAGGTCACGTTCGCGGCGTTCGCGATGGGGATCGCGTTCGGCATCGGAACGGTGATCGTGCTGGTAACGAACGGCGTGAGTCTCGGCGGCGTGTTCGGGCTGTATGCGTCGAAGGGTATCGCGTCGCTGCTCGTCAAGTTCGTCGCGCCACACGGCGTCCTGGAGCTGACGGCGATCTGCATTGCGGGCGGCGCGGGATTCCTGCTCGCCGCGGCGCTGCTCATTCCTGGAAACCGCCCGAGGAGCGAGGCCTTGCGAACGAATGGAAGACGAGCCATTCGCCTCGTCGCGGCGTCCACCGTGTTGTTGTTGATCGCCGGAACGATCGAGGGCTTCGTGTCGCCGATCGAGACGTGGCCGCTCGGATGGAAGCTCGCGGTTTCCGCGGTGACGGCGGTGTTCCTGGCGATCTATTTGTCAGGCGGTCGGACGCCTGCGCCGGCTCAGGCGCCCGCGGCCGAGACGGCCGAGCCCTCCGAACTTCTCGGGCTCGGCGCTGGAGGTAAACAACCGGGATGACGCTCATCTCAGATGCGTCCTGTCAGGCGGGCGCGTTCAGACGTATCCGAGGATGTCGAAGATCGCCCTCTTCGGGGCCAGAGGAAAAGCAGCGCACTGGCTGACTTCGCACCGGCGGCAGGCCGCGTCGATGTCTTGCGAATAAGTGGTGGTGGAACGATGTGAGGCCGGCAACTCCGGCACCTCGCGCCCGCAGACCGTTCCGAGCTGCAGGGCATCCACGTAGTGCTTCTCCTCGATCGGGCTCGCGGCAGAGGCTCCGGCCAACAGAGAAAGCTTGTGGTCGAGGATATCCTGCGCTCGCAAGACGCGTAGCGGGATGCCAGCGACATCGCGTACGGGGGCACCGTTCAGGGCGCGAAGCGCGTCCGGAAAGAAGTCGAGTCGCAAGCGCGTGGCGGGGTCGACCAGCTGGACCAGGAATTTCGGATATCCGGGCTGCGGGAGGTGGAAATGTGACACGAGGAAATCAGTCGTCACAGTCTGGCGCACGACGTTGGCGTCTTCGGCCACGAAATCCACGTCTCCGGCGGCGAGGCGCCGCATTCGACCGCGCGCCGATACGCCGAGGTGCAGGCCGATTGCGACACCTCCGGTCAAGGCGACCCGTTCGGTGTCCAGGTGGGGAACGAGCCGGCGGAGACAGTCGTGGAGAGCGTCTGAGTGAAGCGGTTGATTTCCACTCGGAATCATTCGTACCGCCGGCGTTTACGATCTGTGAAACGCCACATACCTTTCTCCTCGGCCGACGCAGGCGGCCGCCCGTCCGCGGAAAGGGATTATGCCACCTGCGCGTTGGCGTCGGATAGCAGTGTGCCAAGCACTGACACCTCATGTGCCCGTCCGGCGGACACCGGGCCTATGGAGGCGTCATGTCTCAGCCCCTGCCCGCGCGCCCTGATCTGGAGCACCTGCGCAAGCAAGCCAAGGCGCTGCTGCAGGATCTCCGCGCCCGCGATCCCGAAGCAAAGCTGTCGGAGGCGTTGCATCTCGTAGCGCACCGGTATGGGTTCGCCAGCTGGCCCAGGCTCAAAGCGCATGTCACATCGATTGTCGACATCGAGCGGGCGCCTGACCCGGGTCAGCTCTTTGCCGGTCGCTGGATCGCGGACGTCGCGCGGTCGATTCGCCATCCGGCCAATCAATTTCAGCGCGCCGTCCTCGACATCACGGTGACTGGCAACCGGGTGCGGATTGCACACGGTTACATCGACGCCGCCGGCCGGCGCGAACATGGCGTTGCCGAGATCAAGGTCGACGGCAGAGAGCGCGTGGCCGACAACGGCTACGCGTTGACCGCGGCCTGGCGCACGCCGCACGTGCTCGAGACCATCGCGACCAAGGGCGGGGAGCGCGTCGGAAGCGGACTGTACGAGGTCTCACCGGACGGCCTCACGCTGACGATCACGGGACCCGAGCAGGTGATCGTTTTGGTGCGGGGATAGCACGCGTGGCCACCGATCGTTAGGCGGCAGGCACGTTCAACCGTGTCCGACGATATCGAAGTCGCGTCTGAGTTGTTGATCGCACGAGGAACCACGACCGAGAGACAATCAACAGAACCACGACCGCTGAATGCGCTGGACGGCGCTACGCGCCGAGCGCTGGGTACGCTGGACGGCTCGCGAGGTCCCCTACGCTTCGCCCAGGCCGGGGAGTTTTTGAGAACTGCCCGGGGACGCTCGCGCCTGACAAAGCCTATCGCAAGAACTCAGCGGCTTCCGCGGCGGCGCGCAGCGCCGTCAGCGTGTTCAGCGGTCGTGGTCAACTAGAGAATCCGCTACACCACACCGCTGTCTTGAACTCAGGCTCGCTCCACTAGCCGCACTACGAGCCGCCAGCTCGTTCCTGGGCCGTGGACAGGAGTCGCCGCAGATCGCCGTTCGACGGGTTGCGGGTGATCGACACGTTCAGGTGTGCGATCGCCTCGTTGAGATGGTTCGTCTGAATCAACGCTGCCCCGAGGTAGAGCTGTGAAAGCAGATGGTTCTCGTCCATCGCGAGCGCACGGCGAAACAACGGGATGCTCTCGTCGAATCGGCTGCGGGCGAACTGGACACGACCGAGCTCGAACGGATAATCCGCCGACCGCGCGAACTCCTGCACTCCGCCCGAGAAGCGCGCCGAATCGGCCGCCGGCTCCCACGCGAGGCACACGTTGCCGGCGGGACTCGTGCACCGGCGATCCAGCGCCCGATTCACGAACGACACGAGCGTCACGTTATTCAGGGCAACCAACGCGACCGTGCCGGCGAGCAACTTCTCCCGATGCCGCCATGTGGTCGTCGTGTAGGCCAGGGCGACCAGCACGAGGACGGGAAACAGAGCGTGCATCGTGAAGATGAACGGCTGCCCATTCGCGCGGTAAAAGTAGTGAAAGCCGACATTGTAAACGACGAACGCCAATGATAGTTGCGCGACGTGCCGACCTGCGACGTCGCGAACGCGTCCGGTCCGCACGATCACGACCACGAGCGCGAGCAGCGCGCCCACGGAGAGCGGATAAGTCGGCGCCAGTCGCCCCTCGTACTGGATCATGTGCTCTGGCCCGTCGGGCGCACGAACGACCTCCACCACTGCCTTCGGCGCCACGACATTGTCGACCGTGAACGCACGAACGAGGCGCGCGACGTCCACGACGTGGAAGGTGTGGTCGAAACGGAGGTAGGGGTCGTTGATCGCCGCGACGATCGGGGCCCCAATAACACTCCGCTGCGCTGCGCGGTCCGGGAACATCGCCCGCTGGACGGCTCCCAGCAACGCGAACGCCGCGAGTGACGCGACGCTGAACAGGATGAAGACGCCGATGCGACGGCGGAGGGTCGGCTGGGCGCTGCGCAGATTACTGGCGAAGGCGAGCGCGGCATACACGATGTTCGGCACGGCAACACCGACGGCGAGCGCGGCGACGGTCGCGTTGAGCGCGAAGCGGACTGGAGACGCACGCGGCTGCGCAAACTCCGGCCGGTGCATCAGCAGCATCGCGACGATCATTCCCGAGCTGATCGCGAACGTCTCAGGAATCGATGAGAGCACCCATGCTGCAGCCGCCAGGCCGTAGAGCACCGTCATCAACAGAGCGGTCACGAGGCGCTCGGTCACGGCGCGGAAGAACAGGAACGCCAGCGCCACCGACGCGCCGCTGAGCAGCGCCACGGCGTACAGGACACTCGCCCGCGGCTCCGCTACCGCCTGAAGTCCGCGGGCGACGGCACCGATGGTCAGCGTGAACAGCGGGTGGCGCATGAACACGCCCACGTTCTGACCACGCAATGCGTCCCCGAGCACGCGCCCCGGGTCGGCGTCGAAGATGAAGTTGGTCCACTCGAGATTGCGCTTCGACACACCGATCGAGACGGCGTACAGTACGCTGAACGCGACGAAGATCGCGCCCGTGATGATTGCCGTTCGGCGAGCGTCGTCGCGCGGGGGCGCGTCGGGCGCCGGCTTGCCTAACGTCACGCGTGCTCGCCGATTTCTGTGAGAACGGATGGCCCGATGCAGCTCGTGAGCCTTGGCAGCGATCGGAAGCGATACGCGACGATCATCGCGATCATGCGCCATCCGAGGCGCCAGGCGCGCACGAAGCTGCCGGTGATCTTCGACTCGCCGACGCGGCCGCGATAGTGCACCGGGATCTCGATACAGCGCAGGCCGGTCCGAATCGAGACCAGCATGAGCTCCGGCGAGAAGTGGCTCGCGCTCGCGGTAAGATACGGCGCCATCTGTCGCACGGCGTCGCGGTGAAACAGCTTGAACGTGCATCCGACGTCCGTCAGACACGGGCCGTTGTGCAGATACTCGAGCAGCTTGGCGACGGCGACGTTCCCGTACCGCAGGAACCACCACATGTTGGCGCCGGCCCAGATCGCGCTCTTGCTCGTACGCGTTCCGAGCACGGCATCGAACTCGCGCGCGTACGCGAGGAACTTGGCGACGTCCCCCGACACGAAAGTGCCGTCAGGTTCCACGAGGAGAACGAGATCGCCGCTGGCGTCGGCAAGCGCCCGGCGGCATGCGGCGCCATAGCCCTGCACCATCTCCGTCACGACCCGCGCGCCCGCGGCCAGCGCCAGCGCGCCAGTCTCGTCCGACGAGTTGTTGTCGACGACCAGTACTTCGTCCACCTCGGGCACTGCAAGAAACTCGCGGACGGCGCTCGCGATGAACGCCGCTTCGTTGTACGCCGGCATCACGACGGAGACGTCCAGCCTCGATACATGAGGAGTCCACACGAGCGCAACCGCGCCCATCAAGATGAAAGCGACGCTCGCCAGGCGGGCGGCAGGTTTCGGAAGACTTCGACCGGCGGCGTTAGGCTCGGGGGTGCGATCGTCGACCTGTCGAA
>Ga0075434_100002634_pt1 | contig 15829 bp, 21 predicted proteins | sample RhiMethybrSRZTD3_FD_75298 | JGI IMG/M metagenome (GOLD analysis project Ga0075434, IMG submission 75298) | Populus rhizosphere microbial communities from Tennessee, USA - Rhizosphere MetaG P. TD hybrid SRZTD3 | ecosystem: Host-associated > Plants > Roots > Rhizosphere > Soil | place: USA... | reverse complement strand
ACGGTGCTGATCGTGCTCGCCTTGATCGTCGTCGTCTTGCTCTTCGTTCCGCCCGTTCGGGCCAAGGCCCTGCCCCCGATCCACACCGCGTTCGTGGCGCTCTGGGCGGTCGTTCGCAACCGACAGAAACGACTCGAGCTGTTCGGCGGGCAGCTCGGCGTGGAGGTCTTCTATGCGCTCACGCTCGGCGCCGCGTCGCTGGCCTACGGCGTTCATCTCACCTTCGCCCAGCTTCTGCTGGTGAACACCGGTGCATCGGTGTTCTCGAGCCTCATCCCCTCGCCGGGAGGGGTCGGGACGGCCGAGGCAAGCCTGACCGCCGGGCTGGTCGCGATGGGGGTCGAGAACTCGACCGCCTTCGCAATCGCATTCACGCACCGTCTGTGCACGTACTACTTGCCCCCGATCTGGGGGTACTTCTCCCTGCGCTGGCTCGAGCAGAAGGCGTATGTCTAGGCCAAACCCTCCTCGCTCAGGCGGGAGCGCGTAAGGGCGGACTCCCGCCTTGAGGGGCAGCTCGCCCAGCGGCCATGAGCGCCCAGGCGACGATCGCGCCGAAGACGAAGCCGCCGATGTGTGCGAAGAACGCGACCCCGCCGCCATTCGCGCTCGAGCTGAAGACGCCGACGTTCGCCTCGAACACCTGGTAGAGGAACCAGAAGCCGAGGAAAAACCAGGCCGAGATCCGCACAGGGAAGAAGACGATCAGGCCGAGGACGCTCGAGCTCGGGTACAGGACGAAGTACGCGCCGAGAACCGCCGCGATCGCGCCGCTCGCTCCCAGGTTCGGCACGCGCGCCTCCGCGGCGGTGCCGAGGGTGAGCGTCATCAGCGTCTGGCTCAACGTCGCGACAAAGCCGCCGGCGAAGTAGAAGGCGAGGTAGCCAAGCCGGCCGAAAGAGTCCTCGACGTTCTTGCCGAAGACCGCCAGGAAGAGCATGTTGCCGAGGATGTGGTCCCAGCTTCCGTGCAGGAACATCGCCGTGATCCAACTGACGCCCCAGGGCTCGGGACCGTGACACGAGCCGTTGACCGTGCAGGGGTAAAAAGAGGCGTGGTTCACAGAAGACTGCAGGTGCGGGAGCTCGTAGAAGAGCCACACCGCGAAGTTGGCGACGATGATCGAGATGTTGACGATCGGGAAACGTCGCGCCGGGATTCCGTCGGAAAGCGGAAGCACGAGACAACTCTCTCATCCCGCTCGCGTCTCCGCCACGGGGCCGGAATAGGATCGCACCAGACTGGTCAGCGGGCCACCGAATCCGACGGAAGGAGCGGCGTGAACACGGAACAATCCGTCCACCTCGAACGACTGGCGCACATGCCGTTGGAGCCGAACCCTGTGCTCCTCGAGCACGCTGAAAAGCGCGCACAGAACGTGCAGAACCGGATCGCCGATGCGATCACTGCCTTCTCGGGCTCGATGTTGTTCGTCTACATCCACATCATCTGGTTCGCCTGCTGGATCGGATTCGGCGTCGAGCACTATCCGTATGGGCTGCTGACGATGATCGTCTCGCTCGAAGCGATCTTCCTCTCGACCTTCGTCCTGATCAGCCAGAACCGGACCGACGCGAAGCGTCAGGTGATCGCCGATCAGCAATGGCAGACCGTGAAGGAGGAGGATCAGCAAAACGAAGAGCTGATCCAGATCTCGAACCAGATCCTCAACCTGACGAAGGAGATCCACGCGTTCGCGCAAGCGAGGCGATCAGCCGGGAGCTAGACGAGGAGGAATCGACATGACCGAGACTCGGCGAACGACGACCGAGGAGGCCAAGCTCGTCGGCGACGAAATCGGCGTCGACTGGAACCGCTTCGACCTCGAGCAGTTCCGTGCCGGCATGGACGTCGAGTTCGAGCACGGCGCGCACGACCCGCAGACGGACGTGACCCACGACGACCCGATCATCACGGGAAAGATCGCCCTCGCGCACATGAAGGAGTTCCCCGACTACTACGAGCGTCTCGAGCGGATGGAGGCGGAGGCCGACCGGGACTGGGCAGACAAGCAGCCCTGAGACCCGGTGACACACACCGGGTGGTCGTCGTCGGCGGCGGCTTCGGCGGGCTCCAGGCCGTCCTGAGGCTCCGCCGCGCCTCGGTCGAGGTGACGCTCGTCGACCGGCGGAATTTCCACCTCTTCCAGCCGCTCACCTACCAGGTCGCCACCGGGGCCCTCTCCCCGGGCGAGGTCGCCTATCCGCTGCGCGCCATCTTCAAGCGCAGCCGCAACGTCCGCGTGCTGATGGCCGAGGTCGAGGATGTCGACCTCGAGGCGCGCGAACTGCGACTCGTCCCGGTGGCCGGCATTCCCGCACCCGCGACGATTCCCTATGACACGCTCATAGTCTCCGGTGGGTCGCAGTACTCGTACTTCGGTCACGACGAATGGAGCGACTACGCAGCCGAGGTGAAGTCGCTCGAGAGCGCATTGACCGTCCGAAACCGCCTCCTCAGCGCGTTCGAGGCGGCCGAGTGGGAGTCCGATCCCGAGCGGCGTGCGGCGTGGCTCACGTTCGTCGTCGTCGGCGCCGGGCCAACCGGCGTCGAGATGGCCGGGCAAATCGGCGAGCTCGCTCGCGACACCCTGCGCGCCGACTTTCGAAGCATCGATCCGCGCACGGCGAGGATCCTGCTCGTCGAGGCTGCCGATCGCGCGCTGACCACCTTTCCGCCCTCGCTGTCGGCGAAGGCCGCACGCTCCCTCGAGAAGCTCGGCGTCTCAGTGCTCACCCAGCGAACGGTGGTGGGGGTCGACGGGGAAGGCGTGGCAATCGAGAGCGGCGGCGGTGACCCGGAGCGGATCGCGAGCAGGACGGTGATCTGGGCCGCCGGAGTGACCGCCTCCGGGCTCGCCAAGAGGCTGGCCGAGCTAACCGGGGCCGAATCCGACCGCGCCGGACGCGTGACCGTCGAGCCGGACCTGACGCTACCGGGCCATCCCGAAGTGTTCGCGCTCGGCGACATGGTGCGCGTTCGGGACCCAGGAGGGGGGTCGACTGTTCTTCCCGGCGTTGCGCCGGTGGCGATGCAGCAAGGCCGCTATGTGGCGAAGGTCGTTCGCGACCGGCTTCGTTCGCGACCCACCCAGGCGTTCCGCTACCACGACAAGGGGAACCTGGCGACGATCGGGCGCGGCGCCGCCGTGGCGGACATCAAGGGGCTCAAGCTGAGCGGCCTGCTCGCGTGGATCACCTGGCTCATCGTCCACCTCTGGTACCTCATCGGATTCCAGAACCGGCTGCTGGTCTTCATTCGCTGGACGTCGAGCTTCTTCACCCACGGCCGCGGCGCCCGGCTGATCACCGGGCAAAACGTGGAAGGCCGGGACGCCGCGCCCCGGCCTTGACTCAGGCCGAGACGCCCTCCTGGCGGGCGGCGGTCCTGGCCAGGGTGCTCTCGATCCAGGTCTCGATCGCGCCTGCGATCTCCTCCCAACCTTCGGCAGCCATCATCAGGTGGGGCCTGCCCTCGAACTCGATGTAGTCGGTCTGCACGTCGGATTTCTCGTACTTCTCGTACTGCTTCTTCGCGACCGACGCCGGAACCGTGTGGTCCTTGTCCGCTCCGACGATCAGCAAGGGCGCGCGCTCGTCGCTCTTGAAATGAATTTCCGTCGGCGGGTGGAGATGGAAGTTCGCGAAGCCGGCCTCGTAGAAGATCTGGCCGGTTTCCGGCACCGCGTACTTCTCGTACGCAGCCTTGGCGTCCTCGGCCGAGAACGTGTTCACGAAGCCGTACGTGAACTCCTCGAGCGTGAGCGGGACGACGCCGTGCCATCTCGAGGGGTGAGCCAGCGCGGATGAGGCCACCTTGAGCGACGAGAACGGGAGCACGAGGATTCCTTTCGGCGGAGCGGGGCTCATCGCCACGCCGGCGCGGCCGAGGCCGCGATCGAGCAGCAGCTCGGTGATCAGGCCGCCGAACGAGTGGCCGACCAGAACCGGCGGTTCGTCCAACACGCGGATCTCCGACTCGTAGTGGTCGACGATCTCGGTCAGGCCGAGACCTGCGATCTTGTCGGAGCCTTCCCGCAGCTCCTCGACGTCCTTCCCCTCTTTGCGGGGCCACTCCGGCGCCGAGACCGGAAAGCCGCGCCTTCCGAAGTACTCGATGAAGTTTTCCCAGCTTCCCGATGCGAGCCACGCACCGTGAATGAACATCAGCGGTGCGCGTTCGGCGGCGGCGCCTTCCATTACGAGACCTCCCCGGTCGGTGACAGCGCCACGGTACGCCGATCGCACCTCCATGTGAAGGGAGCCCGACTCATTGACCCTTCGGCGGGGCTGCTGTATACCGCAACGACCCCACTCCCTAGGAGGTAAAGCTAATGACCGCGTTTGCCGCGGCGAGTAAGCGTACGCTCGGACGTTTGCTGCCACCCTGGTGGCTGTTCTTGCTCATTGGTATCGGCTGGGTTCTCGTCGCGCTGATCGTGCTGCGCTTCGACTACACGTCAGTCAAGGCGATCTCGATCCTGTTCGGCATCGTCGCGATCGCCGCCGGTGTGCTCGAGATCATGACGACGATTCTCGCCGCAGGCTGGTGGAAGCTGCTCTACGCGGTCCTCGCCATCGTCTTCATCGCGACCGGGATCATCTCGTTCATCCACCCGGGCGACACGTTCCTGGCGTTGGCAGCGGTAATCAGCTTCTTCCTCATCTTCGCAGGGACGTTCGACATCATCACGGCGATCTCCGCCCGTCACGAGGTGGAGGTCTGGTGGTTGCAACTGATCAGCGGGATCGTCGAGCTTTTGCTTGGCTTCTGGGCCGCCGGCTACTACGGCCGCAGCGCAATCCTGCTCGTCGCCTGGGTGGGCGCCTTCGCGATCATCCGCGGCGTCACCAACATCGTCATGGCCTTCCGCGTGCATGCCGTCCAGCATGAAGGTGGCGCCTAGAGGTTTCCTTACTTCGCCTTCGCGAACTCGCTCTTGGTCACGCCCAACGTGAGCATGTCGCTCTGAAACGTCGCGATCTCATCGGCAGGGAGTGCCACCTCGCGCTTCCACCACAGGTGACCACGCTCGAGCAGGAGATGTGTGAGCCGGTCGCCTTCGTCTACGACGACACCGTCCACCGAACCGAGGTGATGCCCGTCCGCCGAATAGACAGCGCTTGCGTGCCGTAGCTCGATCTCGCCCTTCGGCACTCTGTCATACGAGATGGTCACGTCGGAATCGATCGTTCCAACGGGGTCGCCGAACGCCGTGGGTGCGTAGTTTGGCGCGACAACGACGTCCTCGACTCCAATGTCCCAATTCGGGTCATCCTCCGGCCGCTTCCCGGCAGGGAGAACCTCGACCTGATGGACCGGATCGAAGCGCCCCAGATCGGCGGCCGAACAGTTCAGCGAGATTCCCGTCTCGCCTACGGCAAGCGAGATCGGGACGAGCCGGGCATCTCCGGTGTGTTCCGCAGACTCGACCACAAGGTGCGTCACGCGGCTCGAGCTCGAGTCGATGACGACGTCGACCAGCTCCACGGTCGCGCCGTCCGCGCAACGAATCGATGTTCCCAGCTCGAGCTTCATGCGGGTCCGCTCAAATCTCGACGGCGTGGCCAACCACCACATCGTCCGGACTGGGTGAGATGACGCCGGATCTTCACGAGGTCGAGGTCGACGGCCGCCCCGTGCGATATCGGGTTACCGGCAACGGCGAGCCGCTCGTGCTCGTTCACGGGCTCGCGGGATCATGGCGGTGGTGGTCTCCGGTACTCGAGCTGCTGGGGGCCCGGCGTTGCGCTTACGTCGTCGATCTTCCGCGCCTCCGCGATCCGGTGGGCGCCCCCCAGCTGAGCCAGTGGCTCGCCCGCTGGCTCGACGTCGTCGGCCTCGAACGCGTCGAGCTCGCCGGCCACTCCCTGGGAGGACTCGTCGCGGCCGAGCTCGCGGCCGCGCGGCTCGAGCAGACGCAGCGGCTCGTCCTTGTCGCCCCTGCCGGCATCCCGTGCGGCCGAGGGCTTCCGGGGCGTGCCTTGCCGTTGCTGAGGACGCTCTACGACGTTCGCGGGTGGCTACCGATGCTGACCCTTGACGCCGTTCGAAGCGGGCCGCTCGACGTCGCCCGCGGAATCGCTTTCGTCTCGGGCCGCGACTTGCGGCGTGAGCTTTCGACCGTTCGTGCGCCGACGCTCCTCATCTGGGGCGAGCGCGATCACCTCTTGCCGCCCCGGCTTGCCGAGGAGTGGCAGGAGGCGATGGTCGACGTCCGCCTGCAGCATCTTCGCTGCGGGCACGTTCCCATGCTCGAGGCGCCCGCTGAGCTGGCCGCCTGCATGCTGTCTTTCCTCGACGACGAGCTCGCGAACGAGTCCCGCAACTAGCGCCGGCTGCGTGTAGTGGACGGCGTGTGGTTCCCCCGGCACGGTTCGGAGGCGGCCACGAGGCAGCAGTGTGGCTACCTGCTCCGCCCAGTCTCGGCCGACGAACGAGTCTCTGTCGCCGTAGACGACGAGGGTCGGCTGTTCGATCATCGGCAGCCGGTCCTCGATGCGATCGGCCAGAACCGCGCGGGCCGTCGAGAGCAGGACTCGACCGCCGGCCGACAAATCGTCGCGGGCCGCCAGCGCGAGCAAGGAAAACGGCTCACGAGCCGACGCCCGGAGCGCGCCGAACAGCTGATGTCGTGCCCCGCGTCGAGCTGGATCGACGGTCGGGCCGACGAGGACGATCGGCCCCGCCAGCGCAGGCCGGCGCGCGGCAAGCTCCGTCACAACCTGGCAGCCCATCGAATTGGCGACGAACGCAGGGCGGGCCAGACCCTCTGCTTCCACCCAGGCGCCCAATGCCGCGGCCAGCCGGGCGATGCTCACCTGCCCCTGTAGCTGCCCGCTCTTCCCCTGGCCGGGCAGATCGGGCACAAACGCGGTGAACGAAGAGGCGGCGAGGGCTCGAGCGAGTGGAAGCATGTACGCACCCGAGACGCCGAACCCGTGGACGAGCACGACCGGCGCCCCCTCGCCGACGGCAGCGGCATGCATACGCGACCCGAGGACGTCGCTCCAGATGCTTTGCACGACGAATGGCTCTGCTTTGCAGGGCAATTGGCCGCCGACCGCCATGCGGCGACCATGGCGGGATCCTTCGTGCACCGCATCGTCCAATCGGGGCGATGCCTGAGCCGATTCCGTGCGCTTTTGTTCGGTCACATGTTGAGCACCCCGCGCCTTGCCGGCTCCGACGAGGAGCACGAGAAGCTCGTTGCGCTGATCAAGGACGTCGACAGCGTCGAGTTGAAGCTGACCATCCCGGAGGCCGCACAGCTGTCGACCGTGCGGGCGCTCGGTCTCGATCCCCTGCGGGCACAGATCCGCCAGGTGCTGTTCTTCGACACGCCCGAGTTGACGCTCGACCAGCACGGCGTCGTGGTGCGCGCACGCCGGTCGCAGAAGAAGGGGGACGACACCGTGGTCAAGCTACGACCCGTGGTGCCTTCGGAGCTGCCCGATGCGATCCGCCAATCGCCGAGCTTCGGCATCGAGCTTGACGCTTCGCCCGCGGGCTACGTCTGCTCGGGGTCGCTCAAGGGAGTGGCCGCCTCAGGGCAAGTTCGCCAAGTGATGACAGGAGAGAAAGGCGTCAAGAAGCTGTTTTCGAAAGAACAGCAGGCGCTCTTTGCCGAGCACGCCCCCGAGGGCGTCGCACTCGGGGACCTGTCGGTCCTCGGCCCGATCCTCGTGCTCAAGCTGAAGGATTCACCCGGGGATTTCGGCCGCCGAATGGTTGCCGAGCTGTGGCTTTACCCCGACGGTTCACGGATCTTCGAGCTCTCCACGAAGTGCGAACCGTCGGAGGCGTTCCAGGTCGCCGCCGAGGCGAGAGCGTTTCTGTCGTCCCGCGGGATCGACCTGGACTCCGAGCAGCAAACGAAGACGCGAACGGCGCTCGAGTTCTTTGCGGGCGACCTTGGCAAGAGCGGCGCCGACGGCGACTAGGACCTCAGCACGCGCTTAGCGATCTCGGCGTCTCGCCTGTACGTCAGCGTCTCGAGCGCCTCGCGGGTCACCCATTGGACCGCATCGACCTCGTTCCGGGCTGATGCCTCGCCGAGCGGTTTCATTTCGAAGTACCGCACGCGCTTCGGTCGGCCGGCTCCGTCGGCATAGCCGACGACCGCGACCTCCTTTCCGAGCTCGCAGACAAGTCCGGTCTCCTCCTCGACTTCACGCAGGGCGCATGCCTCGTCTGATTCGCCCGGTTTGCACTTGCCCTTCGGGAGCGACCAGTCGTCGTACCGCCCTCGATGGACGACAAGGATTTCAGGGTGGCCGCCGCGCCCCGGCCTGACGATCACTCCGCCCGCGGCTCGGACGAGCTCGGAGCTCAATTCGGGACGAGGTGCTCCTGCCGGGCGACCGCGACTGCCTCGAGCCGCGAATGGACGCCGAGCGCGCGAAGGATCCCGCGAACGTGATTGCGAACGGTTTCCATGCTCAGGTGCAGCTCGCGGGCGATCTGCTCCGTCGAGCGTCCGTGCTCCAGAAGACGCAGTACCTCAGACTGTCGAGGGGTCAGGTGTGGATGGGGTGGCGGCTCCGATTCGAGGTCGATGTCAGAGAGCTGCCCGAAGACGCCGATGACACGATGGCCTTCGTAGAGGCAGACGGAGCTGACTTCGACCGTGACGCGTTCGCCGGCCTCGTCGATCAGGACGACCGGACCGTCGACGTCCTCGTTGCCGACCATGTGCTTCGCAAATGCTTCCCGGGCGCGCCGGGTCTCCTCGGGCGCGACGACGGACGTCACCTGGCGGCCGCGGACGTCTCCGACCAGCCGTCGGGCAGCAGGATTGACCCACCGGATGATCTGGTGTTCGTCGACGACGTAGCTTGGGACGCTCACCCGCTCGAGGGCGTCGGGAATATCACCGCCGATCGTTTTCAGGCGCGACACGGATTGCACTCTTGCCTGAACCGGCCCAGCGCCCATCGTCCGTTCTGGGCGATCTTCGAGAGCCCGAGCGCGCTCCGATGCCTACGTTACGTGGATGCCCAGCTGGCTTGCGGCGCGCTCCGCCAGTCGGCTTCGCCCGCCTGGATGACGTATTCGCGGCCGTCGACTTCGTAGCGGATGGCGCAGATGGACTCCTCTTCGACCCAGGCCTCGACGTCGCGGAGTAGCACGGCGAGATCCGTGGAACGCGCTCGGAGCCTGGCGGTCACGAGGTTGACGTCCCGCCTTTCCTGGAGGGAGACCGTCCACCTCGAGGCCAGCCGCCGGGTGAGGCGCACGGCCGCTGCAAGGTCGGCAATCTCGAAGTGGACGAGATCGGCCAGTTCCGTCATCTCAGCGGCCCGCCTCGACCAGCCGAAGGAGAACGACCAGATCGTCTCGGAGCCGCTCGAGCGTCGACAACTGGACTCCGGCTGCGCGTTCCGAGTCGAGCAGGATCAGCGCATTCTCGACCGCCTTGAGCCCATGCTTGACTCGAAACCGACGGATGTCGGCGACAGGATTGGTGGGAGAGGACGACCCATCGCCGACATGACCGTCGACTCGGGCCGGCGTGCCGGCCGCGAGGTTGTGACCCCGTCCGTACGTGCTGGGCTTCACGGGAACCACAATCGCGGTTCGGCGGAGGCCCTCGCGTGACCGGATTGGGTCATCCAGGCCCGTTACGTAAAGCCCCCGTAAGGCTGTGTCAGCGAGAGGAGCTGACGGCGCCGACCCGGAGCGGCGCCGTCAGTCCAACAGGCCCGTGCTACACGTACGCGTCAAGCGTCGCGCAGCCTGTGTCCTGCGTAAGCCACGAGCCCGTAGATGATCAGGATGTCGACCGAGAACAGCATCAGGGACCAGATCGGGTACGCCGGGACGTAGTAGAGCTGCCCGATCGCGTTGACGCCTGCGACGAGGACGCCGAACCAGCGCGCGAGCTCGCTGCCCCCGAAGAGGCTGAAAGCGGCAATGAGCTGGAAGACGCCGAGGATCAGGACGATCCACCCCCAGGTGTTGAGGTTGCTGAACACGAAAGTCTGATGCGCCGTGTAGACCCTCGAGTTCGCGATCGCGAGGATGCCTTCGAGCACGTTGAATGTCCCGGCAAGGCCGAGCAGGATGGCCGCGAATGTGATCCATCCGCCGCCGGCGACGTCGTACTCCCCGGTGTCCATGCGTCCGACGTCATAGCTACTAGTGGCCATGCGTCTCCTTTCGCTTGTGACTGCCGTTAGCGAACCGAAACTGGTCTCCGCCTTCATCGTCCCGATGGGATGAACCCTGGGCCGAGGCAGGCTCAACCAAAAGCGTGAGGCCTTCTATCGCCCGTACGATCACGGTTTCGCCGACATCTGCCTCGGCCGTCGATTTCGCCTCCCAGAGCTCCCCGTTGACGTGGACCTGGCCGGTGGGATGCAGACGCGACACGACTTCGGCACGCGTTCCGATCATTGCCTCAGCGCCGGTCTTCGGCCTCCATCGCCGTGCAAGTCGCCGGCCCCAGATCACCTCTCCGACCTCGCCGACGACCCCGAGGATGATCACGACCAGGTTCGCCGGCCAGGGAACGAAGAGAGCAATCACGACCGCGATCAGGAGAACCATCGCCTCGCAAGTGGACTAGGCCGGGGCGCGCCGCACATCGTCCGATCCGGACGAAAGACGGTGTTCATCCCATCGGGACGATTCGCCTGAACGAGGGTGGCGGCATCCTGGCCGGGTCACCCAACGAAAGGACGACTGCATGGCCGAACTGATTGCAATTGGGTACCCCGACGAGACCACCGCGGCCGAGGCCGAGAAGGAGGCCCATCACCTCGCGGACGAATTGATCATCCAGCCCGACGCGATTGCATCGATCGTTCGGGACAAGGACGGCAAGTTCCACGTCTCGACAAGCCATCACATGGTCGGCGCCGGGGCGAGCTACGGGATGTTCTGGGGCTTCCTGTTCGGGATTCTCTTCTTCGTGCCGGTTCTCGGCATGGCCGTCGGCGCCGGGATGGGCGCGTTGATGGGCAAGCTCCAGAAGAGCGGGATCGACCAGGAGTTCCAGGATCAAGTCCGCGACATGCTCAAGCCCGGAACCTCCGCGCTCTTCCTGATCCTCGAGAAGGCGACGCCTGACAAGGCGGTCGCGGCGATGAGCAAGTTCGGCGGCACGGTGTTGAAGTCGTCCCTCTCTGAAGAGACCGAGCGCGAGCTGCAGGACGCCCTTCACGGCGAGCCCGTCAGCGCGGGCGTATAAGGAAAGGAGGTCGGCACGATGTTCATGCGACGGCGGCGTCCCCTAATGCGCGCCGCAATGGTCGGCGGCGCCGGCTACTACGCCGGCAAGAAGATCCAGGAGGGCCGCGAGGAGGATGCGTATCGTGATGCGCGGATCGACCAGCTCGAAGGTCAGCAAGCGAGCGCCCCGCAGGCGGGCGGCATCTCGGACAACTCGATCGATCAGCTCCAGAAGCTCGGACAGCTACACGACCAAGGCGTGCTGACGGACGCGGAGTTCGAAGTCCAGAAGCAGAAAATCTTGCAGGGCCTATGAGCGTCCCGACACATACAGAAGAGGGACTGACCCTCGGCCCGGTGCAGATGATCGTCGTCGGCTTCGACGACCCGAAATTCACCGGCGAGATCCGCGAAGAGCTCGCCAGGCTCAAGGAAAACGACATCGCGCGTCTGATCGACCTCCTCCTGGTGAAGAAGAACGAGGACGGAGAGATCGAGGTGGTTCAGCAGAGCGACCTCAACCAGGACGAAGCGGAGGAGTTCGGCGCGATCGTCGGCGCTTTGGTCGGGTTCGGCGCCGAGGGAGAGGAAGGCGTCGAGAGCGGTGCGATCGCGGGAGCTGCAGAGCTCGAGGACGGCCATCTCTTCGACGACCATGCCGTTTGGTACCTGAGCGACGCGATTCCCGAAGGGACGGCCGCGGCGGTCGCCCTGATCGAGCATCGCTGGGCGATCCCGCTTCGCGACAAGATCGCCAAGGCCGGCGGAATGACGCTCGCCGACGAGTGGATCCACGCTGCGGATCTGATCGCCGTCGGGCTGATCGGATCGTCGAAGGTCGAGGCTTAGGGGGAGAGGGCTCGAGTTTGGGCGAGCCGGTCCGAGGGCCGGCTCGCCCAGGAGCCGCGGCGGGCATGCCGGCACCGCACACGTCGAACGATCGGGACAGGCTCGGGCTTGTCGTCGCAGTCCTGGCCCTGACGGCCGTCTTGGCCGCAACTGCCGCAGGGTGCGGCGGCAGCAAGTCGGCCGAGGAGAAATGGGCCGACAGCGTCTGCACGAACCTTGGTAACTGGAAAAGCCAGGTGAAGCAGTCGACCGACGACATCGCCGCAAAGCTCCGTTCGCCGCAGCAAGGAACCCTCGCCGCGATGAAGGCCGACGTTCAGAAGCTGGTCGATGCGACGCAGGAACTCGCCCAGAACCTCAACGCTCTCGGGGCGCCGAAGACGGATTCAGGTGCTCAAGCGAAGCAGCAGCTCGCGACGCTTGCCTCAAACCTCCAAACGACAACGGACAAGGCGAAGCAGACGCTCGCGACCGTGCCCGAAAGTGCCGGGCTCACCGAGACGGCGCAGAAGCTCGCCCCGCTTGCACCCGACCTGCAGTCGCTCGCCGCCGAAAGCAAGAGCACGGTCCAGTCGATCGAGGCGAGCTCGAGCGACCTGAAGAAGGGCTTCGAGCAGGCCGACTCCTGCAAGCAGTTCCGCTAGGAGGGCTTGCGCCGAGCCCTCCTACTACGCCGCGGAGAGGCCCCACGTCGCGACGTGCGTCTCGCCGGGGTCGAGTCGAACCAGGCCCTCCCCGCTCCGGAACGCGTTCGGCGGGCACGTCATCGGCTCGACGGCGAGGCTCCTCCGTTCGACGTCGGGCAGGCCGTCGCCGGTGAAGACCATCAGGTAGTCGAAGCTTCGGTCCGCCCACAGGGACGTGCCGTTTCCGAGCCGAACCCACGCCCGGCCGTCGTCCTCTCGGGCGAGCCCGCCGAAGCAATGGTCGAGTCGCAGTCTTCCGACTGGCTTCGGGAACCTGAAGTCGAAGTCGGTGCCCTCGACGGGCCGGGCGGCGACCGGAAGCCCGCGCTCGTCGGACTCCAGAACGGTGTCGGCAGGAACGGTCAGCGTCAGCTCGTCGACCGAGCCGTTCGCACCGGCGAGGTACGGATGGACGCCGGCGCCGTACGGGCAGGTTTCGTCGCCGACGTTCGTCGCCTCGGTACGAACGGTCAGCCCGTCGCCTTCGAGGGCATATTCGACCCGAAGCGCAAGCGTGAACGGATATCCCGGCCGAGGGTGGAGCAGGTACTCCATCACGACCCGGTCTCGGCCGCGCTCCGCGACGTCCCAGGCTGCCCAGCGGACGAGCCCGTGGATCGCGTTTCCGCGCTCGGGCTCGTCGAGCGGCAACTGCTCGACCCGGCCGTCGAACTCGTAGCGGCCGTCCGCGATCCGGTTCGGCCACGGAATCAAGAGCTGGCCGCGGCCCGAGCTGCAGAGCTCGTCCTCGTCGTAGCCGTCGAGGACGGCGCGGCCGCCGGCCGCATACTCCCTCAGACCGCCGCCGACCTCGACGACGACGACCCGCTGGTCGCCGAGCTCGAGCTCGATCTGTTCGCCCGAGGGTTTGTGCCGCTCGTTCAGGAGCGCAGGCCGCGCCACACGATGCGGGCGAACCAGAACGCGCCCGCAACTTTGGCCGCGGTGTTGTGACGGCGGTGCCGCCGGCGTCTCGTCATGTTCATGCGAAGCAGGGTCGCCGTTCCGACCGCCGTCTGCTTCATCCCCATCGGACGATGTGTCCGGGACGGCCGGGTCCTACCCTCGTCACGGATGACCGCGATCGCGTCGACGACCGTGGACCTGGCGCGGATCCAGTTCGCAACGACCTCGATCTACCACTTCCTCTTCGTGCCGCTGACGCTCGGGCTGGGGCCGCTCGTGGCGATCATGCAGACGCTCTGGTACCGGACGGGTGACGAGGCCTGGCTTCGCCTGACCCGTTTCTTCGGGACCCTGTTCCTGATCAACTTCGCGATCGGGGTCGCGACCGGGCTCGTTCAGGAGTTCGAGTTCGGGATGAACTGGTCGGTCTACTCGAAGTTCGTCGGCAACGTCTTCGGCGCCCCGCTCGCGATCGAGGGCTTGGCCGCGTTCTTCCTCGAGTCGACGTTCCTCGGGCTCTGGATCTTCGGCTGGAACCGGCTCTCGCCGCGGCTCCACCTTGCCACCCTCTGGATCGCCGTGCTCGGGACCTGGCTGTCGGGCTACTTCATCCTGGTCGCAAACTCGTGGATGCAGCACCCGGTCGGCTACAAGCTCGTCAACGGGGAGGCGCAGCTGACGAGCGTGTGGGCGCTCCTGTCGAACGGGTTCGCCCTGCGCGCCTACCTGCACACGATGCTCGCCGGCCTCATCTTCGGGTCGATCGTGATGCTGGGCATCTGTTGCTGGCACTTCCTGCGCGGCCACGACGTCGACATCTTCCGCAGGGCGGCGAAGCTGGCGCTGATCGTCGCCGTGCCGGTCACCCTGCTCCAACTGGTGGTCGGCAACCGCTTCGGGGAGGCGGTGACGAGCCAGCAGAGCATGAAGATCGCCGCCTCCGAGGCGCAATGGAACACCTGCCAGCCTTGCGGCTTCTCGCTGTTTCAGATCGGCGGGTTCTCAAAGCAAGACCCGACCCCGAGTTTCTCGATCACCGTCCCGAGAGTCCTGTCGTACATGGCCACCGGCTCGTTCGACGGCGAGGTGCAAGGCCTCAATCAGCTCCAGGCGCAGGAGCAGAGCAAGTACGGCCCCGGCAACTACATGCCGAGTATCGCGGTGGCCTACTGGTCGATGCGGGTGATGGCCTTCCTGGGCGTCGCGATGCTGCTCGTCGCCGCGGTCGGTGCGTGGCTCTACTGGAAACAACGGCTCGAGCGGGCGCGATGGTTCCAATGGACGGCGATCGCCGCGATTGCGTTCCCGTACATAGCCGCGACCGCGGGCTGGGTTCTCACGGAGATGGGCCGCCAGCCGTGGATCGTTCAAGGGCTGCTGCTGACGAGCAAGGCGAACTCGCCAAGCGTCAGCACGACCTGGCTCGCCGTCAGCCTCGGTTTCTTCGTCACCCTCTACGTCGTCCTCGGCGTCACCGACTTCGTGCTGATGCGCCGCTACGCGCGGCCTGATAGGCCGGCGCCGCGGGAAGAACTGCCGGTGCCGGCGGTGACCTACTGATGGATCTTCAAATCCTCTGGTTCTGCCTGATCGCCGTTCTCTGGGGCGGCTACTTCCTGCTCGAAGGGTTCGATTTCGGCGTCGGCATGCAGCTCCCGTTCTTGCCGCGGAACGAAGGCGAGCGCGGCGCGATGCTCCACACGATCGGCCCGGTGTGGGACGGGAACGAGGTGTGGCTCGTGGTCGCGGGCGGCGCGACGTTCGCCGCTTTCCCGGCCTGGTACGCGACGATGTTCTCCGGCTTCTACCTGGCGCTGCTGCTGATCCTTTTCTTCCTGATCGTCCGCGTGGTGTCGTTCGAATGGCGCGACAAGAGTGAGAGCCCACGCTGGAGAAGGGCTTGGATGTGGGCCAACGCGGGAGGAAGCGCCGGCATCGCGCTCGTCTGGGGGATCGCCTTCGCCAACCTCATCCAAGGAGTGGCGCTCGACTCCAAGCACGATTACACGGGGAATCTCGCCGACCTCTTCACCGGCTACACGGTCTTCGCCGGCCTTGCGTTGGTGATCGTCTTCGCCTTCCACGGCGCGAACTTCCTGACGCTGCGAACCGCGGGCGACCTTTGCGAACGGGCTCAGCGCGCCGCCACGGCGCTCGCCGTCCCGGCAGTCGCGGCCGCGGCCGCCTTTCTGATCTGGACGGTCGTGGTCGCG
>Ga0075434_100002630_pt1 | contig 15840 bp, 12 predicted proteins | sample RhiMethybrSRZTD3_FD_75298 | JGI IMG/M metagenome (GOLD analysis project Ga0075434, IMG submission 75298) | Populus rhizosphere microbial communities from Tennessee, USA - Rhizosphere MetaG P. TD hybrid SRZTD3 | ecosystem: Host-associated > Plants > Roots > Rhizosphere > Soil | place: USA... | reverse complement strand
ACGGCTTTCTCGGCTTCAAGTTCCATCCGTTCATCCAGTCGTTCGACCCGCTGGATCCGCGGATGATGCCGGCCTACGAGCGGCTGGCTCGCTGGCGGCGGCCGGTCGTCTTCCATACGGGCTACGAAGAATTCTACGGTCTGAGCCTGCCCCCGCAGACGATGGAGGAAATCGCGCGGCTGTTTCCGACGTTACCGGTCGTCTTCGCGCACTCGCTCTTCCCGCGGTTCGACGACGCCTGGCGGATCGTCGAGCGCTACGACAACGTGTGGCTCGAGATGACCAACGTCTTCTCGAGCTTCTGGGACCGGCGCTACGTTCTCAAGGAGTACGACACCGAGAAGCGTCTGCTCCTCGAGGGCATCGGGCCCCATAGCGAGCGGATCATGTTCGGCACCGACCATCCGGCGGGGTCCGGCACGCTCGAGGAGATCTACCAGACCTTGGACCGGGCCGGTCTCGGGGAGTCAGTGCGCGAGCGTCTGGTCGGCGGCACCGCGGAGCGCTTCGTCAGGAGCTTCTGGCCCAACTTCGACTCGCGCAACGCCAAGAAGGCGTGAGCTAGACAGGCCCGAAGCCGACCGACGTCGTCAGGTCCTTCGCGATGAGCGGACGAAACCGGACGGGCAGGCCGACGGTGAGCTGGTCGAGCGGAATGTCGACGATCCGGCCGAGGATGGACACGCCCTCTTTCAAGCGTACGACCGCCACGCCATAGGGCACGTCGGCCGCGTGCGCCCGGGGCGCGACACGAATCACCGTGAAGCTCGCGATCGTCCCATCGCCGGCGAGGGTCACCGGCTGCCACTGATGCGCGTGGCAGTTCGGGCACAGCTCCTTGGGGGGCATCGCAAGCTCGCCGCACGCGCCGCAGCGAATGGCGGTGAGCTGTCCTCCGCGCGCCTTCTCGAAGAACGCGCGGGCGGTGATGGTCGGCTCAGTCACGGCCGAAGAGGCTCACGAGGACCGTCGCGGTGTTGCCGCCGAGCGTGTGGGTGAGCCCTTTGCGCGCACCCTCGACCTGGCGCGGCCCGGCCTCTCCGCGGAGCTGGGTCACGATCTCCGCCACCTGCGCGGCGCCGGTCGCGCCGATCGGATGGCCCTTGGCCTTTAGCCCCCCCGACGGGTTCACCGGGATCTCCCCGCCGAGACCCGTGAGGCCCTTCTCGGCCGCGCGGCCTCCGGCGCCCGCCTCGAAGAGGCCGAGCCCTTCCGTGGCGACGATCTCGGCGATCGTGAAGCAGTCGTGGAGCTCGACGACGTCCACGTCGGACGGGCCGATCCCGGCCTGCCGGTACGCCGCGGCCGCGGCGCGCTCGGTCGCCGGCACGCGCGAGAGATCGCGCTTGTCTCCGAGCAGCATCCAGTCCGACGCGGCCGCGGAGCCGAGCACCCACACGGGCTTGCGATGCTTGCGCGCGACCTCCTCGGAGGCGAGGACCAGCGCCGCGCCGCCGTCGGAGAACGGGCAGCAGTCGTAGAGCTTGAGCGGGTCGGCGACGTACGCGGATTTCAGGACTTGCTCGATCGTGATCGGCTTCTGGAACTGTGCCTTCGGGTTCAGCGCGCCGTGCCGGTGGTTCTTCACGGCGACCGCGGCCATCTGGGCCTCGGTCGTGCCGTACTTCTGCATGTGCGCCCGGGCGATCAGGGCGAAGACGCCGGGGAAGGTCAGACCGAGCGGCTGCTCCCACACCGCGTCGGATGCGTACGCGAAGTACTCGGTCGACTCGGCCGTGGAGACGTTCAGCACCCGCTCGGCACCGCCGACCAGGATGACGTCCGAGACCCCCGCGGCGATCTCCATCACGGCGTGACGGAACGCGGCGTGCGAGCTCGCGCACGCCGTCTCGAAGCGGGTCGTGGGCACCGTCGGGATGCCCAGGACAGAGGCCGCCTGAGGCCCGGTGTGGAGCTGATGCTCGGTCTCGCCGCCCACCACGTTGCCGTAGTAGAGGGCCTGGACGGCGCTTGCGGGCACGCCGGCGTCTGTCAGCGCGTCGCGCGCGGCCTCGGCGAAAAGCTCGGCCGAGGTGCGGTCGTGCAGCCCGAATTTCGTCACTCCGACCCCGATCACGGCGACGCGGCGCATGAATGTCCTCCTGCTCGCATGCTAGCATTAAAATTCACGGCGTTCGGCTCGACCAATTCTTCTTGCCGTGACTACCATGTCCCAGGTTCAATGGTCGTAGGTGCTGAGGCGGGTTAACCTCGCGTGCTGAGTGAACAAGCGCTCATTCTCGCCGCCGTCATCGGCGCGTGCGCGCTGCTCGTGCTCGGTGTCCTCGAGCTGCTGTGGCCGACTCGGTCGCGCCGCCCGCGCCGCTCCGGGATCGAGCCGGCACCGGCGCGTCCGTCCCTGACTGTCACGCCCGCGCGCCCGGCTCAGAGCATCCTGCCGCGCAGGCTGGTGGACTCGCCGCCCGCCACGCGCCCGGCCGGCGGATTCGCATTTCCGCCGCCGGCCGACTATGTGCCGCCTCCGTTGCCGCGTGACGAAATACGCCCCCTTCGACCCGTCGGATACGTCGTTCCGGAACCCGCCCCGGAGCCCGAGCAGCCGCTCACGGTGCCCACGCCGCCCGAACCGATCGAGGAGCCCGTGGCGCCACCGGAGCCTGCCTATATCGCACCGCCGGCCGCCGAGGTCGAGCCCGAGCCGATCGAGCCCGCTCGCGCCGACGACACGCCGCTCACGATCGAGCCAGAGCCGCAACCGACCGAGTCCGAGCCACTGCGGTTCGAGGCCGATCCACCTCGATTCGAGCCGGAGCCATCACGACGCGAACCATGGTTCGAACACGAGTCCGAACCGAGCGAACCCGAGCCGCCGCGTTTCGAGCCCGAGCCGCCACCGTTCGAGGCGGCGTCGCCGAGACTCGAACCTGCGTCATCGTGGTTCGAGCCGGAGCCCTCCCGACTCGAGCCTGAGCGAGCCCGATTCGAGCCCGAGCCGCCGCCGCTCGAGCCGGATCCGCTGCCGCACGAGCCCGAGCCGCGCGTGGTCGACCTGGTGCCGCCCGAGGTCGAGGCGGAGCCGAATCCGATCGAGCCGGCGCCGCCCGTCATCGATCCCCAGCCGCAACCGATCCTACGGATGCCGCCGTCATTCGAGCCTGTCGCTCCGCCGCACGAGCCCGAGCCCGTGGAGCCACCGCAGCCCATGCAGCCTCCGGAGCCGCCGAGGCGGCGCCGGAGCAAGATCTCGCCGCACGCGCGGCCACACCGGGTGCTGCGTCCTGGGGCGCAAGGGCGGTCCGGTGTGGAGCCCTCGTCGAGGTACGTCGCACCGGCTTCGGTCGAGCCGTCTTCGGTCGAGCCGTCCACGAGGGTCCCGCTGCCGCCTGCGGACGCCGAGCCGAGAGGCGAGACGAAGCTCGGGCGCGACACACCTCTGGTCGAGCGGTGCTTCGTGCTCTATCAGGAGAAGCGATTCGGCGAGGTCCTGTCGGTCGGCGAGCCGGCGTTGGCCGAGATGCAGCGGCAGCCGGCGGCCGGCCCTTCACGCGAGACCGCGGCGCTCTGGTCGGTGGTCGGCCTCGCGAAGCAAGCGCTCGGCGACGACGACGGCGCGCATGCGGCGCTCGAATCGTCGATCGACTCGGCCGCGGAGCCCGAGCGGTCGACGTATCGCCGGCACCTGGCCACGCTCGCGCTCGAGGCCGCCCAGGCGCGGCTCGCGCGAGCCGGGAGCCACGACGCGGGCGATCGGATCGTGCTGACCCGCGCGGCCATCGCGTGGACCGAGCGCGGGCTCGCGGCGGTGCCGGCCGACACCGCATTGACCGACGCGCGCGCGGACTCGCACGAGGCGCTCTGGCAGGCCTACGAACAGGCCGCGACGTCCCTGTTGCAGCGGCAGGAGTTCTCGGGCGCACGACAGATCCTCCACGAGGTGCTGGACGATCCCAAGCTGCCGGCGGCGCGCGCCGCTGGGTTTCGCGGCCTGATCTCCGGCACATTCGGCGGCGAGATCGGTCAGCTGACGGCGCAGGCGATCCTCGGCATGCAGGAGGGCCGTGAGTCCGAGGCGGTGGGAGCGCTTCAGCGCGCCGAGGACCTGCTCCAGACCATCCCCTCCGACGCGCTTCCACCGACACGGCGCGACGAGGTCGATCAACGGCTCTGGTGGGGTTATGCAGAGCTCGGGAGCCGGCGGCTCGATGCGGGAGACTACGAAGAAGCGCTCGACCCGCTGATCCACGCGCTCCGCTTCACGTCGATCGGCCCGGAGCGTCAGGCCGAGACGCGGGCGGCGGTCGTTCGCGCGCTCGAGGGCATCGCCGCGGTGCGCGCGCTGTCGATCCGTCGTCTCGCCGAAGCCGGAAGCCGCGACGAAGCGATCGTCGCCGCCGGCGACCTCCACGGGCTCGTGAAGCGCGGTCTGGAGCTGGGGCTTTCCGAGGACGACCTGGTGGCGGCCTTCGCGCGGGTGCGCCGCCTGTGTGAAGAGCTCGGGATGGACACCCGGGTCTAGCCCGGCGCGTTCAGGGCTCGACGCTCTTCCTTCGGATCTCCTCGAGCAACGTCTCCGGCACGTTGAAGAACGCCGTGACGACGGTGGGATCGAAGTGCTTGCCCGAGCAGCGCTTGATCTCGGCCTTGGCGACCTCGAAGGGCTGGGCCTTCGAGTACGGGCGATCGAAGGTGATCGCGTCGAAGGCGTCGACCACCATGAAGATCCGGGCCCCCAGCGGAATCTCTTCGCCCCTGAGGCCCCGCGGATACCCGCTCCCGTCCCACTTCTCGTGGTGCGAATAGACGATCGGCACGGCGCCCTGGAGGAAGGGAATCTTCTCGATCAGCTGCTTGCCGATCTCCGGGTGACGCCGCATGATCTTCCACTCGTCTTCCGTCAACGGGCCCGGCTTCAGCAAGATCCCGTCGGGGATCCCGATCTTGCCGATGTCGTGCAGCAGCACACCGTGAGCAAGGGCCGGAAGATCCGGCTCCGGCACTCCGTACACGCGCGCGGTCGCCAGCGCATAGCCGTGGACCCGGCGCGAGTGTGATTCGGTGCCGACGTCGCGGGTGTCGAGGGCGGAGCCGAGCGCCTCGAGGGTGGTCCGGTAGGCATCCTGCAGCTCTCGGTTGAGCTGCGCCAGCCCACGCGTGGCCTCTTCGACGCGCCGCTCGAGGAGCTCCTGGTAGTGACGGTGCTCCAGCAAGAGCTGGCGGCGCTCGAGCGCGCGATCGGCGGCGATGAGGAGCTCGTCGACGTTCACCGGCTTCATGATGAAGTCGTACGCGCCGAGCTTGAGGCTCGAGATCGCGGTCTTCACGTCGGCCGCGCCGGTGAGCACGATGACGGCGGCGTCGGGGTCGGCCTGGCGCACCTGCTGGAGCAGATCGATGCCGCCCATGACCGGCATCTTGAGGTCGGTGACGGTCAGCGGGGAGCGCGCCTCGCGGATCGCGCCGCGGAACACCTCGACCCCCTCCTGGCCGTCGTTGGCGAGGAGGCATTTGTAGCCGGCGCCGAGGAAGATCTGGTGCAGGACGTCACGGACCTGCCGATCGTCGTCGACGATCAGAACCTCTCGTTGCCCCATGTCAATCTACCTTCTGACCCGGACCGGCCGCCACGACCTGGTTCTTGCCCGCTCGCTTCGCGGCATAGAGCGCTCCGTCGGCGGCGCGGAACAGCTCCTCCGACGTCGAGGCTTCGTCGTCGGGAAGGCTGGCGACGCCGAAGCTCGCGGTGACGCGCTTGCCGTGCGAGTAGGGGAAGGTCGCGACGACCTGCCGTATCCGGTCCGCGTAGAGCCGAGCGCCGCTCTTGGACGTCTCGACCAGCAGGACGGCGAACTCGTCGCCGCCGTATCGGGAGACGACGTTGATACCGCGCGAGTGCTTCATGAGGATCTGACCGACATCGCGCAGCGTCTCGTCGCCGACCGCGTGGCCGAACTCGTCGTTGACGCTCTTGAACCCGTCAAGGTCGAGCACCACGACGGAGACCGGGTGATTGAACCGCCTGAAGCGTGAGATCTCCTCCTCGAGGCGGAGCGAGAAGAAGCGTCGATTGTAGAGACCGGTGACCTCGTCCTTGAACGAGGTCTCCTTGAGCTTGGCGTTGGTCGCTTCGAGCTCGCGGTATGCGGCGTCGAGCCGCATGGCGAACGTGTTGATGTCGATCGCCTGCTGCTCGACGGTCCCGAGCATGTTCGAGAACGACCGCATGAGGGTGCCGACCTCATCACTGCGGCCGCCCAGCTGGGCGAGCTTCGGCTCCCGCGAGAGCAGCTCGGCGATCTTCGCGAAGGCCCGGCCGAGATCCCAGATGATGTATGCCCCACCGACCATGGCGAGGACCGTGGACAGGAGGAGGGCGTGGAGCCCGTAGAACTTCATGACCTCCGCCGGGTGCAGGTCGGGCCACACGTAGCGGTACACCACGTAGGCCAGCACCAGTAGCGGAATCAGCGACGAAAGAGTGAGCGCCAGCAGGACTTTGCGCCTCAGAAGGCGCCCCGTGGACGCGATATCGCCGGACTCACGCGACATGACACAATTATTCTATTGCCGCCGCAGGCGCTCAGGGCAGGAAAAGTTTGAGCGGTGTGTCGTAACTACACGATCTGCTGAGCGAAAGCTATCGGCGACTGCTCATCGCGTCTCGGATCGCAGGCGAAGGCGCCGGCCGGCCTGAATGAGGATGATGCCGTCCTGCTCGATTCGCTGAAGGATCGCGCCGTTGGCGAGCGTCTCGCCTTCGACGTACCGGTGCCCGTTTACATAGACCATCCGCTCTCCGGGCTCAGGCGCCCAGACGAGCATGTCGATTTTGAGCGGCTGCTCCTGGGGAGGAAGGGCCTCGCTGGAGGCTGGGGGCGGTGAGGCGTTTGCTTGGAGCTCGGCGCGATCCCGCCGGCGTCGCTGCCGCGGGCTCTCATCCGACGGCGCCGGCGGGGCCGGAGCGTAACTCGCCACCGGCGGGGTGGGTCGCGTCGCCGGCTGAGCCGGAGCGGGCCGTGCCGTCACGGCGGCCTGATTCGATGGCTGAGCCGTGTCTGGCTGTGGCGCCGCGTCGACACGTCCGACCGCGCTTGGCTGCTCGCTGCGCGGCGGATCAGCTACGGCCGGTGCCGTTTGACCTGACGGTTCGACCGTGCTGGCGGTCTCGGTCGCAGCAGGCTCGGGCGACGGCGTTCCGACATTCCCCGAACGGGAACCCAGGAGGACGGCGCCGATCGTGATCGCGCCGAGGGCGAGCGCGCCGCTCACGAGCCACAGCCGGAGCGGCCGCCGCGCCGGCCGCGGGACAGGCGCGCGCGGGGTCGTCACATACTTGACCCGCGGACCCGCTTCCCGAGCCGCGTCTTCCCGAGTCTCGAGCGCCGGTGAGTCGAGGGAAGCCAACGTGGAGCGCGCGGCCGCGCGCACCGTGGCCCGCTCGACGCTTCGACGCCCCAGCGCGGCCGTTCTCGAGAGCGCCCGATCGCAAATGGTGTTGATCAGACGGGGGACGCCGGACGACAGGCGATGCACGTCTCGCAGCGCTTCGGACTCGAAAACGTCGCGGCCGCCCGCGATGGCCAGCCGGTGGCGCACGTACGCGCGGGTCTCGCCCTCCGCGAAGGGCATCAGATAGTAGCCCGTCGTCGCCTGCGACGGTGGATGCAGAGCCGTGCGCGCCACGAGCTCCATGAGCTCCGGTTCGCCGACCAGGATGATCTCGAGAAGCTTCCGTCCGTCCATTTCCAGGTTCGAGAGAACGCACAGCTGCTCGAGCACCTCCAGACTCAGGTTCTGCGCTTCGTCCACGACCAGCACCGTGCGCCGCGTAGCGCGACGGACCGCCAGCTCCCGGTGGAGGGTGTCGAGGACCATCGAGGCGGACACCTCCATCCCGTGCGGCACCCCGAGCTCGTCACAGATGACGGAAACGAGCTCCGCGGGAGTCGGCACGGGATTGAGGATCAACGCCACGTCGATGCGCTCGGGCAGTCGGTTCAGGAGCACGCGACATGTCGTCGTCTTGCCGACACCGCTCTCCCCGGTGAGGAGGACGACGCCCGCTTGCGCCTCCACGCTGTGGAGCAGATACGCGAGCGCCTGCTCGTGGTGCGCGCCCGCATAGACGAATCGAAGATCGGGCGCGTTCGAGAACGGGCGCTCGCGAAGACCGAAATGCTCTAGGTACATGGGCCGTGGGAAGTGGAAGGCGGGCGCAGACCGGTCGTCGCGCGCGACGGCATGAGCGTCAGGGAAGTAGCGGTCGGCTCCAGCCGACGACCGTGGCAACGTCCGTCGCGGCGGGGGGAGTACACGCCTTGCTCCGGTGCCCGAAGCTCGTGGTCCCGGCGCGGAGCTCACAGGTGGCGAAGGGAGTGGAGAACTCTCCGGTGCCGGTGACGACCGTCGCGACCGTTTCGTTGTCCGATACGAGTCGGACGTTCACCTCCGCCACCCGCGCGGCCAGAACGCCGACGGGCGTCTCGATCTCGAGCGCCCGCCGCTCGTCGCCGATGCGAGCCCAGATCTCCCCGCGCTGCACCCTCAAGACGCGGGTCACGCCCCGCGCCTTCTCCCAGCGGGACAGAATCTGCACGACCGAATCGCCGTTCAGCGCGACCTGAACCCCTTCATCCGTCTCGATCAGCGCCTTGCCCTTGCCGTCCATGCGCAGCACGTCACCCTCGAAGATACGGAGGGCTCCGCGTCCCCGCAAGCGCGTCTCGACGCCATCGCTTCTCACCACCACCAGCACGCCCACGGCGTTCTTGGCGGTTCCGGCGGGAACCGACTGCGCGAAGCCCGCCGACACGGGCAGAACGAGGAGCGAGAAGGCGAGGACGGTGGCACCGGTTCGCGGCGTAGTCACTTGGACACGACCACGCGGATCGGTTTCATACCGACCGGCACCGCCGCGATGACTCGGTTGGTGCCGGTGTCGATCACACGAAGATCGTTCGAGCGCTCGTGCACGACGAACAATCGCGTGCCCTGAGGATTGGCCGCGATCCCGTTCGGCGCGTCGCCGACCTCGATCTCGTCGATGAGGCGCAAGCGCTTCGGATCCGCGTCCAGCACCAGCACCTTGTTGAACCCGGCGACCGTGACATAGGCGAGTGGGCCCAGTAAGCCCTTGAAGCCGAACGCGATCTGTTGCGGCGACGGTCCCACCTGGAACGACGCGACGACCTGCTGCGTACCCGGATCGATGACGTAGATGTCGTTCGATCCGGTGTTGCAGCCCCAGACACGGCCGTCCGGGCCGAGGGTCAAGAAGTGAGGATTCGTCCCGACCGGAATGCGCTTGACGACCGCGTGGGTGACGGTGTCGACGACCGCGACGGTCTTGTCGCCCTGATTGCTCACGTACGCGTAGCGTCCGTCTCGCGAGAAGGCGAGGCCCGTCGGTCCCTTGCCGGTCGGGAGGGTGCCGACGATCCGGAGCGTGCTGATGTCGAGAATCGACACGTTGTCTTCGGCGATGTTCGCGATCCAGGCCTGTCGTTCGTCGTTCGTGAACGCGACCACGTGCGCGCGCGACCCGGTGAACACGGAGGCGACTGTCTCCATGGCGGTCGTGTCGATCACGGACAGCCGGCCCGGGGCGAGGTTGGTGGCGAGCAGAAAGCGCCCATCGCGCGACAGAGCGAGATCGTGCGTCGCGTGATTCTTCGCGTCGATCGTGGCCAGTATCTTCAAGCTCTCCGCGTCGATGACGGTGACCGAGTTCGAGCTCTCGTTCGCCACGTAGACGCGGGTCTGGGCGACCGCCGGATGCGACGGCAACGCCGTCTGCTGAGCGCAGCCGGCCAGGCTGGTCGACGCCGCGAGTATCGCCGCGAGGAACGCGCCGAGCCTCGGACGCTTCACTGCTGAAGGTCCCGTTCCATCACTTTGATGTCCTGCTTCACCTGGCGTACCCTCGCGACCTCACCGGCGCGCCTGACCGCTTCGGAGTGCATCTCGGCGTCTCGCACGGCTCCCACGAGCATGACGTCGCCCTCTGGATTGACCTCGACCGTGACGCCCCAGCGGTCGGCCTCGCTCTCCCGTAGCAGTCCACGGCTGCGCAGCTTTTGCTGGATCTCGACCTGGATGCGGGCCGAGTCGCTGTGGACGATGGGCACCGTGCCCACATCCGAAACCTCGACGGCGCCGCGCACCGTCTTGACCTCTGGGACCTCGCGGATGAGCCGAACGGCTTCTTCGTAGAGTGCCATATCTCGAAGCACGCCCGCGAGTGTGACCTCACCGTTCGCCGCGGTGTCCAGGGTGACTCCCCAGCGATCGGCCGCGCTCACGCGCAGAAGACCCCGGCGCCGGAGCTTCTGCTCGGCCTGAGTTTGAATACGCGAGATTTGCTGGCTGGAGAGCTGGCTAACGCGTGGTCCCGCCGGTGGCTGGCGTGTGTCGACCGCGAGCGAGCTTCCGGCACTCTCGACTCCGGCTTGCTGTTCTCTTGCCGTCTGGAGCGGCAGCGAACGATTCCGGTCATCCGCGGCCGGCGCCGGCGGCGCGGCCGGCCGCGCGAGGGTGTCCGCACGACTGATCTTGTTCCCATCCCGGCGGGGCGACGTCGTGTCGAGAGCCGAGCTCTCCGTCTCGATCGTGCCCCGCTCGGCGCTTTCCGAATCTCGCGCGCTCGTGTTCCGGGGAAACGACGGAGCTTCAGCTCTGTCTCCACGACGCCAATCCACGGGAACCCACGTCATCGCGCCGAGGATGACGAGAGCTGCCGCGCTCGTCAGGGACAGTCTGCGTCCGTTCGCCCGCATCCACCTCAGACCTTCGTCGCGCCGGCGGCTCGCGAGGGCGATCGCTTGCCGTGTGGCCCCGTGAAATCTGACCGCCAACGCACCCGGCGCGCCGACCACCGGGCGCGACAGTGCTGCGACACCGCGGACGCCCGCGCGCGACACGGCGGGGACCGCTCGTCCGGCCGCTGCCGTCGCGTCTGCGAGGCCCCCAGTGGCAGTCGTCACTACACGCGATGCGCCGGTCACCGCGCCCGTCCCCGCGCGCGATAGGCGAGCCATGCCGTGGCGTGCCGCTCTCGCCGCGACTTGAGCCACTCGTGATGCTGCAGCGGCCATCGCCCCAGCGACCATTCCCGGGGCGGCCGCCACTGCCCGCGCCATACCGCGAGCCGTGCCGGCGATTGCTCGGGATGCGGGCGCCAGACCGCGGCCCACCGCCTGTGCCGCGACCGGAATCGTTCGTGACGCACCCGCGACGACCCCCGCCACTGCGCCGGCAGCCGTACGCGTCGCACCCGTCACCGTGCGCGATACGCGCGTCGCCGCATCGGCCAACGCTCGCGATACACCGCTCATACCTCGTCCCGCTACGCGCGCGGCGACCGGTACCGCTCGGGAGGCGCCTGCGATGTCGTGCGCGACCGTGCCGGCTGCGCCGGCCACGGCGCGAGATGCCAGTGCCGCGTGGCGGGCGGCCGCTCGCGTCACGACGAGCATCGCTTCCGCGGTGGCCGCGGCCGCGCTCGCGATGGTGTGGACCGAGATCGCGACCGCGCGTGAGGCAAACATTCCTGCTCCGGCGGCCGCGGCGCCTGCAACCGTTCCGGTCGCGACTCCCACTGCGCGTGACGCGCGCATCGCCGCGCCGGCTCCGGCGCGCGAGAGCCCGGCCAGGCCGTGGCCCGCTGCTATCGTGGCGAGTGAGACCGTTCGCGATGTCCCCGCGATCGAGTTCGCAACCGTGCCGGCCGCGCCCATCACGAGACCCGATATCGACGCCACCTGGCGGGCTCCCGCGCGCGACACGACGTACGCCGTTCGTGCGGCGGCGGCCGCCGCGCTTGCGACTGTTCCGGCCGCGAGCATCACCGTGCCAGAGGCGCGCGTCGCGGCGCCGGCCCCCGCGCGCGAGATGTCGGCGAGACCGTGGCCCACTGATCTCACTGCGAGCGGCATCACTCGTGCCGCGGCTCCTACTGCGCCCGCGACCGTCCTCGCTGCGGTCGCCATGCCGCGTGATGCGCCGGCCGCCGCGCCCGTAACCTTGTAGGTGGTGGCTGCCAGACCATGGCCGACGGTTCTCGTCGCGCCGGCGACCAATCGCGATGCGCCTGCTACCGCGCTTGTGGCCTGGCCAGCTATCGTGTGCGTCGTGCCGGACATCTGCGCTCGGGACCACACCTGCCATCGATCCCGCTCTGCCTGCCACCGCGCGCGATACACGAGCCACCGTGCCCGCCACTGCTCGCGATACGCCCGCCCGCGCTCCACGTACGGCCGCCATAGCCCCAGATACGCGCTCACGCTGGCCACGGCGATCCCGACGCGCGGAACAACGCGAAGAGAGGACGGCGCAGCCTCGCTCACGCCGGCTTCCATCGTCTGTGTCTCGATGATCGAGGCGGTCAGGTTGAACAGATCCTCGGCGAACGCCTCGATCCCGTTGTGCCGGCGCTCGGGCTCGCGCTCCATTGCTCGCGCGAGGAGATGCTCGAGCGAGACCGGTATCTCCGGGCGCACGGTTCTGATTGGCGGCGGCGCCTCCCAGCGGATGTCGCTCCCTGGGACGACACGGGTCCGGGCGATCAATGGGGAAGGGCCCGCGAGCATCGCGTACAGGACCGCTCCAATCCCGTAGACATCGGTGCGGTCGTCGGCGTCTGCGCCGCCCCACTGCTCCGGCGCCATGTATTTCGTCGCGCCGTCGCCGAGTCGCATCAATGCGCCGCTCTTCGCGGCTCGCCGAAGCCAGGCGACTCCGAAGTCGGTCACTTTGACCCGCCCGTCGGGGCTCGTGACCATGACGTTCTGCGGCTTGAGATCGCGGTGGGACACTCCCGCTCTCGAAGCGGCGGCGACGCCGCGCGCGATCTGGCTTGCCAAGGTGAGCGCGCGGCCCAGCTCCAGAGCACCCTCGCGCTGGATCAGATCCGACACGGTTTCACCCTCGAGATACTCCGTTGCGATGAAAACCCGCCCGTCGTCCGTCCGGTCAACCTCGTACACGCGGACGATGTGAGAAGGCCGGCTGGCCGTCGCAAAGCGCGCATCCCACAAGCACTGCTTGAGGGCGTCGTCGTCACACCGAAGCTCATGGACGAGAATCTTGACCGCGACGCTTCTCCCGCTCGCGAGCTCGGCGGCCAGGTAGACCGCGCCCAGGGGGCCGCTCCCGAGCTTTTGGACCAACCGGTACCGCTTCGCGATCGTGTGTCCGATGAGAGGATCAGAGTTGAAGTCGGCGAGGATCGTTCCGTCTATCTGGCAGAACTTCGCATCGCGGTCGAAGACCCTGCGACATGCAGGACAACGCTTCATGACACCCACTCCATCGGCCCCGCCTCTCCTAGGCTCGCCGGGCCTTCAACGACACCCCTGGAACAGAGCGTTGTTGCTCCGGAGCCGGGCGCCGGATTACCGCCGCAAACCTGAGTCCCTGCGGGCGGTAACCTACGGGTGCCGCGGCCGGAGGGCCCAGAGTATAGCGGAGGTGACCGGCCCGTGAACGAGGCAGTCCCCACAGGAGAACGGGCATTGCCAGCGGCCGATTCGAGGCCTGTGCTAACCTCCGGCAGGAAAGATTGCGTGAGCACCACGGTCGATGTCAGAATTTTCAAGGAAATAGCCCATATGCCCGTCGTCGCCGACAAGACTCTCGATTGCCTCGGGCTCTTTTGCCCGATGCCGATCGTCAAGACGCGCGAGGCGCTCAAGCACATGGATCCGGGCCAGGTGCTAGAGGTCACGTCGGACGATCCCGGCTCCGAGGCGGACATGAAGAGCTGGTCGATGCGAACCGGCAACGAGCTCTTGGAGATGCAGAGAAATGGCGCGGTCTTCCGCTTCTTCGTCCGAAAGGCTCGCTAGAACCGGGCTCCCCGCCGTCGGGGCCCGCGTCTACCTCGACTACGCGGGCTTCTCCCCGGTCGATCCCCGCGTGGTGGCGGTCATGCGGCCGTTCTTCGAGGGGGGCGTCGGCAATCCGAACGCCCAGCACTCGCTGGGGCTCGAGGCCCGCTCGACCCTGGACGGAGCCCGGGCCAAGGTCGCGCGGCTCTTCGCCGCGACACCCGGCGGCGTGATCTTCACCGCCAGCGCCACCGAGGCGAACAACCTCGCCGTCAAGGGACTGGCCCAGCGGGCCGCCGGCCGGCACATCGTCACCTCAGCGATCGAGCACATCTCGCTGATCGATTCCTGTCGCGACCTCGAGAAGCGCGGCTGGAGCGTCACCTACGTGGGCGTGGACGCCGACGGCCGCGTCGACCCGGACGCGGTGGCGAGCGCGATCCGCGACGAGACGGCGCTCGTCTCGGTCATGGCGGCGAACAACGAGATCGGCACGATCCAGCCCGTCCGCGAGATCGGCCGCATCGCGCGCGCGCGCGGCGTGCCGTTCCACGTCGACGCGGTCGGCGCGGCCGGACGCGTCCCGCTCCTCGTCGACGACTGCCGCATCGACCTGCTCACGCTCTCGTCGAACGATCTCTACGGGCCGCCGGGCGCCGGCGCTCTCTGGGCGCGCGCGTCGGTCAAGCTCGCGCCGCTCACGGTGGGGGGCGGCCAGGAGCGCGGCTATCGCGCCGGCACCGAGAACCTGCCGGCGATCGCCGGGATGGGCGTCGCGGCCGACCTGGCGCGGGTCGAGGTCGCGAGCGAAGTGGCGCGGCTCGGCGAGCTGCGCGATCGACTGCTCGCCGGATTGCTCGCGCGCATTCCGGATGCTCGGCTGACCGGCGCCCGCGGCGCGGATCGGCTCCCGCATCATGCGTCGATCGTCGTGCCCGGCGTGAAGGCCGAGAGCGCCTTGACCGATCTCGATCTTCGCGGCGTGGCCGCCTCGTCGGGCGCGGCCTGCACGGCCATGACCGGCGATCCGTCGCATGTGCTGCGGGCGATCGGCTGCGACCGCGACACGGCCGAGGGCTCGCTGTGCTTCACGCTCGGCCGCTGGACCACGGCGAGCGAGATCGACCTCGTGCTCGATGCGGTGCCCGCGGTGGTCACGCGCCTCCGCCGCCTCGCGTCTCAGTAGCGTGCGGCTCTTCCTGTTCGACATCGACGGCACGCTCGTGAGCGTGCGGGGCGCCGGCCGCACGGCGTTCGCGCGTGCGCTCGAGGAAACCTACGGCACCGCCGGCACGATCGACCGCTACGATTTTCGCGGGCGGACCGACCTGAGCATCGTGCACGAGCTGATGACCGGCGCGGGCCTCGACGTCGAGCGGATTCGCACGCACGTCGACGCGTGCTTCCAGGTCTACGCGCGCGAGCTCACGCGGATCATCGGCGACGGCTCGCGGATCCAGGTTTTACCCGGAGTCGCGGAGGTGGTCCGGCGGCTCGGCGCGCGGCCGGACGCGGTCGTCGGGCTCTTGACCGGGAACATCGAAGCCGGGGCCCGCATCAAGCTCGAGCCGACCGGTCTCTGGCCGTTCTTCCGCGTGGCCGCCTACGGCGGCGACGACGCCGACCGGCTGCGCCTGCCCGCGATCGCGCGCGAGCGGGCGCGCGCCCTCGGTCACGAGTTCACGTTCGATCGCGTCACGATCATCGGCGACACCCCGCTGGACATCGCGTGCGCCCGCGGCTGCGGCGCGGTGGCCGTCGCGGTCGCGACGGGTCAGTACCCGGTCGAGGAGCTGGCGGGGCACCGCCCCGACGTGCTCTTCAGCAATCTCGCGGACGTCGAGCGCGTCGTGGCGCGCTTGGCCGACGGGGCCGCGTGACGACGTCGCTCGTCTCGGTGTGGCTCCATCTGCTGGGCGTCGTGGTGTGGATCGGCGGGCTCATGTATCAGGCGCACGTGGTCATGCCCGCGGCCCGGCGGAACAGCGGCACGCCGCTGGCGGAGATGCTGCGCCGCGGCCGGCGCGTCACTTGGGTCGCGGTCGCCCTGGTGGTG
>Ga0075434_100002628_pt1 | contig 15844 bp, 15 predicted proteins | sample RhiMethybrSRZTD3_FD_75298 | JGI IMG/M metagenome (GOLD analysis project Ga0075434, IMG submission 75298) | Populus rhizosphere microbial communities from Tennessee, USA - Rhizosphere MetaG P. TD hybrid SRZTD3 | ecosystem: Host-associated > Plants > Roots > Rhizosphere > Soil | place: USA... | reverse complement strand
CGCACCGACAAGACGCTCTACCTCAAGGCCGACTCCGGGCTGGCCTACGGCGCCGTCATCGAGACGATGGATCAGGTGCGGCGCGCCGGCATCGAACGCCTGGGCATGGTGACCGAGCCCATCCGGGAGCGCTGACAGTGGGCGCCGCGGGACTGCTGCTCATGACGCCGCGGCTGCGGCACCAGAAGGGCCCCGCCCTGCGCGGGGGCCCGCTGCCCGTCACCGCCACCGTGCTGTCGCTCCTCACGCACGGCCTGCTCGCCGTGGCCATCGTCGTCACGGCCACGCAGTGGCGCACGCGGGAGAGCAAGACCTACGTCGTGAACCTGGTACCCGCGGTCGCCGCCGTCGGCCGCCCCGAGGGACGGCCCGCGCTGCCCCCGCGCGCCGAGGAAGCTCCGCCACAGCCGGCGCCCAAGGCCAGCGAGCTGCCCGAGCGCGAGCGGCCGCGGCCCGCCGCGCCCTCGGCACCCCCGGACTTGCCGGCGCGCGCGCCCTCGCTGCCGGAGAGGGCTCTGCCCGAGCGCACGCTGCCGCCGCGCGCCCCCGGCACGCCGCGCCCGTCGGAGAAGGAGCTGCCCCAGGTGGCCAGCGCGACGCCGCCGGCGGTGCCGGCGCCGAGCGCCACCATCCCGACCCCGCGCCCCGTCGAGCCGCCGGCGCCGTCGCTCGGCCAGCGCGCCGGCTCCCCGCAGGGGACCGGCCCCGTCACCGTCACGGCGTCGGACTTCCCGTTCGCCTGGTACCTTCGCATCGTGGAGACCAAGATCCTGGCGAACTGGAACCAGTGGGCACAGCCCGGGCGCCAGCCGATCGTGGTCTTCACCATCGAGCGGGACGGCCGCATCAGCGCCGTCAGCATCGACAAGCAATCAGGCAACGCGTACTACGACCAGAAGGCGCTGCGGGCCGTCAACGACGCCGCGCCGTTCCCCCAGCTTCCACCGGAATGGCCCAAGTCCGTGCTGACCATCAAGATTGGGTTCGCCTTCTCCCAGGATCGAGGCTGAGCCATGACCGTTCGACGACTACTCGTGCTGACCCTCGTCGTCTCTCTGCTCGCCGTGCCCGGCCTGTGGCTTGTGGCGCCGCCGGCGCCCGCCCGCGCGCAGGGCGTCGACGTCTTCCTCAACGTCACGGGCGGCGGCACGCGTAAGCTCAACATCGCGATCCCCGAGTTCACCGTCACCACCGGCGCCGACGCGGGCGGGGCCGGCAAGCTACTCGCCTCGGTGGCCGGCGCCGACCTGACGTTCACCGGGCTCTTCAGCGTGGTCGCCGCCACCGGCGCGATCCCCGCCAACAATCCGAGCGCGCTCAAGCAGTCGTGGACGGAGTTCGCGGCGGCCGGCGCGCACGCCGGCCTGCACGGCCTGCTCGCGCTGCGCGGCGATCGCGCCGAGATCGAGATGCGCCTGTACGACCTCACCTCCCCCGAGCACCGGCTGATCGCGTCGAAGAAATTCGAGCTGCCAGTCGGCGTCATCCGCCGGCTCGCGCACAAGGTGGCCGACGACGTGGTGCTGCAGTTCACCGGCGAGCCGGGCGTGGCCGACACGAAGATCGCCTACGTGAGCGGGCCGGTGGGCGCCAAGGAGATCGTGATGGCCGACTACGACGGCGTCGGCGCCGCACCGGTCACGCGCAACGGCTCCATCAACCTCTCGCCGGTCTGGAGTCCCGACGCGCGCTCGGTGGCCTTCACGTCGTTCAAGCAGGGATACCCGGATCTCTACCGCGCGTTTCCGTTCGAGCGCCGGCCCGAGCAGACGCTGGCCGCGTTCGTCGGCATCAACAGCTCGCCGGCCTTCAGCCCCGATGGCAAGTCCATCGCGATGACACTCAGCGTGACAGGCAATCCCGAGATTCACGTCCTCAACCTGGCCAACGGCAGCATGCGCCGCCTCACGCGGCACGCCGGCATCGACACCGAGCCGACGTGGTCGCCCAACGGACGCCAGATCGCGTTCATCTCCGACCGCGCCGGCGCGCCGCACGTGTTCGTGATGGACGATCAGGGACTGAACGTCCGGCAGGTCACCTCCAGCGGCTTCCACACGCAGCCGCGCTGGTCGCCGCGCGGCGATCTCATCGCCTACACGCAGCGCTCCGGCTCACACGACATCTGGGTCGTCGACGCCGACGGCTCGAGCCCGCGGCGGCTCACCAGCGGGGGTGACAACCAGGGCGCGACGTGGTCGCCGAACGGCCGTCATATCGCGTTCCAGTCGAATCGCCTCGGCCGCTGGCAGCTCTTCGCCATGCTGGCCGACGGCAGCGCGCCCACGCCACTCACGCGTGGGCAATCCGAAAGTACAAGTCCTTCGTGGTCCCCTCGCCTGCCGTGATAGGCTTTGCCGTGCGCGGGGGAAGTGGCTGCGCAGTCCCAAAAAGGAGGGAGCATGTCTAGCCGCTGTTCTCATGTCATGTTCGCGTTGCTCCTGGTCGTCGGCGTCGTATTGGTGGGCTGTGCCAAGCGCCCTGCCACGACCCAGGCGGCTGCACCGGCACCGACGGGTCAGGCCGCGGCGACTCCGAGCGCACCGCAGGCGCCGGCGCCCGCCCAGATGCAGCCCGCATCGCCGGCGACCGCCGCGGCTCCTCCGGCCACCGCCGCTCCCACTGCGCGGCCCGCACCGAGTGAGTTCACGTCGGTCGCGGACCTGAAGGACATCCACTTCGACTTCGACAAGTACGACATCCGCCCGGGCGACGCCAAGACGCTCGACGGCAACGCCGGCTGGCTGAAGTCGAATCCGAATCACCTCGTGCTGATCGAGGGCCACTGCGATGAGCGTGGCACCAACGAGTACAACCTGGCGCTCGGCGAGCGCCGGGCGAAGTCCACGATGAACTACCTCGTCTCGCAAGGCGTGCAGGCGAGCCGCATCACGATCATCAGCTATGGTGAAGAGCGACCGACGTGCACGCAGAAGACCGAAGAGTGCTGGGCCCAGAACCGTCGCGCGCATTTGCTCGTCAAGCCGCGCTAGCGTCCGCTGATCCCACGGCGAGGAGGGCCCGTCGCCTCCTCGCCGCCTGGCTCCCCGCGGTACTGCTGTCCGGTTGCACGAGCGTCGCGGACGTCACCGGCACCGCCACCCAGTCGGATCTCATGCAGCTCCGCGGCGAGGTGGCGGCCGCCCAGCAGGCCGCCCAGCGCGCCAAGAGCGAGGCCGAGACGGCCGCACTGCGCGCCGTGGACGCGCGCTTGCGCGCGCAGGGGGCCGACGGCGAGCGTGACGCCACCGGGCTCAACCGCCGCCTGGACGGCCTCGCCACCACGCTGACCGAGCTCAGCACCCGTGTCGACGAGCTGTCCTCGCGTGTGGACGCGCTCGGCCGCCAGGTGCGCGGCCCCGGGGGCAGCACGGCGACGCCGAGCGCCCCGCCGTCGAGCACACCGACGCCAAGCACACCGCCATCGAGCACGGCGACGGCGAGACCCGCGCCCGTGTCGCCCCCCGCCGCACCGGCCTCACCGTCCACCGCGACCCCGACGACGCCGCCGCCCGCCGGGCAGCGCCCCGCGACCAACGCGCTACAGCCGCAGGACATCTACCAGGCCGCCTACATCGACTTCAGCAAGGGTAGCTACGCACTGGCGATGGCGGGCTTCCGCGAGTTCCTGCGCCGCTACCCCGATCACGCGCTGGCCGGCAACGCCCAGTACTGGATCGGCGAGAGCTATCTGAGCCAGGCGCGCGCGGCCGGCAACGCGGGCCAGTCCGAGCGCGTCGCGCAGGATCTGGAGTCGGGCGTGCAGGAGTTCCGGAAGGTGCTGGCGAACTATCCGCGAAGCGAGAAGGCGCCGAGCGCGCTCTACAAGGAAGCGCTGGCGCTCATCGAGCTCAAGCAGCCCGCGGTGGCGCAGCAGCGGCTGGAATACCTGGTGGCGAACTTCCCGCAGGCCGAAGAAACACCGCTCGCCCGCGAGCGGCTGACCACGCTCAAGACGCCCGCCGGCCGCTAGTCCTGGTCCAGGCCGAAGACCCAGACGACGGCCACGTCCTGCTCGGCCGTGGAGTAGACCATCACCGTCCCGCGCGGATCCTCGGTGCGGGCGGAGGTGACCATGATGCCGGCCTGCGTCGAGGTCGGGCTGGTCGGCGTCCACTGCCAGACCCCGAGCGTGACGAGCAGGGCGGCAGCGAGGGCGCTGCCGACGGCCCAGCGGGGTGTGCGCCAGGGCTGCTGCCACCACCGTGGCCGCGCCGGCACCGGGCGGGCAGCACGCTGATCCTCGATACCGCGGACGACACCCTGCCAGAAACCCGTCCAGTCGGGCTGGGCCGGCGTGAGCGTGCTCCGCAGCAGACCGCGGAGACGGCGCAGCTCCCCCGCCTCGCGCGCGCAACCCTCACACGCCGCGACATGGGTCGCGGTGGCGCGCGCCGTCTCCGTGTCGAGGGCCTCGTCGAGCCAGGCCCCGATCCGCTTGCGAGTCCGATAGCAGGTCAACACGTCCGTTGGACGGCCCGTCCCCCCCTGGTTATTCTCACGGGCGGATGATAGCCGAACGGCCCGAAACGATCGCGGTCGGTTCGGGCCCGGCCCTCGAGGCCGCCATGGCCCTGCCCGCCGGCGCCCCGGCCGGAGTCGTCGTCTGCCATCCCCATCCTCTCTACGGCGGCGACATGGATAGTCCCGTCGTGATGGAGATCTCCCGGGCCTGCGCCGCTGCCGGCCTGGCCGCCCTTCGCTTCAACTTCCGTGGCGTCGGCAGCTCCAGCGGCGCATGGGACGACGGACGCGGCGAGCAGGACGACGTCCGCGCCGCCCTCGACCACCTGCAGGCCCGCCTGCCGGCGCCCGGCCGCCTTGCGCTCGCGGGCTACTCCTTCGGCGCCATGATGGCGGCGGCCGTGGCCGGCGCCGGCAGGCCGCTGGCGGGCCTCGCCCTCGTCGCCCCTCCGCTGGGGATGCGCCCGTGGCAGCCGCCCACGACGCTGGCCGTCGCGGGGCCACTGCTCCTCGTCGCGGGGGACGCCGACCAGTACTGCCCGGCCAGCGCCCTGACCGCGCTCGGACAGGCGCTGTCGAGGCCGACCGTCACGATCTTGGACGGCGTGGATCACTTCTTCTTCGGGGGCCTGGACCGGCTGGCGAGCGCAGTGAGCGGCTGGGCGGCGGCGATCAGCTAGGGGAAATCTACCAGCGCTGGCTCCAGGTCTTGGGCAGGCGATCGGGCGTGGCGGTGCCGGCCGACAGGATCACGCGCAGCCCTTCCTCGACGCTCAGCCCCGTGTAGATGACGTCCAGCCGGGGCACCATCACGATGTCGCCCAGGTAGAGGTTGTTGGTCGGCACGAAGACGGTCATCATCTCGCCCTTGCCGTCCGGCGCCTCCAGGCTGACCTCGCTGGTCACGAAGCCGAAGGCCCAGGAGCCCTCCCGAGGATGCTGCACGAGCACGACCGCCTTGAACGAGCCACGGCGCTCGGGGGAGAAGGCGTCGATCAGCATCTTGATCGAGGGGTAGAGCAGCCGGAAGATCGGCACGCGCAGCAGCAGGGCATCGCCCCAGGCGAGCACGCGCCGCCCCACCACGTTGCGCGCGATGGTGCCCATCGCGAGGATGATGGCGATGGCGGTCAGGAAGCCGAGCCCCGGCACGGAGCGGCCGAGCATCTGGAAGTACATCGGCGCGAAGAAGTCGTCGATCTTGGACCAGAAAATCCACAGGATCCACGCGGTCACGAAGATCGGCAGGGTGACGAAGATGCCGGCGATGAACCGGACCTTGAACCAGTTCTTCGCGGCGGAGCGGTCAGTCATGACAGCTTCGATGATGACACGCCGCGCGCGGATTCCCAAACGGCGGGCGCGTTATCGAGAAGCGCCGCGGCGGAGCCGCGACGCGACGAGCGTTTGGTGGGTTGGGGGGCCATTTCGAGGCCCCCCAATCTACAGTCCAGACGCGTCGATCAGGTCGGTAAGGTTGTTGACGTTCACCCAGCCGCCGCGCGTGTAGACCACGGTCACCGGCCGTCCCTTGTCCACGATGCGAGCCAGCAGCGCGGCGAGCGGCGCCGTGGCGAGCGTGCCGTCCGCGCGAGCCTCGGCGATGGCCTCGCGCAGCCAGGCGGCGCCGGCGCCGCCTACGTGCAGCAGGCCGATCCAGGCGCCGTGCGCGCCGGCGGGCGCCACGCCCTCGCCGATCGCCTCCAGCCGCACGGGCTCGAAGCTGAATCGCCCGGCATCGGCGCGCGTCGCGCGCACGCGCTCGGGATGATCGTGGCCGGCCAGCGCGCTGTCCACCGACAGCGTGATGCCGTCGCCGGCCTCCTCCAGCAGCGCCTGGACGATGTGGCGCTTGACGACGATGTCCCCGAACGCCACCAGCGCGCCCTCGACGAGCGCCGTCTCGGCCAGCGCCAGCGAGTACGCCTCACCGGTCACGGCGAAATCGGCATTGTCCACGAACCGAGCGCCCGGCGCCTCCACCGCCTCGGCGCGATAGCCGCGCACGACGGTGACCTCGCGGCAGCCGAAGTGCGCGAGATCGTCGAGCAGGCGGCCGAGGATCGGCCGGCCCTGCACCTTGAGCATCGCCTTCGGCACGCGCGCGGTGAGCCCGCCGAAGTCCGCGCCGGCCCCGGCGGCCAGCACCACGGCCGAGAGCGCGGCGTGGCTGGTCGCCGGCAGATAGCGGCGCTCGGCCTCCTCGAGCTCCTGGTCGCCCTGCAGCCGGAAGACCTCCTGCAGCGGCGCCACCTGCGGCTCGATGTCGAGCAGCGAGGCCTCGGCGTGCAGGCGCCGGGCGGTGTCCTGCATGGCGCCAATGGCCGAGCGCAGCAGGTGGTTGGCCCACACCACGACGCTGACCGAGCGCGCGCGGAACTCGTCCGTCGGCGTGCGCCAGTACTTGGTGGGCACCAGCACGACCGGCGAGCGGTTCGCCCAGGCATCCAGGAACGCGAAGATCTCCGCCGGGCTCGACTGCCGGCTGTGGATGAGGATCGCGTCGGCACCCGCCAGGTGATAGGCCTCGGCCCGCCGGATCGCCTCGGCCAGGCCCCAGCTCGCGATGAGCGCCTCCACGCGCGCGACCACGACGAAATCGGAGTCGGACTGGCTGTCCTTGCCGGCCTTGAGCTTGCCGCAGAACTCGTCGACGTCGGCCAGCGGCTGGCGCTCGGAGCGCAGGAAGGAATTCGTCTTGGGAAAGAGCTTGTCCTCGATCGTCACGCCGGCGGCGCCCACCTGCTCGAGCTTCCGCACCAGCCGCCGCATGTTGTTGAAGTTGCCGTAGCCGGTGTCGCCGTCGACGAGGATCGGGATCCCGCCGGCGGCGTCGGCCATGAACCCGACGTGCTCGACCACCTGTGACCAGGCCAGCTCGTTGTTGTCGCGCACGCCGAAGGACGCCGACATCGTCAGCCCGCTGGCCCAGAGCCCTTCGAAGCCGGCCTCGGCGGCGATGCGCGCCGACACCCCGTCGTGAGCTTCCATCAGGAACGCGGTCTCGGGACGCTGCACGAGGGTGCGCAGGCGCGTGGTGCTTCGCACTTCAGGCCTCCAGCGCGGCGGCGCGAAAGCGATCGCGCAGCGCCGCCGGCGTGTAGGGGATCCGCGGCACCTCCGACTCCTCCGTCGTCACCTTCACGAGCACGAAGTGCGGGCCGGGCGCCGCCAGCGCGGCGCGCAGCGCGGTCTCCAGGCCGGCCGGCTCGGTCACGGCCGCGGCGCTGGCGAAGCCCGCGGCCGCCGCGAGCCGGTCGAGCCGCACGGCGCGCGAGAGCGAGCTCTGGTTGCCCGTCGAGCCGTACACCTCGTTGTCGAACACGAGGTGCAGCAGGCCCGGCGGGCGCTGGGCGCCGATCATCGGCAGGATGCCGAGGTTCATCAGCAGATTGCCATCGCCGTCGAACACGACCGTCCGCCGCTGGGGGCGGGCCAGCGCCAGTCCGAGGGCGATCGCCGGGGCCAGGCCCATCGAGCCAATCATGTAGAAGCTCTGCGGCCGGTCGGCCACCGAGAAGCTCTCACGGCAGATGTAGCCGTTGGCGTGGAGCACGGGCGCCTCGCCGATCGCCTTGAGCGCGATGCCGAGCGCCGTGAGGCGCGACATCGCGGTGGGCGCGAGACGCTGGCTGGGGTCCCGTGGGCCGCTCGGGACCCCTTCCTGGTCTGGGTCCCGAGCGGCCTGCGGGGTCCCAGCCGGCGTCTCGCCGGTCTCGACGACCTTGGGCGGGACGATGAGCGCAACCGGCTGCATGCGCGCGCGCATCTCGCGGGCGGCCCACGCGAGATCGGAATCGAGCGAGTCGGCAGCCAGGATACGGAACGGGATGCGCAGCAGGTCGAGCAGCTTCGGCGTGATCTCGCCGGTGAGGATATGCTCGGGCGCGTCCTTGCCGGCGTGGCCACGCCATGTCACCACGACGAGGGCCGGAAGGCCGTACATCAGCGACAGCGACGCCAGCGCATTGAGGCTGGTGCCCAGCCCGGAGTTCTGCATCAGCACGACGGGGCTGCGACCCCCGAACCACGCGCCGGCCGCCACGCCGACCGCGGCGTCCTCGCGCACGGCGGTCACATAGGGCCCGTGCTCGCCGCGCTCGAGGACGGCGATGAGGTCCTCGATCAGGGAGCACGGCACGCCGGTGAAGAAGTCGAAGCCGTGCACGCGCAGGCGCGCGGCGAACTCGCGGCCCGGGATCACGCCGGCGGCCTCACCGTGCCGCGCGGCCGCCGCCCATCACGCGCAGGAAGTCACCGAGCGAAGGGAATCGCATGAACGGGTTCTGCCGCTTCTCGTCGCCGAGGGTGGACTCGGGGCCGCCGTAGTTGTGGCCGGGGAACAGCCGCGTGTCGTCGGGCAGCGCGCCCAGGCGCTGGGTCAGCGAGTAGTACATCTCGCTGGGGTCACTGCCCGGTAGGTCGGTGCGGCCGCAGGAGCCGATGAACAGCGTGTCGCCCGAGATGAGGCGGCCGTCCACGAGGAAGCACTGCGAGCCCGGCGTGTGCCCGGGCGTGTGCAGGAACGTCAGCGTCAGGCGTCCCACGTCGAGCGTCTCGTGGTTGTCGACCTTCACGAGATCGGAGCCGAGCCCCGGCAGGAACTCGCGCTCGGCCTTGTGGACGTAGACCTTCGCCTTGACCTTCGTGAGCAGCTCCTCGACGCCGGGGATGCGCCCCGGCATGCCCCAGGACGCCAGGCTGCCGCCGACGTGATCCTGGTGGGTATGGGTCACCAGCGCGCCGATCAGCGTCATGTCGTCGGCGGCCACGGTCTCGACGATGGTGTCGATCTCCCAGGCCGGATCCACGACGACGCAGCGGCGGGCGACGGGGTCGCCCACGAGGTAGACGAAGTTCTGCATGGGGCCCAGCTCGAGCTGCTTGAGGTAGATGTCGCCGGACTTCACCATCGCAGGCGCCCCATGCTACCGCAGCCCCGGCACCTGCGCTACAATGCCGACGCTGAATGGCGGTTCATTCGGTCGATTCTGGGAGGCGGGGTTCCATGACGACGACAGGGCAACAGGCCGCGCGCCGCGTGACCTATCAGCTCGAGACGCTGTGGGACTACGACTACGAGCCGACCCACCAGGAGCTCGACACGCTCTACGAGACGGCCAAGAAGAACCAGTGGAACGGCAGCACCGCCATCGACTGGAGCCGTCCGGTCGGCAGCGACGGGGCGGTGCTGAACGTGCAGGTCGCCTTCGCCGGCACGAACTTCTTCAGCCGGCTATCGCCCGAGGAGCAGAAGGAAGTGGAGATCCGCGTCTCCGCGTGGCGGCTCTCGCAGTTCCTGCACGGCGAGCAGGGTGCGCTGGTCGTGTGCGGCCAGCTCGTGAACTCCATCCCCGAGCTCGACGCCAAGCTCTACGCCTCCACCCAGGTGGTGGACGAGGGCCGTCACGTCGAGGTCTTCGAGCGGTACGTCAAGAAGCTGCACCGGATCTATCCCGTCGATCCCCTGCTCAAGGCCGTGCTCGACGAGATCCTCGCCACCAACCTCTGGGAACTGAAGCTGCTCGGCATGCAGATGATCGTGGAGGGCCTGGCCATCGCCGCCTTCAACGTGATGCGGCGGCAGACCGCCGATCCCACGCTGTCCCAGCTCCTCGACTACGTGCTGCAGGACGAGGGGCGCCACGTGAACTTCGGCTACTTCGCCCTCAAGCGCTCGATTCCCGACATGGAGGCGGCCAAGCGCGAGTACCTGGAGGACTTCACGTACAAGGTCTGCGACCTGCTCTACGCGCGCGACGAGCGGACGGGCTTCCGCTCCATCCGGGACGTCTGGAACGAGATGGGCTGGGACGGCGAGAAGATCTGGCGCGAGACCGTGAAGACCTCGCAGACCACCAAGGCCTTCAACAGCTTCCTCTTCCAGGACAACCTCATGCCGCGCCTGGTGCGGCTCGGCCTGATCTCCGAGCGGATCGCCCCCCGCTACCGCGAGATCGGCCTCATGGCCTAATCCAGAACGAGGAAGGCGTAGCCGACGGTCCGCAGCTCGTCGTCGACCCCGGGACGGCTGCGGCGCTCGCGGCGGCGGCGGTCGGGCGTGGTGGGCAGGGGCACGTCGCGCCGCTCGGTCGAGCGGCGGTCGAAGATCACCTCGACGTTCTCGGCGTCGGCGAAGGTCTGGCTGAGATAACGATAGAGGTCCGACCGGCCGCGGGCCACGATGAAGAGCTCCCGTCGCATCGGCGGAACTCTACCCTATTTCACCCCTTGAAGTCGTCGGGCACTTTGGGCACCGGACCGAGGAGCCGGCCCTCCACGCTGTAGATCGCCGGCTGGGCCTTGGTGCGCACGTAGGCGAGCTCGCCCTCGCGCTTGCCGACGATGATCGTGGCGATCTCACCACCGTCGCCCTTGAAGAGCGCCACCTCCAGCGTCGGCGCGTCCACGCCGAACCGCGCGGCGTCCTGGCCGGCCGGCGCCACGATCTCCCTCCAGCGCAAGCCGCGCAGCCCGTAGAGCAGGTCGTTCACCTTGCTGGCGTTGGCGCCGCCCTTGGCCGGCTCCAGCATGCGCCAGTCGTCCTCGCCCTTGCGTTCCAGCACGGCGGTCTGGCCGCCCGCGCTCACGCGCACGCGCTTGACGTCGCGCGGGACGAGATCACCGAGCAGCCGCCGGTCGCGCAGCTCGGTGGCGGAGCGCGAGAGGTCCTCGAGCACCTTGGCGTCGACCAGGACGACGGGGCCCTTGCCGGCGATCGCCGCATAGGCCACCGGCGCCCCGCCGCGCGTCTCGGTCGACGGGCCCAGCAGCACCGTGGTGGTGACGCCGCCCTGCTCGGTCAGGGTGACGCGGACCTGGGGCTTCGCGAGGTAGCGCGCGATGCCGCTGGCGTCGTCGCTGAGGAAGCCCTGGGCACGCAGATCGCGCAGCTTGGTGAGCACGGCGCCGACCTCGACCTGGTCGGCCGGCAGCGCCTGCGGCGCCACCAGCGTCCACTGGTCTTTCTCGCGCGCGGCCGTCACCGTGCCCTTGGCGCTCTCGAGCTCGAGCTTGGCCACCTTGTCGCGGTCGACGCTGACAACGACCTTGTCGCGCAGCACCGCGACGTTCCTCGGCACCTGCTTGGCGACCTCGTCGGGCACCAGCAGCACGCTGGACTCGCCCGGCCGCATCACGTAGAGGCCCTTCTTGGCGTCATCGACGCGGCCGAGCAGGAGCGTGCGGCCGACGCGCTCCTTGTCGCGGCCGGTGAAGATCGTCAGCCGCGTCGGACGATCGAGCCCGTAGCTCGCCGTCGCGACCGGGCCGTCGGCGACGAACTCCTTCACCTTCTGCGCGGCGAGCTTGTCGAGGAACTCGCCGATCAACTCGCCGTCGGCGGCCAGGGGCGCCGGCCGCGTCATGCGCCATGCCTTGTCGGCCCGCTCGACGGCCAGCGTCTGGTCGGGCGTGGTCACCTCGAAGCCGGTGACGTCCTTGGCGTCGAAGGCCAGCACCGTGCGGTCGCGGAAGTCGGCCACGGGCCGGGTAGCGTCGCGCAGCACACTCTCGCCGAGCACGAACACCGCGGGCTTGCCGTGCTCGCGCGCGTAGACCCACACGCCCGTCGGGTTCTTGGCGCCGAGCTCGACGCCCACGGTCTTGCCGTCCTTGAGCGTGAGCGTCAGATCGGCGGCGGGCTTGTCGAGGCCGAAGTCCGCGGCCGTCTTGGGATTGGGATCGATCTCGCGATCGATCTTGGCCGTGAGGGCGTTGGCCAGGATCTCCTCGGCCGTCGGCCGGCTGCCCCGCGCGCGCAGCGGCTCGAGCAGCTCCCAGTTCTCGCCCTCGCGCTTGAGCCGCACGGTCTCATCCCCGCGCTTGAGCTGGATCTCGGTGACGTCCTTCGTCTCGGCGGTGAAGACGCGGCCCTTGCGGGCTGCCGCTTCCTCGCGCCCCGGGCCCAGGCGGACCTCGTAGACGTAGTACCCGGCGCCCAGCAGGGCGAGCACGAGCGCGAGGATCGCCGTCGTCTGCCAGCGCATGCGGCCCGGCTATTTGATCGCGCGGCGGCGGGCGACGGTCACGATTCCGCCCACGAGCACGAGGGCGGGAATCACCACCACGGGCAGCCAGAAGACCGTCTGCGACTGCTGCGAGGTCAGGAACACGGGCGAGGACTTGGTGTCCTTGGGGCGGATCGAGATCTGGTCTTCCTGCTCGGCCAGCCAGGAGACGGTGTTGAGGAAGAAGTCGCGGTTGTTCTGCACGTTCAGGAACTGATTGACCGCCACGTTCGCCGTGCCGTACACGACGAGACGCGCCTTGTCCTTGGTGGCCACTGCGGCCAGCGTGAGCGGCCCCTTGGGATCCTGGGGATCGGGCTTCACCTGCCCGGCCTCGAGCGAGGCACGGTCGGTCTCGCCCCAGGAGTCCGGCGTGGTGCGGGCCAGCGGCTGGATGCTGATGCCCTGCGGGGGCGTCTTCGGCGTGCTGATGCTGCGCGCCAGCGGGAACAGCGTGGTGAAGCCCGTCATGTCGCGGGTGATCGGATGCGGCTCGTACTGCTGCACGATGGGCACCTGCGGCCCGATGCCGAACACCTGGCCGATGGGATTCAGCTCGATGACGAGGTCGTCGTCGAGGCCGAGCCCGAAGCGCCCCAGCAGCTTGCGCAGACTCTCCGGCTGGCTCTTCTCGGGGAACGGCGGGTTGATCATCGCCAGCAGCTTGCCGCCCTTGCCGAGGTAGCCGTCGAGCGCGTCGATCTCCGGTCCGAAGAAGTCCGAGCGGGGGCCGGGGATGATGACCACGGCCGCGTCCTCGGGGATCTTGCCCTGTCGCGCCAGCGGCAGCGGCTTGACGTCGTAGTTGGCCTTCTCGAGCGCGCTCTTGGCCTCGGCAAAGCCCGCGCGCTCGGTGCTGCCCAGGTCGGCCTCGCCGTGCCCCTGCACGACGTAGACGACGCGCTTACCCTCGCGCGTGACCTTCACGAGCGCGTTGGTGAGCTTTTCCTCCTGGTCGGCGTCCTGGACCTTCTCGGTGCGCCCCTTGGCCTCGAGCACCGTGGTGCCGTAGTTCTCGATGCCGAAGCCGCGGGCCAGAGCAGGATCGCGGTCGGGGTCGACCACCTTCCACACGAAGTTGTCGCCGGCGAAGCGCCCGTACTGCTTGAAGAGGTCCTCGATGAGCCGCTTGCCCGGCTGGTCGCTACGGTAGAAGGCGACCGCGTTGACCTTCGTCTTGAGGCCCTGCAGCATCTGGATCGTCTGCGGCGACAGACTGTAGCGCCGGTTCTCGGTCAGATCGAGCCGCGCGCTGTGGCGATACGAGAAGGCCTCCACGAGCCCGACGATCCCGAGCAGCAGCACCGCGATCGCCGCGGTATTGGCGCCGTACTTCACGCTCCGGCGGCTCACGCGGCGGCCGTCGCGGCGCAGCCCGGCCACGACGAAGGACAGCACCGTCAGCGCCACGCCGCCGATCACCAGCACGTACCACGCCCAGTCCCAGCGCGCGCTGAGGAAGGACCAGCGGTAGCGGGCCCCGAACGTCCACGCCACGGCGGCCAGCAACAGCACGACCCCGGTATAAAACGACAGGTCCGTGAAGCGCCGCACGGTCAGCCCCGCCACCGCCGGCTCTGCAGGGAGAGCAGACTGAAGACCAGGAACGCCACCGTGAGATCGACGAAGTACACGAGGTCCTTCGTCTCGATGACGCCCTTGGTGAAGTTCTCGAGATGCTCGGACACCGAGAGATGGCGCAAGATCTCGCCGGCGCCACCGCCCGCCGACTCGGCCGGCCAGCCGATCGCCCACAGCAGCAGCAGGGCCATGAAAGTCCCCAGCGCCGCGATGATCTGGTTCTCGGTCACCGACGACATGAAGAGCCCCACGGCCAGGAACGCCGCGCCCATGAGCAGCATGCCGAGGTACAGCGCGCCCACCGCGCCCCACTCGAGCGGCGTGAAGTACCGGATGAAGGCCGGATAGATCAGCGTGGTGGCCAGCATCACCCCGTACAGCGTGAGCGCGCCGAGGAACTTGCCCAGCACGATGGCCCCGTCGGTCACGGGGTGCGTCATGAGCAGCTCCAGCGTGCCGCTGCGGCGCTCCTCGGACACCAGGCGCATGGTGATGGCGGGCACGAGCGAGAGGAACAGGATCACGCTCAGGAATCCCGAGAACAGCGGGCGCATGACGTACTCGATGACCGAGAGGTCCCGCGCCATCGTGGGATTCATCGCGGCCTGCATCGAGGCCCGGGTGAAGATCGTGAAGTACAGCCAGAAGAAGAAGCCCATCACCAGGACGAAGATGAAGATCACCGCCCACGCCAGCGGCGTGGTGAAGTAGAGCCGCAGCTCCTTCTTGTAGATCGGCCACACCGTCATGGCGCGCTCGTCTCCGTGGGCGCGGCCTCGTCGAGCGGTGTCGCCGGCGCCACCGCCGCCTCGCGCTCCTCGCCCGCCACGATCCGCATGAAGACCTCCTCCAGCGTCATGCCGACGCGCCGGAGCTCGAGCAGCCCCCACTTCTGCTGGGCGGCCATCTGGAAGATCTCCCCGCGCACGTCGTGGTCGCGGGCCGACTCGACCACCAGGCGGCTGACGCCGTCGGAGGCGATCGGGCTCTCCTCGACACGCACCACGCCGGGGATCGTCCGCATGCCGTCGCGCACCGCGGCCGCGCGCGGCGCGGTCACCTCCACCTCCACGCGGGCGGTCGGGAAGAACTGTTCCACGAGCCGATCGATCGGCCCCTGGGCCACGATGGCGCCCCGGTTGATGATGACGACCGAGCCGCACACCATCGACACCTCCGGCAGGATGTGCGTGGACAGGATGACCGTGTGCTCGCCGGCCAGCGACTTGATCAGCGCGCGGACCTCGGTGATCTGCGCGGGATCGAGGCCGATGGTGGGCTCGTCGAGGATCAGCACGTGGGGATCGCTCACCAGCGCCTGGGCCAGCCCCACGCGCTGCTTGTAGCCCTTGGAGAGATTGCGGATCAGCCGGTCCTGCATGTCCGTGATCAGCGTGCGCTCCATGACCTCGGCCACCCGCGCGCGCCGCGCGCTGCGCCCCACGCCCTTGACCTCGGCCACGAAGTCCAGATACGGCGCCACCCGCATTTCGGTGTAGAGCGGCACGTTCTCCGGCAGATAGCCGATGCGCTTCCTGACCTCCATCGACTCCCGGAACACGTCGTAGCCGGCCACGGTGGCCGTGCCGCCGCTGGCGGGCATGAAGCAGGAGAGAATGCGCATGGTCGTCGACTTGCCTGCCCCGTTGGGGCCGAGGAAGCCGACAATCTCGCCGGGCGCGACGCGGAACGACACGTCGCGGATGGCGGTGACGGGACCGTAGTGCTTGGTGAGGTTCTGTACTTCGATCATCGCGAACGAAGCGTAACTATACCCGACGGAACCAGAG
>Ga0075434_100002626_pt1 | contig 15851 bp, 10 predicted proteins | sample RhiMethybrSRZTD3_FD_75298 | JGI IMG/M metagenome (GOLD analysis project Ga0075434, IMG submission 75298) | Populus rhizosphere microbial communities from Tennessee, USA - Rhizosphere MetaG P. TD hybrid SRZTD3 | ecosystem: Host-associated > Plants > Roots > Rhizosphere > Soil | place: USA... | reverse complement strand
GTGGGGCCCCACCCCCACGCGCTCTCGCGCGGCGGCTGCGCGCCTCGCTCGGGCCGCAGGCGCTTATCACTGCGCGTGGGGCCCCACCCCGACGCACTCTCGCGCGGCGGCTGCGCGCCTCGCTCGGGCCGCAGGCGCTTCCCTATGCCAGTCCTACTCCTCGTCGATAGCCCCATTCGGCGCCGATCAGTCCAACCAAGATCACCATGACGATTGGCATGTGCCAGAGCTCGCGCTCTTCGACCGTCGTCACGCCGCGGCCGGTGTAGCGCAGATCCTCCGGCATGCCGTTGACGGTCTCCGGCGTGTAGAAGCGCCCGCCGGTCTCCTCGGCGATCCGCTTCAGCCGCGCCGCATGCATCGTCGCGTCGAAATACTCGGCGTCGCTTGGCACCGCGCGCACTTCGGTCGTGCCGGTGCCGAGCGTCTTTCCCGCGCGCGTCGCGTCGACCTGCGCGACATACATGCCCTGATCCGGCGCGGGGAACGTCGCGCGGTATTCGCCGTTGCGCTCGCCGGTCCACTGCATCGGCACCTCGACGGGCGCCCCCTTCGGGCCGGTGACCTTCGCAATCACACGCGCGTCGTTGACTTCCATGAAGGAGGGATCGACGACTTCCGCAATGACCGTCACTGGCTCGCCGGGCTCGATGCGATCGGTCGTCGTATGCACGTCGACCGCATCGGGGACGCCGTCGACGAGCCATCGCAGCAGCTGTCGCCAGAAGTTCTCGTGCGTCTGGTCCTCGAGGCTCATCTTCACGTCCATCTGCCAGTGCCAGGAGTCCTGGACCGGGAACGCGAGCGTCTTGCCCCGCCCGTAGCGCTGCCACGCGAGCACGACCTGATCGCGGCGGCGCTCGTCGGTGCCGTTCAGCAGGACGGTGGCGCCCGGCTTCACGTCGCGAATCGTGTTCACGCTGGTGAGGATGGGCATCTCGGGCCAGCGCGCGCTGGACGCCGCCTCGGTCGGCGCGATCTGCGTGACGCCGTGCGCCTCGCCCGCGCGAGTTGGCCTGACGTGAAGCCGCGACACCGGCAGATTCTCGAGCGCCCGCGCCGGACGTTCGAGGAGAACAGGAAGCGTGTCGGCGACGGGCGTGCCGGCGTAGCCGCCTTCGGCGAACGATCGCGCACCACCGAGCATGATCAGGCCGCCGCCTCGGCGCTCGACGAAGTCGCTGATCATCCGCAGCTGATCGCCGGAGAACGCGCCCGCCTCGATGCTGCCCAGAATCAGGCCGCGATAGGCGAACAGCTCTTCGCGCGTCTTCGGGAACCCGGCGAGCAGCTGCTCGGGATTGTCGACGCCGAGCCGCAGGTATTTGGTGTCCGCGGTGCGCTGCAGCGTGACGACCGCGAGGTTCTTGTCGTCCTCGACGGCGCGGTTGATGAACTTCATCTCCGGCCGCGGCTCTCCCTCGTAGTAGAGAATCTTCTCGCGGCGATCGGCGATGTCGATCAGCGCCTCGCGCGTGTTGTTCTGCGTGACGAGCTCGCCCGGACGCGGCGCGATCCGGAACTTGAACACGCGCGGGCCGGCGTCTGCCGCGGTGAACCGCACGCGTACAGCCGCCGGTTCTCCGTCAATCGGCAGCTTGACCTCCTGCGAACCGACGATGCGCCCTTCGTCCTCGACGTCGAGCGATACGGTTTCGCCCGCGTAGCCGGTCTGCGTGACGACGGCGTCGATGACGAGCGACGTGCCCTTGAGCGCCGTCCGCGGCGTCGAGACGCGATCGATCTGGACGTCGCGGGCGAGTTGGTCGCGGCCGACGCCGACCGTGAAGACCGGGACCGACGCGGCCTTCAGCGCGAGGAGCGCCTCCGCCAGTGACGCATCCGTGGTGTCCGCGCCGTCGCTGACGAGAACCATGCCGGCAAGCGGCAGTCCGGCGAGCTCCTGACGCGCGCCGTCGAGCGCGGCGCCGAGTTTCGTCTGCGCCCCGGCGAACGTGAGCTCGTCGGGCGACGCGAGACGCGAGGCCGCTGACGAGAAGCGGAACGGCCGCAGCACGAACCGCTCCGACAGCGCCTTGACGAGCGGGGCATCCTTTGCCGCGAACGCCTGCTTCACGAAGGCGCCGCGCGCCTCGGTGCCCCAGTCGGTAATCTGCATGCTGCGCGAATCGTCGATGAGGACCGCGAGAAAGTTCTGCTGCGGCACCGCCGCCTTGACGACGAGCACCGGGCGGAAGAGGCAAAGAAGCATCACGCCAAGCGTCGTGATGCGAAGCGCCGTGAGCACGACGCGGTCCCGCATGCGGCCTCGCGCGTGGAGACCGCGGTAGGTCGCAATCGTCAGCAGCACCGCCGCCGCCGCGATCGCGAGGGCGACGTACGATCCCGTCGATGCTGTGAGGCGGAACTCTCCCTGCCGGAAGATCACCGGCCGGTATTCGAAAAGAAAACGGAACAGAGAGTCCACGCTCCGCCTTTCGGGTCTCTGATGGTCCGCCTAAAGGCGGACACTACGAGAGGCCGTTGTCCGCCTAACGGCGGACCCTACAAGAGGCCGTTGTCCTCCGCCTACAAGGCGGACCCTACAAGAGGCCGTTGTCCTCCGCCTACAAGGCGGACCCTACAAGAGGTCGTAGCGTCCGCCTTTAGGCGGACATTCACGAGGACGAATTCAAGCACGCGATCGCTAACTGCTCGTACGCGGCAACGGCGCGATCCAGCTCGTCGATCTCCAGGTGCTCCTCGCTCGTATGGGCCACGAGAATCGAGCCGGGCCCGAACAGCAGCGGCGTTCCCCACCGATCCAGCAGCGGCACGTCGGTGGTGAAGCGGAACATCTCGGTCTCGAATCCGGGCACCGTGTGCATCCAGACGTGCGGCACACGCAGCACTTCTTCAGACGTCACGTACCGCTCGAGCGGCCGGATCGCCTGCAGTACGTCCTCCGGCGGGCCCACCGTCCGGAACACCAGCTCCGCGGAGGCGTGCGGCGAGACGACGTTCGGCGCAATGCCCCCGTCAATCAACCCGATGCTGTAGGAGGTCGTCCCCAGCTCCGGATCTGATGGCAGAGGGATCGATCGTAGCGCGATCAGCGCATCGAGGAGCTTGTCGATTGCCGATTCTCCGCGCTCCGGCGTGGCCGAGTGCGCGGCCCGTCCCACAGCCCGTAACCGCAGCCTCAGCACGCCCCGCGTCGCGCGCCCGAGCCGATTGTCCGTCGGCTCGCCATTAATAAGGAAGCGCGAACCGGCCGGGGAGGCGTTGGCCGCCACGGCGCCGTCGCTGCCTCGCTCCTCCCCGACGACGTACAGCAGCCCGACCCGGCGCTCCCCCCGCGCACGGAGCCGTTCGGCCGCCGCCACCTGGGCCGCAAGAATGCCCTTGGCGTCGCAGGCGCCGCGCCCGTAAAGCCGGCCGCCTTCGATGCGGCTCGGAAAAAAAGGGGGCACGCAGTCGTAGTGCGTCGAAAACACCACCGACGGCGGCTCGATCGTCGCGACGATGTTTGCCCGGCCGCGATCGACCGGCTGCCGCGTCACCGTATAGCCGAGCCCGGCGAGCTGCCCCGCCAGCCAGTCCCCGGCCTCCGCCTCGTGCCCGGTGGTCGACTCAATATTAATGAGCGCGCGCGCGAACGCGATCGCGTCGAAGGCGGTTTTCATACTTTTGTCCCATTCGACGGATCACCGTATCCATTCTTCGAGCGCCGTTCGCGCATCGGTCTTTTCGTCGCGATATTTCACGATGACAGGCGTGGCAACCGCGAGGCCCCACTCCTTTCCCTTGCCGGAGGTGACCGGCCGCGTGCCGGGAACGACGACCGCTCCTTCCGGAACGATCAACGGGCCCCCGCCTGGCTCGATGATGCGCCCGTTCGGCACGTCATAGATCGGCGTCGAGCCCGTGAGGATGGTGCCCGACGCGAGCACCGCGCGGCGCTTGACGATCGCGCCCTCGTACACGCCGCAGTTGCCACCCACGAGGACTTCATCTTCGACAATGACCGGCAGCGCGCCGACCGGCTCGAGCACACCGCCGATCTGCGCCGCCGCGCTGACGTGAACGCGCTGGCCGACTTGCGCGCACGATCCGACGAGCGCGTGCGAGTCGATCATCGTCCCGCTCCCGATATACGCGCCGATGTTGATGTACATCGGGGGCATGCACACGACGCCCTGACCGAGAAACGCGCCGTCGCGCACCGTCGAACCGCCTGGCACGATGCGCACGCCCGCTGCGCCGCTGAATCGCTTCAACGGCATCGTGTCCTTGTCGAAGAACGGCCACTTGCCGTGGTCGGCCGACATGTCCGCCACGTCGCCGAACCGGAATCCGAGGAGGATCCCCTGCTTCACCCACGCGTTCACCCGCCAGCCGGACGGCGTCGACGAATCGGGCTCCGCGGCGCGAACGTCGCCGGCCGAAAGGGCCGCGCGCAGCCGCAGGAACGCGTCGCGCGCCCGCTCTCGATCGGCGCTCGCTCCGGCAGCGAACAGTTCGCCGATCTCTGCGCTGAGCGTATGCAAAAGAATCGTCTCAGGCCCTGACCGTTGCGGCACCCAACGGCAGCCCGAGGTCGCGCAGGACCTGTGCGATGCGATCGCGCGACGCGGGACGCGGCGGCACGAGCGGCAGACGATAGATCTCGTCGAGCAGGCCCATCATCGCCATCGCCGCCTTCACGGGAATCGGACTCGATTCGATGAAGTTGATCTGCATCAGCGGCAGCAGATCGTGATGGAGCTTGCGGGCGGACGCGAAGTCCCCCTTCTCCGCGAATTCCACCATCCGCGACATCTCCGCTGGCACTTCGTTCGAGGCGACAGACACGATGCCGCGGCCCCCGATCGACATCACCGGCAGCGTCAGCGCATCGTCGCCGGACAGCACGAGGAAGTCGGGCGGAACGGCGCGGCAGATCTCGCACATCTGCGTCATGTTCCCGGACGCTTCCTTGACGCCGACGATGTTCGGCACCGCGCTGAGGCGCGTGATGGTCGCCACGTCGACGTTCACGCCGGTGCGTCCCGGCACGTTGTAGACGATGACCGGCAGCGGAACCGCCTCGGCGATCGCCTTGTAGTGCTGATAGAGCCCTTCGGGAGTCGGTTTGTTGTAGTAGGGAGCGACCGAGAGGATGCCGTCGGCGCCGGCGCGCGCCATCTGCTGCGCGGATTCGATGACTTCGTGCGTGTTGTAGCCCCCGGCGCCAGCGAGCACGGGAACTTTGCCCTTCGCCTCCTCGACGGCGATTTCGACGACGCGCAGGCGTTCCTCCGGGGTCAGCGTCGGCGTCTCGCCCGTGGTGCCGCACGGCACGAGGAAGTGAATGCCGGCCTCGATCTGCCGGCGCGCCAGCCGTCTGACGCCGGCTTCGTCGAGCGCCCCGCTGCGCGTGAAGGGCGTGACGAGCGCCGTGCCGCAGCCGGTGAATGCCTGTCTCATCGATGTCCCTCCGTCGCGATGCAGTCACGAATGTGGTCCACCTAAAGGTGGACACTACGAACGTAGCGTCGTGCGAACGTAGCGTCGTGCGAACGTAGCGTCGGGCGAACGTAGCGTCCGCCTTCAGGCGGACCAGTAGCGTCCGCCTTCAGGCGGACCAGTGGCGCTAGACCCCCAGCACGTCACGCATCGTGAACCAGCCCTTGCGCCCGTTCACCCACTTCGCCGCGGCGAGCGCGCCGCGCGCGAATCCGGAGCGATCGCGGGCCGCGTGCGTCAGCGTGATCGTCTCGCCCGCCGCGTCGAATCCAATCGTGTGCGTGCCCGGAATGGACCCGGCGCGCGTCGATGATACGTCGATCGGCCGCTCGTAGCCATGTTCGCGAAGCACATGCTGGAGCTGCAAGGCGGTTCCTGACGGCGCGTCGCGCTTCGCGGCATGATGTGCTTCGTGGATCCACGCGCCGAAGCCGGCGTGCGGACCGAACAACTCCGCCGCGCGGCCCGCGAGCGCGGCAAACAGGTTCACGCCAAGGGCGAAGTTCGGCGCCGCGACCACTCCTATGTGTTTGACCTCGACCTCGCGGCGAAGTTCCGCTTCGTGGGCGCTCCAGCCGGTGGTGCCGATGACGACGTTGGTCCCGCGTGCCGCGAGCCGCCGCAGGTTCTCGGGGACGGCTTCCGCGGCGGAGAAGTCGATGGCGACGTCGGCGGCGGGCCACCGGTCCGGCGATCGTGCTTCGTCGATATCGACCGTGCCCGCGACCTCGATCCCGAGCTCAGGGCACAGCGATTCGACCAGCTTTCCCATCCGGCCGTAACCGACGATCAATGCACGCAATCATGCACCCGTGACAGTCCGCCTAAAGGCGGACGCTACGCACTCCAAAGAACTCCTCGTGAAGCTGTTCCATGCCCTTGCCGACGTCGGCGTCGCGCAGCACGATGGTGACGTTGCGCCGCGAGGCGGCCTGCGACACCATCCTTACCGGAAACCCTTCGAGCGAGGCCACGACGCGCGCGGCGATGCGCGGGTCGCTGCGCAGATTGTCGCCGACCGCGCACAGGATCGCCAGCCCGTTCTCGACGTTCACTTCCGCGAACTCGCGCAGCGCTTCGACGATCTGGTCGAGCCGCGAGTCGTCATCGACGGTCACCGACACGCTGACCTCCGACGTCGTCACGACGTCGACCGCGGTGCGATACCGCTCGAACACCTCGAACACGCGCCGCAGGAAGCCGTGCGCCATGAGCATGCGCGTCGAGGTGATTTCGACCATCGTCACGCGCCGCTTGCACGCGACCGCGGCGAGCGGCCGATCCTGAGGCGGGGGCTCGGCGGTGATCGTCGTGCCGCTCGCCTGCGGGCGGCGGCTGTTGAGGATCCGGACCGGGATGTCCTTCGCAACCGCCGGCAGGATGGTACTTGGATGCAGGACCTTCGCGCCGAAGTACGCCAGCTCCGACGCTTCCCCGAACGAGAGATGCGGCACGACGCGAGGCGATTCGACGATCCGCGGATCGGCGGTCAGCATCCCGTCGACGTCGGTCCAGATCTGGATCTCGCGCGCGTCCATCGCCGCGCCGACGATCGCCGCCGAGTAATCGGAGCCGCCGCGTCCGAGCGTCGTCGTGACGCCCTGCACGGTGGCCCCGACGAACCCGCCGATCACGGGCACGCGCCCCTCAGCGACGCGCGGCATCACCTCGCGCGTCACCGCCCCGCGTGTCTCGTCGGCGAGCGGCGCGGCGCCGTTGTGCGCGCCGTCGGTGACGACGGCCCGCCGGGAGTCGACCCACGCGGACGGCACCCCGTTGTGCTGCAGCGCGACGGCGAGGATCCGGCTCGACATCAGCTCGCCGACGCACACAATCGCGTCGTGCGCGCTCGGGGACGCGGCGCGCAAGATCCCCGTCGCCTTCAGCAGCGCGCGCAGATCGTCGAGATGATTGCCGATCTCGACGAGCACGTCGTTTGCGAGCTCCGGCGGCACCAGCCGCTCGAGCGCCTCGAAGTGGCGGTGCGACAGCTCGGCGACGCCGTTCAGCACGTGCGCGTCGAGCCGGCGCTCCGCCGCATGCGTCAGCTCGATCAGGCGATCCGTGACGCCGCTCATGGCCGACACAATCACGACCGGCGGGAGTCCAGCGCTCACGCCCGCCGCCTTGACGATGCCGATGACGCGGGCGATCGCGTCGGCGTCGGCGACCGAGGTGCCGCCGAACTTCATGACGATCGGGCCGGTGAGATCCGCCATCAGTCGCCCACCAGCAGGCCCTCGGCCCGCATCAGCTCCGCGTTCAGCACCGCCGCCCCGGCCGCGCCGCGGATCGTGTTGTGGCCGAGCGCCACGAACTTCACGTCGAGCACGCGGCACTTGCGGACCCGGCCCACGCTCACCGTCATGCCGCCATCGCGCTCCGCATCGAGCCGCGGCTGCGGCCGATCGTTCTGCTGCAACCAGACCACCGGATTGGGCGGCGCAGTCGGGAGCTTGAGTTCCTGAGGCCGCCCGCGGAATGCGCGAAGCGCGGCGATCACGTCATCGATCGAGGGCCTCTTCTCGAAGGCGACGGAGACGCTCTCGGTGTGCCCGTCGACCACCGGCACCCGCGTCGTCTGCGCGCTGACGACCACCGGGTGCGGCGTTACACTTTCGCCGGTCAACGAGCCGAGGATCTTCTGCGTCTCGCTCTCCATCTTCTCTTCTTCACCGGAGATGGTAGGGACGACGTTGCCGAGGATGTCCAGCGACGCGACGCCCGGATAGCCCGCGCCGGACACCGCCTGGAGCGTGGTCACCATCACCGACTTCAATCCGAACTGGCGAAGCGGCGCGAGGGCAAGCGAGAGCACCACCGTCGAGCAGTTCGGGTTGGTGACGATCGCGCCGCTCCATCCGCGCGCGCGCCGCTGCGCCGGGAGCAGCGCCAGATGATCAGCGTTGATTTCCGGAATCAGCAGCGGCACCAGCGGATCCATGCGATAGCTGCGCGCGTTGCTGATGACCAGGTGTCCCGCGGAGGCGAACGCGGGCTCGATGTCCTTCGCGGCGGTTGCATCGAGGGCGGAGAACATCAGGTGCGGCCCACGGCCGGGGACGCACGGCTCGACCTTGCTGTCGCGCAATTCGTCCGGCAGCTGTGAGGCCAGCCGCCACGTCGCCGCGTCCGCGTACGTCTTGCCCTCCGACCGTTCGCTCGCGCCGAGCCACACGGGCCGGAACCACGGGTGGGCCGCCAGCTGCCGGATGAACTGCTGCCCGACCATCCCCGTCGCGCCGAGTACGCCGACATCGATTCGTTTGCTCGCCTGCATGATCTCCTCGAAAAAGAACCGCCGTCCTCCCCAAAACAAAAAACCCGCCGCCCTGGTGTGGGGCCGACGGGTGCTGTGGAGCTTCTGACGTTTCGCTGATTACGCTAACGCACACACACCGCCGGCTCGTCGAAGCGCTTGATGCGCTTTCGACAAATGGCCGTCGTCGTCGTGCACGTCATCGTCACTGTTCGGCAGTATATCGGCCCGGCGTGCGAGTCGTCAACCGCCGGGGAGATAGCGGAGAAGGCCGAGGGAACGGGGAAATCGAACCACGGAGGAACGGAGGGAACGGAGGTTTCTAGGGGGGAGGTCGCATAAGATGCGCAGCTGCTCAGTGAGGCGCGTTGATTTTTCGGCAATCTTCAGTCGTCGTTTTTCCGATTTCCCAACAAGACCCGCGAGTCCCGATCGTTGCATTATCGACGCGCATGGCACTCGTGGGCGACGACGAGTTGAATCGGATTACGGGATTGATTTGCCAGGCGGCGATCTCAGTTCACCGCGGACTCGGGCCGGGACTCCTCGAGTCGGCGTACCTAGCGTGTCTGGTGCACGAGCTCCGCGTCCTGGAGTTGAAGGTCGAAGCCGACTTCTCTCTACCGCTCAAGTACAAGGGGATTCAGCTGGGTCGAGGCTATTGAATTGATGCGCGCGTAAACGGATGCGTGATCGTCGAATTGAAGTGCGTGAAGAAACTCGCGCCGATCCACGAGGCGCAGCTGATCACGTATCTGAAGCTCACTGGATGTCGCGTCGGGCTTCTCTTGAATTTCTACGTCCCGCTGATGAAACAAGGGATTAGGAGAATTGTGAATCCCGATCTGAGCGTTCACTTGACGGGATCCCCTCCCGAAAAATAAATCTCCGTTACCTCCGTTCCTCCGTGGTTAGCGAAGCGCTTTTCCCCGTTGTCTCCGGACGGGAATGCTATCCTCCGTTATCCCAGGTTGCCTCGAGTTCCAAACTATGAAGAAACTCCAGATCTCGGTTCTCTGTTTCGCCGTGCTCTCCGTCATCTGGCTGGCCCGCCCGCGGGCGGCCGCCGATGGCTCCTCGCTGGGCTACTACCGCTACCCCGCCATCCATGGCGAGACGATCGTCTTCACCGCCGAAGGCGATCTCTGGCGCGTGGGGTTGAACGGCGGCGTGGCGCAGCGGCTCACCACGCATCCATCGGAAGAATCGCGCGCGGCGATTTCGCCGGATGGCCGGACGATCGCGTTTTCCGCGGCGTACGAAGGGCCGACCGAGGTCTACACGCTGCCCATCGACGGCGGGGTCCCCGTACGGCAGACGTTCGAAGGAGGCGCGGCCAACGTCGTCGGGTGGTCGCCGTCGGGCGACGTGCTGTACACGACGCGCCGCTTCTCGACGCTGCCCAACACGCAGCTCGCGCGCGTGAACCCGGCGAACGGCGTACGCACGCTGGTGCCGTTGTGGCAGGCGAGCGACGGCTCGTTCGACGGCTCCGGAAAGACGCTCTTCTTCACGCGGCTCGCCTTCCAGGGGAGTTACACGAAGCGCTACCAGGGCGGAACGGCGCAGAACCTCTGGCGGTTCAAGAGCGACGACGAGGAAGCGACGCCGCTGACGGCCGATTACAAGGGCACGAGCAAGAACCCGATGCCGTGGAACGGCCGCGTGTATTTCCTCACGGATCGCGACGGCACGATGAACCTGTGGTCGATGGCCGAACGCGGCGGGGATCTGAAGCAGCACACGCGGCACAGCGGATTCGATGCGTCGAACGCGTCCCTGTCCGACGGCCGCATCGTGTATCAGCTAGGCGGAGACGTCCGGCTGTACGAGATCGCCAGCGGTCAGGATCGCGCCGTGGCGATCCGGCTCGTCTCCGATTTCGATCAGCTGCGCGAGCGATGGATTCGCACGCCGATGGAATGGGTCGCGAGCGCGCACCTCTCGCCGACTGGAGACCGCGTCGTGCTCACCGCGCGGGGACAGGTATTCGTCGCCCCGGCCCAGCAGGGTCGCATCGTCGAAGCCACGCGCGACAAGAAGGTCCGCTACCGCGAAGGGCGGTTCTTCCCCGATGGCAAATCAGTGTTGACGCTGGCGGACCAGAGCGGCGAGGTCGAGTTCTGGAAAGTCCCGGCAAACGGCGTCGGCGAGAGCACGCAGCTGACGACGGACGCGAAGGTGCTGCGCTGGGACGGCATTCCGTCGTCGGACGGCAAGCGCATCGCGCACTTCGACAAGGACCAGCAGCTGTGGGTCTACGACATCGAGTCGAAGCAGAACAAGAAAATCGCCGAGTGCGGCGAGGGAGATTTCGCCGACGTCAGCTGGTCTCCCGACGGCAAGTGGCTCGCGTATGTTGCGCCGGACAAAAACCAGATGACGCGGTTGTATCTGTACGGCGTCGACAGCGGCCGCATCACACCGGTGACGACCGAGCGCTACGACAGCTACAGCCCCGAATGGTCGCCGGACGGCAAATGGCTGTACTTCCTGTCCGATCGCAACTTCGTATCGGCGGTCGGCAGCCCGTGGGGATCGCGGCAGCCGGAGCCGTTCTTCGACAAGCAGACGAAGATCTATCTCGTCTCGATGAAACCGGGCGAGCGCTCGCCGTTCCAGCCGGATGACGAGCTGAATCCGCCGGCCGAAGAAAAGAAGCCAGAAGAAAAGAAGCCGGAAGAGAAGAAGGATGCGCCAACGCCGCCGCCGGCGGCGCAGGGCGTGCAGCCCCCGGCACCGGCGACGACGGATCTGACGGGGATCGAGACGCGCCTGTTCGAGGTGCCGCTCGCCGCCGGAAATTACGGCACCCTGTCGACCGACGGCAAACGCCTGTACTTCATGTCCCGCGACGTTTCCTCGCCGACACGTGCGCTCAAAACGCTGGCGATCGAAAACAAGAGCCCGAAGCCCGAAACGTTCGCCGAGGACGTCTCTTCGTACGAGCTGTCGCTCGACCACAAGAAGCTGATGGTGCGCAAGGCGCAGGACATCTTCGTCTTCGATGCGGGCGCAAAAGCGCCCACCGACACGTCGAAGAGCAAGGTGCCGCTCGGCGACTGGTCGTTCCGCCTCGATCCGCGCGACGAGTGGCAGCAGATGTTCGTGGAGGCGTGGCGCCTCGAGCGCGACTATTTCTACGACCGCAACATGCATGGGGTCGACTGGGCGGCGATGAAGGCGAAGTATCTGCCTCTCGTCGATCGCGTCACCGACCGCTCGGAGCTGTCCGACATCCTCTCGCAGATGGTCGGCGAGCTGTCGGCGCTGCACATTTTCGTGCGCGGCGGCGACACGCGCCGCGGTGGCGATCAGGTGCAGCCGGGATCGCTCGGCGCAACGTTCGCGCGCGACGAGAAGGCCGGCGGGTTCCGCGTGGAGCACATTTACCGGACGGATCCCGATGTGCCAGAGGATCTCGCGCCGCTTGCGCGCGTGAACGTCAACGTTCAGGAAGGGGACGTAATCCAGTCGCTGAACGGCGTGCCGACGCTCTCGGCGCGCGACATCGACTCGCTGCTTCGCAACCAGGCCGACAGGCAGGTGCTGCTGCGCGTCGCGCCGAAGTCCGGCGGCGCCGCGCGCGACGTGATTGCGACGCCAATCACGCTCGCGAAGGAAACGACCATGCGCTACGACGAGTGGGAGTACACGCGGCGCCAGACCGTCGAGAAGGCCGGACAGAAGAAGCTCGGATACGTCCACCTGCGCGCGATGGGCCCCAACGACATGGCGCAATGGCAGCGCGAGTTCTATCCGGTGTTCGATCGCGACGGCCTGATCGTCGACGTGCGGCACAACAACGGCGGCAACATCGACAGCTGGATCCTCGAAAAGCTGCTCCGCAAGGCATGGTTCTTCTGGCAGCCGCGCGTCGGCAACCCGACATGGAACATGCAGTACGCCTTCCGCGGCCATGTCGTGGTGCTGTGCGACGAGAACACGGCGTCAGACGGCGAGGCGTTCGCTGAAGGATTCCGCCGGCTTGGGCTCGGAAAGGTCATCGGCACGCGCACGTGGGGCGGCGAGATCTGGCTGTCGTCGAGCAATTTCCTCGTCGATCGCGGGATCGCGACCGCGGCGGAAATGGGCGTGTTCGGCCCCGACGGCGATTGGCTGATCGAAGGGCACGGCGTGGATCCGGACATGGTCGTCGACAACCTGCCTCACGCAACATTCACCGGACAGGATGCCCAGCTCGACGCGGCCATCAGGTATCTGCAGGATCAGATCAAAAAGAACCCGATCCCGACGCCGGCGGCCCCGAAGTATCCTGACAAGTCATTCAAGCGGCGCGGAACGCAGTGATTGACTGATTGGGGATTCCGGATTGGGGATTGATTCCGGCGCACGGCGCCTGCAGCGCCGGGGCGTCCTTCGCACCGCGTGGGGTAGGACACGTTACGAACGGTCGTGGCCGGTCCGCCTGCATCCGCGCGCCGGGAATCTGCCACCGGGAACAGCAACCGGAATACCAGTGGGGATCGCGCGTAATTAGGGTAAAAACTCAACAAATCCGACGCGCCGGATTACGGCGCGCGTAACTCTGTTACGTAGACCTGTGGCACACAAGCTTCGATGGGGCGTGCTCGGCGTCGCGCGGATCGCGACGAGAAAAGTCATTCCCGCGATGCAGCGGGGGACGTGGACGACCGTCGATGCGATCGCGTCGCGCGACGAGGCGAAAGCACGGGAGGCGGCGCGCGAGCTCGGCGTACGGAACGCGTATGGTTCGTACGAGGCGCTGATTGCCGACCCCGACATCGATGCGGTGTACATTCCGCTGCCTAATCACCTGCACGTGGAGTGGTCTACCCGCGCGGCCGAGGCGGGCAAGCACGTGCTGTGCGAGAAGCCGATCGGGCTCACGGCAGCCGACGCCGAAGTCCTCGTGAAGGTCCGCGAGCGCACCGGCGTGCTGATCCAGGAAGCCTTCATGGTCCGCACGCATCCACAGTGGCTGCGCGCCCAGGAGATTGCCCAATCCGGGCAAATCGGCGATGTTCGTTCGATCACGGGCTACTTCAGCTACTTCACCGACGACCCCAAGAACATCCGTCATAAAAAGGAGTGGGGCGGCGGAGGTCTCCTCGATATCGGGTGTTATCTCGTCAATACGGCGAGGATGATCTACGGAGACGAGCCGGTTCGCGTGTGTGCGCTCATCGAAGACAGCGGCGCGTTTGGCGTCGACTGGCTCGCGTCGATGCTGCTCGACTTCGGGGATGCGAGGCACGCCATCGGCACCTGCAGCATGCGGCTCGCCCACGGGCAGCGGATCGTCATCGCCGGCTCGGTCGGGCGCGTCGAGATCGAAATCCCCTTCAACGCGCCGCCCGATCGTCCCTGCCGGATCTTCGTCGAGGACGCCCCGCCGGGCGCCGTGCCCGATCGCAAAGTCGTCGAGCTGCCCATCTGCGACCAGTACACGATCCAGGGGGACCTCTTTTCACAGGCCGCGCTTGAAGGCAGACCCGCACCCTATCCGCTCGAGGATTCCGTCAAGAACCTGCGCGTCATCGACGCGTTGTTTCGATCGGGGACTACTGGGACCTGGAAAGATGTCGCAGCGCGCGCGGCGGTCTAGTGCACCGGCGCTGGCACCGTGCCGAGCACCCGCACGTACCACAGCCTGACGCCGAGATTGTCGCCCGCCTGCTTCGCTGGGACATGAAGCGCGACGGACGCAGCAGGCACGAGCACGTCGGGCACAATCGTCAACTCGTTGCTTCCCGCGCGAACTTTCTCCGCCGGCAGCTGCACCGGATAGCTGCCGACCCTGTCCGGGTTCCAGCCGAGTTGCAGGGCCGCAACGAGCTGGCGGTTCAATAGGACGACCACGCGGTGTTGACGGTCCGGCGCGACCGGATCCAGCCTCAGGACGACCTGGTACATCCGGCGCGCCGGAAGCGGAATCCGCACGTTCGCCTTTTCCGCCCGGGATAGGCGGAACGTGAGGCCGTCGACGTATGAGTCCGACCACCCGGCCCCGAAAAAGATCGCGTCGCGGGCGCCGGTTTCGATCGTGGCGTCCGCGCCGCTGACGATCGCCTCGCGCGCGACGAGCCACGGCAGCACCACGTAGAGGGCGTACGCGCCCGCCGCGACCCCGACCACCGCCGAAACCCGCACCGTCCGTCGCGTCCAGTTGACCGTGCGCAACCGGCCCGGTTCACGCCAGACTGCGATCGCGCCGCGGCCCGCGAGAGCCACGGCGCTCAACGCGGCCACGAGGTACAGAGGATAGGCGTGCATCGTGAATCGGTATTCGCCGCCGCCGCCGACATTCCAGGTAAACGCGTACGGCAGCAACGAGCCGCAGAGGATGACGAGCAGCAGCCGGCCGTCCGGCAGGAACAGCCACACGATCAGCCCCACGATCGCCAGCCACGACAGCGCGCGGCCGATTCCGTGAGCCCACGCTTCGAGCCCCCTCCACTTGATTGCGAACGGGTGTACGAACATGCCCGTGACCGCGATGTCGAGCGTGGACACGGGTTTCTGCGCAATCTTCGACCTGATGTAGGCGGCGGCGCTCATCGGCCGCTCGGACGGCGCGCCTTCGGCGTAGCGATAGAAACCGGTGTGATAGTCGATTGCGTAGAAAGGGTCGCCTGTGGCGATGGCACAGCTGATGAAATACGGCGCAGCGAGCACGGTGCAGACGAGAACCGCCGTCGCCGCCGCCTTTGCGCGCGGCCGCCACATCGCGGCGTCGCCGTCGAAGACAAGCCACACGAAGGCAGGCAGCACAAACGTCAAGGCGGTCACGCGTGTCAGGCATGCGGCGGCCGTCACCACTCCCAGCACGAGCGCCCGCCCCCGTGTGGGGGTTTGCAGACACCGCACGAAGGCCCAGGCGGACAACGTCACCGTCGCCGTAAACACGTCGTCACGCCATCCTTCGACGGACCACGAGATGACGTCGTAGTCGACGGCGATCACGAACGCAGCCGCCAATCCCGCCGGCCGTGACACGAGAGCGGCGCCGAGAAGGTACGTCGCGAGAATAGTGAAGAGCGATCCCGTCATCGACGCGAAGCTCACCGCCGCATCCTGATCGGACAGCAGCCGCAGGAAACCGCGTGTGAGGGCGAGAAAGATCGGCTCGCGAACGTGCGCCTGGTAGAAGCTGCGCATC
>Ga0075434_100002616_pt1 | contig 15875 bp, 16 predicted proteins | sample RhiMethybrSRZTD3_FD_75298 | JGI IMG/M metagenome (GOLD analysis project Ga0075434, IMG submission 75298) | Populus rhizosphere microbial communities from Tennessee, USA - Rhizosphere MetaG P. TD hybrid SRZTD3 | ecosystem: Host-associated > Plants > Roots > Rhizosphere > Soil | place: USA... | reverse complement strand
CGAGCGCGAAGGCGGTCGCGTGCATCGGGGAGATCTCGACTCCGCGCTCGAGCAGCAGCCTCAGCATCCCCGTCACGACGCTGCCGTCGCGCCCGACGAGCGCCGCGCCCTCCTCGATCTCGGTCCCCGGCTTGTCCTGTCCGTGGTGGTCGAAGGCCACCACCTCGACGTCGCCGCGGCGAACCAGCGGCGCGAACTCGCCGAGGCGGTCGGCGCTCGTGACCTCGATCAGCACCACCTGTCGCACGGAGTCGCGCTCCACGGCGGACGGCTCGACGCTCGGGATCTTGTCCGCGTGCAGGTTGTAGAACTCTCGCACGTTGCGATTGACGCCGCCGTGCAGGCAGACGCGCGCGCCCGGGTACAGGAGCTGGGCAGCGAGCATCCCCGCAAACGCGTCGAAGTCGACGTTGGCGTGCGAGAGGATCAGCGTATGGACCGGGACCGTGGCGGTCATCGTCCCTCCCGGTCGATTCTAAGAGGAGCGGCCGGTCAGCCCCCGGCGGCGGCGGGCCGCAGTCGGCGTCGCGCTGTCCGCGCCGGGCGGCCGCCGCGGGCGAAGAGCGCCGAGACGAGCGGCACCCCGAACGGAACCGTCATGAGCAGGTAGACGGCGTTGCGCAGGTCATTGGTGTGGAACATGGTCGCCTTGTAGATGGCGAACCACACAGCCAGCGATGCGAGCAGCGCGAGCAGCGGAGTGCGCTTCCAGCCGAGTCCTTCCCAGAACGCCAGCGAGAGTACGAAGGGGACGTGGTAATAAGCGTTGTCGATCGGGTCGAGTAGGCACCTGATGAGGAAGGCGAGGGCAAGCAGCGCGAACACGTCCTCGGCGCGAAAGCGCCTGCGCACGAAGAGCGCGGCCGCCGTCAACGGGACCGCGAGCAGGACGATCGCGGGATGCAGGAGGTGAGCCAGCCATACGGGGATCTCCCGCACCGTGACGACGGACATGTCTCCCCCGACCGAGACCACGCGGTCCTCAGTCGGCGCCAGGGGCCAGACCCCATTGAACGGATAGACGCGCGTGCCGGCCCAGCCGGCCTGCCGAGTCGCGCCGTAGAAGCCGTTCGCGTCAGCGATCACGACGGGCAGGGTGAGCACCGCCACGAGCGCGAACGCAATCATGCCGAGCCGCAGCCGGTGTGCCGGTGCGACTGCAAGCACGGGCAACACGGCGATCGCCGCCCACTGCTTGGTCGCGAGCGCCAGGCCGAGCGCCACGCCCGCTGCGAGCGACCGGCCCTCGGCTGCCCAGAGCGCCGCCACGACCACGAACGCTGCGCCCAGGAGCTCCTCGGGGTGGCCGAGGCGGAGCGCCTCCCAGGTGAGCGGATTGACGACGCAGATCGCGGCCGCGGCCGCGCATGCGCCGCGCGTCGCGCCCCGGCGGTCCATCGCTCGCGCAAGCTCCAAGCCGGCGAGGCCTAGCGCCACCAGGCACGGGATACAGCCGAGCCGGTAGACAGCCAGCTCTCCACCGCCGGTGACGCTTGCGAGCGCCGCAAACGGCAGCCGCACGAGCACGGACAGGGATCCCATCAGGGGCTGGGCCGCGAGCGCCTGCCCGACGTGGCCGTCGAGGAGCGCGTGGATCGTGGGGCCCGCGTCGGAGGGATAGTCGCCGGTCGAGCCGTTCGCGTAGGCGAGCAGCACGCCGGCGGCGGCGACCGCGGCGCACCAGACGCCCCGAGAATCCGCGGCCCTGTGGACGCGCCTCATACGCCGAATATCGGCAGCCGAGCGCCCGCCAATAACATTGAGGCCCCACCGACCGATCGAGGAGGCGCACATGTCCGTGGAAGTCGGCTCGCAGGCCCCCGATTTCACGCTCAGGAACGAAAACGGCGAAGAGGTCACGCTCTCCGAGCTGCGCGGAAAGAACGTGGTGCTGATCTTCTATCCGTTCGCCTTCAGCTCCGTCTGCACGAAAGAGCTTCACGACGTGACCGACCTCGAATCGAAGTTCGGCGCCGAGAACGCGGAGGTGTTCGGCGTCTCGGTCGACAGCCCGTTCACGCTGAAGGCCTTCCGCAAGTACGAGCAGCTCGCCCCCCACCTGCTGTCGGACTTCGAGCCCAAGGGTGCCGTGGCCGAGCAGTACGGGGCATACCTCGAAGGCCCCCTGGGGTTCGCCACGCGGGCCACGTACGTGATCGACAAGGAGGGCAACGTGGCCTGGAAGCAGGTCACCTCGCCGGGCGAGGCGCGGGACCAGGAGGAGGCGATCGCGGCGCTCTCGGCCTGCCCGGTCTGACGGCTCTCCGCGGGCCGCGCCGGCCAGGCACCTCGCACCACCATCATGGGTAGGCACTGGGAATCGGTCGTCCGGCCGCTGCTGATCGCTGTGATGGCGCGCGTGCTCGTCGAGGTCGGGACCGCGTTCGGCGTCACCACCACGAAGATGCTGGAGTGGGCCGCCGCGCACGATGGCGTGATGCATGGCATCGATCCGTCGCCGCGACCGAAGATGGATCTCGATGCGCTGAACGAGCAGTACGGCGACCGGTTCGTGTTCCATCGCGAGCTGAGCCTCGAGGCGCTGCCGCGGATTCGCGACCCGGACTTCGTGCTGATCGACGGTGACCACAACTGGTACACCGTGCACGGGGAGCTACACGCGATCGCCCAGGTGGCGCGGGAGGAGAACCGTCCATTCCCGCTCACGCTCCTGCACGACGTGGACTGGCCCTACGGGCGCCGCGACATGTATCACGACCCATCCACGGTGCCGGCCGAGCACCGCCAGGAGCATGCATCGGGCGGTATGGTGCCGGGCCGCAGCGAGCTGGCCGGCGAGCAGGGACTGAACGCGTTCATGCAGAACGCGGTGGCGGAGGGGACGCCGCGCAACGGGGTGCGCACGGCCGTCGAGGACTTCCTGGCGGAGACCGATCTGAAGCTCGACTGGAGCAGCGTGCCCGGGTTCTTCGGCGTTGGGATCCTCGCCGACGCGCAGGTGCTGGCACGTACGCCGGCGCTACGCGGGGCGCTCGACGTGTTCCGGTCCCCGGAGTTCCTCGAGGCGCAGTGCCGGGCACTGGAGCTGAGCCGAGTGAACACGCTCGCGCGGCTGCACGAGGCGCGCCGGGAGCTGCGCGCGCTGCGGCGCGGGGCTAGCGAGCCCGCAGACGGTACACCGGCCCGTTGAGCGACACGGCGTAGACGCGTCCGCGGGCATCCTCCCCGAACGAGCTGAGCGAAGGGACCGTCAGGCCGACGCCGCGATCGCCGGTCGATTTCCCGTTCACGACCCGGAAGCTGCGCAGCGCGCCCCCGCAGTAGTCGCCGTAGACGTAGCGGCCGTACAGCGCGGGCAGTTGCGAATCCCGGACGACCACGCCGCCCGTCACCGAGCAACGGCCGCCCGCGTGTGAGTATTCGAGCACCGGGGCGGTCGGGTCCGGGCAGCGACGCGACGAATTGAAGCGGTGCCGCCCTTCCCAGCAGCTCCAGCCGTAGTCGCGGCCGAGCGCCGTGCCCTTCGCTGCGTAATCGATCTCCTCCCACTGGTTCTGGCCGACGTCGCCGATGTACAGGTCGCCCGTCCTGGGGTCGAACGAGAACCGCCACGGATTGCGCAACCCATAGGCGTAGATCTCGTCGCGTCCCCGCTTCCCGGCGAACGGGTTCCCGGCCGGCACGCGATAGCCGCCACCCGGCAGCGGCTCGATCCTCAGGAGCTTTCCCAGGAGCACGTTGAGGTTCGGCCCATAGCCGTGCGGATCGCCCTCTGAGCCGCCGTCACCGATCCCGATGTAGAGGTCACCGTCGGGGCCGAACAGCAGCAGTCCGCCGTTGTGGTTGGCGTACGGATGCCTCACGAAGAGCACGGCACGCCGCGATCCGCCATCGGCGCGATCCTGGCTGGCCGCCGAACGCTTGAACTGCTGGACGCGCACGTTTCCCCTGTGATCCGTGAAATAGACGTAGAAGAGCCTGCTCCTCGCGTAATCGGGGGCGAAAGCCATCGACAACAACCCCTGCTCGCCGCCTGAGGTGATGTCGCCGGCCAGGTCCAGAAATGGCCGCGAGCGGCGTTTCCCGTTCACCAGTACCCGGATGCGCCCACCCTGCTCCACCACGAACAACCGCCGGCTGTCGCCCGGCGGCGAGGTCACGTAAACCGGGCTGTCGAAGGCGCCGACCCGGGCGAGCCGCACTCCCTTTGCGGTCGTCGTCGCTTCCGGAGTCGTAGCACCACCGCCACCGGACCCGCCCTCGACGCTGTTGCGCACCGTCGATTGTCCCCCCCGGATCACGAGCACCAGCGCCACCAGCAGCACGGTCGGCACGCCCAGCAGAACGAAGAACATGCGCCAGCGCATCGGCCGATTCTGGCAGGGGCGATCGGGGGCAATCGCCGGTCCCATCGGCCCCCAGGCTACAACCGGCGAATCCGGCGGGCGCCGTCCGTACCCTCTCCGGCGATGTTCATCTCCGAGCGTCACAGGCGCCGGCGCCCCCCGCGCTGGCTGATCGGTGCAGTCCTCGGCGTGGTCGCGCTTGCGATCGCCGGCATCGTCTGGCTCAGCAACCGCAACCAAGACGTCCACAATGGCAACAAGGTCGAGTTCACCGCTGCGCCGCCGCCCAAGCCGAAGAGCGACGGCACCGTTCCGTGGCCCATCTACCACTACGACCTCGCCCACACGGCGTACCTGCGCGCCAACCTGAAGCCCCCGTTCCGCAAACGCTGGTTCTTCAAGGGGCGCGTGCTGATGGAGTTTCCGACCAGCGTTGTCGGCGGCAGCGTCTACTTCTGCCGGAACAACGGCAGTGCGTACAGGATCGACGCCAAGACGGGCCAGGTGAAGTGGAAGAAGCAGATCGGCAGCCTCGCGGCGTCGACGCCCGCGGTCTGGGATGGGAAGCTGTTCATCACGCTGCTCGAGCCGCAGCGACTCGTGGCACTGCGCGCGAGCGACGGGAAGCGCCTCTGGACGAAGCCGCTGCAGAGCCGGTCCGAGTCGTCGCCCATCATCCACGCTGGCGTGCTCTACTTCGGCACCGAGGGCGGCGGCATCTATGCGGTTTACGCGAAGACCGGCCGCACCAAGTGGAAGGCGACCAAGTCCGGGGCCGTGAAGGGGTCGCCGGCGCTCGTCGGGAGCACGCTATACGTCGGCGACTACAGCGGGCGCATGTACGCGCTGTGGGCCAAGACCGGCCGCGACCGCTGGTCCACCGGGACCTCCGGCAGCAAGTTCGGCTTTGCCTCCGGCCAGTTCTACTCGACGCCCGCGGTTGGCTTCGGGCGCGTGTTCGCGGGCAATACCGACGGGAAGGTCTACTCGTTCGGTGCCAAGACCGGCGAGCTCGCCTGGTCGCACTCGACGGGCGGCTACGTCTATTCCTCAGCCGCCATCGTCGACGTGCCGGGCATGGGTCCGACGGTCTACGTCGGATCCTACGACGGCACCATGTACGCCCTTGACGCGCGCACCGGGAACACGCGCTGGACCGCGAAGCCCGGCGGCCGCATCTCCGGCGGCGTGACCGTGGTCGGGCACATCGCGTACTGGTCGGACCTCGACTCGAAATCGACGTTCGGCGCCAACGTCAAGACCGGCAAGGTCGTGTTCAAGCGCCGGGGCGGTGCTTACAACCCGGTCGTGTCTGACGGCAAGACGATCTACCTCACGGGCTACAACTCGATCACCGCGCTGGAGCCCAGGCCTCCCGGCCACCAAAAGAAGCGCCGCGCGCGCGGTTGACGCCGGGCCGAGCTTAATCCCAGCTTCACATACCGAGTACCGCCCTCACGGGTTCTTACGGGTGGAGGGAAACGACAAGGAGGATCGCAATGAGGAGGAGCAGAACAGGCGCGCTCGCGCTCGGCATCTGTGGAGCCCTGGCCGTGAGCGTGTTCGGCACCGTCGCCGTCGCAAAGCCGTTCTTTGGCACCAAGGGCGACGACCTCATCAACGGCACGGACCGGCACGACTTGATCCTGGGCCGCGCCGGCAACGACACGCTGAACGGATTCGGCCGCCGCGACGTGATCTTCGGCGGCCGGGGGAACGACACCGTGAACGCCGGGGACGGCAACGATCTCGTGTTCGGCGGCCCGGGCGACGACACGCTCAACGGCGACGCGGGCAACGATCGGATCTTCGCCCAGCGGGGCGTCGACACCGTGAACGGGGGTCCCGGCAACGACGACCTGTGGGCGCTCGCGCGCCACGACGTCACGCATCAGCCGAACGAGCCGGCCGACACGCTCGACGGCGGTCCCGGCAACGACACGTTCCACGTGCGCGACGGAGAGGCGGACCACGTCACCTGCGGCGAGGGCTACGACGTCGTCAAGGCCGACTACAAGGACATCGTGGCGAACGACTGCGAGCTGGTGATCCGCCGCGCCGCGCGCGAGCGGTCGAAGCGGGAGAACGACGACTGAGGCGATGCGACGGGCAGCTTCGACTGCTCGTCGCCGCTTTCGATCTCACAAAACCTGTCGTTCTTCGCGCGCGGCAACACGGCCTGGACCCACCCCCTTTTACTGCCGGGTTTTGCGCGGGCAACGCCAACCTAGATCCGCACCGGGATGCCGGCCCGGCGCAGGTGCTCTTTCGCGTCGCGCACCCTGAAGGTCCCGTAGTGGAAGATCGACGCGCACAGCACCGCGTCGGCGCCGGCGTCCTCGATCGCTTCACTGAGATGCTCGAGGCGACCGGCGCCGCCCGAGGCGATCACCGGGATCTCGACCGCCTCCGCCACGGCCCGCGTGAGCTCCAGGTCGTAGCCGTCCTCCGTGCCGTCGCGGTCCATGCTCGTGAGCAGGATCTCCCCCGCCCCACGCTCGGCCCCTTCACGCGCCCACGCGACGGCTTCCCGCCCCGTCGGGACGCGGCCTCCGTTCACGAATACCTCGAATCCGTCTTCCGGATCGTCGCCGCGCCGCTTCGCGTCGATCGCGAGCACGACGCACTGCGCCCCGAATGTGTCGGCGAGCTCCGACATGAGCTCCGGCCGCTTGACCGCGGCGGAGTTGACCGACACCTTGTCGGCGCCCGCGTCCAGGACTGCCTGGGCGTCCTCGCGGGAGCGGATGCCGCCGCCGATCGTGAAGGGAATAAACACGTTGTCCGCGGTACGGCGGGCAAGATTTACGATATTCGCGCGCGCTTCGTGGGACGCCGTGATGTCGAGGAACACGAGTTCATCCGCACCTTCCGCGTCGTACCGGGCAGCCAGCTCCACCGGGTCACCGGCATCGCGTAACCCGACGAAGTTGGTGCCCTTCACGACGCGACCCTTGTCGACGTCGAGGCACGGGATCACCCGCTTGAGGACGCTCACAGCGCCGCCTGCGCCGCTTCGATCGTGAACCGCTCCTCGTAGAGCGCCTTCCCGACGATCACGCCGTCCAGATCGAGGCTCGCAAGAGCACGGAGATCGTCGAGCGAGCCGATGCCGCCGGAATAGATGATGCGCGCCCCCCTCGCCTCCTTGACCAGGCTCTGCGCCGTCACCACGTCGGCGCCGCGCATCATGCCGTCCCAGTCCACCTTGGTGTAGATGATGGTTTTCACGCCGTGATCCACGAGCCGGCTGATCGCACTCGCCGGCGACAGCTTGGTTCGTTCCTGCCATCCGTGCACGGTGACGCGACCGCTTCTCACATCGAGGCCGACCGCGACACGGTCGCCATACGCCATCAACAGCGATTTCAGCAGCTGCGGATTCAGAAACGCCGCGGTGCCGATCACGACCCGCGTTGCACCATTCTCGAGTGCCGCCTCGACCGCAGCCTCCGATCGCAGGCCCCCTCCGAACTGCACTGCGGTACCGAGTCCGGCGATGCGCGCCAGTGCGTCGAGGTTCACCGGCTCGCCCGTGCGCGCCCCGTCCAGGTCGACGACGTGCAGCCACCGGGCGCCCGCCTCGACCCATCGCCGGCCAGCGTCGAGCGGGTCGGCCGCGTATTCGGTCTTGCGCGCATAGTCGCCCTGCGTCAGGCGCACAGCCTTGCCCCCCAGGATGTCGACCGCCGGATAGAGCTCCACTACGAAACCACTAAGAGGCCGCGCCCACGGCCGCGCAAATGCCCGCGAAGTTCTCGAGCAGCTTCAGGCCGTTGACGCTGGACTTCTCCGGGTGGAACTGGACGCCGTAGAGCGGCTCGCGCTCGACCGCGCACGCGAACGGTTCGCCGTAGGCGGCCGTGCCGAGCACGTCCTCCTCCGCCATCACGATCGGCGCGAACGAGTGGACGAAGTAGAAAGGGCACTCGTCCGGGAGCTCCGCGGTGAGTCGCGAGGGCTTGGTCCAGCTGACCGTGTTCCAGCCGATGTGCGGCACTTTCAGCCCCGGCGCGGGCAGGCGCTCCACGCGCCCCTGCAGGAGGCCAAGTCCCCAGGCGCCCTCGTTCTCGCTGGACGCCTCGAACAGCAGCTGCAGGCCGAGGCAGATGCCGAGCGTCGGCACGCCGGCGGCGAGGCGGTCGGCGATTGCGACGTCGAGCTCGAGCTCGCGCAGATTGCGCATCGCCTTGGGGAACGCCCCGACGCCGGGCAGGATCAGGCCGTCGGCGGCCCGGATCGTCTCGTGGTCGGCCGTCACGACCGGCTCCGCGCCGATGCGTTCGAGCGCCTTCTCGACCGAGCGCAGGTTGCCCATGCCGTAGTCGAGGATCGCGATCACAGCACGCCCTTCGTGGACGGCACGCCGGTCTCCGACGAGTCCAGCGCGACCGCCTCCCGCAGCGCGCGGGCGAAGGCCTTGAAGCACGCTTCGATCTTGTGGTGCGCGTTGGTACCGTCCAGGGCGCGGATGTGGACGGTGAGCTTCGCGTTGTTGGCGACCGCGCGGAAGAACTCCTCCGTGAGCTCCGTCTCGAATCCCGCGATCGAAGTTGCAGGCAGGTCCGCCTCGAACGAGCAGAAGGGACGACCGCTGACGTCGATCGCGCAGGCCCCGAGCGCCTCGTCCATGGGCACCATCGCGTCGCCGTATCGGGTGATGCCACGGCGGTCCCCGAGCGCGCGGTCGAGTGCCTGCCCGAGCACGATCCCAACGTCCTCCGTCGTGTGGTGCGCGCCCGTCTCCAGGTCACCGGTCGCGCTCACGGTGAGGTTCAGGCGCGCGTGACGGGTGAGCAGGTCCAGCATGTGGTCGAAGAAGCCCACGCCGGTCGAGATCTCGGCGTGCCCCGACCCGTCCAGCTCGAGCTCGAGCCGGATCTGGGTCTCCTTCGTGGAGCGCTCGACGGAGGCCGCGCGTGATGGGGCTGAGTTGCTCATGAATAATTAGCCGGCTTCGCCGCCGATCTGGCCTCGGCCGATTCGCCGTGGACGGGGAAGCCCTCCGCGCGCGCGATGTTGCCGACGTGCGGCGCGAGCCGTTGCACCGCCCCGTCGGGCAACGATACCAGCGCCTGCCGGCGCAGAAACGTGCTCGCGCCGAGCGGTCCAGCGAAGCGTGCGGCACCCCCTGTGGGGAGCACGTGGTTCGAGCCGGCCACGTAGTCGCCGAACGCCGCACCGCCGTTCCTGCCCACGAACACGCAGCCTGCGGAGCGGACGAGCGGCACGAGCGCTTCCGCCCTGACGGTCGCCAGCTCGAGGTGCTCCGGCGCGATCTCGTTCGCGAGGTCGATCGCGGCCTCGACGCTCTGGCCGTGCACGAGCGCCACCGGCGCGTCCGACACGCTGGCGCGCCCATTGAGCTCGGCGAGCTGTTCCTCGACCGCCTCGATCAGCCCCGCGCTCGGCGTGACGAGCACCAGCAGGGTCTCGGGGCCGTGCTCGCTCTGGGCGGCGAGGTCCAGCGCCACGAGCGCCGGGTCCGCCTCGTCGTCGGCGATCACGACCAGCTCGGACGGGCCCTCGATGCCGTCGATCCCGACGGTGCCCACGACCTGTCGCTTGGCCTCCTGCACGTACGCGTTGCCCGGGCCCACGATCACGTCGACGGGCTCGATCGTCCGAGTTCCGTACGCCAGCGCTGCGATCGCCTGCGCGCCACCCACGAGATGGACCTCGCTCACCCCGGCGAGCGCGCAGGCGCCGAGGATCACGTCGCTGCCGGGGGTCACGACGACCAACTGTTCGACCCCCGCGACGTGAGCGGGCACCGCGCACATCAGGACCGTCGAGGGATAGGCGGCCCGGCCGCCCGGCGCGTAGATCCCAGCGCGGCTGACCGGCAGCTCGCGCAGGTCCACGCGCTGTCCCTCGGGCAACTCGACCCTCACGGAGTCACGCAGCTCCGCCCTGGCAACCCGCCTGATGTTGTCGATCGCCACCTCGAGGCCCGACCGCACCGCGACGTCGAGCGACTCCAGCGCATCGCTCAGCTCCTGCGCGCCAACCCGCCTCGGCTCGGCGCCGTCGAAACGTTCCGTCCATTCGCGCACGGCCTCGTCGCCGCGCGCCCGCACGTCCTCGACGATCTCGGCGACGGTGTCCCGGATGCCGGCCGGCGCCGGCGCGAGCGCCCGCAGCTCCGTGGCGCTCACTCCCGGGAACTCGTACCTACGCGCGCGCACTGATCCGCTCCACGAGCTCGTCGATCTCGCGCTGCCGCAGCTTGTGCGCCACCCGGTTGGCGACCAGTCGCGCGGTGCACTCGCCGATCACCTCACGGATCTCGAGGGCGTTTTCGCGGAGGGTGCGGCCGGTCGCAGTCAGATCCACGATGCCGTCCGCGAGACCGGCGATCGGCGCCAGCTCCACCGATCCCTTGACCTCGATCACCTCCGCCTGGCGGCCGCTCTCCTCGAAGTGGCGGGTCGCGACCCGCGGATACTTGGTCGCGATCCGCACCGCGCCGAGCCGGCGTTCGAGATCCTGAGCGAATTCGTCACCCGCGCGGGAGGCGACCACCATGCGGCAGTGGCCGTACGACAGGTCGAGGATCTCGTACACGACCCGCTCGTGCTGCTCCATCAGCACGTCCTTGCCGGTGATGCCGAGGTCGACCGCGCCCGCCTCGACATACGTGGGCACGTCGCTGGGGCGCAGCGTCAGGACGGTCACCTTCTCGCCGGGGAACAGCAGTGATCGCGAGTCAGAACGCAGGGCCGCGCTGTCGACGCCGATCGCGTCGAGCAGGTCGAGCGTCTCCTCGAAGAGCGCCCCGCGTGACACCGCGAGGCGAAGCGGCTCCGTCATTCCTCGCGCCGCTCCTCCTCGGCCTGCGCCACGTGCAGGCGCTCCACGAACAGCGCGAACCCGCACGCCGGCCGGGGATCGCCGAACCGCCCGATCAAATCGTCATACCGTCCGCCGGCACCGATCACGTGGCCGAGCGCGGGATCGTAGACCTCGAAGATCGCGCCCGTGTAATAGCCGAGATCGCGCACCAGGCCGAGGTCGAAGATCACGCGGTCCGCGAGCCCGCGTTCGGTCACGCCCTCCGCCACGTCGCGCAGGCGCTGGGTGGCCTGGCGTACGTCGTCTCCGCCCAGCTCCACGGCCCGGTCCAGCACCTCCACGCCACCGCGCAGCTGGGGCAGCGTGGTCAGCGTCTGCTGGCGCCTGTCGCTCACCCGCAGCTCGGCGACGCGGGCCTCCAGCTCAACGAAATCGTGGCGCTCGAGCGCGAGCAGCACCGCGCCGGCGCCGTTTCCCTCGGCGCCCATGCCCTCGAGCAGCCCGCGGTAGAGGCCGGCGTCGCCGAGCCCCACTCGAGCGCGCGGTAGGCCCGCCGCGTCGAGCGCCGCGCACAGGACCTCGATCACCTCGACCGTGCCACCCGGGGCCTCGGCTCCGATCAGCTCGAGCCCCGCCTGCAGGAACTCGCGCTGCTGGCCGCGCTGCGGCGTCACGGCCCGGTAGGCGTGCGACAGGTAGCAGAGCCGGAGTGGCCCCGGCTCGTCGTCGAAGCGCGTCGCCACGAGGCGCGCGATCGGGATCGTCATGTCGGAGCGCAGCGCCAGCACCTGGCCGTGCTCGTCGAAAAGGCGGTAGCTCGCGCCCGCGGCGCGCTCGTCGCCCTTCACGAGCACGTCCTCGTACTCCAGCGTGGGAGTCCACACCTCGCCGTAGCCGAACCGCTCGAAGGTGCCCAGCAGCGCCGTCGAGAGCGCGCGCAGCTCGCGCATCTCGTCGGGCAGGATGTCGCGCGTTCCCGGCGGGATCGGATAGTTCATGTCAGCCGCCTTTCGGCGCGCGTCAGTCTAGGACGGATATCAGGAGGCCGCGCGCTCGATGCGCGCGCCGAGGCCGCGCAGGCGCTCGTCGATCCGCTCGTAGCCCCGGTCGATCTGGCCGACGTTGCCGATCTCCGACGTCCCCTCTGCGCACAGGCTGGCGATGAGCATCGCCATGCCCGCGCGGATGTCGGGGCTCTCCATGCGCTCGCCATGAAGACGGCTCGGACCGCTGACGATCGCCCTGTGCGGGTCACAGAGCACGATCCGAGCGCCCATTGAGCTGAGCTTGTCGACGAAGAACAAACGGTTCTCGAACATCTTCTCGAATATAAGCACGGTTCCCTGAGCTTGCGTGGCAACCGCGAGCGCAATGCTCGTCAGATCGGCCGGGAACGCTGGCCACGGGCCGTCGTCGATCTTGGGAATCGCGTCGCCGACGTCGTCCCGCACCGCGAGGCGCTGCTCGGGAGGAACGAGCAGATCCGCGCCGTCGTGGTGGGATCGCAGGCCGAGTCGCCCGAACACCATCCGGATCATCTCGAGGTCCTCGGGCACCGTGTTCTTGATGCGAAGCTCGCCGCCGGTCACGGCCGCCAGCGCCATGAAGCTCGCGACCTCGATGTGGTCGGGAGAGATCGCGTGCCGGGCGCCCCCGAGGCGAGCCTGGCCGTGCACGGTAAGGACGTTGGAGCCGATCCCCTCGATCCTGGCGCCCATCGAGGTGAGCAGGCGGGCGAGGTCCTGGACGTGCGGCTCGGAGGCGGCATTGCGGATCGTGCTCCGGCCCGGGGTGAGCGCGGCCGCCATCAGCGAGTTCTCGGTCGCCATGACGCTCGGCTCGTCCATGAAGAAGTCGCAGGCCCGGAGGCCGTCGGGCGCGTGCATCGTGTAACCGCGGTCGGCCTCGATGCGAGCTCCGAGCGCCCGCAGGGCGTCGAGGTGCGGGTCGAGCCGCCGGCGCCCGATGAAATCGCCGCCGGGGGCAGGCATGTGGGCCTCGCCCACGCGCGCGAGCAGCGGCCCCGCAAGCAGGAAGGACGCCCGGATGTGGCTCGCGAGTTCCGCGTCCACGGTGTGATCGTGAATCGAGTCGGCGCGCAGCGAGACCTCGTGGTCGTCGAGCCACATCACCCGCACGCCCAGGTCCTCGAGCAGCGCGAGCATCGCGTCGACGTCCCGGATCCGGGGGACGTTGCCGATCACGAGCTCCTCGTCGGTGAGCAGCGAAGCCGCGAGGATCGGGAGCGCGGCGTTCTTGTTTCCGGCCGGGACCACGGTCCCGGAGAGCGGGTACCCGCCCTCGATCACAAGCTTTTCCATGTGGGCGGCGTCGCTATACGGTGCGGGCGCCACCGCGCTCGCCCGCGCGCTTCCGCGTCTGATTGTGAACCGTTCCATTTGCGGCGGTTTTGCGGCTGCCCGACGCCTCGTGCGGCCGCGGGTAGGGTAACACTCGCCCCTTGGGTTCTAGGAGCGCCAGCGTCCCCCTGCTTTGGCCCACGAAAGCAGGTGATCGACTGAGCAGAATGCGTCCGGGATCCGGTTCTCGCCGCGGTGCCTGACCAGCACCAGATGGGCGTCGCCAAGCGCGGCGCCGCAATGCGCGCACTCGCGCCTGACGTCGAGGCCCGCCGGCTCCAACGGCTCCCCGGCTTCCCAGTGCGCCCCCTGCATCGCCCATGGGACGATGTGCTCGAGGCGGCAGAAGACCGCGCCCCGGTCACCGGCGTGCTCGCCGAGCCGGTAGCCGTCGTTGGCCTCGACTGCGTTTCCGCACCAGGTGCAGCTCAGCGGTTTCGCGTGTCCCCTCTCGGCTAGATTCAAGCGCCGATGCCCGGCGTGCCCCGCATTATCGTTCTGGAGGGAGACCAGACCGGCCAGGAGCTGCTCGACCAGGCCCTCCGGCTGCTCGACCCCGAGGTGTGCCGCGTGCGGCTCGAGTTCGAGCACTACGATCTCTCGCTCGAGAACCGCCGCAGGACGCAGAACGAAGTGGTCGTGAGCGCCGCCCGCGCGATGCGGGAGGCCGGATACGGGGTGAAGGCGGCGACGATCACGCCCGAGGGCCGCGACGACGTCGGCAGCCCCAACCAGATCCTGCGCGCCGAGATCGACGGCAAGGTCATCATCCGCACCGGCAGGCGCATCCCGGGTGTGACGCCGGTGGCGGGCATTCACTATCCGATCGCGGTCGTGCGGATGGCGGTCGAGGACGCGTACGGGGCCGAGGAACGGCGGGAGGCCGAGGACGGCGACGAGGTGGCGTTCCGAACCGAGCGCATTCACCGCTCGATCTGCCGCGCCGTGGCGGAGTACTCGTTCGAGAGCGCGGGCCGCATGCACGCGCGCGTCTACGGCGGGCCGAAGTGGACCGTCAGCCCGCACTACGAGGGGATGCTGAAGGAGGAGCTCGACGCCGCGTCCGAGCGTCATCCGGACGTGCCCTACCAGCCGCAGCTGATCGACGTGACCTTCGCGGGCCTCGTGGGAGGCGCGGGCGCCGATGCGCCGCTCGTAATCCCGGCGCTCAACCGGGACGGCGATTCGCTGTCGGAGCTGGTGCTGCGTCTCTTCGGCTCTGTGGCGGGCGCGGAGTCCGTGCTGTTGTCGTTCGACGAGGACTACCGGACGCGCGTGGTCATGACCGAGGCACCCCACGGCACCGCGCCCGCGCTGGAGGGCAAGGACATCGCAAACCCGATGGCGATGATCCTTGCCGTCGGAGCGCTCTTGCGGTACGTGGGCGAGGGGTCCGCGCTCCCCGAGGCCGCGACGGCCTCGCGCGCGATCTACGAGGCGGTGCTGGAAGCCGTCGCGGCGGGCGTGCGCACTCCGGATCTGGGCGGCCACGCCGGCACCACCGAGTTCACGGACGAGGTCGTGGCGCGAGTGCGCACGAAGCTCGAGATCTGGTCGAGCCTGGAGGGGTGAGTCCGGTTCGTCTCGAGGTGGAAGAAGCCGGCGACGGACCGCCGATCGTGCTCGCCCACGGGCTCACGGCGACGCGGCGGTACGTGGTCCACGGGTCCAAGCTGCTCCAGCGCTCCGGGTATCGCACCATCGGCTACGACGCGCGGGGCCACGGCGACTCCGATCCCGCGCCCGACGCGCGCGCCTACGAATACGAGGACCTGGTCGGTGACCTCGAGCGGGTGCTGGACGACCGGTTGGTCGACCGGGCAACGCTGGTGGGGGTCTCGATGGGCGCCGCCACGGCGCTCGTCTATGCGCTGCGGCACCCGGAGCGGGTACGGGCGCTGGTTCAGGTGACGCCGGCGCATCTGGGTCTGCCTCGGGAGAACTACGGCACGGTCGGCTGGGACAGGCTTGCGGACGGGCTCGAGCAGGACGGAGTCGAGGGGTTCATGCGCGCCTACGGTGACCCGCCGGTGCCCGAGCGCTTCCGAGGCTTGGTGCTGCAGGCGGTTCGCCAGCGGATGGAGCGCCACCGCCATCCCGAGGCGGTGGCCGCCGCGCTGCGGGTCGTGCCGCGCTCCCGGCCCTTCCAGGGGCCGGAGGCGCTCGATGAGGTGGCGGTGCCGACCCTCGTGGTCGCGAGCCTGGACGAGCTGGATCCCGAGCACCCCTACGCCGTGGCGGAGGCATATGCGCGCCGGATCCCCAATGCCGAGCTGGTCAGCGAGGAGCCGGGATCCTCTCCCCTGGCCTGGCGCGGAGCCCAGCTTTCAAAGGCGATCTTGGAATTTTTGGACAAGAGACGGCCGTAGGCCGGCTCTCCGGGTGGGATACGGCGAGCGAAGCTCGCCCAATT
>Ga0075434_100002615_pt1 | contig 15877 bp, 31 predicted proteins | sample RhiMethybrSRZTD3_FD_75298 | JGI IMG/M metagenome (GOLD analysis project Ga0075434, IMG submission 75298) | Populus rhizosphere microbial communities from Tennessee, USA - Rhizosphere MetaG P. TD hybrid SRZTD3 | ecosystem: Host-associated > Plants > Roots > Rhizosphere > Soil | place: USA... | reverse complement strand
CGCAGCACCGCCGGCGCGAGCTCGCCACGGCCGCCGACCAGGCCGAGCAGCTCGGGCGGCTGTTTCCCGACGAGAAGACATGATCGTGATCCGCATCCCCACCAAGCTCGGCGCGATTGAGGTTCGCAGGGGCGGAGTCCGCCGGCGGCCGTTTTTCGAGTGGCAGGGACGCCATCAGGTGGCCCCGATCGGGCCGTTCGCGACCCTGATCGAGTGCCTGGCCGACCTGGTGAGCGCGTACGAGGTGAATCTGCACTGGCACGAGAAGGCCGCGCAGCTCCACCCGGCGCCGCCCGCCCCGTAGCAAGTCCGCGCCGCGCCTGGAGTTGCGGGAGCTTCGCGCATTAACGATCCCACCTGGTGCAACCGTGCCCGCGCTGCGCCTTAACGATCCCACCTGGTGCAGAGCTAAAGATCCCGCCGAGTACCTCCCATCCGAGTCAGATCCGGAGAAGGCGGAAGGCGTGGGCCAACTCGACGCCGCCGCTCGGAATTCACCGAACGCCGGCGGGACTCGAGCGCCGCCGGAATGTCAGTTGCTCGACGGTCCGGGCGGCCGATGCGTCGCTGCACGGACGCCGGGCCCGAGCGGTTGCAACGCGGAGAGGCCACGAGGCCGGGGAGGGTCGGCGATCGCCGCAGGAAGGCCCCGGGCGACGCACGGAGCTCACGCCAGAGAGGCGTTTCTGCTTGAGCCGGAGGATCGGGACCACCTATCCTACTGAACAGACGTGCCGCGCCGGACGAACGCACTCCCAAAACCCTGGCGGAAGCGGAAGGGGAAGAAAGGCCCGTACACCGGGAACTGGATCGTCAAGGTCAACGGGAACGAGGTGAACCTCCGGACGATGGTGCTCGACGGACCCGACGGGGCGATCGAGCGGTCGAAGCAGGCCCTGGCCGGCCGTCGCAGCTTCAGGTCGGACGCCGATCGCGTCGTCGACGACATGGAAACGATGACGCCGGCGGTTGCTTCACCGCCAGCGGTGCTGCCGGCGCCTGCAGTTGCAGCGGATGCAGCGCCGGCGCCGGCGCCGGGTGTGCAGCCGGACGCAGTGATCCCACCGCCGGCGACGCTGCGAGCGTTGCCGGCGATCTCGAGCGAGGCGGAAGCGGAGGCCGCGGCGACCAGCGCGGCCGCGGCGGAGACAGCGGCCGCCGGCGACGCCCCGGGATCGGGCGCAGCACCCGACGGAGCTCCCGACGTGCCGCCGGAAGTGCTCGACGAGTTCCTGCGCCAGGGCGCGGAGGTCCTGGTCGACGCGCAGCTCGGGCTGCAGGCCGCGATCATCAAGCGGCGCACCGGAAAGATCGCCGCCCAGGTCGCGCCCGATTCGAAGCTGCGGAAGATGGCGGCCGACGCGTGGGTGGCGCAGCTCAAGATCTGGTTCCCCGCCGACGTCATGCTGCCGCCGTGGGCGATCGCGCTACTGCTTCCGCTGCTGGCGATCCCGGGCCAGGTCGCCGGCGCGACAGATCCGCCGGCCGACGAAGCACCCGCGGCCGCCGGCGCCGACGTTCGCGAGGCGGCGTGACAGGTGGCGGGGAGGTGTCCACGTTGCGGCTGGCGCGATCTCGACGGTCGCGGCCGCTGCGCGCGCTGCGGATGGCCGGAGGACGACGTCGCACGCAAGCCCTACACGAAGCTCAAGCCGGGAGAGCTCCGCTGTTCGATGCACGACTGCCGATGGACGGGGGCGGCCGCGCTGTTTTCGAAGGCGCGGCGCTGCCGGATCTGTGAGCGCCTGTGGCAGGTGGCGCGCGGCTCGCGGAAAAAACGCCTCTACAGGTGGCGCCGGTTCTTGCGCCGGGTGAGGAAGCAGCGAACGAGATCCTCGCGCCTCTCAATTTCGGCGAAGCACCGCAGAGCGGGATCCTCGGAGACACCGGCACCGGCAAGACGACTACAGCAAACGCGATCGTAAATCGCTGGCTCGAGCTCTCGCCCGGGATCGTGATCGTCGTCGACGACAAGGAGCGCCGCTCGCGCTTCGTCGGTCAGGAGCGCCGGGACATCGCCGACCTGGTCGTGCGGCCCTGGGATCCCAACGGCCGGCGCGTGATCGTCCTTCGCGGCGACGTCGCCGCCGGCGTCGACGCCGATCCGGAGCAGGCCGCCGAGCTCGCGTGGCGTCGAGCTGCTCGAGGCCGCGCAACCTACGTCGTTCACGACGAGCTCGTGGCCGGGCGCGAGAAGATCGTGAAGGCGCGCCAGTGGCGGAAGGGGATCACGTTCATCCCGCGCAGCTTCACCAAGGGCCGCGCCGCCGGCGTCGGCGATCTGTGGGGCGCGCAGTCGCCGCAGGACGTCCCGATCGAGCCGTTCGAGCAGTCGAACGGGCTGATCGTCCACAAGCTCGCCGGCATGGGCCTCGAGCGGCTGCGCGAGCGGAACTACCTCAACGGCAGCAACGTCGGCGAAGTGATCGAGCGGCTGCCGGGGATGGAACGGCCGCCGAACGAGCGGGGGCCGTGCGTGCTCCTGGTCCGCGGTCAGCCCTGGAACGGCAAGATCTACCGGTTCGCGGTCGCGAGCTAAGGCCGCCTGTCCACCAGTTGAGGGCACGCCGGAGGTGTGTTTTCCGACGGGGGCGCGGTGCGTCTGAATTTGTCCACCAGTTGCCGAGCTCGAGATCGGAGAGCCTGGAGGCCACCGGAGGATCCGAAAAATGCTCAAGCACATTCTCGTCAGCGCGGCCATCACGGTCGTCACCGTCGCGATCATCGCGCGCGTGCCGGCCATTCGCAGCGCGGTCGGCCTCTAGGCCGACAGGAAGGACGACGCAGCCATGTCGCTGATCCGAAACCACACAGGCTTTCACCTCTACCCGCTCTCGACGGGCGCGAGCGATACATACACGTGGGCAGGCAGCGACGTTGCGACGTTCAACCTCAAGAACGTTCCGATCGCCGTGGGCGATCAGGCGTACTACGCCTACGGCATCAACCTCACCTTCACCGGCTCGCTCGTGCAGGCCGGCGGCGGCGGCAGCATCGTCGACCGACAGAAGCTGATCCGCGCGCTCATCGACTCGATCGAGCTCCGCAACGCCTGGCACGGCACCCCGCTGTCCTCGCGGCAGATCAAGGGCTCGATGCTGCCGATCGTCGAGTTCGTGGGCTGCGGCTACCAGTCGTCGCAGCGCGGTCCCGGCGAGGCCGTCGCGGCCAACGGGACCTACAACTTCCGGGTGAACATCCTGATCCCGCTCTGCGTCGGGCTCGGGCCCAAGCCGCACCACTCCGCGCAGCTGGCGCTGTTCTACAAGCAGGCGCAGCTCGACATCAACACGGCGGCCACGTCGGTGCTGACCGGGATCTCCGCCGGCTCATCGTTCGGCACCACCACCGTGCGCGCGTCGCTGGTCATGCTGCCCGAAAAAGAGATCCGGCTCGGGCCCGCGGTCGAGTGGGTCGACTACCAGAGCTCGGCGACGAGCGGTCAAGAGCAGATCATCCTCGACTCGTTCGGGAACAAGACGGGGCTCTCGGGCGTCATCCCGAATGCCGGCGTCGTCTGGATGGGCGCGCTGACGAGCGTCGGCGGGCTCCCCGGCTCGTTCACGGTCGACGCGGTGACGCGCTACTCGTTCCCGTGGCGCGGCCAGGTCGAGATCAGGAACATCGACGCGTTCCTGATGATGCAGCTGATGGCGATGGGACCGGCGCGGCCGGACTCCAACCTCGCCAACAGCAACGGCAGCCCCGACGGGTACGTCAACGGCTTCCCTTACTCACAGGGCGGCGCGATCGACATCGTGAACGCGGGCAACACCCTCGCGAACCTGCTGTTCTTCCCGATGGTGACGCCGGCGATGGATCTGGAGCTCACGAAGATCCAGCTCGGGAAGGGCTCGCAGAACTACTTCCTCTCCGGGCCCTCGTTCAGCGGCACGAACCACACGCTCGCGCAGCACCTGAACAGCTTCGACGATTCGAAGCGCGAGGACGCCGTCAAGCAGATCGTCGACTCGGGGCTGGCCAAGACCGTGATCGGGCAACAGACCGATCTCGGCTGGGTGCCGAAGCTGATCCGCAAGAACGAGACGATCGACCCGAACAAGCTCCGGTTCATCCCGTTCCGGCTCGTCAGACGCGAGCCGAAAAGGGTGATGACGCCGGCGGCCGCGATCGCGGCTCGAATCAGCGCCGGCGGCATGAGGCGCTGAGCCAAGGAGGGACCGATGCAACCGGGAACGGTGGCGCTGCTCGGACTCGGCGTCGTCGGCGCCGGGGCAGCGGTCTACTTCTTCGTCATCCGACCGCGCACGCAGGCGCAGCTGGCCACCGCCTCCGCCACCAAGACGGCCGCGATCGCCGGCGCCGCCGGCGCCGTCGCGGGGCTGGGCTCGAGCGCGCTCAACCTCGGATCGACGGCCATCAGAAGCACGCTCGCGGTGCCCACGGCGATCGTCGGCGGCGCCGCGAGCGTCGCGAAGACGGCGGTTAGCACCACCCTCGCGATCCCCGCCACGGCCATCAAGACCGCCGGCAGCGTCGCCAGGACGGCGATTTCCGTCGCCAACCCCGTGAACGTCGTCAAGGGCGTGGGCTCGGCCGTCAGCTCGATCGGCCACGGGATCGCGTCGCTGTTCTGAGGCAACCATGAAGACCAGCACCGTCGTCATCATCGGAGTCGTCGCCGTCGCAGGGATCGGCGGCCTGCTCTACTGGCAGTACTCGAAGGCGAAGAAGGCGGCCGCGGCCGCGGCGAAGCCGAAGTCAACCGCCGACCAGGTCGTGGGCGTGATCTCGGCGGCTCTCCCCTTGGCGGGGAAGATTGCGCAGCTGTTCTAATGGGCGAGTCGCTGTACGCCAACATGGTGATCCCGATCGCCGCGTCGTTCCCAACGTCGGACGCGTGCGGCGGTGGTGATCCGTGCGGCAATGGAGCGGAGCCGGCGAACACGCCGCAGGAAGGGCGGACCGCGGCCGCCGGCGGCGTCGACGCCGTGCTTGCAGCTGCCGGCGCCGGCGCCAGGAAGGTTGCCGACGTCATCGGACGCCGCGGCCGCGGCGGCGGCTGCTGCTGCTGGTGGATCGTACTGGCCGCGGTGATCGTCGTGGTGGCGGTGTCGGAGTGAAATGGGCGTGGTACAGCCTGGCGTTCGTCGCCGGCGCCGTTGTTGGTGGCCTGGTCGTGCGCGAGATCGCGATCCGGAAGATCACCGATCCGATCGGCAAAGCGGCCGACGCGCTCCTCGGACCGGACACGTACGCCTCGGGCCAGATCAAGACCAGCGTCAACGCCTTTCTGCGGGACAACTGACGTGGCTCTCGGGACCCTCTCTCCGCACGGCGCCTTCGCGCCGACGGATGTGAAGACGGAGGCGGTGCTGCTTCACGACGCGACCATCGCGGCGGGCCGCCTGATCTTCGATCACGACGTCCCAGACGATCTCCGGGCGCAGTGGAACCTCTACGTGGACTCTGAGCGCGACTTTTACGGACGCGCGCAGTCGTTCTTTTTCTTCCTAGACTTCTCTGAAGACGGCGCTCGCGACGAAGTGCTCGCGCTCGAGACCCGCTACAACACGTTGCGGACCCAGCTCGACGAGTACCTGTCGGGCCAGGGGGCAGACGCGGCCGCGGCGCCAGAGTTCTCCGACCCAGACGAGCGCCAGGCAGCGCCGCTGTTCCCCCTGCTCTCGCAAGCGGAGGACGAAGGCCTTGACGGGCTGTCGAAGGTTGCGAAGAAAGCGAACGACGCGGCCAAGACGGTCGGCTGGGAGTTGATCGCCGGCGTTTTGATCGTGGCCGGCGGCCTGGTCGGGCTGCTCTACGTGGCGCGCAAAGGAGGCGTTCGCCTGCCGGGGGTCATGGCGTGAGCCGGAGCTATCTCAACGACGCCGGCTCGCCGCAGGTTGAGTTCGACTCGATCACCCTCGGACGCGTGCACGGGATCTTCGGGCCCAACAACTGCAAGTTCCGGGTGATGAACCCCGATTCTCGCGTGCGGCTCAAGATCACCGTGATGTTCGTACGGGATGCGGGCGCGTCGGCCTCGATCCTCACGATGCCGACCACGCTTTACCTGGGCGAGGAAGAGCAGAACAAAAAGAACGGCAAGCGGGTGCTCTGCACGGACATCCTCCGTGACGCCGCCGGCAACGTGATCCACCAGTCGGGACCGCTGACGATCCCCGAGGACGCCGGCCTCGAGGGCTTCACCACGGAGTTCGTCACGGCCGCCGACTCGATTCTCGGGATCTTCACCACGAGCTCGGACGCCGGCGGTACGTTCGACGGGCACTGGCTGGCGCAGGCGCGCTGGCAGCCGGACGGGCAGCGCCTGTGCGACGAGGATTGGGAGTACGTCCGTCGAAAATGCCACCTCGAGCTCGTCTCCGAACCCTTCCGGCCGGGAGAGTAGGGAATGCTCGCGGGTCTGCTCGCACCGGAGATCCTCGCCTCGCTCGCGATCTTCGCGGCCCTGGCGCTCGCGATCGTCGCGACGTCGCCAGGCGCCCCGCTCACCGAGCCGACGCTGCTCAGCGACGACGGGACGGCGTGCGTGATCCAGGACGGTGAGCTCCGGCCGGCGGATCCGCGCGCGCTCGCGAAAGGGATGGGCATGGACGCGGACGGGAACGCCTACGCGCTCGCTCGAGTGATCCCGTCCGAGGCCGGCGGCCTGTCGCGTGCGGATCAGATCGGCGTCTGCTGGACGGTCATCAACCACGCGCGCGAGAGCGGCCGATCGGTGGTCGACCTGGTGACGCGCGCGAAGGTGAAGGACTCCGACGGCGACCGCGTCGACGGCGCCGGCGCCGGCTATTTCGGAAAGCAGGGCGATCCGGTTGGCGGCTACCGATACGTCTCGACCGCGCAGGACAGCACCGACGAGAGCCGCGAGCTGGCGGCCGGCTGCCTGGCCGGCGACATCGACGACAACACGGACGGCGCCGTCAACTTCGACGCGCCCGGCGCCTACGGCGTCCAGGAGGGGACCGACGAGAGCGGCGCCGACGAGTTCGCGGCGAACCGCAAGAAAGAAGGCAAGGAACAGGTTGAGGTGCCGGGGAGCTCGGGGCGGGTTCGGTTCTGGAGGTACGCGTAGTGCTCGGCTCGAGACGTGGCGGGACCGGTTCGGTCCGCACCTCGCGCAACGAGGACCAGGCGGCCGGAGCCGGCGGAGGCGCGTTCCCGGGATTCGCGGCTGGCAACACAGTCGTTGGACCATCGGTGGGGGGCGCGGCTGCGACCGCGGCGCGCAGCGACCACCAGCATCCAGTCTTGCGCGCGGCGAACCGGGCCGCGCTGGCGGCGCTGGACGCCTCGACGATGAACGACGGGACCCCGTGTTGGGTGTCGACCTACGGCGCGATCTTCGACCTGATGACTAGCGCGCTGACCTTGGACACCGACACCATCGTCGCGGCGTCCGGAGCGCCGACGAAGCAGTGGATCAGGCGGCAGGTTCCGTATCGTCAGAACTGGGCCGCGGTGTCCTGGTGGGTCGACCCCGCCAACTCGACCGGGACAGCCAGCAACGAAAACGATGGGGTCAGCGCTGTCACGCCGCTGTTGACGTGGGCGGAGTTCAACCGGCGCGTGTACTACGCGCAGTGGGCGGCTACGGTGACGGTGCGTCCGCTTTCGGACGCCGCCACGACCGACGACATCATAGTCACCGCGATAGGGCCGGCGAACCTGGACATCCGTGGCGTGGTCACCGTCCTGTCGACGAACGTCGTCACCGCCGCCCAGGCCAGGACGCCCGCGACCAACTTGGCAAACGAGATCACGACGGCGGCCGACCTCTCCGCGCACGTCGGGAGGCTCCTGCGCGTCCAGGGCACGTCGAACTATGCCGTATGCTCCAAGGCAGTGGCGGCGGGCGTGCTGCGCCTCGGCGAGCTGTGGAACGTGACCACCGACGCGCTCGCGGCGGCGGCGGGCGTCGCGAACGGAGCCACCGTCGAGGTTATGGACTTCACGAAGCTGCCGCTCAACATCAAGGTCCAGAACCAGGTCGCGATCCGCGTGTTCGATTGCACGATCGGTCAGGGCGCCGGAAGCTGCGTGATCCGCCAGCTCGGCAGCGAGCCATTCGCGCTGCGCGGCGCTCGCATATGGGCCGGAACGATCATCCTCTCCCACGGTTTCGCCGTCGACAACCTCTCGGCGGTCTCGATCCAACCAACGACCACCTTTACCGGCGTCGGCTCTCAAGAGATGACCTACCGCGCCTGCGTTTTTCTCGGGACGAGCGCGGTGTTCACGGCCCGAAAACTGAACTTCAAGTCGACTGTTTCACAGGGCGTGCCGCTGACGATCTTCGCGCCGCAGCTGGTGTGCGACGGGGACGTCGGAATCTTTGACCTCGCTGCGGCGGCCGTCGGGTTCGACATCAACCAGGACGCGATCGGTGGACCTGTGTTGCGGTGGTTGGCCAATCGGCTGTACGGGGGCGGGAACAACGCTAGCTCGATCGCGATCCGACTGACGACCATGGCGCGCGTCCAGATGGACCCAGCGTTTCCGCCGACGATCAACACGGGCGTTGGCGTCCGCCTCGCCTACCTGACGACCTCAATCGACGTCCCGATCTTGCAGTGGCCGTTCGTCTTCAACTCAACGCTGTTGCCGTCCCTGAAATTCTCCGGCGCCATCGACACCGACGGCGCCGGCGCGAGGATCTCGTACCTCGCGGACGCGGGCGCGCAGTCGGGGATTGTGAACCTTGCGGCGCAGCGTTACCCCACTTCGTCACGCCTGATGCTGCTCCTGCGCGTGACCAAGCTGGTCGGCGCCGGCGTCGTCACCAACAACATCACCTGCACCCTCTACAAGAACAACATCGCCACCACGATGACGATCACCGTCCTGGCGGCCGACGCCGCCGGCACCAAGTACGTCGACAACACGCACCCGATCCTATTCGCGGACGGCGATGACTTCGACCTCCGGCTCGACGACGCGGCCGACGTTCTGGGTGGCGTTCTCCCCGTCTCCGCCGCGCTGGAGTACTGCGTGTGAGCAATGAACCGGCAGCACAACGTGGGGCTGTTCGTGGTCTGCGCGATGGTGGTGGCGTGTGTCTGGCTGCTACGCGGTCAGCCACAGTCGCTGCAGATGGTGATCCAGCTCGCCACCGGGATCGCGGGTGGCATCGTCGGAAACGCAATGCGCGGCACGGAACCGCCGCGACCAGGCGCCACGTGATGGAAGGAGATCAATCATGACGAGCAAACAGGTCTGGATCGCGGTCGGCGTTGCGGGGGCCGCGCTGGCGCTGGGCTACCTCGCAACGAAGCGGGAGATCAGCGCCACGATCACCGAGGGCGTGGCAACGGTGACGTACAACTCGATGGACGGCGGCGGCGCGGGCGCCCCGACGGCAACCGAGGACAGCCACGAGCGGATGATGCGCCTGATCGAGGAAAGCTCGACGCGGATCCGAGAGTACGACGCGGATCCCGAGAACCCGCAACCCTGAAGGAGAACCCAATGTCCGACGAGACACCGGCAACCAAGGACGACGTTGATGCCCTGCACAAGCGCCTCGACCAGGTCGAGGAGTTCTTCAAGCACCTGGTCGAAAAGGTCGAGTCGATGATCGGCGTCGCGGCGCCGGCGGCCGCGGCGGTAGCGGCCGTCGTGGCACCGAGCAGCACCGCCGCACGTGTCCTCGAGACGATCGCGGACGCGGTCCCGTGTCCCGATCACCCCGAGGCACCGCAGACCGCGAACGGCTGCACGGCCGCCGGCTGCACGTTCTCACCGCCTCGCAGCTAGGGGCAGGCCGAGCAACTCGCATAGCAGTACGTTGCGAACGAGCTGTTCGCGACGCACCCGACGAAATGGGCACCACTGAGCTGACAGCTTGCGTGGCAGGCGGCCGCCGTGTTCGGCGGTTCGCCATTGCACCCGTTGCCGAGCGAAAAGCCCGGCGAGTTCGTATCGACCTGGTCGACGCACGCGCGGCCGCCGGCGCCGCCGGAGCTCGTGCCGCCGGCCCCGCCCAGGTCGCCGCGGCCGCCGGCGCCGCCGAGCTCGCCGGCGGCACCACCGCGGCCGCCGGCGCTGAGCTCGCCGGCGGCGCCTCCTCGACCGCCACCAGCTGCACCGCCAGCGTCGCCAGCGTCAGCGCCAAGGCTCGAAACCGAGCCGCACCCTACCAGGAGCACCACCAGGAGAACGCGCACCAGGCGTCAGCGTCGGGCCTCGCAAAACATTTGTCTAGCGATACCTGTCACACCCCGAACGAGGCCCGCGGAAATCGCGGGGTTACGACGGGAGGTTCGGGCGGGGATTTGCGAGGTCGACGTCACGCGCGTCGTGACCGCGGCAGTCAGGGTGTCCGCACATGCCGCAGACCATCGGGCCCCCGTGCTTGCGACAGAATCGCTCGCCGGGGGCGCTGCGGCGCCCACAGGTGGCGATCGAGCACGTCCCGGGACCGATCCGCCCACGCGTGTCGGTGGCGCAGAACACGCAGCGCCGGATCGGCGCGCCGCCGGGCAGCTCTCGCTCGAGGCCCTGCTGCTGCGCACAGTCGCCGCAGATCGGATTTCCAACGTACACGCTCATGGTTCGTACCAGTGCTCGACGTGCGTCGCGCCGAGCTGCCGCGCGCGCTGCTCGAGCTCGACGGCGTCGCCTCCCTCGAGCGCCGGATCGTCGTCGCCATCCCGTGCCGGCTCCGCCTCGGGGAACAGCTTGAACCGGCCCGATCGGCTCGGTTTCTTGCCGTCGCCGACGAATCCGTAGATGCCTGCCCTCACGCCGGCGAGTCGCGCGGTCATGTACTCGAGGTCGATCATCGCGCTCGCTCGAATCGGCTGCAGCGGCATTCCTTGCAGAACGTCGGGACGCCCAGGCCCATCCCGCCATGCCAATTGGCGTAGTGGCCGCAGGTACACGTAGCGTCGCCGGGAATCTTCTCGGCGAGGACCTTTCGAATCTCGCGCGCCAACACGCCGTCGCCGGCGCCCTTGCCCACGTTGAGCGCCTTTCGGTGGCGTCGATCGGAGATGTCGTCGACCACGGCCGGATCCTACACCCGCGACAGCGCGCGCGACCAGGCGCCGGGGCTGCCGCCGAGCTCGCCGGCGATCGCCGTCCAGCTGCGCGGCGGGTCCTCGGCGCGGAGCTCGCGCGCGCGCGGCAGCTTGGCGTAGTCGAGCGTCGGCTGCCGCCCGAGGCGCACGCCGCGCTCCTTCGCGCGCTGCAGGCCCTCGCGGATCTTCTTGGACAGGTCGCGGATGTAGAACTCTCCGGTCGCCGCGATGACCGTGAACACCAGGCGGCCGAAAGGCCCGGTCGCGTCGATCTCTCGCTCCTGCTCGTAGAAGGCGCCGCCGGCGGCCGCGATGATGTCCACCGCCTCGAGCATCTCTTTCGTGTTTCTGCCGAGCCGGAAGAGGTGATCGATCGCGAGGACGTCGGCGCGCTTGTGCACGATCAGATCGAGCGCCTGCTTGATGTCCTCGCGGCCGAGAACGTTGCGGCCGCTCTCGTCGACCAGGAGCTCGAGGACCACCGTCCAGCCGCGCGCGGCCGCCGTGGTGCGCAGGCGCGCGAGCTGGCGGTCGATCGACGTCTCTTGCGACTCCTTCGACGTCGAGACGCGGGCGAGCAGGATCGCGCGCTTCATCGGGGGCGCATCGGATGATCCGCGTTGTGCGGATCGGCGTTGTAGACCTCGCGCCCGCGGTCGACGAGCGCCGCGAGCTCCCCCGCGCGATCTGCCGCCGCGACGAACTGCGCGAGCTCGTCCCACGAGATGGCCGTCGAGAGAAAAACGACGTGCCGTTCACCGCGCGTCGGGCCGTGGAAATCGTCGGAGGAACCCTCGCAGGCGCACTCGTAGATGTAGTGCGGAAAACGCCCGTAGCTCACGTGAGCGATCTTACCCGATTTGACGCGGCAGCCAGAAGGCTCTACCGTGATCCTCCGGGCCAACCCCGGGAACCCGAAAAAAAGCCGGGGCGACTCCTGACAGAGCCCCCCGGCCATGGTCATCCGATGATTTTCACCCCTTCGGACAACTTCGACACTCTACCAGGCCGACGCGGTCGGGCCAAAACCGTCGGTGCTGCCTTCCGGCTCTTGCTCGAGCGCACCGCGCGTCGCGTGCGCGCCGGCGTTCGGTCGCCGGCGACGTTGCGCATGCAGCGCCAGCACGTCGAGTACCTCCGCGAACGGCTGCCCGCGCGCACGCCGCTCGCCCAGGTCGACGCGCGCCGGATCGCCCAGGTCCTCGAGCTCGAGCGCCGCGGCCGCCGCGATCGCGTGCTCTCCGGCGGCACGCTACGGAAGCGCGCTTCGACGCTGCGCCAGGCCCTGCAGCTCGCCGGCGGCCGCGTGCCGGCGTTCCCGGAGATCCCCTATAAGTACACCCCAACTAGAGAGCACTTGCCCGACTTCGACACGTACCAGCGGCTGCGCGACGCGCTGCCGTTGCACCGGCGCCTTTGGTTCGTGGTCGCCTGCTGGACTGGCCAGCGTTTCGGCGACGTCGAGGCGATGCACCGCGAAGATCTCGACTGTGACGCGGGCTGGGTCCGGATCCGGAGCTCCAAGACGCGCCGGTTCACCGGCGGCCGCTACCAGGCGGCGCCCGAGCTGCTCCACGAGCTCGCCGACCACTGGCGCGCGTTGCCCGCCGGCGCGCAGCTGGTCGAGTCCTGGCCACACGTGAGCTCGCAGCTCACGCGCCTGGCCGAGCGCCTGCAGCTGCCGCGCACGACGGCGCACCGGCTGCGCCACACGTTCTTTACCTGGTTCGTCGCTTCCAACGGGTTCACGCCGGAGCTGCTCGAGCTCGGCGGCTGGAAGGACCTCACGATCCCGGCGCAGGTGTACGCGCACGCCGCGCCCGTCAGATTGCAGGAGCAGATCGGCCGACTCCACCGCCTGGTGGTGCTGCGCCTCGCTCCTCAGAAGATCTCGCGAAGGCGAGAACCGGAACCCACTTCCCCCGTCATGGTGGCGGAAGGAAGTGGGGGGCCAGCAGTTCCACCTGCTGGCCCCCCGGAACCTGCACACGTCGACCATGCAGGTCGTGAGCAGGATGGGGTGGGCGCGGAAAGAATCGAACTTTCAACAAACGGATTAAGAGTCCGATGCGCGCGCTAGCCCGTCCAGTTTCACGATCGGCCTGGTCGCCGTGGGTTGCCACGGAGTCTGACCATGCACACCGAAACCGAGGGGGTTCCCCGCCCCGTCACTGACCCGGTATCCCAGGCCCTCGAGGATCTCGTCGAGCTCGCGCCGGCCTGTCTCTACTGCAACGACCCGATCCACCGGCACGACATGCTCGTCGCCTGGCCGGCGGCCGACGTCGTCGCGCACTTCGGCTGCTACGCGACGGCTCAGCACCTGGTGAAGGTCGACGGGGGGGGGGCGTCTTGACGCTCGTCCGGAAGTACTCGGGCAAGAAGCGGCACATCGCGATCTCCGGCGGACTCTACGATCGCGCGGTCGCGTTCGCCGAGCGGGGAAAATACACGCTGATCTCCGTGTTCGAGACGGCGCTCGAGGACTTCCTCGACGTCGACCCGCTCGCCGGCGAGCTCGGCGAGGAGACAGAGGCGGCGCCGGCGGCGCCCACGAACGGGCACAGCAAGGATCGGATCGTAGTGGTCAAGATCGAAGGCGGCGCGCAGCGTCTCGCCCAGGTCATCGACGAGAACCCGAAACCCGGATTCAAGACGATCCGCCTGCAGGACGGCCGATCGGTGTCGCGGTTCTCGACGAAGAACGTTCGAGTACTCGATTCCGAGATCAAGCGCGAGGCGACGCTCGAGGAGCGCCTCAAGGGGTTGGCGTCGTGATGATCTGCGGCGCCAGCATCGCGAAGCGGGACGGATCGCACCGTCTCTGCCTTCTCCCCGATCAACATCTCGAGGAGTGTTCTCCGCTCGCGGTGGTCGACCTGGCGGCGCCGCCGCGGCGGCCGCCACCACCGCGCGAGCTCGCGATCGTGGCAGGCGTTCACTTCCTGCTCGTCCTGGTCGTGCTCCTGGTCTGTTGCCTGACGGGGTGCTCGCCGTGATCGCCGGCGTCTGCCGCGTCTGCGGATGCACGGACTCGCGGCCGTGCGTCGTCAACGCCGGCGAGCTCGTCGACGTCGCCGACGGAAGCGAAACGCTGCAGGATGGCGATACCGTCTGCAGCTGGATCGAGCCCGATCTGTGCTCGGCGTGCGTGAAGGACAACGCGCCGCCGCTGTCGACGGACGCCAAAGGTGCGCCGTGAAGGTGCGGACGCGAGTGCGGGCGCCGGCGGCCGGCGATCGCCAAGCTGACTACGCGCGCGTCGGCGCGGCCGCGGCCGCGGAGCTCGCGAAGCGAAAGCTCTGCCTCGAGGAGAAGGGCGGCGGCGTCTGCACGCTCGACGCCGATCACAAGCCGCCGCACCGGGCGCGCGTCGGTGAACGGATCCAGACGCCGACTGGCCCGCGCCGCAACATCATCGAGTGGCGAGGTGCGCCGTGAAGGGGCAGCGGGTCGGAGCGGTCGACGTTCCGTGTCCCGACTGCGGCGCGCCCGTCGGATCGGTCTGCACGACTTCAACCGGAAACTTCAGGCGTCCGCACACATCGCGCGTTCTGAAGTTCCGGCAGGTCGAGATGTTCGAGCCGCCAAAGGTGACGCCGGTCGGGAACGTGAACGATCTGCTCCGGAGGGTGCCGTGAAGGCCGCTCACTTTCGGGTGTGCGGCCGCCTCGACATGGCATCTCGACCGAGCTTCGGCACGGTGACGATCGATCGCGAAGCGGGACTGTTCACGGTGCGGCCGCTTCGCCGGCGCCGCGTCTACACGCTGCCATTGTCGACGGTCGCCGAGCTCGTGGTCAGGGGAATCATCGTTGCCGAGCTGCGGGAGAAGCGCGCCGCGAAACGTAGGGGGCGCCGGTGATCCTTCTGGTCAACCGCCTGGGCGACGTCAACGTCATCGCGGCCGACTTCCTCGAGGCCCTCGACCAGGTGCACGTCGAGACGTTGTTTCGCGCGTGCGCCTGGTGCACGACCTGGTCGACAGCCTCGGAGCTCTCACGCAAGCGGCGCCGCGCGATCGAGGCCCTGCGCAGCAAATGAAACTGACGGGGCTCCACCGGCACCGGATCGAGCTGCTCAAGCTCGGGCGCACCGTGCGTCCGCAGCAGCCGCCGGTGCTGGTGGAGTTCCAGACGGCCTGCGCGAACATCGTCAGCAACCCGCAGATGTTCCCGATGCTCGGCTGCGGCAAGCACCAGCGCCGGCGGCTGTTCACGTCGCCGGATCGCGAGCGCCGGCGCGAGCGCCTGCTCATGATGTCGCGCGTGCTGTCCGTCGTCGGCGCGCACGCCGATCTCCTGACCCTGTCGGACGGCCGCCGCGTGAACGGCGAGTGCAAGCCCGTCACCGAGCTGCAGCTCGGCGCCGAGCTCGGGATCGACGCCGGCGACGTCGACCTGTCGCACGACACGCGGGGGATGCGCGCGATGCGATCCGCGCTGCGCGATCTCGACGACGGACAGCTAGTCTCGCGCCGGCAGCCGCGGATCCAGTACTGCAGCGCCGGCGCCGGCGGCTGCGGCCGCTCGGTCCGACGCGGAGGCACCTGCAGGTGCGGCCGTCGGCACCTGTGGCGATGGCGCAGTCAGGCCACGGTCATCACGATCCAGAAACGCGCGTTCGAGGCGATGGGCCTTCGCCCCGTCCTCGAGGAGCAGCAGCGCCAGCGTTACCAGGACCTGCAGAAGGGAAAGATCGGGCCCGATCCCGAGGCCGACGTTCGAGTACTCCGCGAGCGCCGCAGGGTCCTGCGCGCGCAGCACCGCCGGCGCGAGCTCGCCACGGCCGCCGACCAGGCCGAGCAGCTCGTGCGGCTGTTTCCCGACGAGAAGACATGATCGTGATCCGCATCCCCACCAAGCTCGGCG
>Ga0075434_100002614_pt1 | contig 15884 bp, 12 predicted proteins | sample RhiMethybrSRZTD3_FD_75298 | JGI IMG/M metagenome (GOLD analysis project Ga0075434, IMG submission 75298) | Populus rhizosphere microbial communities from Tennessee, USA - Rhizosphere MetaG P. TD hybrid SRZTD3 | ecosystem: Host-associated > Plants > Roots > Rhizosphere > Soil | place: USA... | reverse complement strand
TGTTGGTGACTCCGCACCAGCAGATAGAGCTGCACCGTGAACCCCACGATCAACGCGATCGTCCACCAGGTGAATAGGTTGTTCTTCACGAGCTTCTTGGAATTCAGCGCATACACCGTGACGAGCAGCGCGAGGACGATGAGGATGAGCGGGAGCGGCACGTCGACGTCCGCCGAGAATTCGTTGTACCAGAGAAAGAGTATGAACACTCCGAGCAGGGCGGCCGAGGACCAGAACCGTGTCGTGCTGAAGTATTGGGGCCGGTTCATCGCGAACAGAAGGAGGAGCCCGGGCGCGACCAGGATCGTGCCGAGATGCACGGCGGCGGAGATCGACAGGATGTAGACGATCAGAATGAGCAGCCGGTCGTTGTTGGTCTCCCCGAGATGATCCCACCAGTTGAAGGCCAGCCAGATCGAGAACACGACCAGGAAGGACGAGAGCGAGTAGACCTCGGCCTCGATGGCGCTGTCCCAGAAGGAATTCGAGAACGCGATGAAGAAGGCGGCGACGAGCCCGCCCACCTCGCACGCAAGCTGTCTCGCCGGCGTCGGGGCACGGTCCATGAACCAACGCCGAAGCGAGCGCACCGTGATCAGGAACGTGAAGAGGGCCGCGAGAGCGGACGAGAGGGCGCTCATGAAGTTCACGCGCCAGGCGACGCTCTCGATCGGGAGGAAGCTGATCATCCTGCCGATCATCGTGTAGACCGGGTTTCCCGGCGGATGCGGCAGGCCCAGAATGTAGGACGTGGCGATGAATTCCCCGGAATCCCAGAACGGCACCGTAGGCGTCAGCGTGCGGAGGTAGACGAGGAGCGGCACGAAGAACGCGAGCGCCGCGGCGACCAGGTGCCAGCGCTTCCAGGAGTTCACGCCCGTCCCTCTCCAGGGGTTGCGTCGCCGCCCGAGGCACGAGCGAGTTTTCGTCGCTGCAGATGTTTCCCGATCGCCCGTCGGGGCGTACGCGAGATGAAGATGAGCCCTCCGAGCAAGCTGATCAGAACGGCGAGAATGTACGTGAGAAACGGGATGCTGAACGATTCCTCGCGCGTCAGGCCGGCGAGCCGGAAGAGCACCACCGCCGCCCCTTCCCGCACGCCGATGCCGTTCAGCGAGATGGGAAGCGAGACGAGCGCCGCCAGCACCGGAACGAACAGGAAATAGTACGCGAAGGAGATCCGCACTCCCAGCGAGAGCCCGACCAGGTAATGGACGTAGATCCGGCTGATCTGGACGAGCGTCGAGGCGGCGAACGCGGCCAGGAGCGCGCCCCTCTCGCTACGAAATCCATGCAGGTCGTCCATCAGGCGGGCGATCGCACGCTCGATCTTGTGGGCTCCGACGGCGCGGAAGGGCCGCTCGAACGCCTCGAGGATGTTTCGATTGAAGACGCTCGCGAAGAGCGCGGTCGCCACGAGAAAAACGATCAAAATGCCCCAGTAGATCGCATAAAGATGCAGCCGGTCGATCACCGCCACCGAAGCCACCACGGCGAGGAGCCCTATGGCCAGGACGCCGATCAAGCGGTCCATGAGCGTCGCGGAAAAGACGGGGCTCACGTGTTCGGCGTGCTTCGCGGCATCGGAAATTCGCGCGATGTCGCCTCCGACGTTCGATGGAAGGAAATTGTTGAAGAAGAGCCCCACAAAATAGTAGGACGCGGCCTTCGGATACGGGATCGAGACGCCTTGAGCGCGCAACAGCCTGGCCCAAAGCCAGCTTCCGATCAGGCTCGACGTCAGGAATAGCCCCGCGGCGGCGGCGATCAGCGTCGGATTCGCGGATTTCATCGTATCCCATACGTTCCGCGGCGAGACCTTGGCGATCACGTAGCCGAACAGCGCGAAGCTCAGCATGACCTTGAGCGCGATGAGCGGCAGCTTGAGCTTTCGAAATACTCCCGAGTTCGAGCCGTGGTTCACGCGGCTTGCCCTCCGGCCGCGCGCAGGATCACGGCCCGGCTCTCGTGATAGCAGCGGTCCCACGTGAACCCGTGCGCCCACCGAAGGCCCGCCTCCGCCATCGAGAGGCGAAGCGTCCTGTCGGTGAGAAGACGGACGGTGGCTCGCGCGAGAGCTCCGACGTCACCGTGCCGGACGAGGAGGCCCGTATCGCCGTCGCGCACCGACTCGACCAGGCCCGGGCTTCTGCTCGCCACGACCGGAGTGCCGCACGCGTTGGCCTCGATGACGGTGAGCCCCCAACCCTCTTTGGGCGAGGGGGCCGCGGCGACCTGCGCCCGGTTGAGCGCGGCCACCTTGTCGCGATGGCTGAGCGCTCCGAGGAACTCGACCGCTTCTCCGATGCCAAGGGAGCGCACGAGCCTTTCCAGATGCGGCCGGTAGGGTCCGTCTCCAACGATCTCAAGCCTCGCGCCGGGGACCGCGCGCAGGACTTCCGGAAATGCCCGGATGAGGTACTGCGCCCCCTTGTATTTGCGAAGGCGGCCGACGAAAAGCACGATCGGCTCGGTTCGGTCCCCAGGAGGGACGGTCACCGCGTACCCGGTTTGGTCCAGGCCGCAGCGCACCACGGAGATCCTTTCCCGGCGTATGCCTCGGCGCACGAGGTCGTCGCGGGTGCTCTCGGAAATCGCGAGGAAGGGAACATCGCGGTACACGAGGGGAATCAAACTCTCGTGTGCCCAAACCAAGGCGCCGACGACGATCGACGCCTCCCGGAACACGGCGGTGCCGAATAGGTGCGGCACCACGGCGAGCACGGGGGCGCGAACGTACCAGGGCGTGAAGAATGGAACTTTGTTGATGTCTTCGAGAACCAGATCAAACCGCTCTCCCCATAGCTTCCGACGATAGAGCTGGGCCAGAGCAAGGTGCGCATTGTACCACGATCCCCCCCTGAGAATCCGGATGCCCCGGTAATCCTCTTCCGGCGCGGATCCGGCGAACGCCTCGGCCAGCCAGGTCACTTCATCGCCGTCCTGGACCGCCCGGCTCAGGATTTCCATGAGGTGCAGCTCGGCGCCGCCCGCTTCCGGATGCTTGGGATCCCGCCAATTGAACGCGAGCAGCCTCACCCGATATGTACACCGGAACGGGACGAATCCGCCGTCTCTTTTCGACCCAGGGCGCCGATCACGAAGTAGGTATAGAAGGACGCCCGGGTACGGCGGAAGCGCTCGCGAAACGATGTCTCGAGCTTGGACAGGATGGGGACGGGAGGAGGATAGAGCGGCAGGCGCGCGACCCGGGAGCGGAGCAGGACCAGACGCAGCGAGCGATAGAAGAGACCCGGCACCATCCAGCCACCGTATCGTCGCGTCACCGTGACCCCCGCCGCGCGCAGGAGCCGCTCCAGCTCACCGATCGTGAACTCCGTCTCCCATCCGGCGAACCATCTTCCGGCGGCGATGAGGAGGTGCTTGAGAACCGTGTAGAGATGGAACCGCTGCGGCACGTCCACAAGGAGAATGCCCCGCTCCCCGAGCACGCGCACGTTCTCCTGGAGGAGCGGACGCGGATCGCGAAAGTGCTCGAGAAGCCCCTGATGAAAGACGACGTGGAAGGAGCCGTCCCGAAACGGCATCGCGAGCGCGTCCGCGCGGACCAGATGTACGCGCCGGCCGGCGCGCGCCGCCACGCCCCGCGCGACCTCGAGCGAGGGGGCCGAATAATCCAGCAGGACCGCCGTCGCTCCGGCCTCTGCCAGCGAGATGCTATCGCGCCCGGACCCGGCGCCGACCTCGAGGACCAACCTCCCCGATACCGGCCCCTCCGCCAGGATCTGCTCCACCACGCGACCGTCGGTCGGATACACGTCTTCGATCTCGGAGCGCTCGCGCCAGAAGCGAGACCAGTGGGCTTCCGTGGACGTTCGCACGCGGCCTTACTCTCCGGTCGCGAGCCGCGAGGCCAGGACAAGGGGCAGGCGCGCGGCCTGGATCTTCTCCTGCGCGGCCTCGATATCATAGGGCACACGCACGAATTCGATTTCCCCCGCCGGCTCGTGGAGCAGGACAAAGCAGGCGCGCGGGTCGCGATCCCGAGGCTGTCCTACGCTTCCGACGTTCACGATGTAGCGGTGCCTGGTATGAAAGAGGAGCCGCGTGGGCGGCAGGTAGATGCACCCCGAGGAGGACCGTTCGAAGACCGCGGGCTGATGGGTGTGACCGATGAAGCACGCGCGCTCGGAGAAGAATCTGAACTGGGGCTCGGCGTCGAAGCGATCGAAGATGTACTCCCAATCCCGCGGCGCCGCGGGGGACGCGTGGACGTACAGATAGGGATCCATCTTCGTGCTGAGTGGCAGAGAGCGAAGGTAATCGCAGTTGTCGGGCGTGAGCGTCTTGGAGGTCCAGACGGCCGCGGCCTTCGCATTCGGGTTGAACCGCGCGGCCTCCGGTCCGCCGCTCGCCGCCGAGTCATGGTTTCCGAGGAGGACGAGCTGACAACGCTCGCGGATGAGCTTCAAGCATTCGTTCGGGCTCGCGCCGTAGCCGACGACGTCCCCCAAACATAAGATCCGGTCCGCCCCACGCTCGTCCGCGGCCTTGAGGACCGCCTCCAGCGCTTCGAGGTTGGCGTGAACGTCGGAGAGAAGAGCTGTCTTCATCCGGGAGGCCGCACGTCATGGGCGAGCCGATCCAGGATACCGTTCACGAATGCGCCGGAGGTTTCCATGCCGTATTTCTTCGCGATTTCGATCGCTTCGTCAAGCGTAACTCGCACGGGCACCTCCGCGTGGTAGAGAAGCTCCGCGGCGGCGAGCCGGATCACGGAACGGTCGGTGGCCGCCATGCGTGAGAGCGACCAGTTCTTTGCAATGCGGGAGACCACGGTATCGATTTCGAGCTGATGCAGCGCCAGCGTGGACACGAGCGAGGAGGCGAACTCCTTGGTCTCGGGGTCCGCCGCTTCCTCCAGATCCTCCAGGATTTCCTCGAGGCAGCGGTCGATCGGGTCACCGGTAACGTCTGCCTGATAGGCCGCGCGGAACGCGATCTCGCGTGCCTGGCGCCGTCGGGTCAACGCGCTTTCGCGGCGAGGGCGCGCACGAGTGTGGCCATCTCGATAGCACCCTCCGCGACCTCCGCGCCCTTGTTCCCGTGCTTCCCTCCCGAGCGGTCGAGCGCCTGATCCAGAGTGTTCACGGTGAGCACGCCGAAGAGAACGGGCACGCCGGTGTCAAAGGACGCGCGGGCGATCCCGCTCGAGGCTTCCCCGGCGATCCATTCGAAATGCGGGGTCTCCCCACGCACCACCGCTCCCAGGCAGACCACGGCATCGTGCCGGCCCGAATCCGCGAGGCGCTTCGCGACGAGTGGAATCTCGAAGGCTCCCGGTACCTTGATCACGACGGTGTCGTGCGCCCTGACGCCGCGCCGCTCGAGGACGCGGAGCGCTCCGCTCAAGAGGCGGCTCCCGATGAACTCGTTGAATCGCGAGACCACGATGGCGATCTTGAGCCCGGTGCCGTCGAGAGACCCTTCAATCACTTTCGGGCTGGCCTCGGGCTTCCGAGGCGTCCGGCGCACGGGCGCCGAGCGGCGCGCAGACCTCACGCGCGCGTTCCCCGCTTTCCGTTCGTGTGGATGGGATGGGCGCCGCCGAGAGCGGGGTGGTGAAGCAGATGCCCCAGCCGCTCGCGCTTCGTCGCGAGGTACCGGGCATTCGCCGCGTTCGGCATGATCTCGAGCGGCTCGCGGGCGACGACCTCGATCCCATACTCGCTGAGCGCCTCGATTTTACGTGGATTATTGGTGAGGAGCCGGATTCTCGCGTAGCCCAGATCGCGCAGGATTTGCGCGGCCACGCCGTAATCGCGAAGGTCGGGCGCGAATCCGAGCTTGATGTTCGCCTCGACGGTATCCAGACCCAGGTCTTGAAGCTCGTACGCGCGCAGCTTGTTCGCGAGACCGATGCCGCGTCCCTCTTGCCGCATGTAGAGGAACGCCCCCGCCCCTTCCTGATCAATTCGCTCGAGGGCGGCCTCCATCTGCTCACCGCAATCGCATCGCAGGGAGCCGAAGACGTCTCCGGTCAAGCACTGCGAGTGGACCCTCACGAGCCTCGGCTTGGCACCCGCCGATCCCTTGACGAGCGCGACATGGTGGTGGCCATCGACGAGGCTCTCGTAGACGACCACGCGGAAGTTCCCGAATCGCGTCGGAAGCCGCGAGGACGCGACCCGCTTGACATGGCGCTCGTGCCGGTATCGGTAGCGGATCAGGTCCCGAATCGTGACGAGCTTGAGCCGGTGCTGTCGCGCGATCCGGATCAACTCCTGCCCGGTCGCCATCCGCCCATCCGGTGAAAGGATCTCGCAGAGGAGCCCGGCCGGATGGAGCCCCGCGAGACGCACCAGATCGAGCGCGGCTTCGGTGTGACCGGGGCGCTTCAGGACTCCTTCGTCCAAAGCTCTCAGGGGGAACACGTGTCCCGGCCGAGCCAGGTCTTCGGGTCGCGTCTTCGGATCCGCAAGCGCGCGAATCGTGAGGGCGCGGTCGTGGGCCGACGATCCGGATGTCGTGCCTCGAAGGAGATCGACCGAGACCGTGAACGGGGTGGAGAAACGCGCCGTGTTGATGGGCGCCATGAGCGCGAGCCCCAGCGCGCCGAGCCTCCCGCCCGACATGGAGACGCAGATCAAGCCGCGCGCCTCGCGCGCCATGAAGTTGACGTCGCCGGAGGTGGCCTTCTCGGCCGCCATCACAAAGTCTCCTTCGTTCTCGCGATCTTCGTCGTCCACCACGACGATCATCTTGCCCGCCTGGATGTCTCGGAGCGCCTCCTCGATCGTCGAGAGAGACGACGTGAGTCCGTCCGAGCGCGGCACGCCGCGACCGCGACCCGCGCGGCCGTGAGCGGCCAGATGTGCCCCCGTGCGCCTCATGCCCGCCTCGCCGACACCATGAGTCGCTCGAGGTAGCGTGCCACAATGTCCACTTCCAGATTCACGATTCCCCCTTCTTGGTATTCCGACGCGATCGTGTGCTCGAGCGTGTAGGGTACGAGCGCCACCGTCGCGCATGGTTGCGCCCACGCCGCGATCGTCAAGCTGATGCCGTCCACCGCCAGCGACCCCTTCGGAGCCACGTACGACCAGAGCGCCTCAGGAATCTCCACCGCGAGGAGTACGTCGCCTCCGGTGCGCTCGACCGAGGAAATCCTTCCCGCCGCGTCTACGTGCCCCTGCACCCAATGGCCTCCGATCTCGTCCCCGACCCTGAGCGCGCGCTCCAGATTGACCCGGTCTCCCACCGTGAGCGCTCCGAGCGTCGTCCTGCGAACGGTCTCCGGAACAGCCGTGGCATGAAACAGGTCGCCGTGCGCGCGCTCGACCGTGAGGCAAACGCCGTTCACCGCGACGCTCGCCCCCGGAACCGGCGGGGCCTGAAACCCGGCCCGGATGGCGAGCCGGGCCGAGCCTTCCGGCGTGCGCTCGACCTCTTCGACGCGCCCCACACGCTCGACGATGCCGTTAAACACCGCGTCCCCCCGCCGTGCGGAGCGATCCCTCGATCCAGAGATCCCGCCCCACGCGCCGCATCACGATCGAGTCGACCTCCAGAGCCTCGTCCAGGCGCGCGCGCCCCAGGTCACGCGTCCAGGTCGGCGCCTTCGTACCACCCACGATGAGCGGCGCAAGCCCGATCGCCACGCGGTCGGCGAGCCCCTCGCGCAGGAGCGCGGTATGCACGGTCGGGCCGCCTTCGACGAGGATGGAAAGCTCCCCTTCATCGGCCAGCCTCTTGAAGAGCGGGCGCAGCGGCACCCGCCCGGTCGCGTCGCGCTCGAAGCGCCAGACCCGGACACCGCGGCGGACCAGGGCGTCGCTCAGGCCGCGATCCTCCGAAACCGTCGCGACCAGGAGCGGAACACGCGCGGCCGACTGGACGAGCCGCGAGCCCGCTGGCACGCGGAGGTGTGAGTCGAGCACGATCCGAAGAGGGTTCCTCCCCCGCACGAGGCGAACCGTCAGCTCGGGGTCGTCGGCCAGCACGGTCCCGATCCCGACCAGGACGGCGTCCTGGCCCGCCCGGAGCCTGTGGCATAACTTGACTTCGGCGGCTCCCCCCATCCCTCGCGAGTCGCCGCTCTCGCTCGCCACCCTCCCGTCGAGGGAGACCATCGACTTGAGCGTCACCCAGGGAAGGCCGGTAGCTAGAAACTTGAGATACGGAAGGTTCAGGTCGCGGCAGCTCGCGCTCAAGACGTCCTCGACGACTTCAACGCCCGCCGCACGGAGAGCGCTCACGCCGCGCCCGTCCACGAGGGGGTTCGGGTCGCGCATGCCGAGCACCACGCGGCGAATGCCGGAATCGAGAATCGCGTCGACGCACGGCGGCGTGCGGCCCTGATGGGCGCACGGTTCCAGGGTGGAAACGAGCGTTCCTCCCCTGGCGCGACCCCCAGCCTCTTCGAGCGCCCGAGCTTCGGCGTGCGGCTCGCCGGCGCGCGCGTGGAAACCCCGGCCCACGACCTCGTCGTTGAGCAGGATCAAAGCGCCGACGCGCGGATTGGGATGGGTGGTGCCGATCCCTCGACGCGCGAGCCGGATCGCCGCGCGCATCACGCGCTCTTCGGCCGTCGAGACAGGGCGGAACAGCCCCTTCTCCGTCTCATCCTTGCCGGTCGGTGACACCCTGATGCTCACGACGTCCCCATAAAATAAGCGCCCCGCAGGCAGACACCCGCGGGGCGCACACGGCCAAGGGCCGGACGCATCCGTCCAATGTAGCCATCCTTCTCCCATCCAGACTGTTACTGTCGGCTCCGGAATCTCACCGGGATCTGCCGCCGGGTCCTAAACCCTTTGGCTCGCGGGCTATCACCGCCGGTGGGGACTTTCACCCCGCCCCGAAGGATGTCTGCTGTTCGAGGGGATGGTAGAGCGAAACGGCCGTCAGCGCAAGAGGATGAGTTTCTTGGCTTGGACCTCCCGATCGGCCTCAAGCCGGTAGAAGTAGGCTCCGCTGGCGAGCTCCCGTCCGCGGTCGTTCTTCCCGTCCCAGGTGATGCGGTACTCCCCGGCCGGCAGCGTCCGGTCCGTGAGGCTGCGAACCCGGGCACCCGAGACGTCGAAAATGAGAAGCCGAACGCGCGCGGGTCGCGAGAGCGTGAATCGGATCGTCGTCCACGGGTTGAATGGGTTCGGGGCGGCCCCGAAGAGTCGTGCCGCAGGCGAGCCGGCAGGCGCCGGCGTTTCCTCGACTCCGGTTGCGACGTAGCAGCCCGGAACCTCGAACTCCCCGACGATGGTGCGGTAGAGAAGCAGGTTGCGCCGGGTGGTGCTTGAAATCGCGCCCAGGCTGAAACCGAGCAGGACGGAGCGGGAGGAGTCCGCGATCACACCGACGGAATCGCGCTTCTCGACGGAGGCCAACATTGTATTCGGATACAGGATCCATCCGCGCGCCTTGGAGCCGGCGCATGAGGAGGTCGCCAGCGCGTCGAATCGGTTGAGGGACGGGCATGTCCCGCTCAGCGGGAAGGGCTCCAAGGCAATCCTCGTTCCGGCGGCACCGGTCACGGTCGGTGTCAGCGAATCCTGTGGCGTGTTCTCCCAGATGTCTCGTAGAAAGACGCCGCCGAGCGTGCACGTGAAGAACGAGTTGACTTCCTGCCCGTTGAACGCGAGGTCGTACGCCAAATTGTCGCCCGCGGCCAGAAGCCCCCGATTCGCCCCGGGCCGCTTGATCCACGCTTGGAGGAGCTGCTGCTCTTCCGCGGTGAGCGCCGAGGAGGAGCGATCCCCGACATCCCAGATGATCGCCGAGTACATTCCGAGGGTTGCGGCCGACGTCGCCGGCCAGTACCGCGTCGGACCCGGCGTTCCGCCTCCGGGCGAGTTCCCGAGCGCGCTGGCGGGGGAGTTCACGTCGTAGCGGTCGAACCGCAGGCCCAGGGCCGTCAGGCTCTGATCCATCGCAGCTGCGCCATCCAGCCCCGAGTATGCGTTCACGTACAGGACCTTGGCCGTGTCTCCGGCGCATGTGCCCGACGGGCTTTGGATCGCGGGCAGCACGGTCGCTTCGAAATAGTGGGATGCGGTCAGCGCGTCCGACGGGAGCGTGGCCGTCGCGTTGAGCGAATCGGTTACGGAGAAGTAGTACCGAACCTTTGTGCCGCGCGCGTAGGTGCCCCCGGGTACGTCGGCCGAATAGGCGGACGGGATCGCGGTACCGAATGGCGTGAGCGGAAGGCTCGCGAAGGAACCGCCGTTCAAGCTGTAGAAGAAGGTGGCCTGCTTGAGCCCGCGCGACGCCGAGAGTCGAACCGAAGTGCTGTCCCCCGATGGGGTGTTGATGTTGTCATTCGCCCAGAACGGGGCCGTGTTGAACGTATCCTGGAACAGATCCTGCTCCGACGCGATGATCGATGGGGGCGCGAGCCCGATCACCCCGAGCGCCGCGTTGTCGAAATAGACCGCGGTCCCGCTCGGGGTGGAAACCCCGTCGCAGTAGATCTGGGAATAATCCTTCACGTTCAGCATGAACTGAACCGAATCCTTGCCGGCGGCCCCGGGGAGAGCCACCGTCTGGCGTATCCACTCCTTCTCGGTCCCGAAATAGATTTGGCTCGACGACTGCGACCACAAGGACCACGCCGTCCCGACGTTTCGCGTCCGGAATTGGATGTTGTAGTAGAAGCAGGCAAGAAGCGGCAGATTCCGATAGACGTCGAATGCGAGGAAAACCTGGTCCGCCTTGTTCGTGAGGATGGGCCGGCTCATCAGTTTGTCGTCGATCCGGGGGACAAGCGCTCCGGTCGAGGGGCTGGTCACCGTCCATACCTTGCTTGTGTTGGAGGTGCAGACCTGTTCCGCCGGAACGTTCGCCTGGATCCTCCAGTTATCCCCCACGGCAGGAAACGTCGATACAGTCCAGGTCCCGGGACCGGATTCGAAATCGTCGAAAAAGCGGAGATCGCTGGTCCCCGCCTTCACCGTTACGTTGTCGACGGACCAACCATCCGCCGGGGAGGAGAGCCCATCCGCGGCTGACCCTTGGATATCGCTCGTGAAGATGAACCGGAACTGGACGGGGTTATATTTCGCGATGATCGTGTCGGGGATCTGGACCGTAAACGTGTCGCATGGAACCGACCCCTGTCCGTGGACCGATCCCGTCCAGGTCCGCAAGGGCACCCAGGAAGCGTCGATATCGAGCACTTCGAGCGTCCCGAAATCGAAGCTGTCCTCGGCTTCGAGCTGGTGTTTGAAGGAGATCTTGACCGGGCTTGCTGCTCCGCTGAGGTTCACGAAGTTCTTCAGGACTTGGGTCCAACTGTTGTCGTATCCAAGCCTGTTGGCGTCATTGACCCAGCTCGAATCAATGCGGCCGCACCAGAACGCGTGGCCCTGGCAGCCGTACACCGTATCGATGTGCCAAGCGACCGGCTGGAAGGAGGCGTCGACGTGGGTCCAGCCACCCTCGTTCGATGGGCTGGAGAGGGTTTCGAGGCTGTCACGGAAGACCCAAACCGTGTCGCCGGTCTGATTCGCCTGGCCGCTGCGGTAGACGCGCCCCGAGGGGGATGCTCCCATGCGAACAGGGGTCACGTTGCCGAGGCTCGGCTCGGGGTAGCCGACGGCGCCCGCCACCCCTTGGCCGGGTACGAGCCCCCCCATGACGCAGAGCGCGAGGAGCAGCGGCGGTGCGGAGGCGTGGGGGCGGGTCACGCCCCTATTTTACCATGTTCCTCACCCCCGGTTCCTCGGGAAGAACGGCCTCGACACCAAGCCCCCGCGCGAGGCCTTTCAGCGCGGCAAGCGCCTCCGATCCGGTGGCCGACGCCCACGGCTCGAAGCGCCCCTCCGGACGGAGCGGGAGCCCGATTCGCGCCGCCTCCTTCGCCGAGCGGAAAAGGTAGTGACGAGAGCCGAGGTCGGGGAATTGATCGGGGCCCGGCGCGTTCCGCGATCCGCCCGCGCTCTCGGGCCACGTGTTCTCGATTCCCGCGATCAGGAGCGCCAGCGCTCCGCGCGTGACCGGATCGCCTAAGTGGTACGACCCGTCGGGAAACGGAGCCAGCCAGCCGCGCGCGAGCGAAACCCGGATCCAGCGCTCTCCCCAGGCGCCCCGTGCCTCATCGGTGTCCGAGGGATACTCCTTCGCGCCGTGCCAGCTCGGCCGGTCGGGATTGGCTCCCAGCTCCGCGGCGAGCATCACCCCCAGCTCCCCGCGGGAGACGCTCGAATGCGCGGGTAGCGCCGCGTAGCCCGCCGGCAAACCGACCGCGAGATAGCGGGATTCCGAGAGAGCGCTCAACGCTTCCAGAGACGGAGCGTGCGCCGGATCGCGCGCAAGCGCGCGGGTGAGCGCTTCCGCCGCGAGCTTCGTTTGCTTCGCCTCGGCGTAGGCGAGCCCCAGACGATACAGCGGCTCCGGGCTCAGCGTATCCAGCGCGGCGGCGCGATCGAACTCCTCCTTGGCGTCCTTGTAATGGCGGATCGCGGCATGGTATCGCCCGAGCCCCACGTGCGCGGCCGCGAGACCGGGGTCCAACTCGACTGCGCGGAGGAACGCGCGCCGGGCCGACTCGGCATCGGCGAGGGCCAACGACGTGAGACCCGCGCCAAGCTGCGCGCGGATCTCGAGGGATCTCGAGCCCGCACGCGCCGCCGCCCGCGCGGCGCGAGCGTAGGCGTCGCGTGCGCCCGACTGGTTCCCGCCGGCTGCGGTCGAATCCGCCTCCGCCAGCAAGACAGGGATCGCGACCGTCCCCTCCGGAGGCGCGGGGCGGACGTCACGCCCGCCCGCACACCCGGCGACGGCGGAGACAAGAAGCGTGAGCAGCACCAGCCTAGCCATGGAGCAGCTTTCTCTCCTTGAAGCTCGCATATGCATCGCGCGTGACGACCACGTGATCCAGGATGTCGATGCCTAGAATGCGCCCCGCCTCCACGAGCCGGCGCGTGATCGCGAGATCCTCCTCGCTCGGGGTCGGATCTCCGCTTGGATGATTATGCGCGAGGATCAAGCTCGCCGCGGAGACCGCGATCGCAGGCTGATAGACCTCGCGCGGGTGGACGATGCTCGCGTTCAGGCTGCCGATGGAAATGATCTCGCGGCGAAGCACCTGGTTCCGTGAGTTCAGGTAGAAGCCGACGAAATGCTCCCGGTTGGCGGCGCGAATGTCTCGCGTCAGATCGAAGACCGTTTCGGGACCGCGCACGAGAGGCGCGGCATCGCCGTCCGGCCACAGCCGCCGTCCCAGCTCCGCCGCGGCGAGGAGCTGCGCCGCGCGGGCCTGGCCCATGCCCTTAACGTGTAGAAGTTCCTCCACGGGCACGCGGTGAAGCTGCCGAAGTGGAATCGCCGCCGTGACGCGCGCCGATAACTCGAGAATACCCTCGCCTGGCCCTCCGGTGCCGAAAAGCACGGCCACCAGGTCCGCGTCGGTCAGGACGCCTGGACCGGAATCGAGCAGGCGCTCCCGCGGCCGCTCGCCGTCCGTCATATCGTGGATCGTGGATCGTTTCGTCCGCCGCATCCCAGTGTTCCCCCGGGAGCGGGACCGGCGTGTGTGATGAGCGAGGTAACGCGATGCTATGGGGGAACCAGAATTGGCGCAAGCAAGATCCTAATCGAGCTTCAGGTCCTTCCGGTAAAGCTGGATTTTCCCGCGCGCTCGAAGCCGATCGGTCCAGGCCGCCGATCGTTGGTCGAAGAGCTCCTGTTTCAACTCGCTTCGGTGCTCCGCGTATTGCTGCGGGGACGCCGCGAGGACGGAATCCACCACGGCGTAAAGGGTCCCGAGCGATCCGGGCCGCCGTTTGAGCACCCTCCCCGGGTGCGAGGAAAAGATCTCCTCGTAGAGGGTGGAATCCTTCGAGAGCAGCGAATCGCGCGCCAGATCCGGGATCGGGCCGTGCCGCGGGAAGAGGCGCGAGACCCTGAGCCCGCCGAGCGGCAGAGCCAATGTTTCGAGGTCCTTTCCCGCCTTGAGTCCCTGCGCGAGCGCGGCGTCGACGGAATCGGCCAGCACACGTCTGCGCTCGGTCTGCACGTCCCGAATCACGCCCTCCTTCACCTCGCCGAACGGGGCCGGATGGGGCGCCACGGAGCGGGTGAGGCGGGCCACGAGGTACCCTGTCTGGACCGCGATCGGCCGCGAGACGCCCCCTTCCGGCAGCGATCCGATGTCCGATTCCATGGTGGCAAGCGGTCCCAGGCCCGGAACCGGCTCGTGCCGCCCAAGCGGACCGCTTGTCGATGCCCCGCCGTATGGCTTGGCCAGGTCCTCGAAGCGAGCCCCCGGCCGCGAGGCGGCCGCGGAGAATGCCGTCGCCTGGGTGCGCGCGAGCGAATCCGAGACGCTCTCGCCTAAGACGCCGTGGATCTCCGCGCGGCACTCCTCCAGGCTGCGGAGCCGCTGGGGCGTCAAGCCCTCGAGGCGGATGATGTGGAAGCCGAATTTGGTCTCGATCACTTCGCTGGTCTGACCCGGCTTGAGCGCGAACAACGCATCGCCGAACTCCTTGACGACCTCCCCGCGCGTGATTTCGCCGAGGTCCCCTCCTTTGACGGCCGAGCCGCGGTCATCGGATCCTTCCTTGGCGACTGCGGCGAAATCCTCCCCGTCCTTCACACGCTTCAGGAGATCCAGCGCCTTCTTCCGCGCGCTCGCGCGCGCCCCGGGGCCATCCCCGGGACGGTAGGCGACCAGGATGTGCCGCGCGTGCGCTCTGGCCGGTATCGTGAACTCGAGCGGGTGCAGCTCGTAGTAAGCACGGATCGAATCCTCCGGGACGGGCGCGGAATCGGGCTTCGATTTTTGGAACACAACGTAGTCGAACACCCAGCGCTGAGGCGATTCGTACCGGTCGCGGTGCGATTCGAAATAGGTTCGGGCTTCCTTCTCGTTCTCGGCCCTGCGTCTAAGCTCCACCTCCGAGCGGGCGATGGCGCGAACCGCCTCGTAGGTCGGCAGGAACTTGGCGTCCACGTTCGTCACCCGCACGACGAAGACGGAATCGCGGAGGACGCGCGGGCCGGCCACCGTTCCGGGGCTATTCTTGTAGAGTGAATCGAGGAGTCCTCCTTCGACGAGGCTCGGCCGCTCGGGAGGCTGCCCCTCGTAGATGGAGGCTTCATCCAGCGTGGCGTCGAAACGGCGGGCGACCTCGTCGGCCCGGTCTCCGCGCTTCAAGCGCGCCGCCGCCTCCGCCATGGTTTTGAACGCAAGGTCGAGCTGGTGCTCCTTCCTGACAAGATTCGGAAGGGATTTCACGACGGAGTCCGACCACGCGCGGGCCGTGTCCGGCATGCCCGATGATTTTCGGATCCGATCGAGTGTCTTTGCGACGTCACGGTCCGAAACAGGGCGCGAATCGACGAAAGAATCGGTGGCCCGGGCGATGATCGAGGCCTGGAGACGCTGCACGCGGTAACGATCGGGGCGTGCGGCATAGTCCAGGCGACCCAGGGAGTCGAGCTCGGCGTCGCGAAGCGAGGCGTCGGCACGTCGCTTCGCGAGCGCGACCACATCCCGGAATGGCCGGGCGGCGGGCTCCCGATGCTCCTCGACCCTGGCCACCACGTAGTCCCGCCCCACGATGATCGGCTCGGGGAGCCATTGCTTCGGCCGCGCGGCTTCGATCGCGTCCATCAGCGCGTCCGAGCGACCGAGGCCCCGGATCGGCTCCCCGATCCGGAACAGCCCCGAGTCCTTCACGCCGCCGAATTCCTTCCCGGCGACCTCGGCGGGCTTGCCGGACTTCACCGACGCGAGCAGGGCCCTCGCCGAGCCGAGGGCTCGAGCGTGGGCGATGGCGCGTAGGGTGTCCGACGCGAGACCCGTTGTCTCGATGGGAACGCGGACATAAGTGATCCGGGCCTCCTCGGGGCTCTTGAACTCGTCTGGATGACCGTCGTAATAGGCGCGGATCTGCTCGGCGGTCGCCTGCAGCCCGAGC
>Ga0075434_100002612_pt1 | contig 15887 bp, 16 predicted proteins | sample RhiMethybrSRZTD3_FD_75298 | JGI IMG/M metagenome (GOLD analysis project Ga0075434, IMG submission 75298) | Populus rhizosphere microbial communities from Tennessee, USA - Rhizosphere MetaG P. TD hybrid SRZTD3 | ecosystem: Host-associated > Plants > Roots > Rhizosphere > Soil | place: USA... | reverse complement strand
TCGTTGACGTATTCCGCCAGGCTCTCCACCGCCGCCGAGCCCACGCTGTCGAGCATCACCGCCAGCGGGAACTCGCGCGCCTCGAAGAGCGTCCGCACGCGGGCTTCGATGGCGTCGCCCACCGTGCAGATGCCGGCTCCCACGGCCTCGAGCGCGCCCCAGAGTCGTCCGATCTCCGGGATCGTGAGGATGACTCCGTCGGCGTCAATCGTGTGCGGACCTTGACCCAGAATGGGGACCGCCCGGTACACGGCGCGTGGCACCATGAGGGCCTCGCCGAGAGCGAGCGCCTCATCGAAGATGGCGCGCACCTCGGCGGACGGGACGTCGACGCCCTTCTTGTACCCCTGGAAGCGCAGCACCTCGTCGGGGTCAACGCGAAGCGGCAGGTCTTCCAGAACGACGGGCCCGGGGGTGCGGGCCGACAGCACGCGGCTCACCGCTTGCGGCGCGCTCGAACGATCTCGGCGATGAGCCGGATGTGCTCGGGGCCCGAGCCGCAGCAGGCGCCGACGATGTTGCAACCGGCGTCGAGCAGCGCGGGATAATCCTTGGCCATCGCCTCGGGGCCGAGCTCGTAGGTCGTGGTGTCGCCGGTGGTGATCGGCAACCCGGCGTTGGGATAGGCGATGAGGGGCGCGTCCGTCACCGCCCGCATCTCGCGAATGATCGTGATCGCCCGGTCGGGGCCGCGCCCGCAGTTCATCCCCACGATGTCCGCGCCGGCGGCGAGCAGGGTGCGCGCGACGTCCGCCGGGCTCTCCCCCCACATCGTCCGGTCGCGGTCGTGGATCTCCTCGTACTGGAAGAACATGGTCGCCATCACTGGCAGGTCGGAGACCGCCTTGCACGCGACGATGGCGGCGGTGGCCTCCTGCGGGAACATCATGGTCTCGACGGCGAAGATATCGACGCCGCCTTCGGCGAGCGCAGCCGCCTGCTCCTTGAACGTCTCGAGATACTCCTCGTCGGTGGCGATGTTGTCGCCCACGCCGTAATCGGCGGGCACGCATGAGGTGGGACCGATGGAGCCCGCCACCCAGCGACCGGGCGGGCACACCGAGCGGGCGAGCTCCGCGCCCTTGATGTTCAGCTCCCGCGTCCGGGCGCCGATCTTGTACTCGTTGAGCTTGAGCCGGGTGCCACCGAACGTATTGGTCTCGACGAAGTCCGAGCCGGCGGTGAAATAACCCTGATGGATGCCGCGGACGACATCGGCGTGCGTGTCGTTCCAGAGCTCGGGGCAGGCTCCGTTCAGGAGCCCGGCGTCGAAGAGCGCGGTGCCATAGCCTCCGTCGAACACCAGCAGCTCGCCCGCCTTCACGCGCTGCACGATCTGCCAGCCGGGGGAGCTAGCCATGGGCGCGTTCCGTCGACTTCGAATTGATGGGGATGGGGGGCGTCGGCCGCTCCTCCCCCATCGCCCCCCACCCACATTGATTCAGCGCGCGCGCGTTGGTCATGCCGCAGCCTGGATTCCGAGGAGTTCTTTGGCTCTCACGACGGCGAGGGTGGAGTCCCTGGCGTAGCCGTCGGCGCCGATCTCGTCAGCGTAGGTCTGGCTGACCGGCGCGCCGCCGATCATCACCTTGACCCGCTCGCGCAGGCCCGCCTTGGTGAGCGCGTCGATCGTGCGCTTCATGGCGGGCATGGTCGTCGTCATGAGGGCGGAGATCCCCACGATCTGCGCGTTGTGCTCGGTCACTGCCGCCACGAACTTCTCCGGCGCCACGTCGCGGCCGAGGTTCACCACCTTGAAGCCAGCCCCCTCCAGCATCATGGCGACGAGGTTCTTGCCGATGTCGTGGAGGTCCCCCTGCGCGGTGCCGATGACCACCACGCCGAGGTCCTGCTGATCGCGGGCGGCCGCGGTGATCAGCGGCTTGAGGAGATCGAGGCCGGCGTACATCGCGCGCGCGGAGAGCAAGACCTGGGGCACGTAGTACTCGTTACGGCGAAACTTCTCCCCCACCACGTCCATCCCCGGGATCAGCCCCCGGAAGATCAGCGCCTTGGGATCCATGGCGAGGGCGAGACCTTCCTGCGTCTTCTTCGCCACCGTGTCCTTGTCGCCGAGGATCAGGGCGCGCGACATGGTGGGGTAGTCGAACTCTGCCGTGGGGTCACTCATGCAGGGGTCGCCACCCCCCGCCCCTTCGTGCTGGGATACCCCGCGCGCGTCCACGCCCCCATGCCGCCCGCCACGTTGAACCAGGCCGCGGGCACGCCCTCGCGGGCCAGCGCGCTGATGGCGAGGCTCGAGCGCAGCCCGCCCGCGCACACGACGGCGATCGAGCGCCCCGCGGGCAGCTCGGCGCGCCGACGCACGATCTCTCCCAGCGGCACGTGCTGGGCACCCTCGATGTGCCCCTCGTCCCACTCGAAGGGCTCCCGCACATCGACGACGACGAGGTCGGGCCGCTCTTCTCGCATCGTGGCGAGGTCGTGGACGCTGATCTGCGGCACCTCGGTCACCGCGAGACCCTGGTTCTTCCAGTCGCCCATGCCCCACTGTAGATGCCCCGCCACGTCGTCGAGCCCCACGCGGCCCAGGGCCTGGACGGCATGCGCGAGGTCGGTGGGCCCGCCCGCGACGAGGAACAGCGGCCGGTCACCGGCGACGAACATGCCCACGCGGTTGGCGAACTGCGGACCGTCGACCCACACGTTGATCGCGCCCGGAATGTGACCCGCGCCGAACTCCTCGGCGGTGCGCACGTCCACCACCACCGCGCCCTTGTCGATGGCCTCGCGGGCCTGCACGGCGGACAGCGGCCGCGGCTCGCCCGTCGGGGGGAGCGCCCGGGCACGGTTGCGGGCGATGATGCGGTCGAAGTTCGGCGGCTTCGGAGGAAGTCCGGTCATGAGGGCGCGCACGAACTCGTCCTCGGTCCCCACGCGCAGGGCCAGGTTGAACCGCCGCTCGAAGCCAATCGTCGACGCCGTCTTGCTGGACATCGCCCGACCGCAGGACGAGCCCGCGCCGTGCGCCGGGTACACCTCGACGCTGTCGGGCAGCGCCAGGAGCCGCGACGTCAGGCTGCGATAGAGCGTCGCCGCGGCGCGCTCCCCCCCGAAGTCGGGTCGCCCCACGTCGCCGATGAAGAGCGTGTCGCCGGTGAGGACGAACCATGGCTCGTCGCCGCGGGACCGGTCGGTGACCACGAGACACACGCTGTCCGGCGTATGGCCGGGGGTGTGGAGCACGCGGAGGCCGACGTTGCCGACGACGATCTCCTGGGCGTCCTCGATCGGAGTCGTGCGGAAGGCCGCCTCGGCAGCGGGGTGGAGGAGGATCCGGGCCCCGGTCTTCTCCGCGAGCGCCTGATTGCCGGAGACGTGGTCGGCGTGGATGTGGGTATCGACGATCTCGGTGATGGTCAGGCCCTTGCGCCGGGCCAGGGCCACGTACTCGTCCACCCGATCACGCGCCGGATCCACCACCGCCGCCTGGCCCGCCTGACCACAGCCGATCAGATACGAGAGGCAACCCGCCTCCTCGTTCAGGATCTGCTGAAAAATCATCGCTCGGATTGTCCCACATGGCTCCCGGGGGGCGCAAGGCCGGAGGCCCGGAAAGCCCCACCGGACTTGTAGGAACTTGACCGGGCCGATGCAGTTACACTAGAGTCACCAAAATCGACAGCGTCGAACTATGGGAGGCAGGCGAGGTCGAATGCGGCTGAAGATCCTAGGAGCCTTTGGTAGTGATGGGCAGGGCCAGCGGCCGTCGGCTTTTCTGGTCGACGATCGGGTTCTGATCGACGCCGGAACCGTCGGCGGCGCCCTCTCGGTCCCCGAGCAGACGGCCATCACGCACGCCCTCATCAGCCACGCCCATCTCGACCACACCGTGGGCCTGGCCTTCCTCACCGACAGCCTGGCGATGGTCGCGCCCGAGCGATCCGTGACCGCCTGCAGCATCGCCCCCGTCATCGACACGCTGCGCACCCACTGCTACAACGACGCCCTCTGGCCAGACTTCACCGCCATCCCCACCCGCGAGAACCCTGTGCTCAAGCTGCGGGTGCTGCCGGAGGAAGCTGAGGCTCGCGTGGGTGACCTCTGGGCGACCCCGGTACTGGTGGACCACACCATCCCGACGACCGGGTTCATCGTGCACGACGGGGAGACCGGCTTCGTGTATTCCGGCGACACCGGCCCCACCACACGGATCTGGGAGGTCGCACGCGAGATGCGCGGTCTCAAGGCCCTGGTGGTCGAGACCGCGTTCCCGAACCGGCTCGACAGCCTCGCGCGCGCCTCGGGCCATCTCACGCCGGCGAAGCTTCGGGAGGAGATGCGGAAGATGCCTTCCGATCTCCCGATCTGGATCTTCCACGTCAAGCCGCAGCTCTACCAGGAAACAGCGGCCGAGCTGGCACAGATCGATCCCACCCGCATCCACATCCTCGAGCAGGGCAAGACCTACACCTTCTAGCAGTCCTTACTGTCTGACGCGACCAGCTGCTTGCAGGCGTGTCTACAGCGGGAGCGGCGCGTCGATCAGGCGGGTCAAGGAATCCCGGAATGGAAATAGGCTAAATATGCCGCCCGTATGAATGAAACAGATACGCTGTCCAAGCGCCTTGGGATCCTTCTCGAGCGTCGTCAGGAGCCCGGTGAACGCCTTCGCCGTATAGACGGGGTCGAGGATCACGCCCTCTTCCCGGGCCAGCCGCACGATGGTGCTGAGTTCCCCATCGTCCACCGCCGCGCGTCCCACCCCCTGATGGCCGTCGAGCAGATGAATGGACTTGGGCACCTCGATGGCGAAGCCGAAGCGCCGGATGGCCTTGGCCATCGTGTGCTGGACGTGCTCCCGGACGCGCGCGGCCGGCCAGGCGATGGGGATGCCGACGATCTCGCTGGGGAGGCCGGCGAGCTGCTTGCCCATCAGCAGGCCGCCCTGGCTGCCGCCGCTGTACACCGAGATCGCCACCGTGTCGAAGCGGGGGGCCCCGTGATCGATCTGGCCGGCCAGCTCCACCGCACACTCGAGGTAGCCGAGGGCGCCGACCTCGTTCGAGCCGCTCTCCGGGATCACGTACGGGCGGTGCCGTCGCGCGCGAAGCTCGGCGGCCATCTCCTCCATCACCTCGTCCACCCGCTCCCACTCGGCGTCGGAGAGGTAGCGGACGTCGGCGCCGAGCAGCCGGTCCAGCAGGAGATTGCCGTCGTACGCGACGGGCCGGGCTCCCTTCACCGCGAGCGCCGCGTTCAGACCGAGACGCGCGGCCACCGCGGCCACCGCGCGGCAGCAATTGGACTGGAGCGTGCCGCACGTGATGAGGGTGTCGGCGCCCTGCGCGAGGGCATCGCCGATGAGGAACTCGAGCTTCCTGACCTTGTTACCCGACTCCAGCAGACCGGTCAGGTCGTCGCGCTTGACGAAGAGCTCGACGCCGAGCCGCCGCGAGAGCCGCTCGAGCTTGAGGATGGGTGTCGGCGCCAGCGCGAGAGGAAGGCGAGGCGGAACCGGCATGAATCGATCGTAGCACGCACGGTCACTTGTTCCTCATGGTTGGCGGCTCACGGCTGACAGCTCGGGCACCAGTAGGTGGAGCGGTCCCGCAGTGACTCCACCTGGATTGGCGTGCCGCACCGCGGACACCGCTTGCGCGCCCGGTGGTGGACATGGAGGAAGTCGCGCTTCGGCTCGCCGCGGAGGGGTCCCGCGCCGACGCGCGTCCGGAGGGCCTCGGTGGCCGCGGCCAGCGTCACCCCAGTCGCGGCATGGACGCGGGCGATCTCCTCTTCGCTCATGAGAGACGCCGTACGCCGGGGCTTGATCCGGGCCTCCCAGAGGATCTCGTCCGCGTAGGCGTTGCCCAGCCCGCCGATCAGCCGCTGATCACAGAGCACGGTCTTGATGGGCCAGAGCTTGTTCCGGGCGCAGAGGGCGCGGAGCGCCGCGGGGGTGAAGCCCGGGCCGGTGGGATCGAGGCCGCCGCGCTCGCGCCGGTCCAGCCCGGCCCACATCTTGGCTTCCCCGGGCCTGAGCAGGTCGAAGCTCTCGTCGGAGAGGACGAGGCGCGCACCATCCTCGCGCCCGAGCGTGAGCACGGGCAGCGGCGCGCGCACCGTCTCGCCGGACTCGAGCCAGAAGGGCGCGCCCCCCAGCATGAGATGCACATCCACGCGCGGCCCGCCCTCGAGCCCGATGGCGAGGGTCTTCCCCCGCCGCGCGACGTCGGCGACCGACCGGCCGCGCACCGCCGCGACGAACACCTCCTCCGTCACGCCCCGCAGCGCGCGCGCCTGGTGCACCGTCACCGCGGTGATCCGGTGACCGACCAGGCGCGGGGCGAGAACCTCCGCGTAAACGGTCAGCTCGGGCAGCTCGGCCACGGCGCGGGGCCGGGCAGCCTAGGAGGCGTGCTCACGCTTGAGGGTCGCGGCGATGGGAGCGAAGTCGTAGGCCGGGAACACCTGGTAGCGGAAGGCGCCCCACGCCTTCTGCTCCATGTAGCGGTTGAGGCTGCGCACCTTGTCCGCCTCCACCCGGAGCGTGATGATGAAGCCGTAGGACATCGCCACCACCCAGGACACCAGCTCGCTCCCCTCGGGCGGGAAGTCGCGATAGAAACCGGTCTTCCGGAGATGCGCCATGATCTCGTCGAGGGTCTTGGACTGGTCGTGGTGCAGCAGGACCGTGAGCAGCACGCGATTGTCGTCAGCCATGGCGTTCCTCCCGGGAGCGAACTGTTGCGCGCGCCGAGGTGCTTGTCAATAATGTGACGCGCGTGACCTCCGACCGCGAGACGCTGGCGAACGCCCGGCTCTGGCTCGCCTTCGCCAGCATGCTCTTCGTCTCCGGTATCACCAACGTGTTCCCGGTCTTCTTCCCGGCGCTGCTCGCCGAGTTCGGTGGCTCGCGCGGCGCGACCGCGGCCACGGCGTCCCTCTGCTGGATCGGCGGAGCGGTGCTCGGCCCCATCGCCGGCTTCCTGGTGGCCCGCGGCAATCCCCGCGCCGTCGCCATGACCGGGCTGATCGGCGCCGCCGCGGGCATGCTGCTGGGGACGACCGCGGCCACGCTGACCGCCTTCGTGCTCGCGGTGGGGATCGGCGCGGGCATCGGCGTGGGGCTCACCGGCATCGCCACCCAGGCCTCGCTGCTCGCCGACGTCTACCACCGGCGGCGCGGCGTGGCCATGGGCATCGCGTTCTCCGGATCCATGGCCGCCTACGCCCTGGCGCCCCTCATCCATTCGCTGATCGAGCGGTCGGGCTGGCGGGCGACGCTGGGCCTCTACGGGGGATCGGTGTGTGTGCTGATTCCCCTCGCCTGGCGCATCCTCCCCACGCGCCTCCACAGCGCGCCCGCGCCGGGGACGCGCGCCATGACGGGGTCGGCGCCCTCCGTGGGCCAGATCCTGCTCTCCGCGCCCTTCGCGATGCTCTTCCTCGCCTTCACCACGCCCCCGATGTTCGGATACCTGGCGACCACGCAGCACGCCCTCTACTTCCCCGCCCGTGGGCTGTCCCCGGAGGAAGCGTCCATCATGCTCGCGGTGGGCGGCGTGCTCTCGGCGGGCGGTCGCATGCTGGCGGGCGTGGCCGCGGACCGGCTCGGCGCGGCACCCACGGGCTTTCTCTCGTTCTCCCTGTCCCTGCTCGGGATGGCCTGCCTCTTCGCCTTCGAGGCATGGCCGCTGCGCGTGCTCGCCTACGGCTACGTGCTGTTCCTGTTCCTGCCTCTCGGCAGCCGCGCCACGATCTTCTCCGTGCTGGTGAGCCGCATCACGCCGCCCGCGCACTACGGCGTGATCTTCGGCATCCTCGGCATCGGCAACAATCTGGGCGCGGCGGCGGGCCCGTGGCTCTCGGGAGCGCTCTACGACCGGACGGGCTCCTACGGGGCGATCTACCTCTGGGCGGCCGGCGTCGGCCTCTTCGGTCTAGCCACGTTGACGGCGTTCGTGCTCATGACCGGCGGCGCACGCCGCACAGCGTGACGCGGGTCGAGACCAGGTCCCAGATAGTCGGGTGACCGGAGGTCACCCCACCCTACAGAGGTCGTCGCTTGCGCGACCGTGGATCAAATCAGGAATTCGATCTCACCCGAGTTTTTGGATAAGGCTCGCGTACTGGTCGACGAGGGGCAGCACGGTGTCGCGGCCCGCGGGCGGCAGGGCGAAGATGGCGCGGGCCACCCCGGCCTCCCGGAGGGCGGCGAGGCGCGCCTCGTCGGGGCGCGCGCCGAACAGGGACACCGTGACGGTGGCGGGATCGCGGCCCACCTTCTCCGCCCGCGCCTTGAGATCGGCGATGCCGTCGGCGATGGGCTCGCGGGTGGCGAGCGGCAGCCAGTGCCCGTCGAACTCGGCCGCGCGCTGACGCGCGTGCGGCCCGACGCCGCCCATGAGGATAGGCGGATACGGCTTCTGCACGGGCTTGGGATACGACCAGATCTTGTCGAAGCTCACGTGCTTGCCGTGGTACTCGGCCTCGTCCTTGGTCCAGATCTCCTTCATGGCGGCGATACGCTCGCGGAGCACCTTCCAGCGGTCCGCGAAGACGGTCCCGTGGTGCTCCATCTCTTCGGCGTTCCAGCCCCCGCCGATCCCGAAGAGGAGGCGGCCCCGCGAGATCCAGTCGAGGCTGGCCACCTCCTTCGCGAGCGTGATGGGATCACGCTCGATCACCAGGCAGATGCCGGTGCCGAGCTTGATGCGGCTCGTCGCCGCGGCCGCCGCGCCGAGCGCGACGAAGGGATCGAGGGTGTGCCAGTACTCCTTGGGGAGCGGCGTGCCGCCCGGGAATGGCGAGCGGCGGCTCGCCGGGATGTGAGTGTGCTCCGGCACCCAGAAGGACTCGAAGCCGCGGTCCTCGAGCGCGCGGGCCAGCTCGTCGGGGCGAATCGCGTAATCGGTGGCGAACATGAAGCAGCCATAGTGCATGGAGGCCCTCTCTTCAGCGGGGCGTGCGCGCGAGGTAGGCGGCCAGCGCGGCGTTCTCGCGCTGCTGGAAGCGCACGGCGACGCGCAGCTGCTCGAGGTACTGCTCGAGCGTCTTGCCGCCGAGCACGATGCCGCGGGACGGGAAGAACTCGTTCACGTCCTGCTCCCACTCGGGGCTGATCAGCGCGGTCACGCCCTCGTACATGCGTCGATACGCGCTCCCCGGGTACTGCTTGGCCATCGTCTGCCAGTGCTCCTTGACGAAGTCCCAGGCGGGCCCGCGCGAGTGCACGCCGCCCAGCATGGCCCGCAGCAGGAAGGGCGCGTCCTGGCTCCGCACCTCCCCGTTGATCGTGCGCTGGAGGGTCTGCGTGATGAGGGCCGGATCGCGGAACGCGCCCAGCGCGAAGAGGAAGCGCTGCTCCTCCTGAGGGGTGCGCGCGGTGCGGAAGCGCTGGAGGAACTCCGCATACTCGGCGGCGCCGCCCACCGTCGCGATGATGCCGATGACCGCCGGCAGGATGTTCGGGTCGGCCGCGCCCTCGTCCTCGACGTAGCGCGCGTAGAGCGCGCGGGCCTGGGCCTGGGTCTCCTCGTCGTTCCCCAGGGTGCCGAGGACGCGGATGAGATCGCCGCGGAGCTGCCGGACCAGCTCGCTCTCGCCCGGTTCCGCCTCCCACCCGAGGCGGGCCGCCGCGAGCCCCACCCGGTGCCGGACGAAGGTCTCGAGGCCGCCGCGCGCCGACTCCGGGATCACCCGGTTGACGAAGGCGAGCGAGCCGGCGAGCACCGTCCAGACGTTGCGGTCGGTCTCCTCACGGAACTTCCCGGTCAGGTCGAGGTAGTCCGCCGCCGACATGTGGCCGGCCTGCGTCACCGCGAACGCGTCGCTGACGACGTTGAAGCGCTCGATGGGCGCGGCCTTGCCGATGGAGCGCGCGAGCTTCTTGAGCATGGCGGGCGCGAATGCGACGCGGTAGAAGCCGTGGCCACCCGCATTCGCCAGCGCCCAGTCCGGCGCCGCGGGCAGGACCACGCGCGTCTCCGGCCCGTCGAGGAGCAGGCGCTTGTCCACCCAGCCGCCCTTCACCGACGCGCGGAGATTGATCGGGATCCGCCACGGCTCGCCCGCCACGCCGTCGCCGGCGTCATCACCCAGATACAGGAAGCGCCGCTGGGAGAGCTTCACGCCCAGGCCGTCGGGCTCGACCGTCACCAGCGGATAGCCGGCGCGGAAGATCCAGCCGTCCATCACCTCGGGGATGGGCTGACCGGAGGCGGCGCCCAGCGCCTTCCAGAGATCGGTGGTCTCGGCGTTGGCGTACGGGTGCTCGCGCAGATACCGGCGCACGCCCTCCCGGAACACCTCCGGACCCAGGTACTGCTCGAGCATGCGGAGCACGGAGGCGCCCTTCTCGTAGGTGAGGAGGTCGAACATCGCCTCGCATTCCTTGGGCTCGCGCACGGGAAACTCGATGGGCCGGCTGGCGAGCAGCCCGTCCACGCCCATCGCCGCCGCACGGGACACGCCGAAGTTCGTCCAGCGCTCCCACTCCTTCTTCCACGCGTCGACCGCGAGCATCTCCATGAAGGTGGCGAAGGCCTCATTGAGCCAGATGCCGTTCCACCACGCCATCGTGACGAGGTCGCCGAACCACATGTGCGCCAGCTCGTGCGCCACCACGTCGGCCACGCGCTCGAGCTCGGCGTGCGAGGCGCTCTTCTCGTCCGCGAGGAGCGCGGTCTCCCGGAACGTGATCGCGCCCAGATTCTCCATCGCGCCCGCGGCGAAATCGGGGATGGCGAGGAGGTCCACCTTGTCACTCGGGTACGGAATCCCGTAGTACTTCTCGAAGAAGTCCAGCGAGAACGCCGCGCAGTCGAGCGCGAAGCGGCCCAGGTGCGTCTTGCCGGGCACCGCCCACACCCGGAGCGGCGTCGCGCCCACCATGACCGGGGCCGTCGCCTCGAGCTCGCCCACCACGAGCGCCACCAGGTACGTGGACATCTTGATGGTGTCGGCGAAGCGCACGACCTTGCGTCCGTCCCCCGTCGGCTCCTCGGACACGATCGCGGTGTTGGAGATGGCGGTGAGCCGCTCAGGCACGACCAGGGTGACGGAGAAGACCGCCTTGAACGCCGGCTCGTCCCAGCACGGAAAGGCCCGCCGGGCGTCGGTGGCCTCGAACTGGGTGGCCGCGATGGTGTGCACCCCGCCCGCGGCGTCCTTGTAGGTGCTGCGGTAGAAGCCGTGGAGCTTGTCGTTGAGGGTGCCGGTGAAGGCGAGGGCGAGGTGCCACGCGCCCGGGGTCAGCGGAGACGGGAACAATAGCCGGGCGCGGTCCTGCGTCTCGTCGAGAGCCGCGCTGCCCTGCACAACCGTGCCGCTCGCGTCGCGCGCGGACACCGATTGGATGGCGAGCTCGGCGGCGTTGAGCACCACCTCCGTGACCGGCTCGGCGATCGTGACATGCACCGTGGTCTCGCCGGTGAAGCGGGCGGCATCGAGATCGGGCGTGAGCCGGATCTCGTACCGGTGGGGGACAACGGATGTCGGCAGACGATAGTCCATGAACGTGGAGAATACCAGAGTCGGCGGGGTGACACACTTGACATCACTTCGGCGGCGGGCCCACACTCCGGGATCGTGAAAGATTTGGCGGACCGCGTGGCGGTGGTGACGGGGGGCGCGAGCGGCATCGGACGCGCGCTCTGTCTCGCGTTCGCCGGCGCGGGCATGCATGTGGTGGTGGCGGATCTCGACGAGGCGGGCATGGCGGACACCGCCGCCGGCGTGGTCACGAAGGGACGCCGCGCGCTCACCGTCCGCACCGATGTGAGTCGTCTCGCCGACGTGCGCGCCCTCGCCGATCGCGCCTGGCAGGGATTCGGCGGCGTCCACGTGCTGTGCAACAACGCGGGCGTCGCTCTCTGGGGCAGCCTCGACGCCGCGACCCACGCCGACTGGGAGTGGGCCATCGGTGTGAACCTGTGGGGCGTGATCCACGGCGTGGAAGCCTTCGTGCCGCGCATGATCGCCCAGAAAGCCGGCGGTCACGTCGTCAACACGGCGTCGATGGCCGGCCTCATCGCTTCCGAAGGGCTGGGCGTCTACAACACCACCAAGTACGCGGTGGTGGGGCTCTCGGAGACGCTCCAGAAGGATCTCCGCCGCCATGACATCGGCGTCTCCGTGCTCTGTCCGATGGGCGTGAGGACGCAGATCCGTCAGAGCGCGCGGAATCGGCCGGCTGCCCTGCGCAATGCCGGCGCGCCCGAACTCGGGGGGGAGGTCGAGCTGATCGGCCGCTATCTCTCCGCCGAGCACGTGGCGGAGCGCGTGCTGCGTGCCGTCCTCGACAACCGTCTCTACGTGATCACTCACCCGGAGGGGCTCGAGCCCCTCCGCCGGCGCTTCGTCCGTATGGAGAAGGCCATCCAGGAGTCTCAGTAGCCATGCGCTTCGAGCCAGTGGTCGGATGGGGCACGCTGCCCGCGGGGTGGCGCTACGTCGAGGTGGCGGGCGTCGCCGTCGACGCGAAGGATAACGTCTACTGCTTCACCCGGGGAGACCACCCGGTGATCGTGTTCGATGCCGACGGCACCTTCCTGCGTTCCTGGGGCGAGGGGCAGATCCGGCGTGCCCACGGGATCTCGGTCGACGCCGAGGGCATGCTCTGGCTCACCGACGATCTTCACCACACGAGCCGCAAGTTCACACCGGAGGGGAAGCTCCTCCTCACCATCGGCGATCCGGATACGCCCTCCACCCTGCAGGGCGGCAAGCCCTTCAACCGTCCCACCCACGTCGCGGTGTGCCCGAAGACCGGAAACCTCTATCTCTCCGACGGCTACGGCAACTCCCGCGTCCACAAGTACGCGCCGGACGGCAAGCACCTGCACTCGTGGGGTGAGCCGGGCACCGATCCCGGCCAGTTCAATCTGCCCCACAACATCACCACCGACCGGAACGGACTCGTCTACGTGGCGGACCGCGAGAACCACCGCGTCCAGATCTTCGACGGCGACGGGCGCTATCAGGGGCAGATCAACAACTTGCACCGGCCCTGCGGGCTCTACACCGACAAGCGGCAGGGAGACCTGCTCTACATCGGAGAGCTGGGATCGGCGATCCCGGTGACCGACCACACGCCGAACATCGGGCCGCGCGTCACCGTGCTCGACGCCAAGGGCCAGCGCGTGGCGCGCTTCGGGGGACCGTTCGCGGGGGAGAAGGCGGGCGAGTTCACCGCTCCGCACAGCGTGGTCGTCGACTCGCGGGGGAACGTCTACGTCTCCGAGGTCTCCTGGACGGCGAAGGGCAGCCTGGAAAGCCCGCCGCGCGAGATCCGCTCCCTCCAGAAGTTCCGCCGGGCGGACTAGCGCGCGCGCCCGAAATGATGCCGCAACAGCGGCGCCCAGGCCTCGATGGGCTCGGTGGTCTTGCCCGGCACCTTGGCGAGATCGTCCCACCGGCGTAGCCGCACCGCGTCCGCCATCCAGGGGTGCTGCGCCCGCCGAGCCGCCTCGTCGGTCTTCATCGTCCCGCCCTGGAGCGTCATCGTGAAGCGCGAGCCCGGCGTCAGCGCGTCGTAGTACGCGGGCTCGGTCGCGCAGAGATAGCGCTTCGCCTCCGCGTGCATGCGGACGAGCCAGGCCACCCGGGCGGGCACCCACGGGGCGATGAGGTCGGCCCCCACCTCGTGATGGCCCCGCGCTCCCGCCCCCGCGCCCAGCGTCTGGTCCTTCTTGTCGAGGATCTGGCGTGGATCGACGGCGAAGCGGCCCACGTCGTGGAGCAGGCAGGCCAGCTGCAGCTCCTCGTCGGCGCCCGCCTCGCGCGCGAGCTCCGCGCACTGGAGCGAGTGCGCGAGCTCGGTGACCGGCTCGCCTCCGTAGAGGCGAGCCGCCGACCCGAGGAAGGCGTCGAGAAGCCGGTCGGCCATGCCCGGCGTGGCGGCCATGTCGCGAGTGTACCGACGCGCCGCCGACGTGAAAAGCTACTTTCCCGTGATGGGGATCGCCCCTATACTGCCCATGCGCGCCCGGGGCGCGCGTCACGCCACGGCCGCGACGTCAGCGGCCCAGCCAAAGGAGACGAGCGCATGCCGGTAACCGTGAAGTTGATGGAGAACGGTCCGCTCATCGTGAACGGGGAGTGCGAGCTGCAGGACGCTCAAGGCAACCCCCTGCCCTCCAAGGGTCAGCAATTCGCCCTGTGCCGCTGCGGCGCGTCCGCCAACAAGCCCTACTGCGACGGCGGCCACAAGAGGATCGGCTTCAAGAGCTAGCCCGAGCCGCCCGGCTTCACCATCTCCTGCGGGCGCACGAGGCGGTCGAACTCCTCCGCGGTGACGTAGCCGAGGGCCAGCGCGGCCTCGCGGAGGGTAGTCCCGTCTTTGTGCGCCCGCTTTGCGATCTGCGCCGCGCGGTCGTAGCCGATGTGCGGGGCCAGTGCGGTGACCAGCATCAACGAGTTGCCCAGGTGGTCGGCGATCCGCTCCGGCCGCGGCTCGATACCCTCCGCGCAGTGGATCCGGAAGGACTCCACCGCGTCGGTCAGCAGGCGGGTGCTTCTCAGCAGGTTCGAGACGATCAGCGGCTTGTAGACGTTCAGCTCGAAGTTCCCCGACGCGCCGCCGATGCCCACCGCCACGTCATTGCCGCTCACCTGCGCGCACACCATGGTGAGGGCCTCGCACTGCGTGGGGTTGACCTTGCCCGGCATGATGCTCGAGCCCGGCTCGTTCTCGGGAATCGTGATTTCCCCCAGCCCCGAGCGCGGGCCCGAGGCCATCCAGCGCACGTCGTTGGCGATCTTGGTCAGGGACGCCGAGAGCGTGCGCAGCGCGCCCGAGGCCTGGAGATCGGCCTCGTGCGAGGCCAGGGCCTGGAACTTGTTGGGGGCGCTCATGAAGGCGCGACCGGTCAGGCGCGCGAGCGCCGCGGCCACGCGCTCCCCGAAGTCGGCGGGGGCGTTGAGCCCGGTGCCGACCGCGGTGCCGCCGATGGCGAGCTCGCCGAGCGCGGGGAGGCCGGCCCGCAGGCCGGCGAGCGCGTGATCGAGCATCGCCACCCAGCCGGAGATCTCCTGGCCGAGCGTGATGGGCGTCGCGTCCTGGAGATGGGTGCGCCCGATCTTGACGATGTCCGCGAAGGTCTGCGCCTTGGCATCGAGCGCGCCGCGGAGCGCGGTGACGGCAGGGACCAGATGCCCCTCGAGTTGCTCGAGCTCCGCCACGTGCATGGCGGTGGGAAACACGTCGTTGGAGGACTGCGAGCGGTTCACGTCATCGTTCGGGTGCACGGGCTTCTTCGATCCCAGCACGCCGCCCAGCAGCTGGTTGGCCCGGTTGGCGATGACCTCGTTGGCGTTCATGTTGGTCTGGGTGCCGCTGCCCGTCTGCCAGATCACCAGCGGGAAGTGGTCGTCGAGAGCGCCCGCGATGACCTCGTCGGCGGCGCGGAGGATCGCGTCCGCCTTGTCGGCGGGCAGCAGACCCAGCTCGCGGTTGACCTCGGCGCAGGCCTTCTTGACGAGCCCCAGCGCCCGGATGAACTCGCGGGGGAAGCGCTCGCCTCCGATCTTGAAGTGCTCGAGCGAGCGCTGGGTCTGCGCGCCCCAGTAGCGGTCGGCAGGCACCTCGATGGGGCCCATGGTGTCGGTCTCGGTGCGAGTCTTCATGTCGCGCAGCATAGCACTGCGGTAAGCTCGCCGGCATGAGCCAGACCTGGACGCTCGTCAATCCCGCCACCGAGGAGCCGTACCGCGAGATCACCGCGATCTCCGAGCCCGAGCTGGCCGCCACCGTGGTGCGTGCGCGCCGCGCCCAGCGCGACTGGCGGCAGGCGCCGGTGGCGGAGCGGGTGAAGATCGTCGCCCAGATGGTGCCGGCCTTCCGCGCCCAGGCGGACCAGGTCGCCCTCGAGATCACACGCCAGATGGGAAAGCCGATCCAGCAGGCGCGGAACGAGATCAAC
>Ga0075434_100002610_pt1 | contig 15892 bp, 13 predicted proteins | sample RhiMethybrSRZTD3_FD_75298 | JGI IMG/M metagenome (GOLD analysis project Ga0075434, IMG submission 75298) | Populus rhizosphere microbial communities from Tennessee, USA - Rhizosphere MetaG P. TD hybrid SRZTD3 | ecosystem: Host-associated > Plants > Roots > Rhizosphere > Soil | place: USA... | reverse complement strand
GGCCGCGAGGCGATGCCATGGGGACGATTCGGGCAGGTGATCTTCCCTGCCGTCCTCCTGTTGCCGCCACTCCTCACGCTCCTGCCGCCACTCGCGTTCCTGGTCGCGTCGCTCGCCGACGGACCCCGTTGGCTCGTGCTCGCGTCGGCCATCGCGCTCGCGGCCCAGGTGATCACCTGGGCCGCGGTCTACCGCTGGATGGGTGCGCCGATGCGGTGGGCCGCCCTGTTCCCGTTAGGCTCCGTCGTCGTCGCGATCATCGCGAGCCAGGCAATCGCCCGGGGATCGCGAGTGGAGTGGAAAGGTCGCGCCTATCTCACGAGCTCGCGCGTCCCGCACAGGTCTCGATGAGCTCGCGCTTCACCTGCCGCTGGTCGCCGATCACGTGGTAGAAGTCCTCGATGTAGTCCATCGCACGACGTCGGTACCCGTCGTCGAGCGGTAGCCGAGCGTACAGCGCCTTGATGTCCTGCCGGTGGTCGTTGTACTTGGCGAGAACCGGAGCGAGGTCGTTGGGCGTTAGGCACGGGCCCCTGTATAAGCGGTCCTGAACCGTCGGAATCCCGAGCCGCGGATCCGGCTTCGCATATCGCGCGTAGACCACCCCGGACCAGTCGAAGTCGTAGGGGACCGGCACGTAGCGATCGCCAGCGATAACGAGCCTGATGTTGTGCAGGGAGTACAGCGACCAGTCGGTGTTGCCGAGGTAGTAGGCGAATACGCTGATGGTGGCCGTCTGTTGCGGATCCATGTCCGCGAAGGTTCCGCCGCGAACGGTGAAGATCCGGCCACCGTTCCGCTTCGCCATGTCGCTTTCATCCTCGATGAGCAGCCCGTACTTCGTCGCTGCGTCCTTTTCGTCCCCCGTCTGGACGTAAGTCACCTTCGCGAGGCGCGCCTTGTAGCTCCAGTCCGTCATCATGTTGAGCGTCTCGTACGCGGCATACTCGCGCACCGGAATCTCCGCGTATTCCTTGTCCTTCTGGTTGCAGTGCGTGCCGAGCTTGAGGGATTTCTGCCCGGCGAACGGTGTCCCTTTCTTCCCGCTGTCCGAGAAGATCAGCCGGATCGGTGGGAAGTTGCAGACGTCGGAGCGCAGGCGAAAATGCCCTCGCGGCGCGATCTCGATCGGGATCGCCACGGGGTTGCCTGACGAGTCCTTGACCGTCAGCGTCGCCTTCTGCGTCTTGACCTTCAGTGTGTCGCGGCTCTTGAACGTCGCCTTGAAGTCCGCCGTGAGGGTGAGCTCGAGCGGCTCGTCCGACCCGAACAAACGCTCGGTCCGTCGCGTCGAGGCTTCCTTTTCTTCGGCCGTCACTGGCGCCGTCTTGTCCTTCTTCGCCTTCTCCTGCTTGCCATCGCCGCCACCCTTGTCTCCCTTCGGCGCGGGCGACTGCGCGAATGACACGGCGCTCACGCACGTGAGCGCGACGAACGTCAGCAATTTCGAGTATCGCATTGGGGGTTCCTCGAAGGGCGACGACTATTCTTCTTCCATCTCGACGATTTCGACGCCGACCACGTACGGCGCGCCCTTTTCGCGCACCGCCTCGGCAATGCTCTGCCGGCTGTAGCCTTTTCGCAGCCGGAGGTCGTACTCGACCGACGTTCCGATCTCGTTGGTCGAGGCCCCGCGATAGCGCCATCGCTTCGCTTCTGTCTCTAGCATCGGGTCGATCGCCGCACGAAGCGATGCCGGATCGGTGGTGAGAATTCGGATCATCGAGTCGAACCGCTGGCCGGAGCCGGCGTTCTCTCCGGTCATATCCGCGCGGCGCTTTCGCAGGCGATCCTCGAGCGCATCGAGCTGCGCCGGAGCGAGGGCTTCCAGCACCTCGTGGTCGAGCCGCGCCACGAACTGCGACGTGCGGTTGGCGATCTGCAGTGCCCGCTCCAGCTGGCGCTTCGCCCGCACGCCTTCGAGTGAGGGCGGCATCCGCGCGAAGTCCGTCGTCCAGAGAATGAGCACCGCGGCGTTGAACAGCACCGAGAGCGCTACTGCATACTCGAGCTGCACGCCGCACGCGAGGCCGAGCGCAGTCGAGAGAAAGATGAACGTCGCGTCCTTGCTGTCCTCGAGGTTCGTGCGGAACCGCACCGCCGCAACGATGCCCGCGAGGCTGAATGCGAGGGCCACGCTGTTCTTCACCAGCACGACGACACCCGCGACGACCACGGGCATAAGTACAAGGGCCTGAACGTCCGACGCGCGGTATCCCTTCCGCTGGCGCGTGAACATGTACACCCACGCGACGGGCAGCGCGAGCAGAAACGCGGTCGTCACCGCGATCACGATGATAATGAGCGGCTCCGTGGCCGGCGCGACGACGTTGGAGAACGGCCCTCCGCTCGTGTCGACCTTGAGGCCCGCCGGTGTGCCGTCACGAAACGCGATGAGCGGCGACAGCACCGTCATGATCTCGCCGCGCACCGGTGCGGGGATGATCGCCCATGCCGTCGCGAGTAGCGCGGCAAGCCCTACGTAATACAGAACGACGCGCGCAACGAGGTTGTGCGCGAAGCCTTCCAACCCTCCACGGCCGTTGTCAGGCATTCAATAGGCTCTCAGTACGTGACGCCGCGCTGTGCCAGAGTAGACACAGCGGCGTCGACAGGGGTCGCGAAGACCAGGGGTTCTCGCATTTGCAGCGGTACGATCATAATGCGTTGCGCCTTCGCTGGCGACATTTTTGACTGCGTCCGCATTGGAGCGATGGCAGTCGCCGGCACGCCCCGCCGCATCCTGCGCGCGTGCCGACCCTCCGAGCCGCCGCCGTTCTTCTCGCCGCCGCAAGCGACATAGCGTCGCTCGGCGCCATCGCCGCCGCCGTCGGCTGCGCCGGGCCGCCGGCGTCGCTGGACGCGGAGTCCCGGACCGCCCTGGGAGTTCCCGACGAGTGTGAAAAGGCATCGGTCGCGCGCGGCCCCGGTACCCTCCGAGCGGTGCTCCTCGACGTTCGCGGCGAGCGGCCAATGCGCGAGGTCGTATCGCACGTCGCTCGGCGCCTGTCGGCGCGCGCGCCGCACCTTCTCTGGCTCGCCATCGCCTGCAGGGAGACGACGACCGAGGTCGCCATAGCGGCCTGGACCCCCGGGCAATCGGGACCACGCGTGAGCGCACTGCTCGTCGATCGCACTCACGTCGTAGACAGCGACGCCGAGACGCTGTGCGCGCTTGGGGCCGCAATGGAATCAGTCGACGTCCTCACACACGCACGGTGGGTCGCCATTCTCGGTCGAGAGGCCGTGACGCGCCGGTTCTATCGAACGCTTGAACGCCTCGTCTCCTCGCTCGGTGCGGAGGCGCGCGGCAGCGCGCCGGCCGAGGCTCGGCGCGAGATCGCACTGCTCTACGCGTCACGCCTCCTCTTCCTGTCGTTCCTCGAGGCAAAGGAATGGCTGGACGGCGACCGCTCGTTTCTCGCGCGGCACTACGACGCCTGCCTGAGCGGCCGAGGTGGCTTTCATCGCCGAGTGCTCCTGCCCCTGTTTTTCGGCACGCTCAACACGCCGATCCGATCGCGCGCGCCAGCGGCTCGCGCGCTTGGCCGGATCCCGTTTCTGAACGGCGGACTATTCTCGCGATCGCCGCTCGAGCGCACGTACACGGGCCTCGAGTTTCGCGACGAGGAGCTTGGCCTGTTCCTCTCCGATCTGCTCGGCCGATACCGCTTCACCGCTCGCGAGGAAAGCACAGAGTGGTCCGAAGCCGCGGTCGATCCCGAGATGCTTGGGCGCGCGTTCGAGTCGATGATGGCATCGCCCGAGAGGCGAAAAACCGGGGCGTTCTTCACGCCGCACACGCTCGTCGCACGCGTGACCGATGAGGCACTGGCGGCTGCGGTCGGGCAACCGCTCGACGGCATCGTGTCGCTGGCACCATCGCCTAACGCGATCGATGGGAATCAGATCGAGACGCTCCGCCGAAGGCTCACGGAGCTCCGGTTGCTCGACCCGGCCTGCGGGTCGGGCGCGTTCCTCGTCCATGCACTCGAGCGGATCGCGACGGTGATGGCGTTCCTCGGCGACCGACGAGTGACATCGGAGCTGCGCCGCGCGGTGCTCACGCGCTCCATCTTCGGCGTCGACATCAGTCCGACCGCCGTTTGGCTCTGCCAGCTGCGACTCTGGCTGAGCGTCGTGATCGACACTGGCACGCGCGATCCCGCACAGGTCACTCCATTGCCGAACCTGGATCGCAACATCAGGATCGGCGACGCGCTTGCCGTGGACGACATCGCCCGCGAAGGCGCCGCCGGCGCGACGCCGATCGCCAGGCTGCGCGCTCGTTATGCACGAGCCGTTGGCGTGCGGAAACGGACGCTCTCCCGCGCGCTCGATCGTGCCGAACGCGCCGCCGCGATCGCACTGTTGGATCGTCGCATCGCCGCGATCGCGGTCGCCCGACGGGACATCATCCTGGCCGCGCGCACCCGCGACCTGTTCGGCGACCGGGCGGCAGTGCGCGGTGCGACTTCCGCGGCGCTGGACGAGCTGCGCGCAGAGCGTCGCGCGTGCCGGGCACGCCGGCGCGCGCTAGCGGCCGGCGCCGCGCTTCCCTTCTCCTTCTCCACGCATTTCGCCGACGTCGCGAGCGCGGGAGGGTTCGACGTCGTCGCTGGAAATCCCCCGTGGGTGAGAGTGCACCGCATTCCTCCCGGCGCGCGCTCCGCGCTGCGCCGAGGCTTCGCAACCTACCGCGGAGCCGCATGGCGCACAGGTGCCGCGGCGTCGCGAGCCGGCGTGGGGTTCGCGGCACAGGTGGACCTCGCGTCGCTGTTCATCGAGCGATCGCTCGAGGTCGCGGCGCCGGCAGGCGTGGTTGCGCTGCTCGTTCCAGCGAAGCTGTGGCGGTCGCTGGCAGGTGGCGGTGTTCGCAGCCTGCTCGCCAGCCAGCACGAGCCGCTGGCGATCGAAGATTGGTCCGACGCACCGGCGCTGTTCGATGCGGCCGTGTATCCGTCGTTGCTGGTCGCGCGGCGCAGCAAGGCCTCTGGACCCAAAACGCCCACCGAGATGCGAGTCACGGTGCATGCGGCGCGCGTCGCCGCCACGTGGGGCGTACACGTGCGCGAGCTCGCGCTCGACGAGTCGCCCGGCGCCCCATGGCTGTTGCTTCCCCCGCTCGCGCGCCGAGCCTTCGACTCCCTGCGAGCGGTGGGCACACCACTCGGCACGTCGCTATTCGGCGCCCCGCTACTCGGCGTCAAGTGCGGCTGCAACGGCGCGTTCATCCTGCGCCCACGATGCGACGGGCTGCTCACCGCCGAGACCGGACAGCGGGTGGACGTCGAGCCGGATTTACTCCGGCCGTTGATCCGCGGTGAGCACGTGAAGAAGTGGCGCATCGAGTCAACCGGTGAGCGCGTGATCTGGACGCACGGACCGAACGGGCTGCCGCTCGATCGTCTGCCCCCGCGGGCCGAACGCTGGCTGCGCGGGTGGCGACGACGTCTCGTCGCCCGATCGGACGCGCGGCCGGGAGCGCGATGGTGGTCGCTGTTTCGCACCGAGGCCGCTACGCCTAACGAAGCTCGCGTCGTGTGGGCCGACTTTGGCCGTGTGCCGACCGCCGCCCTGCTCGAGCCGGGTGATGACGCCGTTCCGCTCAACACGTGTTACGTCGTCCGCTGCGCGGATCGAGCTGACGCAATCGCTCTGGTCACGCTCCTGAACTCACCGCTCGCCGCCGCATGGCTGGGGGCGCTCGCGGAGCCCGCGCGCGGCGGATACCGCCGTTATCTGGGTTGGACGCTGTCGCTGCTCCCGCTCCCACGACAATGGGACCGGGCGCGACGAGACCTGGCTGATCTTGGGGAGCGTGCCCTGCTCGGACAGCCGCCCAGCGACGCGGAGCTGCTGGAAGCCGTGGTGCGCACTTACCGCCTCCGCATTGCCGCCGTGAACGCCTTGCTCGACTGGAATATCCGATGACTGGATGGCACTGGGCCGACCTCGACCTGGTTCGCGCACGCATCGCCGCGGTGCACCACGTCGATCTCCCGTCCGACGCACGGCTCGGAGAGATCATCCTTCGCGACCACCAGCGCGAGGCGGCCGCACGCCTCCGACGCGCGATCGAGCGGTTTGGTGGCGCCCTCCTGGCCGACGAAGTGGGGCTTGGGAAGACGTACACGGCGCTGTCTGCGATGCGCGACGAGCGCGCGCTCCTGATCGTAGCTCCGGCGTCTCTCATCGCCATGTGGCGAGATGCGCTCGACCGTTCACGGCTTCGCGCTGGCCTGATCTCGTTCGAAACGTTGAGCCGGCGCGATCCTGCGGGCGATGGCCGCTGGGACGCAGTCATCATCGACGAAGCGCACCACGCGCGTAACCCCCTCACGCAGCGCTACGCACGCCTGGCATCCCTGACGCGTTCGGCACGCGTGCTCCTCCTTTCCGCGACGCCCGTGCACAACACCGCTCGCGATCTGGCTGCCGTGCTTTCGCTCTTCCTCGGAACACGCGCCGAGCGGCTGAGTGCAGCGGAGCTAGGCGCGTGTGTCGTGCGCAGAACCCGCGCTGACGTGCACGACATCAAGGTTCCGCAGCGCGCTCCACCCGTGTGGTGCAGTGTTCAGGGGCCTCCCGAGGTGCTGCAGGCGCTTCTCGACGTCCCGCCGCCCTGCCGCCCGCGCGACGGCGGCGACGCCGGTGCGCTGGTGACCCTGTCGCTCGTCAGAGCGTGGGCGTCCAGCGAAGCCGCCTTGCGCGCCGCGCTCCGTCGCAGACTCTCACGCGCCGACTCTCTCGCCGACGCACTCCAGGCCGGGCGCTACCCAAGCCGGGCAGAGCTGCGAGCGTGGGTAGTAGGCGACGACGCCACGCAACTCGCATTTCCGGAGCTGGTCAGCGACGCGTTGGGCGACGATGTGCTCGACTTGCTGCGCTCGGTTCGCGCCCACGCGGCGGGAGCTCGTCAGGCACTGACGGTGCTGTCGACGACCGACGGCGTGATGGACGAACAGCGCTGCAGCATCGTGCGCGAGATACGGCAGCGACACGCTGGTGAACGCATCGTCGTGTTCTCGCAGTTCGCGGACACGGTGCGCGAAATCTTCGCGCGGCTCAAGGGAGACGGCGGTGTGGCGTCCGTGACGGCGAACGGCGCGCTGGTAGCCGGCGGGCCACTCACACGCTCCCAGGTGCTCAGCAGGTTTGCCCCGGTCGCGTCGTCGAGTCGTCCCCCGTCCCGGGCCGAGGCCATCGACGTGCTCATCGCGACCGATCTCCTGAGCGAAGGGCTCAACCTGCAAGACGCCGCCGTGGTCATTCATCTCGACCTTCCCTGGACGACCGCGCGCCTAACGCAACGCCTCGGCCGTATCTGGCGGATCGGTTCGCCGCACGGTCGCATCCACGAGTATGCGATCGCGCCGCCAGCCGCGGCCGATCGGCTCCTCCACATCACCCAGGTGTTGACCCGCAAAGCGGGCGTGGCCTGTTCGGCCGTCGGCGAACCGTTCTCTCCGCTGCTGGCCGCGCACGCGCAACCGGTTCCTGATCCTGCGGCCCTGGATCGCGTACGGGCTGCTGAAGCACTGCACGGCCTCGTGCGCAACTGGTCGAGCACTCCCGTCGCTCTCCCACCAGTTCCCGGTTCGACCGTTGCCGAGTCACCCGCGCACGGCGCGACCGTCGTCGCTGGGGCGCGAGCGTCGATCGACGGATGGATCGCCGCGGTGGAAGTCGGCGGGGAGCGACGGCTCGTCGCGTCGGGGCGGTCGGGCGAGGCCACGACTGATCCACGGTGCATCCTCGAGGTCGCGCGGGCGTGCGAAGGCCCGGGATGTGTGGCATCTCCGCGGCGGGTCGAGCGGGTAATGCGAGACCTCGACGCCTACTTCGATGCCGCGCGGGGCGCGGCCGACGCGGGCGTGGCCGCCGTGGGCTCGCGCGCCCGCGCGACCGCCTCATCGCGGATCGCTGCGCTCGCCGCCGCCGCACCACCGCACAGGCGCCCGGCAGTCAGCCGGCTCGCCGTCGCGGCACGGGACTCGGTGGCCGCATCACGATCTGCCGGCGCGGAGCGGCTTCTCGCCGCGCTGGTTTCCTCGCGCGCCGGCGACGAGGGCGCCGATGCGGCCGAAGCGTGGCTGGAACGGGTCATAGAGGCCGCCGAGTCGCGCCTGCCTAACGCGGATGTGGCTGGCGCGGCGCCGTCCGGCGTGAACGCGCTGATCGTGCTCGTCCCGGACCACCGCGCGTAGGCGTTTATCCCGTGTCTCATCGCCACCTGCTGCCCGCGGGCTTCAGTCAGTAGCATTCCACAGATGACTCGCCCCGCGATCCTCTTCGACCTGGATGGTACGCTGATCGACACGATCGAGCTGATTCTGAGCTCCGCCCGACATGCCTTCGAGGAGTGGCGGGTTCGCCCGACCGATGATGAGTGGGTCCGCGGCATCGGCACACCGCTCGTTCAGCAGCTGCGCGCCTACACGGACAACGATGACGAGGTCGCCCTCCTGCTCGAGCGGTACCGCCGCTATCAGCACGAGCACCACGACCGCCTGACCCGGTGCTACGACGACGTTCCCGACGTCGTCGCGACCCTCGCCCGGCGCGGGCACCAGCTGGCGGTGGTCACGAGCAAGGCTTCGCCAATCGCGCACCAGAGCCTCGAGTTCGTTGGACTCGACCAATTTTTCCCGGTCGTGGTCGGCTTCGAAGACACCACGCGCCACAAGCCCGACCCCGACCCAGTCCGCGTCGCGCTGAGCCGCCTGGGAGTTTCCCCGGAACAGGCCGTCTTCGTGGGTGACTCGCCGCACGATATCCACGCCGGCAACGCGGCCGACGTCATGACCATAGCCGCCCTCTGGGGGCCCTTCGACCGTGAAACTCTCGCGGATGCTCGACCGGATCATTTCATTGGATGCATGGCCGACCTGCCTGGCGTCCTCGACCGCGCGTTCGGGCACGCGTGACCCAGCTCACGAGCGCCGCCGCGAACCGCACATGCGGTTCTCTTCAAACCATTTGGCCTATCCCGGTATCTGACCCACCGAGCAACCGAGGATCGGCCGGCGAATGATGGTGGCGACAGTCGACAATCCAACCTTCACCACCAGCCGATCCGACGCTGACGACGTCGCGCTCGCCGCGAACGGCGACCGCCTGGCATTTGAGCGCGTCTACCGGGCACACGTGAATCGCGTGTTCGCGGTGTGTGCACGCATGGTGGCCGACCGGTCGCTGGCGGAAGAGCTGACGCAGGACGTCTTCGTGCGCGCGTGGTCGAAGCTCTCGTTGTATCGCGGAGAGTCGGCGTTCACGACATGGCTCCACAGGCTGGCCGTCAACGTCGTGCTCAACGCTCGCAAGAGCGAAGGCCGCAACCGAACTCGGTTCGGCTCGGAGCCGGACGAAGTCGATACCCTGCCACACGTGCGAGCGAGCGGGTGGACGCCGGGGTTGTCGCTCGACCTCGAGGCGGCGATTGCGGGACTTCCGCCGGGGGCGCGGCAGGTGTTCGTGCTCCACGACGTAGAGGGATACAAGCACGAGGAGATTGCGGAGATGCTCGGCATCACTGCAGGTGGGAGTAAGGCGCAGCTGCACCGCGCGCGGCTGCTATTGCGGGAGGCACTGAACCGATGACGATGCACGCCATGGATTGCGCAGCACTCGACGAGCGGCTCGCCGACTACCTCGAGGGCGACCTGGACTCCGCCGCCCGGCGAGAGTTCGACGCCCACGTGGCATCGTGCGTGCGCTGCACCGCGCTCGTTCGCGACCTGGAGCAGATTCGCGCCAGCGCGGCCGAGCTGCCGGAGCTCACGCCGTCCATCGACCTCTGGAGCGGGATCGAACGCCGCATCGAGACGCCCGTGATCTCGCTCGGCGAGCGGTCGGCGCCTAACGTCGCCGTCCGCCGTCGCACCCTCGATGGGCTCAAGCGGGCGGCGATTGCCGCCGCGCTCGTGGCCGTCTCGGCCGGAGTCACATACACCCTGACCGTTGCGCACAACGGGAATAGCGGGCCGACCTCGAGTGTGGCAGCCAATCGGTCGCCAACGCCCGGCTCGAATGCGCCGCCGTCGGGGACTGACACCGCGGGACGCCAGACCATCGCGACGCCGGACGCCACCCCGCCCACGGCGCCGTCCAACAGCGGACAGACGCTCGTCACCAACCCGTCTTCACCAGGGGCGGACACATACGCCCGCGAGATCGACCGTCTCCGCACGATCTTCGCACGCAACCGCGCGCAGCTCGATCCGCGCACGGCCGCGATCATCGAAGCCAATCTCAAGGTCATCGACGACGCGATCGCGCAGAGCAAAGCCGCTCTCGCGCAGGATCCGGCGAGTCGATTCCTCAACAACCAACTGAACAGCGCGCTCGGCAAGAAGCTCGAGCTCCTGCAGACGGCGGCATTGCTGCCGAACCGTACCTAACGATAATGCACCGACTTCCATCTTCCCTGTTCGCGCTCGCCGGCCTCGCGGTCGCCCTATCGCTCCCGCGCACCGCGTCGGCGCAGAGCGACCGGAACCGCGAGCGTGAGCGGGAAGAGTCTCAGGACGCGCAATCGCGCGTCGACACCACGTTCTCGTTCACCCGAACCGGCACGGTGGAGCTCACCGAGATCTCAGGGGACGTCATCGTCAACGCCTGGGATCGCAACGAAGCGCGCGTGCGAGCCTATGCGGAACGCGGGCGCATCCGATCCAGCCTGTCGTCGTCCCGACTGTCACTCGAGATCGAGCCGGTACGCGGCCGCGTCGGCGACTCGAAGGTCGAGGTGTGGGTTCCGGTCGGAGCACGCGTCACTGCGCGGAGCACATCGGGCGATGTCACCGTCACGGGCACGAAGGCGCAGGTCGACGCGCGCTCGACGAGCGGCGATGTCGTCGTCACGGACGCGACCGACCGCGTCATAGTCGAGTCGGTCTCGGGTGACGTGCGGGCCTCCCAGCTCTCCGGCGACATCCAGAGCGAATCGGTCAGCGGAACCATCGAGATCCGCGACGCAACCGGCCAATTACGCGCCGAAACCACGAGCGGTGACGTGTCGCTCCTTGGCGTAACGTCGCGGAGTGTGTACGCGACGACCGTCAGCGGCGAAGTCGAGTACGATGGCACGATCGACGCCAACGGCCGCTACGAGTTCCACGCCCACTCCGGCGACATCCGCCTCGGGATTCCGGAGTCGGCCAATGCGCAGCTCTCCGTCGAGACGTTCAGCGGTTCGCTGGACAGCGAGTTCCCCATCACCCTGCCGCCGGGCCAGCGGTCCACAGGCCGTCCCCGGCGCTTCGAGCTCACACTCGGTAACGGCAGTGGCGCGCGCATCATCGCCGAATCGTTCAGCGGCGACATCGTGCTCGCGCGCCGTTCGCGTACTACACGTTAGGCATCCAGGTTCACTCGGCATGTTCCGCTTTTCGGAGATCCACGCTATGCTCGCAATGCCGCTCCGCTGCGCAACGCGACGCACGCAGTTCGCTCTCCTCTTCGCCGCCGCGGCCTCACTCGCCGCAAGCAGCACGGCCACGGCGCAGCAACGGTCCAACGACCGCGACTTCACGTGGGAGGGCCGTATTTCGAACGGGAAATGGCTCTACGTCCGTGACCTCAACGGCTCCATCCGCGTCGAGAAAGCCACCGGCGACAAGGCCGAGGTGACGGCCGTGAAGCGCTGGCGCCGCGGCAACCCGGAGGACGTCCGCATCGAGACGCGCCGGCTCGGCGGCGACGATGGCGACGTGATCATCTGCGCCTTCTGGACAGACAACGCGTCGTGTGACGAGGACGGCTACCGCTCGCACGGCGACAACGACCGGCACAGCCACGACAACGACACGTCGGTCGAATTCACCGTGAAGCTGCCCGCTGGCGTTCGCCTTGGCGTCAGCACGGTGAATGGTGGAGTCACCGTGAGTGGCGCCACGAGCGAGGTGCGCGCCAGCTCGGTCAACGGACGCGTCTCCGCGACATCGTCGGGCGGCCCGGTGAACGCATCGACGGTCAACGGCGACATCGATGTCCGGATGAAAGAGCTCGGGAGCGGCGATCTCGAATACTCGACGGTCAACGGGTCGATCGAGATCGAGGTTCCGTCGAATCTCGACGCAGACCTCGACATGCGGACGGTGAACGGCAGCCTGACCTCCGACTTCGAGCTGAAGATCGAGGGCCGCGTGAACCCGCGCCGCATGCGCGCGACCATTGGCAAAGGGGGTCGCCGGCTCCGACTCGAGACCGTGAACGGCAGCGTCGAGCTGAGGAAGGCCTCGTAAAGGCGGGGACGGGCGACGGCGGATGGGCGGCGGCTAGAAAGCCAGAACCTCGGGAGGCGTCTCTATCGAGACGAGCTTCCCGAGGGTTTTCGCTGTTTAACCGTCGCCCGTCCCCCGTCCCCGGCGGTCGCCAGCCGCCAGCCGCCAGTTCCCGTCCCCCGTCGCCCGCCGCCCGCCGCCCGTCCGGCTTCTAGACGCCCGACTCCGTCGCCAATCGCTCGATTTCTCGAGCGAGGGCCAGGTCGTTCGTCGTGATCCCGCCCACGTCGTGCGAGCTCAGGGTGAACGTCAGGCGCGTGTGCCGGATGTCGATGTCGGGGTGGTGATCCATCGACTCGGCCACGTCAGCCACCCGAGTAACGAATGTGATACTCGCCGGAAACGTTGGGAAACGATACGTCTTCGTCAGCGAGTCGCCGCGCCTCGACCAGCCGGGCAGCCCGCCAAGCTCGCGCTGGATCCCGATGTCGGAGAGACGTTCGGCCACAGGTCGGGGCCTCTTTCGATTTCCGCACTCGGCGTCGGCGCCGAGCCGGAAGTCTCTGAGTTGAGTACGCGCCCGTTTTTGCGCGCAATGAGCTTAACTCAAACGGCCACAAACGACAACGGATGGCGAGCCCGGCTTCAGGCACGGCCTCTGCCATTTGCTCCTGTCATTCCTCGATCCCGAGGCACCCGCTTTTCCGTCGCGGGTACCGATAAATAGGGCCGCGGCGAGCTATGGACGAAGCGAGCCGTCAGTGCGGCCTCCGGAACCTGAACGGAGCACTGATTCATGACCCAGACTTTGGTTCGATTTCATAGACGCGCCGCAGTGTTCGCGGCTGCTTTCGTGGCGTCCAGCGCCTGCGCATCGCTCAACAACAAGGAGAAGGGCGGCATCATCGGCGCGACCGGCGGCGCCGTTGTTGGCGGAGCCATAGGCAAGGCTAACGGCTCGACCGCAAAGGGCGCGATCCTCGGTGCAGTCGTCGGGGGCGGGGCCGGAATGATCATCGGCCACCAGATGGACAAGCAGGCGGCGGAGCTGAAGCAGAACATCCCCGGCGCGATCGTCGAGCGCGTCGGAGAAGGCATCCAGGTGACGTTCGACTCCGGGTTGCTGTTCGACTTCGACTCGGACGTCGTGCGGTCCGAGGCTCGCACCAACCTTCGCAACCTGGCGGCGAGCCTGGACAAGTACCCGGGCTCCGACCTGTTGATCGCCGGCCACACCGACAGCGTCGGCACCGATGCCTACAATCTCGGACTCTCCGAACGGCGCGCGAACGCCGCAGTGACGTACCTCGCCGCACAGGGCGTGGACCGCTCGCGAATGAGCGCGCGCGGGCTCGGCGAGACGGAACCGGTCATGCCTAACGATACCGACGCGGGCCGCAGCAAGAACCGCCGGGTCGAGGTCGCGATCTACGCCGGCGAGGCCCAACGGGCCGAGGCGAAGCGTCAGGCCGGAAGCTGAGCGTCCACGGCCGTGCTCGCGCGGCGCTGTCGTGCGAGCATCGCGCCGTACCTTCGGTACAACTTGAAGATGCTCGTCGCTGCGCGCGCGTAGGCCGCGCGCGTCAGCTTCGAGCCGGGTACGTCGCGCCACTCATCGAGCGGCAACTCGTAGAGATATCGCGCGACGGCCGCCGTGCCCTCCGAGCTCTCGCCGATCAGTCGCGCGAGGATCTCCACGTCGAAGAGCCACGCCGTGCTGAACGGCTCCGCGAGGACACGGCGGAGGTCGGGCGTGGAGCGAAACAGCTTCGCGCCGCACTGCGTGTCGTAGACCGCGAGGTGAAGCATCTCGGAAACGAGCGTCGCGAACACGCGGCCGAGATAATGGCGCCACGCATGTCGCTCGATCGAGCGTCCCAGGAGCTTCACTCGCGACCCAAGAACTGCGTTGATGCCCGCGCGCTCCTCGAGCACCTCGATGAACCTGGGCAGCGCGCTCAACGGCGTGGCGAGGTCCGCATCCCAATAACCGACGAAGTCGGCCCCGGCATCCAGCGCCTCGATCATGCCGGTTCGCACCGCCTCCGCCTTGCCCTGGTTGGGCTGCTGGTCCCGCACTCGAACAGTGTCCGGCGAGGTGCAGCGCAAACGCTCGAGCAGGTCGAGGGTATCGTCGCGGCTTCCGTCGTTGACGAACAGGAACTCTACCCAGTGCCCGTTGAGGCGGAATTGGCTGAACGCTCGCGTATTCAGACGCCGCGCTTCGTTGTAGCACGGCACCACGACGATCGTGTGCGGCAAGTCCGGCGGGCGAGAGGGTGTAAGCGTCATGGCACTCGCGACTCGAGCCCGGCTCGCTCCGCAGTGGTGGCCGCGCGATTGTGCGGTGTCCCGAGATGAGTCACTGAGCGGCTCAAAGGCAACCGCGGTTGTGTATTCGGACTTTATTCGGTATATAAGGGAGTGAAGCAAGGTGGCCGGAACGCGGATCGGGCTGTGCAGGCGCTCCTCCTGCCGGAAGAGGAATTGCGCCCGGTTCCTGCTCTGCCGACGATAGGCGCGCAGAAGGACATTCGCTATCACGCTGCGCGAGCGCGAGGGCTGCTGAACGGGCCCGAGTCCACCGGTATGGACTACTGGTCCATCAATCCGTACGTGGGCTGTGCCTTTGGCTGTACTTACTGCTACGCCCGGTACGCGCACCGGTACGCGCTCGATCGAGCCCTCTCGGCCACAGCGTCAGGTGACGAGCTGAGAACCGAGATCGAGTCCATGCCTCCGTGGCTTGCGTTCGAGCGGCACGTGCTCGTGAAGAACGATGCCGCCGCCATTCTCGGACACGAGCTGCGGCCCGGTAGCCCTCGTCTCACCGGCCTGGCGAACGGAGAAGTCGTCGTCATCGGGACAGCGACCGATCCGTATCAACCCGCGGAGAGGCGGTTCCGTGTCACGCGCGGCGTGCTCGAGACCCTCGCCGCGCACGAACGGCTCTCGATTGTCGTGATCACAAAGAGCCCGCTCATCACTCGTGACGTCGACGTCCTTCGTCGGATCAGCGAGCGGTCATCGCTCACGATCCATCTGTCGCTCATCACCATGCGTCGCGAGCTCGCCCGGCTGATCGAGCCGCGCGCTCCGACGCCAGACGCGCGGATCCGAGCCATCAGCCGGTTGAGCGCGGCCGGGATCGATGTGGGAATCAACGTGATGCCCGTGCTCCCCGGAATCACCGACAATCCGGAGGATCTGGGCGACCTCGTTCGCCAGGTGGCCGCCGCCGGCGCGTCGCGTGTGAACGCCTGCTCTCTTCGCCTTCGGAGCACCGCGCGCGCGCGGTACCTGCCGTTCATCGCGGAGCATTTCCCTCATCTCGCGGAGAGGTACGCGCGGTCCTACGCAGGAGGACACCAGCTGAGCCAGCACTATCGCGACGGACTGCGCCGATTCTTCGAGTCGCTGTGCGCGCGCGTCGGAATTCCGTTCGGTACCCCTGACGAGGTAACCGAGACGGTCTCCACACCGCCACCGAAACCCGACACTCAGACCAACCTGTTCGCGAACTGAGCTGCCGCAGCGCCGTTAGCTCGCGCCGTTCGAGCTGATGGCTGATGGCTGATGGCTGATGGCTGATGGCTGATGGCTGATGGCTGATGGCTGATGGCTGATGGCTGATGGCTGCCGTCCCGCAGGGACGGCTCGAAGTT
>Ga0075434_100002608_pt1 | contig 15899 bp, 8 predicted proteins | sample RhiMethybrSRZTD3_FD_75298 | JGI IMG/M metagenome (GOLD analysis project Ga0075434, IMG submission 75298) | Populus rhizosphere microbial communities from Tennessee, USA - Rhizosphere MetaG P. TD hybrid SRZTD3 | ecosystem: Host-associated > Plants > Roots > Rhizosphere > Soil | place: USA... | reverse complement strand
AAGTGTAGAGCACGGGCTAAAAGCCCTGCGTGAGTGCAATGGAAACGGTGGGGATATCAATAACTATGGTGCGGATCAATAACTATGGTGCGGATATCAATAACTATGAGAACCTAGATGACTAGAGTCGTGAATACGTCAGGCCAGTTTGTCCCTGGTATTTGCCGCCGCGGTCTTCGTATGAAGTGCTGCAATCCTCATCAGATTCGAAGAAGAGTACCTGCCCGATTCCCTCATTCACATAAACCCGCAACGGAAGATCAGCGAGGTTACCTAGCTCGATCACCAGGCGCCCGACCCAGCCGGCTTCGAGCGGTGTCGTGTTGACCGCCAACCCGGCGCGCGCATAAGTGCTCTTGCCCATGCAAATCCCCGTGACGTTTCGCGGCATGTGGAAGGTTTCGACGGTCACGCCGAGCGCATAGGAGTGCGGGGGCATCAAGTAATACTTCGATCCATCGTCGGCGGTCCGCAGCGGCGGCTCGACCAGTGAGTCTTCGTCAAAGTGTTTCGGATCGATTTCGCGACCATGAATCGGCGAGAACACCCGGAAGCCGTCATCGGCCAGGCGCATATCGTAGCCATAGCTCGACGCGCCCGCAGAAATGATGCGCGTTCCGGCGACTTCCCGAATCAGCCGCGCTTCGAACGGTTGAATCAATTGCTCTTCTTCCGCCATCCGGCGAATCCAACGATCAGATTTAATCATGAAGTTATTCTGGAGTTTCGAGTCTTGAAGTCTTCAGTAAAAGAGAGCGCGCCAGCATAACGCGAGATGAAACGATAGCCAAGAAGCGCGCGAAATAAAACAGCCTTGCCGTAGGTGCGCAGTTTCGTCGCTGCTGTATTTGACACTCTCTGACAGTCTTTCAGGAGCGGGGCGCCAGGTCGCTCCGGACGGAGCTTCAAACCTTCTTCTCGCGCGAGCTATAAAGATTTCGCTCCTACGGAGCGGGTGCGGCGCAATTTGAAATTTACAATTTCCAAATTTCAGTTTTCAATCTAGGGTTTGAGCATGCAGCTCATCGTTCTGGGTTCGGGCACTTCCGTTTTCCATCCGCACCGCGCGGCGGCGGCGTTTTGGCTGCAGACGGCAGATGGATCGCTACTGCTCGATTGCAGCGCGGACGCGCCACATCGGATGGCGGCAGAAGGACTCGACTGGCCGAATCTCGATGCAATATGGATCAGCCACTTGCATTTGGATCATTGCGGCGGGCTTGCGCCGCTGCTGTTCGGGATGAAGCACGCGCCGCAGACGCAATCGCGAAAAAAGGCGCTAGGGGTTTTTGCTTGCACCGGCACGAGAAAGTTGCTGGGCGCGATTGATGATGCGCACAATTACAATTTGTCAAAGCTTCCCTTTCCGCTCGACTTCACAGAGATTTCCGCGACTAATTCGGCGCACGCTTTCGAGCCGCTGAAAGGCCTGACCGCCACGACTCTCTCGACACCGCATCGCCCGGAGAGCCTCGCGCTGCGTCTTACGGATAAGCGCGGCACGACGATTGTTTACACTTCGGACACGGGATTCTCGGAAGACGTGGCGCGATTTGCGCACGGCGCCGATTTGTTTGTGCTCGAATGTTCGTTCTTTCGCGACAAACCGATTCAGACGCATCTCGACCTCAGTGACGCGATGCGCATGGCGGCCTTGGCTGAGCCACGAAAGGTCGTGCTGACGCATCTGTATCCTGAGTGGGACGGCGTCAACCTGGAAGTTGAAGCTCGGAAATTATGGTCGGGAGAAACGATTGCCGCTCAGGATGGTTTACGTCTCGAGTTCTAATTCTCGACTACCTCTCAATGTGCTGCCATACCCTATTTGTCCCGGCTCTGCTCATCGTCGTTCTCGTGTTCAGTTTCATGCCGACTGAGGCGCAAACCGAAAAGGGACGAGGTGTTTCGCTGCTTGAATCAGGCGCGGCTCAACAAATTCTTCCGACCAGCACGGGCGACGAAATCAAACTAGTCTCTTACAACATTCGTTGGCGCAGCGGAAAAGAACTCGAGCAGATCATCGCCTGGTTGAAGGAACGCCGCGGATCCGCACCAATGGTCATTGGTTTGCAGGAAGTGGATCGCGCTAAACCGCGCAGCGGAAACTCGAACCATGCGAAAGCGATCGCTGACGCGCTTGGCATGTATTACGCGTGGACGGCGCCGCGAGTCGCCGACGCTGACAAGAAAAGAGCTAGTGAAGAAGAAACGGGTGTCGAGATCCTCAGTTCGTACCCGCTGGCCGATGTCGCGCGAATCGAGTTGCCTAATGCTGGGCCGGGAGGAAGACAGCGCGTAGCGCTTGCGGCCACGATAGTCATTGGAAAGATTTCAATTCGTGTTTATTCCGTCCATAGTGAGACGCGGCTTCCAATCGCGAAGAAGGTCGAACAATTGGGTGCGGTGCTCGCAGACTTGGATCGATTTCCGAAAACCATGCCCGCCGTCGTGCTCGGCGACTTCAACACCTGGGAGCTGCCCGCAGTCGAAGGCGTTCGCAAATTGTTCACCGACGCAGGCTTCATTACACCCGTGCCCGATGACGAATCAACTTTCTATCGCAAGGCGCTGATGTTTGATGTGAAACTGAAGCTGGATTGGATCTGGCTGCGCGCGTTGATGCCGAAAAGTTACTCCATCGATCGCAACCTCACGGTTTCGGATCACTTTCCGCTATCGGTTACCGCCACGATGGCGCGCCCATCGCTATCACGGACTTCCAAACCTTGACCGATACTCAGTCGAGTAAAGGAACCCGAACACCATGTGCCGGATGTTGTTGGGGTCTTGCCGCAGCGTTCGCGTCCAATTGTCGTAGCCCAAAGTGTCAGGATCGCGGTGCAAATAGCCAAAGTACTGGATCGCCACAAATCCGTCGACCAAAAAACGATCGAGAGCTTCCTGACTTTCGACAATCTCTCGCAAGACCTGTGCGCGCGTCTTCGTCCCGTTTTGCAGCCCGCTAATAAGCTGTGAGCGAATCGAAAGATTCGGGAGACCCGCTGATTGCAGCAGCGCATCGACGTATTGCGTCGGGTCAGTTATCGAACCATAGCGCGAGGTGAACTCGGGTCGCTGCACGAAAGCTGCGGCAAAATCCGATTTCGTCTGCTCTTCTTCCTGCGCTGACTTCGGTCCGCCGATTAGCGACATGTCAGCGGTGAATTGTTGATAGGTCGGCCGCTGACCAAGCGCAGCCATGTAAAAGCGGAAACCAAAATAGCCGCGTCCGAGAAACTCAGTTGATTGGAAGAACCCCATCGACACATGCACGCGGTCACAACTCGGATTGTCTAACTCGCCGAACCCGCCGTTGGGACATGGCGTCAATGTGTTAATCCAGTTCTGCAAACCGACTGAATCAGGTTCGCGATTGAGAAAGTCGCGATACTGCTGTCTGACAAACACGCCAACATCGTCAATCGGATTAGGGCCCACTGATCCGTCAAAGATAGTGAACGTGAACGCGGGCGAAACTGCGATCCCACCAACGGCAGACGCGTCCGTCACATACCAGCGTCCGACAAAGGTCTCGCCGGGCGTATTCGGAATCGGCAAGCTCAAGGACCCAAACCCATTTCCTGCGCCGCTGCCGCTGAGACCGATACTCAAACGTGAGAGTGATCCCGTCTGCGGAATCGCCGCACCGGCGCCTGGATCGCTGCTGTTAATGACGAGCACGGCCTGTGCTCCACCGAGCGCATTCGAGACGCCGACGGTGAACGCAGGATTGCCAACGATCGGAGGTTCAATCGCGGTCAGTTGCGGAACGTTTCCGCCGCTGCCTGCACGTCCTGAGCCGGTTACTTGCGGTACACGACCTGATTCGCTGTAAAGCATTGGTCGATCGAACGGTGCGGTCGCCGCTGCTGCGCGCGGATCCGTTAACGCGCGTAGAAACGCCACGAGATCAGACTTCTGTTGCGGACTGAGATTCAACGGCCGGATTAAATTGTGATTGATATTTGGCGCGTCAAAGTCGCCGCCGCGATTGTAAAACTCGACGACCTCTTCCAGGGTCGCAAAATGTCCGTCATGAAAGTAAGGACCGCGCAAGGCAACGTTGCGCAAGCTTGGCGTGCGAAACTCGCCAATGTTGTTCGTGTTGCCCGTCACCTGAAAGCGGCCAGTGTCTTCGAGCTGCGGGCGTACGCCGATATTGTGAAACGCGTTGTCGCTGAATAGATTTCCGGCGTGACAGACGTTGCAGCGGGACTGATTGAAAACACCCTGGCCACGAGTTTCTGCGGGGTCCAATGGCGCAATCTGTGCGACAGCTTGATCGAATGACGTGCGATCTGAATAGACAGTGCGCTCAAACGTCGCGATCGCCATCGCGATTCGGGCTGGTGTTACGTCAGGCGATCCAAACGCTTCTGCAAACAGTTCGGGATAGCTGCGACCATCTATCCAGTTGTGCAAAGATGCGGGCACTGACGGAGATAGCGCGAGCGGCGTCGATTGCGCGACGCGCACCGCTACGTCATTCCACGTGCGATTCGCGTTCGCCATCTCTGCTGAACTCACCGGCGGTCCAAGCACCTGACTTTCCAGTGCTGCGCCGTTCTGCAAAACAACGCCGCCACCGATCGGATCGGTAAATGTGCCGGTTGCACGTCCGTCCCAAAACAAAAGATTCGAGTAACCCGCATCGATGTATGACCTCGATTTCCTTCCCGTGACCTGTTCATGAAATCCGTAAGTCGCCGACCAGTTGTAACTGCCGTCGCTGTTGTTGCTGATGACACCCGGAGACGCGAAGACATCATCGGCCGTGTTGAAAGTTCCGTCAGCGCCCGGATTGCGTGCACGCGTGCTGTTAATGATGGCGCGCGCGTCCGAGCCGCCGCTGCTCGAAAAGTGGCAAGTGCCGCACGCGACAGTGCGCGTGGATGAAAGTTGTTCGTCCCAGAACAAAGCTTTGCCGAGATAAGCCTTCGCCGCAGTCGGTTGGTTCCCAGGCGGCGCCGGCGGTGGCTCGAGTGGCGCCAGCGGGCCAACAATCGTTCCGCCAGTGCGCGCGCCTTGATCAGGTTGGCTCAACGCGCTGGCAATGCTCCCGTTTTCCGCGCGCACCCAATAGAAGAAGCTTTGACCTGCCGCACCCGTGGCGTCGAAGAACGTCGATTGCGGCGTTGTTCCGATCACCGCGGCAGTCGCCGAATTGTTCGTCGTGTTACGAAAGACGCGATAGAGAGTCGCGTCGCGAACGGCATCCCAGGTGACCGCCACCTTCGTCGCATACGCGTTGTCGGTTGCTGTCAGATTCGCCGGCGTCGCGAGCGAGTTACTTTGGCTTGAGACATCAAAACTACGGAAGAACCTGTTGCCAACCAGTGAAACGGATATCGCCAGCAGCAGGCAAGCGAACAAAACGCCCACAGCTCGCAAGCGTCCGGCTTCATCTGCTGATGTCCAACGTTGGACTTTAGACTTTGGACTTTGGACCCTGGCCCATCGGCGCGGGAGCTGAACAAGCCCTGTCCCCGGCCTAATCCATCCAAACGTGACCTGGGCGACGTTCTTGTTTCGGGCAGTAACTGACGAAACCTGGGCTCCTCGCATTGACTCCTTCACCTTCCGAGGCACATCGGGAAAACCTTTCGAGGCATTAGGTCGAGACGCTGCGGTAAAGCTATTCAGTTCTCGAGGTATTCAGCGTATTAGTCGCCGCCTGAAACTGATTTGTATGACGCGAGAGCACACAAGAACGCGCCGCCATCAGTACCTCCCGACGACGGCGCGACTTTGCGAATTGTAAGAGCGCTTTAAGGTGGGCCGAACCGCTGCCGATATTCAGTCGAGTATATGAAGATAAAGATCATGTGACGCAGGTTGTTCGGGTTCGCCGTCAACGTCGCCACGTTGTTCTGATAGCCAACCGTGTCCGGATCGCGTCGCTGAAATCCGAAGTACAGAATCGACACGGTTCCGTCGATCAGGAATTTGTCCAAGCTCGTCTGCCGCTCTGCGATGTGCCGCAGAATCTGACCGTCCGTCTCACCGGCTTGCACCGTGTAACCTGGCAGACCCGATGTCGCCACTAAAGCATTTGCCAGCGCCTGCCCGTGCAGTCCCGGATACTTCGCAGTGAACTCAGAGCGCTGGACGAAGCTTTCCGAAAAAGTCGCCTTGCTCGCTTCTTCTTCTGCGGGTGATTTCGGTCCGCCTACCTGCGCCATGTCGGGAATGAACTGCGCGTAAGTTGGCCGCTGGTTGAACGACACCATGTACATGCGGAATGCCCAGTAGCCTCGATTGAGAAACTCATCTGATTGGAAGAATCCCGCCGCCACATGCAGACGATCGCAATTGGAAGTTGGCGGCTCGCCAAATCCCCCGTTCGGACACGGCGCCAGGGTGTTCACCCAATTGGTGAAACCGCCCTGATCCGGTTGCCGACCCAGGATGTCGAGGTACTGCTGGCGAATGAAGAAGTCCACACCGTCAATCGGATTGCTTGTGGGAGGTGTCACATCGTTGCCGGCATCAGTGATCGTCACCGTGGCATTCGAGGGTGTTCCCAACGTCGCGTTTACCGCATTACTTAACCTCACCGTGAACGTCTCAGCGCCTTCAATCCAAACGTCATTGATGATTGGAATATTGAAAGTCCTGGAGCCTTCACCCGCGGCGAACGTAACCGTTCCCACACTCGTCACGTAATCGCACCGCTCGGACGCGATACCGTTGACGACGGTGCAATTCTGCAAACCAGCCGTATCTGAGGTGGCGTAATTCACAGACGCTGTCCCACTCGTGTCACCAAGCCGGTTCACCGTAATCGTCACCTGTCCGGCCGCGTCACCCTCATTAACTGCATAGGCCGCCGAACTCAACTGAATTGTCGAGGCCGTCGCCACGCCAAGGCAGCCGGAATTAGCGTTGACGTAATTGCTAATTTCATCGATCGAGAATTGACAAAACGTCAGCGTGTTCGACTGCGTCAATACTGAAACCATGATGGTGTTGTCACACTCAGCGTGCGGCGGGGTTGTCTGATCGGTATGATGCGCGCCAAAAGTGTGCCCAATTTCATGCGCGGGAATACCCACGCGAAAGGGCGCCATCGTCTTCAGAATGGACGTTCCGTATGCAGCGGGCGGTGCACTGCAAACGACTCCCACAAATGCCACTCCGTCAGCACCGCCGAGACTGCGGCCGGTGAACATATATGCTTCGTCGCGCGCGGTGGTGATGTTTGCATTCCAATAGTCTTTGAACTCGTTCAGCACAGCACTGGGATCACCATTCGTCGTGTAAGGATCGCTCGCCGGATCGGTCCACGTATGTTGCAGGACTACGGAAAATGTCAGGCCGATATCTCGTCTGTAAATCGCATCAACTTGATTAAGGATACTGAGAATGTCGCTGTTTGCCGCTCCCGAACCGCCCGAAGCCTGGACGTATTCGCCATCTGCTTCCGTGGCGATCTCGACAACTTTGTTCGGCACAAACACGTTTACCTGCGGCTGTGCGAACTGGAGAAGCTCTTTTGCCTTACTGTTAACGTGCTCGTCCAAAGTATCCGCGCACGTTGCCGTGATGTCCGATCGAACGTCAGAAGACTTGTAAAGCAGAAACTCTGACGCGTCGGCGGCCGCTGAGTATTTGCGGGCAGGCTCGACAAAGTAAATCTCATCGAAGGTCATGATCATGCCTTCAATGCTCGAGCCATCGATTGTCAATCGCGCGTCGGTTCCTGACATCCCGTCCACCGTTCCCCGGTACGTATGAACGTCGATCTTCGGCAGGTCATGCGCGCGGCCGTTCACCACTTCTTCAGCTCGATAGTTTGGCGCACGTAAATCGTTCAGCTGAAGCTGCAAATCGAACCGGTGGCTAAGGGTCGCTAACGATAAGCGGCCGTTCGTCTTCACCTGTTGTTCCGCGGTTTGCGGATCGATGCGCAGCTCTTCATGCGCGCTGAAGACCTTTGCCAGGTCGCTCTCCATTCGTTGCCGCTTGTCCTGGGCATCGGTGACCGGCGTGTAACGAACGGATGAACCGACCAGAATGAGAGCGGCGACAATCAAAAGCAGGAATCGCTTTGTGGTGTGCTCGCGGTGGAAGATGGCGGGCAAATTGCTCAGTCGATTGTTCTTCATGATCGGCGTTGGCGTTGTCGGAGTTGGGGAGACTTCGCCGGAGACATTCGATATTAGTAGGTCAACACACGACGGTCAACAACCATCTGCGCGAAGTGGGGAAAGATGAAAGGATTTCAATGGCCCGTAGTGTCTCACGGACTTTTGCGTGAACCGTCTGATTAAGAGGATGCTGATTCACGCAAAAGTGCCAAGCCGCAAAGGCCCGCAAAGTTAAGACACCACTCAATGGCTGGTCACATTCACATTATTCGCCGTCAACGAATTGCCGGTCGCCCGCTGAAATTCGGCGATGGCTTTGTTGAGGTCCGTCTGCGCGCGCAGTTCGTTGCCGCGGGCGATCGTCAGCGCGGTTTGTCTTTCCAGTAAGAGAAACACAGTTGATTGGCCGACGTCGAGCTTGCGCTTCTCACTCTCGTACTGCTGTTCGGCGTTTTCTCGCGCGACTGCGGCTGAACGCAAGCGCGCTTCCGTCGTCGTGACAGTTTGCAACGCGTTCCGCACTTCGACCTGAATCAACTGTTCGAGTTGCTGTCGCCGTGTCGCCAGCGAACGGCCTTCGATCTCCGAATGCGCGAGCTGTCCTTCGGCAGTTCGATTGCGCAGCGGCAGACTAATCGTCAAACCGACGCGGAAATTGTTGAAGTCGTTCGAAAAGAGATTTTGCACCGACTGTGGATACCCGCCGATCAAATTCGGCGGAATTGTTGTGGTCGGCGGTGCGGGCAGCGGTTGCAAACCATTCAGTGTTGATAAGTCGTTCACCCGCTGGCGCAACTGATCGTTGCTCGCCGTCAATGGATTTGTAGTCGTCACGCGCGTGCCCGCGTTGCCGGTCACGCCGTAAGTGCCCACCAAATCAACTTGCGGCTTGGTTAGATCGCGATAGAGTTTCTGATCGAGCTGATTGATCTCGCGCGCCAAGTCCGACTCACGCAACTCGGGGCGGTTGTCCAGTGCCGCTTTCATCGCATCGGGCAAAATCACGGGCGGCACGGTCAGGTCCACGTCGTCAGTCGGAATCAATGAAGCGTTCCAAATCGGCGCCTTCTGGTCTTCCGCAACCAGGTTCTTCAGGTTGTTCTCCGCACGATTGACGTCGTCGAGCGCCGCAAACTCTGCCTGCTCGAGGTTCGCCACCTGCGTCTGTGCCGCCACAATATCGATAGGCGCGAGCGTGCCCTCGGCCACCATGCGCCGATTGTGTTCGAGCTGTGTCCGCGCGTCGGCCAGCGACTCACGCTGGATTTGCAGATTGCGGAGAGTAAATACCAGGTCCCAGTACGAACGCTGCACGCTCGAAATCACTTCGATGGCGCGCTGCCGAAACTGCGCATCGGTCAACGAAAGATTTTTCTTCGCGACTTCGATCTGCCGGCGCGGAAGATCAAAACCGCGCCCGCGTAATAGCGGCTGCGCGAAAGTGAACGTTAGCGCCGTCGGATACTGCGGATTGAGCACGTTGAAGGCGCTGTTGCTCGTCATGCGTACGGACGTAAAGTCGACGTGATAGTTCCCGCCGTACTTTGGCGTCAGTCCCTCGAGCCGCGAGGTCGCCGTAAAGTCGCTCGTTTCCAACTTCGCCGCGCCGCTCAGTACGCTCGTGGCGGGAGTCGTGATGCGCTCAAAGTAACTCTGCGCCGTCAGACGCGGATCGTAAGCGCCGTGCGACGTGAGCAAGTCTGCTTCAGCGATCCGCACATTATCGCGCGCGACTTCAATGTCCTTGTTGTTCTGCAAAGCCAGCACCATCACGTCGCGCAAGCTGATCGGTTTCTGGTTATTCACATCCACGCCGACGCGAATAAGCGGCGGCAAAGGCTTGCTTGCGTTTGCGCGAAAATCAAAAGCGACCGGTGTTAGCTTCACAGTTTGCGATGCCGAAGTTGCTGCGTCAGGAGTGGGCGACGTGACGGGCGTCTGCGCGAAGCCTCGATGCGCGGCCAACAAGACAAATACGAATGCGATGATGATTGTCTTGAACATGTTCCCCAGTAAAGATGCGGTGGCCGTGGCCGCGCGTCGTCGCGCGCGCCCAAATACGCCACCGAAGAAAGAACCGATTCGCCCCCAAACGCGGCTGCGCGCGAGATCGTCGAACAACGAATAAAACACCGGCACTGCCAGCAAGGTGAGCAGCAGACAAAGCGACTGACCACCGACAACCAGCACGCCGATCGAACGGTTGGTGCCTGAGCCGGGGCCGCTCGAAATCGTCAGCGGCGTCATGCCGGCGACCAGCGCGATTGTCGTCATCAGAATCGGCCGCAGACGATCGCGGTTCGCCTGAATGATCGCCTCGTGACGCTCCATGCCCTGCTTGCGCAAACCGTTGGTGTGATCGATTTGCAAGATCGCGTTCTTCTTCACCACGCCAAACAGCAATAGCAGACCAAGGCCCGAAAAAATGTTGACCGTTTGTCCGGTGACCAGCAGCGAGACAATGCCGAAGGGAATCGCGAGCGGCAGCGTCAGCAAAATCGTGACCGGGTGGATGAACGATTCAAACTGCGCCGCCAGGACCATGTACATGAAGACAAACGACAAAACGATCGCGAGCAGGAAGTAGACACCGGTGCGGCTCAACTCCTTTGAACGCCCGGCCAGCGCTGTGGAGTACGTGCTGTCCATGTTCTCTTCCCTCGCGAACTGTTGCAGCTTGCCGATAATCGCCGCCTGCGATCCGCCGGGCTTTGTGTTCGCGGTCAACATCACCTGGCGTTGGCGGTTGTAACGATCGATCGAAGACGGACCCGTGCCTTCTTCGACACGAACGAGATTGTCGAGACTCACCCATCCCAGTTTCTGCGAGGCCACGATCATGCGCTGCAAGCCTTCGGCATTCGCGCGATATTGGCCGATAGCGCGCACGCGAACGTCGTATTGATCGACGCCGGCATTGAACGTCGAGACTTTCTGGCCTGCCACCAAAGTGTTCAGCGACTGCGCGATATCGCCGATGCGCACGCCAAGATCGCCGGCACGCGCGCGATCGATCACGACACGCAATTCAGGTTTGCCCGTAATCAAAGTTGAATCGGCATCGACGATGTCGGGCAAGTTCTTCAACTTCGCCAACATGTCGTTCGAATACTTTGTCAGCTTGTCGAGGTCGGGCCCGCCAATCACGAACTGGATGTCCGCGTTGCGAAACCCACCGCCGGAGATCGCTGCCACTGGGTTCACACTCGTGCGCAGTTGGTTCGGATATTCTTTAAGATACTTCGCGACGATTTCGTTGCGTGCGCGCAGCATCAGATCCTGCTGCGAAATGCTACGGTCTTCGATCGGTGACATCTTCACGTAGATGTTCGCGACGTTGACGATTTGCTGCTGGCCGCTGCCAATCGTTGTCAGCGTGTCGGTCACACCCGGAAGCTTGCGCACATCGGCAGCCATGCGCTCAGCCAATCCTGAAGTGAACGACAACGTCGAACCTTCCGGCGCGCGCACGTTGATTTCGAACTGCGATTGGTCGTCAACCGGCAGGAAGTTCTTGCCGACGAACATGAATAGCGGAATCGTGCTGACAATGACAACGACCGATAGCCCGACGATCGCCCAGCGATGCCCCATCGACCACCCAAGCATCTTCGTGTAAGCACGATCGATCGGCCGATAGAAACGGGACTCTTTCGACTGAGCCTGGGTGTATTTCTCTTTGAATTCGGCAAGTGAGTAATCGCGCTTTTCACCCGGCTCCGATTTGTGTGGATTGTCTCTCGCATCATGACGCTTTCGTTTGATCAGCCGTGCCGCGAGCATCGGCGTCAGCGTGAACGAAACCAGCAATGAGACCGCAATCGCAAAGGATGAAGTGAAGCCGAATGACGACATGAAGCGGCCGACGATGCCCGCCATGAATCCGACCGGCAGGAACACGGCCAGCAGCGACAATGTCGTGGCTGTTACCGCTAAACCGATTTCACGCGTGCCTTCGACTGCGGCTTGAAACGGCGGCAGTCCTTTTTCTTCGACAAAGCGAAAGATGTTCTCCAGCACTACGACCGCGTCGTCGATCACAATGCCGACCATCAATGTCAGCGCCAGCATCGTGATCTGATTGAGCGTGAAACCCATCGCGCCCATCAATCCGAAGGTCGCAATGATCGAAGTCGGAATCGCGATGGCCGCGATGAAAGTCGAGCGGAAGCTCCACAGGAACACGAAGACGACGATGGCCGCGAGAATACTTCCTTCAACCAGGTGCAGATTGATCGAATGCAGCGCGGCTTTAATGAAGATTGTTTGGTCGCCGACGATTTGAGTCTTCACGTCGGGCGGCAAAGCTTTCGATTTGATCAGTTCGTTCAGGCGGTCTTTGACCGCATCAGCAACTGCAACCGTGTTCTGTCCTGACTGTTTCGAAACGACCAGTGTCACCGCCGGTTGTCCATTCAAACGCGCTTCGGTCCGTTGCTCTTCGGCGCCGTCTTCGACGTACCCGATGTCGCTTAGCTTCACGCTGTATGATCCGCGATTCGCGATCACGAGGTTGTTGAATTCCGCTGGGTTGGGAACGCGACCCATCGTGCGCACGGTCAACTCCCGCTTGCCTTCTTCGACGCGGCCGCCCGGCAGCTCCATATTCTGAAGCTTCACCGCGTTCGCGACGTCCGCCGCCGACACGTTGTAGGCGCGCATTTTGTCGGTATCGACCCACACTTCGATTTCGCGTTCGCGACCGCCAACGATCTCGACGTTGCCGACGCCGCTGATTGGCTCGATCTGTCGCTTGATCTGTTTGTCGGCGATGTCGGTGACTTCGCGCAGTGAGCGGGGCGCAGACACCGCGATGCGCAACACTGGTGTCGCGTCCGTGTCGAGTTTCTGAACAATCGGAACCTCAGCTGTTTCGGGAAGGTCGTTAACGATCAGATCGACTTTGTTCCGGACTTCCTGGGCGGCGACGTCGGCGTTCTTGTCGAGCAAGAACGTGATGAAGACCTGCGAGACGCCTTCAACCGAAGTCGAGCGCAGCTCGTCGATGCCGCTGATTGTGTTCACGGCGCCTTCGACTTTGTCGGTGATCTCAGTCTCGATCTCCTGCGGCGAAGCCCCGGGATTAACGACGGTGACGGTAATCGTGGGCAAGTCGATCTTCGGGAACAGATCGACGCCGAGCGAGCGGAACGAGAACGCGCCCACGACCGTGATGCTCAGGATGAGCATGGTCGCGAACACCGGACGACGAACACAAATTTCAGCTAGTTTTTGCATTTCATACCCCGTCAGTGTCAGTTGTCAGTTGTCCGTGGTCAGTTGCAAAAAAAAATAACTGACAACTGACTGCGGACATTTGACTGTTTATTGCTTGACCGTCACCCCATCACTCAATTGATCGACATTGCTGGTCGCGACCACTTCATCAGCCGCGACGCCACTTTTGATTTCGATCAGATCACCTTCGGCTTGCCCCGTCTGGACGAGCCGCTGCTCCGCACGACCGTTTTTGATCACAAACACATAGGTCGCACCCGAGATTTGTCGCAGTGCGCGCTGCGGTACGAGCACCGCCGGCTCGCTCTGCGGCAAAAGAATCCTCACTGTCGCGAATTGCCCTGGCTTCAGTTCACCGTTTGGATTTTCGACTTCAGCTTCAATGGTGAGCGTGCGCGAACTTGCCGTGACATTCGGGCTGATGCGCGCGACGTGACCGGCAAAGCTACGATCGGTGTAAGCCGCAACTGCCAGCGAAACGCTCTCGCCCGCGTGCACGCGCGGAATCGCCTGCTCGGGAATATCTATGCGGACCCGCAGTGGATTCAGGTTTACGATCGTCGCCACCTTCTGCTGCGGCGAAATATATTCGCCGACGTCCGCGGTGCGCTCAGAAACGTAGCCCGGGATCGGCGCGCTCACGACGCTGTAATTCAGATTTCTCTTTGCCAATGCCAATTGCGTGTTCGCCGCATCAACCACGCCCTGGGCGTTGGCGACGGCGGCATAGTTCTGCTGCGCTTGATGGATGGCAACTTCATAAGCTTCGCGCAACTGATCGCGCTGGGATTTCTGCTGGTCGTATTGCGCGCGCGAGATGTCGCCGGACTCAATCAGCTTCTCGTAGCGACTCAAGTTTTTTTGCGCGAGGTCCAACGCCGCGCGCGCCTGGGCAACTTCCGGCACGCTTTCAGGATTGAACTTCTGACCCGGCCGCAAACCGATCTTCGCTTCGTTCTGCCGCAGCGTTGCTTTCGCCTGGTCGAGTTGCGCTTGCGCCTGATCGACGCGAATACGCAGATCCGCATCGTCGATCTTCAGAATCATCTGGCCGCGATGAACGTAACTGCCCAGGTCCACGCCAACCGCGGCGACTTTTCCGGACGTCTCCGGCATTACATCGGTCTGTTGATTCGCCGCGAGACTGCCGGTCGCTTCGAAGTAACGTGGCAACTGACGCATGATCGCGGCCGTCGTCGACACTTCGATAACCGCCGGTGTCGCCGTTGCCGTGTTCGCGCTTGGCGCGCCATTTGAGCGATTGCAAGCCATGCCGACAGCAGCAGCGACGATTAGCGCCGTTAGTAAACTGAGACTAAGGACGTTGCGAGAATTCATTTCTGCCTTCTTTTCTTCTGACCGTTAATTGGTTCTTTCAGAATGCCGCGCAGCAAAATATTCGCGAATTCGCGCGCGGCCCTTTCATTTGAGATCCGAACGAGTCTTTTTTTCTTGTCCCACAAATTATTGTTGAGCGAGTGATGCACCACCATGCCGATGAATGCGCGCACAATCAGCGCCGGCGCAATATCGATCATCGCGCCGTCACGTTGGCGCTGACGCACGTAAGCGCCGAGCGAGTGGTAAACCCGCTTCACAAACTTTTCCCAGAACATCTGCGCGAGTTCGTGCTCTTCCAGCGCCGAATGCAACAGCAGCCGCTGAAACTCCGGATCCGCCTCGTGCTGCTTCAGCGCGTGCAAAGCAATCCCCTCGAAGACCGCGCGGTCGTCCTTGTGCTTGATCGCGTCGGCCACGACTGTGGTTGGATCCATCTCGTCATGCAGGCATGCCTTGTGATCGAGAATCGCGCTGTAGAGCTCGCTTTTCGTGGCAAAATGGCGGAAAACCATCGCCTCGGACACGCCGGCGGCGAGCGCGATTTCTTTCGTGGTCGTTCCGCGAAAGCCGCGCTGGGAAAACAGCCGCATCGCCACGCGCAGGATTTGCAGGCGGCGGTTCTCGCCCGTCATACGCGCGCCGTTGACAGTTCCATTGCCGGAGAGTTTAGCCGTGGTGGTCTTCAGCGGAGTGTCCTCGAAGTAAGTGCTTACTTACCATTCAGGCCCGGGCAAAGTCAAGCGAGAGACTGGCGCTCCTTTGCGTTTCTTTGCGGCTGTAGCTTGACAGATTTTTCGTCGAACGTTGATCGACCAGACCTTAAAATAAAGGACACTGTAGCCCCGCCCCCTCCGTTGACGGATTCGAAGCGAAATAGCCGACCTCCCGGCGGCTGAACGAGTTAGGAATCTAATGCGTCCATTCGTTTGACGGCATCATGAGGTGATCGTACGATACGCGCTAGCTATCTCTTTTTGCGCCGCTTACCGCGCGGGGGGCGGCGTTTTTTGTTGGTAGCGCGCGTTGACGAAACGCATTGTCAGCTACATGCCGGCAACGGCCTCTGACGTGTTTGCACGCAAACGTCGGTGATGGTACCGTGTTGCATCCATGCAACGTTAATTTTTCGCTGCTTAAATGCTAGCTCTGGCGTTAGGTGGTGGCCGTGGTGGACATTCAACAGGAACAACACGCCAGCCGACTACAATCGTTTCTGGAAGGGTGCGGTTA
>Ga0075434_100002606_pt1 | contig 15903 bp, 7 predicted proteins | sample RhiMethybrSRZTD3_FD_75298 | JGI IMG/M metagenome (GOLD analysis project Ga0075434, IMG submission 75298) | Populus rhizosphere microbial communities from Tennessee, USA - Rhizosphere MetaG P. TD hybrid SRZTD3 | ecosystem: Host-associated > Plants > Roots > Rhizosphere > Soil | place: USA... | reverse complement strand
CCGCCGAAGTCACGCGCGTCGCGCGCGAGGTCGGCACGGAAGGCAAGCTCGGCGGCCAAGCGGTCGTCCCCGGCGTCGCCGGCACATGGAAGGACCTGACCGACAACGTCAACCTGATGGCGAACAACCTGACCGCTCAGGTCCGCAACATCGCCGACGTCACGATCGCCGTCGCCAACGGCGACTTGTCGAAAAAAATCGCGGTCGACGTCCGCGGCGAAATCTTACAGCTCAAAAACGCGATCAACACGATGGTCGACCAGCTGAACGCCTTCGCCGCCGAAGTCACGCGCGTCGCGCGCGAGGTCGGCACGGAAGGCAAGCTCGGCGGCCAGGCGGTCGTCCCCGGCGTCGCCGGCACATGGAAGGATTTGACCGACAACGTCAACGTCATGGCCGCGAACCTGACCGCGCAGGTCCGCGGCATCGTCAAGGTCGTCACCGCCGTCGCCAACGGCAGCTTGAAGGAAAAGCTCACCGTCGAAGCGAAGGGCGAAGTCGCGGCGCTCGCCGAGACGATCAACAACATGACCGACACGCTGGCGATCTTCGCCGAGCAGGTCACTACGGTCGCGCGCGAAGTCGGCGTCGAAGGCCGCCTCGGCGGCCAGGCGAACGTCCCCGGCGTCGCCGGCATCTGGAAAGACCTGACCGACAACGTCAACCTGCTCGCCGCCAACCTGACCACTCAGGTGCGCGCGATCGCCGACGTCGCGACCGCCGTCACCAAGGGCGACCTGACGCGCTCGATTCAGGTCGACGCGCGCGGCGAGGTCGCGGAGTTGAAGGACAACATCAACGCGATGATCCAAAACCTGCGCGCCACGACCGAGCAGAACACCGAGCAGGACTGGCTGAAGACGAACCTGGGAAAATTCACCAGCATGCTCCAGGGTCAGCGCGATCTGACCACGGTCGGGCGCATGCTGCTCTCCGAGCTCGCGCCGCTCGTCAGCGCCCAATACGGCGCGATCTACCAGATGGATTCCAGCAACGGCATTGACCGCCTGCAGATGCTCGCCGGCTATGCCCGCGGCGAGGACACCGAGCTTCCGACCGATCTGCCCGTCGGCGTCGGCCTCGTCGGCCAGTGCGCGCTGGAGAAGCGCCGCATCCTGCTCGACGAGGTGCCGACCGATTATCTCCGCATCAGCTCGGGCCTCGGCGAAGCGCCGCCGCGTAACCTGATCGTTTTGCCGGTCCTCTTCGAAGGGCAGACGAAGGCCGTCATCGAGCTCGCCTCGCTGGCGCACTTCACTTCCACGCATCTGACCTTCCTCGCGCAGCTCACGGAAAGCATCGGTATCGTCCTCAACACGATCGAGGCGACGATGCGCACCGAGGGCTTGCTCCAGCAGTCGCAAAAGCTCGCCGTCGAGCTTCAGGCGCAGCAGAAGGAGCTGCAGCAGACCAACGAAGAACTGGCCAACAAGGCGAAACAGCTCGCCGAGCAGAACGCGGAGGTCGAGCGCAAGAACCGCGAGATCGAGCAGGCGCGCCACGCGGTCGAGGAAAAGGCAGCCGAGCTGGCGCTCGCGTCGAAGTACAAATCGGAGTTCTTGGCCAATATGTCGCACGAGCTGCGCACGCCGCTGAACTCGATCTTGATCCTCGCGCAGCAGCTGGCCGACAACCGCGACGGCAACTTGAGCGCGAAGCAGGTCGAGTTCGCACGCAACGTCCACGCCGCCGGCGCGGACCTGCTGAATCTGATCAGCGACATCCTCGATCTTTCGAAGATCGAATCGGGAACCGTCACGGTCGAGCCCGAGGAGATCCCGTTCGTCAAGGTGCGCGACGCGGTCGAGCGGAGCTTCCGCCACGTCGCCGAGTCGCGGCAGCTCGCCTTCGAGATCGACGTCGAGTCCCATCTCCCGCGCGGCATTACGACCGACATCAAGCGGCTCCAGCAGGTGCTCAAGAACCTGCTCTCGAACGCGTTCAAGTTCACCATGCAGGGCCGCGTCACTTTGCGGATGAAAGTCGCGAGCAGCGGCTGGAGCCCCGATCATGTGACGCTCAATTCGAGCCCGAAAGTCGTAGCCTTCGAGGTAAGCGACACCGGTATCGGCATCCCGCCGGACAAGCAGAAAATCATCTTCGAGGCGTTCCATCAGGCCGATGCCGGCACGAGCCGGCGCTTCGGCGGCACGGGCCTCGGCCTCGCCATCAGCCGCGAGCTCGCGACGCTGCTCGGCGGCGAAATCAAGCTGGTCAGCGCCCCTGGCCAGGGCAGCACGTTTACAATGTACCTGCCCGACCAATACATGGGGGCCGCGCCGGGCGCCGCGCCGCGGGCGGATATGCCGGCGCCGGCGCCGCTCATCGTGCGCCAGGCGGAGAAGCCCGAGGAGATCCCCGACGACCGGCACGAGATCATGCCCGGCGACCCAGCGGTGCTGATCGTCGAAGACGATCCGCACTTCGCCCGCGTGCTGCTGGGGCTCGTGCGCGAGAAGGGATTCAAGGGCGTCGTCACCGCGCAGGGATCGCTGGTGCGCTCGCTCGCGCGCCAGTACAATCCGCTCGCGATCACGCTCGACATCTTCCTGCCCGACATGCTGGGCTGGACGGTGCTGAGCCATTTGAAGCAGGACTCCGCGACGCGCCATATTCCGGTCCAGATCCTCACGGTCGAGGAAGAAAGACTCCAGGGCCTGGGCCACGGCGCCTTCTCCTACTTGATCAAGCCGTCGACGACCGACGAGCTCAAAAAAGCCGCGGACCGGGTGCTCGAATACGCACAGTCGACGCGCCGGCAGCTGCTCGTCGTCGAAGACAACGAGATCGAGCGGCAGAGCATCGTCGAGCTGCTCGGCCACGACAGCGTCGACATCACGACCGCGTCCTCGGGCGCCGAGGCGTGGGCGGCGCTGCGCAACGGTACGCGTTTCGACTGCGTCGTGCTCGACTTGCGGCTGCCTGACATCTCGGGCTTCGAGCTGCTCGAACGCGTCCGAGAGGAGCCCGAGCTCCGCGACTTGCCGATCGTGGTCTTCACCGGAAAGGATCTCTCGGAAGAGGACGAGATCCAGCTCCTGCGCATGGCCGAGAGCGTTATCTTGAAAGGCGTCCAATCGCCCGAGCGGCTGCTCGACGAGACCTCGCTGTTCCTCCACTTGGTCGAATCCGAGCTGCCGCCCTCGAAGCAGGAGATGCTCAAGCGGCTCAGACAGACCGACGAAGCGCTCGTCGACAAGAAGGTGCTCGTCGTCGACGACGACGTGCGCAACATTTTCGCGCTGACCAGTCTGCTCGAGCAGCACGGCCTCAACGTCGTCAGCCGCGAGACCGGCGCCGAGGCGATCGCCCTGCTCGACGAAGACCCAGAGATCGACGCGGTGCTGATGGACATCATGATGCCCGAGATGGACGGCTATGAGACGATGCGGCGCATCCGGATCAATCCGAAGCACCGGCTGCTCCCGATTCTGGCGCTGACGGCGAAGGCGATGAAAGGCGACCGCGAAAAATGTCTCGAGGCCGGCGCCTCGGACTACATCGCCAAGCCGGTCGACACCGAAGAGCTGCTGGCGCTGCTGCGCATCTGGCTGTTCGGCAAGCAGCCGCTGAACCGCAAGGCGGCGGCGCTGGCGAGCGAAAGCCCGGCGGCTTGAATAAATGTAGGGGCGGGTTTAAAACCTGCCCCTACATAACGACGCGAAAAATTTTTGATGATTGAACCGATAGCGAACATTCTCATCGTCGACGACGACTCGAAGACGTTGATGGCGATGGAGGCGCTGCTCGCCGCCCCGGGCCGGACGCTCGTGCTCGCGCGCTCGGGGCGTGAGGCGCTGCGCCAACTGCTGCGGCAGGACTTCGCGCTCATTTTGCTCGACGTCCGCATGCCGGACATCGACGGCTTCGAGACCGCGGCGATGATCCGGCAAAACGAGCGCTTCCGCTACACGCCGATCATCTTCCTCTCCGCCGTCGACACGCTCGACGAGGACGTGGTGCGCGGCGTCGCCAGCGGCGCCGTCGACTACCTCTTCAAGCCGGTCATGCCGGACGTACTCAAGGCGAAGGTCTCGGTCTTCGTCGATCTCTTCCGCATGAACGAGCGGATGAAGCAGCAGGCCGTCAAGGAGGCCCAGTCGCTGCTCGCCGCCGTGGTCGAATCCTCCCAGGACGCGATCATCAGCAAAAACCTCGACGGCATCATTCTCTCGTGGAACGAGAGCGCCGAAGAACTCTTCGGCTACAAGGCGGACGAGGCGATCGGCAAGCCGATGACGATCATCATTCCGGAAGAAAAGCATTCGGAGGAACGCGTCATTCTCGAGCGCGTCCGGCGCGGCGAGCGACTCGAGCCGTTCGAGACGCTGCGCCGCTCCAAGTTCGGCAAAGTCATCGACGTGTCCCTGGCGATCTCGCCGATTCTCGACGCCTCGGGGCGGATCATCGGCGCCTCCAGCGTCGCCCGCGATGTGACCGAGCGCAAGCGCATGGAGGCGGAGCTGCGCGAGCTCAACGTCGAGCTGGAACGACGCGTCGCCGACCGCACCGCCGAGCTTATCCGCACCATCGAACAGCGCGAAAAGCTCCAGCAGCAGCTCTCGCAGTCGCAAAAGATGGAGAGCATCGGCACGCTCGCCGGCGGCATCGCGCACGACTTCAACAATATTCTGACGATCATCCTGGGATACTCCTCGTCGCTCACGGGCGTGGAGGACGGAGAGCGCGTGCGTGAAGGGCTGGAAATCATCCGCGAGACGGGCATGCGCGGCGCGGTTCTCGTGCAGCAGCTTTTGACTCTGTCGCGGAGCGGCAATCTTAGCTTCGAACCGGTCGACGTCAACGACCTCTTGCGCCAATTCGTGAAAATATTGGGCGAGACGTTTCCGAAGACGATAACGATCTCCGTCACAACCGACCCCGGCGTCTCGCCGACGCTCGCGGATCCCAACCGATTGCACCAGGCGCTCCTCAATCTTTGCGTCAACGCCCGCGACGCGATAAACGGCGCGGGCAGCCTATCGCTCAGCGACACGATCGTCGCGGGCGACGAGCTGAAATCGCGCTTCCCCGATGCCGCCGACGACCGCTACATCTGCATCCGGGTCAAAGACTCGGGCGCGGGAATGGAGCCGGCCGTTCGCGAACGCATCTTCGATCCTTTCTTCACGACCAAGGGTCCGGGACAGGGAACCGGTCTCGGCCTCACGGCGGTATACGGCATCATCCGCGAGCACGACGGCTTCGTCGAGGTCGATAGCGAGCCGAACCGCGGGACGACCTTCCATCTTTATCTGCCGCTCCGGCCCGTCGAAGAGAAATCCGCCCCCGTCCCGGCTTATGCGGGAAGCGCAAACGGGATGGTGGAGCGCCGCGGCGACGAAACGGTCCTTTTCGTCGACGACGAGGAGCGCCAGGTCTCTCTGATCGAGGGATTTTTAAAAAGCCGCGGCTACCGCGTTCTCGTCGCCCGCGACGGTCTGGAGGCGGTGGAGATTCACCGGCGTTGTAAGCACGAGATCGCGGCGGTCGTTCTCGATTTGGGACTGCCCGTGCTAAACGGGTGGGAGGCCTTCCTGCGAATGAAGAGCGAGCAGCCGAACATAAAGACCATCTTCGCCAGCGGCTACATCAAAGCCGATATACGCTCCGAAATGATCAATCAGGGAGTGATGGCGATCGTCCATAAGCCCTATCTGCCGGAAGAGCTTCTGGCGAAGATCGGTGCCGCCATCAACGAACCCGCCGCGGCCGCAGTTTCCTGAGTCGCCCCCCGAGCCCTTCCTTTCATGAGGATTCGCTCGCACCTCATCGTACTCGTTCTGGGCGCGGTGCTGCCCGTGCTCGCCTTCTCGGCGGTGATGACCGAGGTTTTCTGGACGGAGCAGCGCACCGCCTTCGACGAACGCTTTCTCGACCGGGTGCGCGGCATGACGATCGCGCTCGACCGAGAACTCGACGGCCATATTCGCGCGCTTCAGGTGCTGGGCGACTCCCCTTTCCTCCAGTCCGGCGATCTCCGGCGCTTCTATGATCATGCGCGCAAGGTCCGCGCGACACAGCCGACCTGGTCGAATATTACTCTGGTCGATGTCCAAACAGGCCGTCAGGTTCTCAATCTGCGGCGGCCCTTCGGCACAGAACTGCCTCAAAGCCCGGACCGATCCATCGTCGCGCAAGTGGTCCAATCGGGCCGCCCCGTTGTCACGGCCCTTTCCAGGGGTCCCGTCAGCAGCGAGTATGCCACCCGCGTTATCGTACCCGCCCGGACCGATAGCGGGGGTTCCTACGTGCTCGTCGGCATCATCGATCAGAAGAGCTGGCTCAAGTTTCTCTCGAGCTATCCCGGCGTCGCAACGGACGCGACACTGACGCTCCTGGATCAAAATGGAATTATCATCGCGCGGACGTTGAATAACGACCGCTGGGTTGGACAGCCGCCGTCGCCCGGGTTGCTCGAGGAAGCGCGCAAGGCGCCCGAGGGCGCGTACCGCAACACGGGTCTGGAAGGGCAATCGTTTTACTCTGCCCACAGCCGATCGAAAATCGCCGGCTGGACGCTCGCGTCCGGCGTTCCGGTTGCGGGGGTGGAAGCGGCGCTTAGAAGCTCGACCATCGCGATGGCCGCCGGTGCGGCTGCGACCGCGCTCCTCGCCGTGGTGCTTGCGTTCGTCTTCGGCCGACGCATCGCACAGCCGATCTCGGCGCTCGCCCGCTCGGCAACGGCGCTCTCAACTCATGAGTCCATCAACGTCGTGGAGCACACGGGCGTCGCGGAAGTCGAGGAGGTTTCGCGCGCGTTTCGCGAAGCGGCCGACCAATTGAAGCTTCACGAAGAAGAGGTTCGCTACCAGACGCAATTGATGCGTACGATCACCGATCATGCCCCTTCGATGCTGCTACTGATCGATACCGACGGCCGTATCACTTACGCAAACCCGGCGGCGGAAGAGATGACGGGCTACAGGCCGGACGAGCTGATCGGTCAAGCGATGCATCAAAAGCTCCATCATACCTTACCGAACGGCCGTCCCCATCCGGCGGCGGAATGCTCGCTCAATCAGGCGGTAGCTCTTCGGCATTCGGTGCGCGGCCTCGAAGAAACCTTCGTCCGCAAGGACGGGGTATTTTTCGACGCGCTCTGCTCCGCGAGCCCGATCTTTCGCGGCGATGTCGCCGTCGGCACGGTCATCGAGGTACAGGACATCACGCGGCGGAAGCGCCATGAGGAAGATCTGGAGCGGCGCGTGACCGAGCGAACGACGGAGCTGGAAAGAAGCGTGGCGGCCCGCGAGGAGCTTCAGGAACAGCTGCTCCAGTCGCAGAAAATGGAGAGCCTCGGCACGCTCGCCGGCGGCGTCGCGCACGACTTCAATAACATCCTGAATATCATCTTAGGATATGCCGCGATGTTGTCGGGCGGTACCGCTCAACCCGCCGAGCTCTCCGAGGGGCTGACCGTCATCCGGCAGGCGGCGGAGCGCGGCGGCACGCTGGTCCAGCAGCTGCTCACGATGGCGCACAAAAGCTCGATGGAGCTCGAGCCGGTCGACGTGAACCAGTTTCTCCGCAACCTTGCCGGCCTTCTGCGCGAAACGTTTCCCAAGACGATCGCGATCACGGTCGACCCCGATTCCAAGGCGCCGCGCCTTATGGCCGACCCCAACCGCCTGCACCAGGCGCTCCTCAACCTCGCGGTCAACGGCCGGGACGCCATGCCGGGCGGCGGAACGCTCGCGTTCGCGACCCACGTCGTTGCCGGCGCCGACGTGAAAAAGCGATTTCCGGCGGCGATGGCGGGCGAATATCTGTCGATTGCGGTGACCGATACGGGAGCCGGTATCGACCCTGCGCTCCGCGAGCGCATTTTCGATCCGTTTTTCACCACGAAAGAGCACGGTAAAGGGACGGGCCTGGGTCTTACGGTAGCCTACGGCATCATCGGGAGCCATGACGGCTATATCGATATGCAAAGCGAGCCGGGCCGCGGCACGACCTTTCGCATCTACCTGCCGCTTCGGCCCGTGGTGGCGGAGCGCGCGCCTACCGCTTCGCCTCCCCTCAACGGCGACAGCCCGCCCATCGGCAACGAGACGTTGCTTTTTGTCGACGACGAGAAGCGGCAGGCCGACCTCATGAAGGGACTGCTCGAAAAGAACGGCTATCGCGTGCTGGTAGCGCACGACGGCATTGAGGCGGTGTCGCTCTACCGACGCCATAAAGGTGAAATCGAGGTGGTCGTGATGGACCTGGGGCTTCCGGGGCTCGACGGCTGGCAGGCCTTTTTAAGAATGAAGCAGGAAGAGCCGGGCGTGAAGGCGATTTTCGCCAGCGGCTACATCAAGGCCGATATCAAGGCGGATATGATCCGCCACGGCGCCGCCGGGATCGTTCACAAGCCCTATCTACCCGAAGAGCTGCTCACCCAGATAGCCGCGGCGATACGACAAGGGACGCGGCTCGACGCCCGTTAAGCGGCCCTATGATGTGCGGGGTATTTCTCTAGCTGATTCGGGGTTTTACCCTATTGGTAATCGCACGATCATGTATAAAATAACCTCGCCCGGCTTAACTCGGCGAGACACAAACGGGATCGTACAATGCCGTCGGTGCAGAGCCCGGATCGCGACACGATTATGCCATTAGAGCTGACGCAAAAAATGTTAAACCTGCTGCCGGGCGATCATCTCTGTCTCTTTTACGAGAAAGATCCCGCGGAGCAAATGGCTGCGCTGCTGCCGTTCATTCAAGAAGCGCTCGCCCACGGCGAGCAGTTCATCTACGTCGCCGACGACCAGACGATCGATGACTTGACCGGCCGTCTCGAACACGGCGGGGTCGACGTCGCGCGCGAATGCGATCGCGGCGCGCTCAAGCTCTGGACGCGCCGTGAATGGCGCCAGCCGGGAAAACTCTCGGCGGATAAAAAGTCGCGACAGGTTCTCGACTTCATCGACGACGCCGCCAGGTCGGGGTTCAAGGCGAGCCGCTTCGCCGTCGAGATGACCTGGACGCTCGGACCGGATATTAACAGCCGCCTGCTCGAAGAATGGGAAGCCAGGCTCAACACTATTTTCGTTCCGGGCTTTCCCGGAAAAATCGTCTGTCAGTACAATCGCAGCCGCCTCTCGCCTGAAGCGATATTCGCCGCGCTCCGCACGCACCCGCTCGCGATCCTGGGAGACGAAGTGTATTCCAATTTGTTCTACGAAGCTCCGCTCATTCTCTACGGCAACCAGAAGTCGAGCAGGGCCCGGGTCGAGTGGATGATCACGCAGCTCAAGCGCGCCCGCGCGGTGGAAAAAGAACGCGAGGAGTTGATCCGCCAGCGCGCCGCGGTCGCCGAAGCCGAGCGCGGCCGCGCGGAGCTGGAAAAGCTGAACCGGGAATTGGAAGGCCGCGTCGGACGGCGCACCGCCGAGCTTGAGGCGGCGAATGCGGCGCTTTTGCGCGATATGGAGGAGCGGAGCGCGCTCGAAGAACAGCTGCGCCAGGCGCAGAAGATGGAGAGCATGGGGACGCTCGCCGGCGGCATCGCCCACGATTTCAACAACATCCTCAATGTGATCCAGGGGTATGCTTCGCTCATCGCTTCGCACGCGGGCGAGCACGCCGAGATCGCCGACAGCGTGAAAATCATCAATGAAGCGATCAATCGCGGCGCCGGGGTGGTGCAACAGCTGCTCACCATGGCGCGCAAGGCGGACGCGAATTTGGAGGCGACCGACTTGAACCGCGTTGCCGCCGGCCTGGTGGAGCTGCTGAAAGGCACATTGCCGAAAAACATCGAGATCAAGCTGGAGCTCGCCGGCGACCTGCCCCCGATCATGGCGGATCCCAATCAACTCAACCAGGCGCTCTTGAACCTCTGCGTCAACGCCCGTGACGCGATGCCGGGGGGCGGTTCGCTGACACTCAAAACCGCGTTGGCGACGGCCGCGCCCGGGCTGAACGGTCACGCGAAAGCGGAGCCGTTCGCCGTCGTCGAGATCTCCGACAGCGGCAGCGGCATGGACGAAAGCGTCCGCAGCCGGGTCTTCGAGCCTTTTTTCACCACCAAACAGTCGGAAAAGGGGACCGGCCTTGGACTCGCCGTCGTTTACGGCATCGTCAAGAACCATCACGGGGCCATCGACGTCGAAAGCGTTCCCGGCCGCGGCTCGACCTTCCGCATCACGTTGCCCGTCGCTCAAGAGGAAGCTTCCGATAACGATCACGAGCTTGATCATGCAGGCAACGGCAACGGCGTCGATGCCGGCGAAGACCGCAACGCTACCGCGCTCGTCGTCGAAGACGAAGAGTCGACGCTCCACCTCCTGCGCAATCTTCTGGCGGAGCGGGGCTATCGCGTGTTTACAGCGATGGACGGGGAGGAGGCGGCGACGCGCTATCGCCACAACTGCGATAGCATCGACGTGGTTCTGCTGGATCTCGACCTGCCGAAAATATCCGGAGCCGAAGTATTACGAAAAATTCGGGCTAAAAATCCCAATGCGCGTGTGCTGATCACCAGCGGCTACCTCGAGCCGGAGCTGAAGGCCGCTCTGGTCAGCGAGGGCGTGAGCCGCTTCATCCCCAAGCCTTACATGCCTGATGAAATTATCGCTGCGCTGGAGGCGGAGGATAGCCAGCCGGAAAACCCGCGGCAAGAGAATTTTCGATAAGGAAGGGGATCGCGAAGCGGATCGTCAATCCTGCTGGTCGCCGAGGGCCTGCCGCACGCTCTTGACGATCGTCTCGGGCACATAAGGCTTGGGAATGAAGTCCCGCACGCCGCCCTTGACCATGTCCGATTTGACCTTCGGATCGAGGTAACCGCTGGTGAGAATCATCCGCACTTGCGGGTTGCGCTCTTTCAACGCCAGATAAACCGTCCAGCCGCCGAGCTTCGGCAGGGCCATATCGCAGAGGACGAGATCGACTTCGTTCTGGTGGCGACTGTAAACGTCGATCGCTTCGATGCCGTCTTTCGCCATCAGCACGCGAAAGCCGGCGTCCTCGAGAATCTTCTTCAGCAGATTGAGCATCGGGAGCTCATCTTCGACGACCAGGATCATCTGTCCGGCGTTAGCCATATAATTAGAGATAGATTTTCATAGTAGCGCCCGCTCGTCAAGAGGGTGATTCCAGCGCTTGCCGGGGGACCCAATCGGCCCCTTGCCGTGACGCGGGGCGCATCGATGAGAATTTTAATCGATCTGAAAACAGCGGCAACGCATTGGATCTCGCAATGGTAAGGCGGCGTAGCTAGACGTTGAAGCGGAAGTGAATGATGTCGCCGTCGGCGACGGCGTAGTCCTTGCCTTCGAGCCTGAGCTTCCCGGCCTCGCGGCACTTCGCCTCGGTGCCGTAGCGGATGAAGTCTTCATAGGCGACGACCTCGGCGCGGATGAAGCCGCGCTCGATGTCGCTGTGGATTTTTCCCGCGGCTTTCCGCGCCGGCGTCCCCTGCTCGATCGTCCACGCCTTCACCTCGTCTTCCCCCGAAGTGAAGAAGCTGATGAGATCGAGCAGTTTGTACGAGGCGCGAATGAAGCGATCGCGCGCCGGCTCTGCGATGCCGAGCTCGGTCAAAAAGGCCTGGCGGTCTTTCTCGTCGAGCTGCGCGACCTCCATCTCGACTTTCGCGGAAAGCACAAGCCCCGGGATGTGGAGCCGGTCGAGCTCCGCTCGATAGCCTTCGGGCAGCTCTTTCCCCGCACGCTCTTCGCTCACGTTGAACAGCGCGATGACCGATTTCCGGCTCAAAAAGCCGAAGCCCGCGAGCAGCGACTCCTCATCGGGCGTGAATTCGAGGCTTCTCAAGCTCTCCTCGGCCTCGAGGGTCTTCAAACAGCGCGCCAGCACCTCGCCCTCGCGCTCCTTGCCTTTTTCTTTCTTGAGCTTGACGAGACGGTTTTCGACGACGCCGAGATCGGCGAGAATCATCTCGGCCAGGAGATCGCGCAGCTCTTTGACGGGGTCCGTCGCGCCGTCGAAATCGTTCAGCACGAGCGCCATCGCGTCGACGTCGCGCATCTGCGCGATCAGCGCCGCGTTCGCCTTCTCCTTCGCCTGCTGGGCGGGGAAATCGGTGAAGCGGATCTCCGCGTAAGTCGTTTTTCTGGGCTTGAAAATTTCCGACAGCCGGTCGACGCGCGCGTCCGGCACTTTGGTGACGCCGAGATGGCTCTCCATCTTCTCGCCGCCGCCTTCGGTACGAAGTCCGGTGAGTGCGCCGAAGATCGTGGTCTTGCCGGAGCCCTGCCGGCCGATGAGTCCTACTTTCACGGTATTCTCCTCGAAAAGTGAATTTTAACAGATAACAAACGGAGTGAGAAAAAGCGAGGCGGAAAATTTCTCCGAGTTGCCTGCGACGACATCGCATTGTATCGTCGAGACTCGAACGTGACACGGAAAGTAAGACTCCTAGCGATCGTCTTCGCCGCGCTGCTGCTCTCTCTTTACGCCGCCGTTTACCTGATCGTCGGAAGCGAAGAGTTCCGGCGCCGGGTCGAGTCCGAGCTGAGCGCGCGGACGGGCTATACGATTAAAATCGAAGCGCTCCGGCCGACGCCGTGGCTGGGCTTCGTAGTTTCCGGCGTCGCCGTTTCCCGCGACGGGGTGGTTCTATTCGAGGGACAGCGCGTCAGCGCATCGCTCTGGCCGCACGAGCTCTACTTTCGCAGAATCCGGCGTCTGGCTCTGGAACGGCCCGTGCTCCACGTATCGCTGCAGGAGCTTTTCCGTCCGTCCGCGAAGCCATCGACCGGTTTTTCCATCGGCGCGCTCGCGATCGAAAACGGCGAGCTGGTGTTCGACACGGGCCATGGCGCGATGCGCTTGAACGGGATTTCCGCGGACGCGACGAACTTGAGCCTCGGCGGGGAGACCGGCCTGCGGCTCAGCGCCGAGGTGCCGGCGCTCGAAGGCAGCGCCGTCGTTTCCATCTCCGGCGGCGCGGCGGAGCGACACGCGGAGATAACCATCCACCAGGGCGAAAAATCAGCGGCGGCCCCAGCCGAGCGTAAAAAAGTTTTTAGCGGCGCCCTCCGGCTGACGAGCAAAGCCGGCGATGCCTATGAAGCGGCGGCGACGGGCGAGATGCGCGCGCTGCGCTGGGGCGCGGAGACGATGAGCGGAAACTTGAGCGCTCGTTTCGACATCGGCCCGCGGTTCGAGACCATCCTGCTGACGCTTCGAGCCGACACGCCGGAGTTTCCGGCCGAACTGCTGCCCGCGACCCTGCCCGTCGCTCCCGGGCCGGCGCGCGCATCGCTCGAAGGCGATTATTCCGCCGCGCGAAAAACGATGACGGTTAAAAAAATAGCTATTTCCTCCGCGCTCGGCATGATCGCCGGCGGAGGAAGCATCTCGTTCGCCGAAAACCCCGCGCGGCTCTCTACGACGCTAACATTGAGCGATGCGCCGCTCGACGGTCTGAAGCCGCTTCTCCCCGGCGCCCTCGCCGCGCTTCGCTACAACGGCAAGCTCGCCGCGAAGGTGAGCGTCTCGGGCCCGTACAACGCGCCGGCCCTGACCGGAACGGCATGGACCGACGACGGAGCCGTTCGCGGTGAGCGGCTCTCCCTCGCGCGCTTCGCGCTCAAGATTCCGTTTCGCTGGGACGGCTCGTTGGAAGCGAGAAAGGGCGAGTTCCAGGCGACCGATCTCAACTTCGGCGGCAAAGGCGAAACGAACTTCAAAATCGCGCGCGCGCGGCTCGCCGCCGATATTGTGAAGCAGCAGCAAGCGCTCGCGATCAGCGGAGGCTTCGACCTCGCGGGCGGCGGATTTTCCACGCCCGATCAAAGCAAGATCGGCGAGCATTGGAACGCTAAAGGCCGCTTCGCCTGCCGCGACTGCGCCGGCGACGCCGCGTTTCAAGTCGACGCGCAGACCGAGAGCCTGGAGCTTCTCTGGAATAAATTTTTCGGGGATTTCAAAGCGCGCAAGCCCGCCGTTCGGATCGACGGCCGCTACCGCAAGGCGGCCGGGGCGGTCGATCTCGGCCGCATGACCGTCGCGCTGGAATCGATCGGCCGCATCGACATCGCTGGATCCATCGAGCGGCTTTCCGCCGATCCGATATTCGCCCTGGAGATCAAGAGCGAAGACTTTCGCCCCGGCGGTTTCTACGAATTTTTCATCCGCGACGCCTTCAAGACGGCCTATCCCGCACTGGCGGAGATCGCGGCCGACGGCAGAAGCGCGCTGGCGCTGCGCGCGCGCGGTACGCGCGAGCTTTTCACCGTCGAAGGAAAGCTGCGGTTGGAGCAGGCCAACATTCAAGAGCGCTCCGGCCGCTGGCGCGCCGGTCCGATCACTCTCGATTTGCCGCTCCGGCTCGGCTATCCCGCGGCGCCGCAGGGGAGCGGCCCGGCCGCTCCCCTGGCCGGCAGGCTTTCCGTCGCCGAGATCAAAAGCGCGAGCGTTGCGATTCCGCAAATCAGCGCGCCGGCGATCCTGTGGAACAATACGCTCAGCTTTCCCGAGCCGATCAGCGTATCGCTTTTCGGCGGACGCGGCACGATTTCCGGCCTGGCCTGGAAGGACATCGTCGCGGCGCCCGCCGATCTCGCCTTCGCGCTCGAGCTCAAGGATTTGAAATTGGACCAAGTTACGAATGCCTTGGGATGGCACCGCTTCGGGGGATCGCTTTCAGGGTCGATCCCGCGCGTCCGTTGGGCGGGAGACTCGCTGACGAGCGATGGAACGATGATGCTCGATCTCTTCGGCGGCCGGGCCGAGATTCACGGGCTCGCGGTCGAAAAGCCGTTTTCCGCCTCGCGCGCCGTCAGACTCGACACGCGGCTCGACGCGCTCGACCTCGAGCAGGCCTCCAGCACGTTTGAATTCGGGCATATCTCCGGAGCCGTCTCCGGCACGATCGGCGGTCTCGTTCTCACGCATGGGCAGCCGGAGGAGTTCCGCGCCGAAATTTATACGGTCGACAAGCCGGGGGCGAGCCGCTGGATCAGCGTCGAGGCGCTGAACAAGATCACGGTCGTCAGCTCGGGTAACGAGGCCGGGTCGATCTACGGCGGCCTTGCGAGCCTGTTCGATTCTTATCGCTACAGCAAACTCGGCTTTAAAGCGGTCCTGAAAAACGATACACTCACGCTGCGCGGCATCGAGAGCAAGGACGGCCGCGAATATCTCGTCGTCGGCACGCTCCTGCCGCCGACGGTCAACATCGTGAGCCATACGCAGGAGATCGCCTTCAGCGAGCTGATGGCCCGCCTGGAGCGGGTGAAAAACAGCGGCGGCAAATAGCCGCGCGCGATCCAGAGGAGGCCCATGGTTAAAAATTTGTCCATGCTGTTGGCGTTTTTCGTGAGCGCGTGCGTCACCGTCAACATCTATTTCCCGGCGGCCGCGGTGCAGCGCGCCGCCGACGCGATCGTCAACGAGACCTGGGGCGGTCCGGGAAAAGAAGAGCCCCGGCCCGGACCCAAGCCGGCGCCCGGCGACCGCGGCTCGCTCGAACCAAAAATATTCGCCTTCGCCTTCGCCGCCGACGCGTACGCGCAAGAGCCCGACATCAATGTCTCGAATCCGTCGATTCGCGCCTTGAAGGATTCGATCCGGGCGCGCAGCGAAGCGATCAAGCCGTTCATGGACAAAGGGAACGTCGGCATCAACCGCGACGGACTTCTCACCGTGCGCACGACCGACGGCCTCAATCTCAAGGAGCGCGCCGAAGTTCAGCAGCTGGTCGAGGCGGAAAATCGCGACCGCGAGGCGCTCTACGCCGAGATCGCCAAGGCGAATAATATCCCGCGCGAAAAAATTCCCGACATCAAGCGCATCTTCGCCAAGAGCTGGATCGACCAGGCGAGATCCGGCTGGTGGATCCAGAACGCCGACGGAAGTTGGACGAAAAAGTAGCCCTCAGGGCGACCGTGACCGCCCACCGATTCCATAGCATTTCGCGATGACCGAGCCAGAACCCGCCGGCGC
>Ga0075434_100002605_pt1 | contig 15905 bp, 15 predicted proteins | sample RhiMethybrSRZTD3_FD_75298 | JGI IMG/M metagenome (GOLD analysis project Ga0075434, IMG submission 75298) | Populus rhizosphere microbial communities from Tennessee, USA - Rhizosphere MetaG P. TD hybrid SRZTD3 | ecosystem: Host-associated > Plants > Roots > Rhizosphere > Soil | place: USA... | reverse complement strand
CGGCCGGTTTCCCGGCTTCAGGATGAAGCGGACGGAATCGAGCGTCGCTTTGACGATCGCTTCAATGCCTTTCGGATCCTGCCGGATGTTTACGCGCCGCGTGACGAGCGAGGTTCCGAGATAGGATATCGGCGCGCGGCCGAGATCGACGAGCACGGGATAGCCTTTTTTCTTCAGCGGTTCGCTGAATGTGTAGCCGAGCCACGTCGCCTGAACGCGCCCCAGTTCCAGTGCCTGGACCCGCGAGGCTTGATCGGGAAATACCATAAATTGAATCCGGTCGCGGTCGGTGTCGAGGTTTAAATAATCGAGCGCGAGCATGTTGTTCGCCCATCCGCCGCCGCCGATGCTCTGGATGGCGACGAATTTTCCCTTGAGGTCGTCGGGCTTCTTGATCTCCGGCCGGGCGACGAAGGCGCCCTCGGCTTTCGGAATGACTGTCGCGATCACCGCCAGGTCCAGCCCCGCCGCCGCGCCGTTCAGCACGTTGTTCGCGCTCGTGAAGACAGACTGCACGTCGCCCGCGGCGAGCGCGGACATCGCCAGCGGCCCGCTGCGCATAAAAAGCACTTCGGCATTCACGCCGTGCTTCTTGAAAAATCCCTGCTCGACGCCGATCCACAGCGCCGTCGGATTTTCTCCGGACGTGGCGTAGGCGATGCGGTAGAGCGGGAGATTCTGGGCGTGGGCGTGCGAGAAAAATAAAAGCGCGGCGACGACGGTCAGCAGGAGCGCGCTTTTCACCATTCCAGCTTGACGCAGATTTCTTCGCCGCGAATCTCCACCGGCAGCACGGTGAGCGGCGGGCCGCCCGACGGCATGGTGCACGCGCCGGTCGCGAGGTCGAAGCAGTAGCCGTGATTGGCGCAGCGCACCCGCGCCTGCTCGACAAGGCCGGTCTTGAGGTCGGCGCCCTCGTGCGGGCACGTTCTCTCACAGACGAAGTATTTACCGTCTGCCTCGATCAGCAGGACGTCGCGGCCGCCGAGCTCGACGGGCTTCACCTCGCCGGGCGAGAGGTCGCCGAGGCGCGCGACCGGAACGTAGCTGACGCCCATTATTTCTACGCCGCGGCGGCTTGGCGGCCGCGATAGGCCGAGCCGCGCAGGATCGCGCCCGGCAGATCGCCGGTCAATTTGCCGTCGGCGAAGATCGGCCGGCCGTTGACGATCGTCGTCCTGATGCCCTCCGAGCGCTGGATCAGCCGCTTGGTGTTGCCGGGGTAATCGTAGGCCCACTCCGGCTCATGCGAATCGACGGTCGCGGGATCGAAGAGGACGACGTCGGCGGCGTAGCCCGGCCTCAGCAGGCCGCGCCCGGCGAGCCCGACTATAGACGCGACGTGGAACGTGAGCTTATGGATCGCGTGCTCGAGCGTCATCACCTGCCGCTCGCGCACCCAGAGCCCGAGCAGCGTCGTGCCGTAGCCGAAGTCGGCGCCGAACTGCACGTGCGCGCCGGCGTCGGAGGTGCCCATGAGAACGAAGGGACTGCGCAGGATCTCTCCCATCGCGTCGACGTCGCCGCCGTTGTTCGCGTTCCAGAAGACGGTCTCCAGATCTTCCTCGAGCGCGAGGTCGAGGAACGCGTCGAGCGGCTCCTGTGCGCGCATGGAAGCCACTTCCGCGATACTCTTGCCGGCGTATTTCCGATTTTCCGGCTTGATCGTTTTATCGACGCGGAGCACGTCCCAGCGGCGGTGAAAATTGATATGGCGCGGCGCGCTGAAGTCGGCGCGCATCTTCTCGCGCGTCGCCGGGTCTTTGAACGCCTCGCGGCGCGCCTCGACGGGCAGGAACATGAGCGCCTTCCAGACCGGCAGCTCGTCGAACACCTGGCAGTTCTTCAGGGTGAAGCGGCGGATGAGCGGGACCGTATGCGAGAGCCCGTAGGCCTGATAGCCGTCGGCGAAGATCGGCGCGACGGCGTCGAGCTGCTTGCGCCAGAGATCGGGCTCGGCCCAGCGGTGCTGCAGGCTTTGCCACAGCACCGGCCGCCCGGTCGCGCGCGCGACGCGGTCATAGAATTTAAAGTGCTCGACCTTGTTGAGACCCAGGATCGTCTCGATGATGCCGGAGTTGAGTTCGCTCAAAACTTGACAAAGAGCGTAGAACTCCTCGTCGGTCGCGAGACGGCTGCCGACGGGCTTTCCGTCCTCGCGCATATGGCGCTCGTTGCGGTTCGTGGAAAAGCCGAGCGCGCCGCTCTCCATCGCTTCGAGCACGTGGCCGCGCATCTGCTCGATCTCTTTCGGCGTCGCGGCGCGCTCGACCGACTCCTCGCCCATGACGCGCTGGCGCACGGCGATGTGGCCGACAAGGCCGCCGACGTTCACGCCGATCTTGCCTTCGAGCGCGTCGAGATATTCGCCGTAGCTGTGCCAGCCCCACGGTACGCCCATCTCGAGCACGCTTCGCGGCATCGCCTCGACGCGGACAAAACTTTTTACCAGCGCATCGTGGTCGCTCTCGGCGGCCGGCGCGAGCGTCAGGCCGCAGTTGCCCATGACGATGGAGGTGACGCCGTGCTGCGGCTCGGAAGTCGCGTAGGGGTCCCAGAATATCTGCGCGTCCATGTGCGTGTGGTGATCGATGAACCCGGGCGCGACGGCAAGGCCGGCGGCGTCGATCGTCTGCGCGGCGCCGCCGGAGATGCGCCCGATCTCGGCGATGCGGCCGTTCTTCACCGCGATGTCACCCATATACGACGGCATGCCGCTGCCGTCGTAGATGCGGCCGCCTTTGATCAGCAAGTCGTAAGCCATGTTTCGCCTCCTTCGTCAGCGCGCTTCAGCCTTCAGCTCGTCGATCAGCGAGAGGTCGAAGTGCTTGTACGGCGGGATCGAGAGAAACGCCGGGTCCTCGTAGCTCATCGTCTTGAGCACGTTCGCGATCGATTCTTCGGTCGGGTAAAGGTCGGGACGCGCGTCGGCCACCGTCATGCGATACGCGTATTCCAGACTGTCGTGGTCCTCGATGCGCAGCACCTGCATCATTAATTTGATCGTGCCTTCTTTGTCGGCCATCATGAGGCGGACCGATTCGGAGAGTCCTTTGAGGTACGCCTTCACGATCGGCCGGTTTTTGTCGAGATAGGATTTGCGCGTTAGGTTGATGCCCCACATGTATTCGAGCGGCAGCGTGAGCACGGTGAGGCCGATTTTCTCGGCATAGCGGCCCTGCAGCGTGGAGATCAGCGTCGCGTCGATGTTGCCCGACGCGACGGCGGCGAGCCGCACGGCGGAACCGCCCGACAGGCCGATGATCTGAACGTCCTTTTTCGGGTCGAGGCCCACCTTGCTCAGCATGAACAGGATGAACGCTTCGGCCCGGCCGCCGGCGCCGCTCGAGGCGATTTTTTTCCCGCGCAGTTCCTTCAGATCCTTGATCTTCAATCGGCTGCCGAGACTGTACGGCGACGAATTGTTCCACGAGGCGAGGCCGACCGCGTCGGCGCCCTGCTTGGCGAGGTAGAAGAGTCCGGTCGTGCTGGAGGTGAGGAACTGCACGCTGTTCGACATCAGCGCCTGCATGTTCATCTGCTCGTTGCGCGTGGCGATGACCTCGACGCCGAGGCCGTACTTGCCGAAGATACCTCTTTTCGCGCCGAGATAGACCGGAATCGCGCCGGTCAGCGCGCCCGGCGTCGCGACGCGGATCGGAGTCTCCGCAGCGCGCGCGGGAAGCGCCGCCAGAGCAAGGAGCCATATCGCCAGTACGCATGATGTTACGCTATTCACCCCTCGAATCTTGCCGGAGCGCGAGCGGGGCGTCAAGTGCGTATTGACTTTGGATTGCAAAGATGCGGATGATGGAACTTCATTCGACGTTTCGCTTTATTTAACGCACAGCGACATCGCGGCTCATGGTTACGCGGCGCCCGCCATTGTACGTCTGCTTCGTTCTTCTCGTCTCCGTTTATGTAATCGCGGGGAAATTCGGCCTGTCGGTGGCTTTCTTCCATGCAAGCGCGTCGGCCGTCTGGCCGCCGGCCGGCATCGCACTCGCGGCGCTGATATTGTGGGGTACCGAGCTATGGCCGGCCGTGTTTATCGGCGCGTTTCTCGTCAACTTCACGACCTCGGGCTCGTTTGCGGCGACGCTCGCGATCGCGGCGGGCAATACTTTAGAGGCGGTGCTCGGCGCATGGCTTATCCGCCGGTACGCAGCGGGACCGTACGTCTTTCGCAGCGCGCAAACGATTTTCAAGTTCGCGCTCGTCACGCTCGGCGCGGCGATCATGAGCTCCACGACCGGTGTGACCAGCCTCATCCTGGCGGGCCTTGCCAGCTGGCGTTTCTTCGGTCACATCTGGATCACTTGGTCGCTCGGCGATCTCGTCGGCGCTTGGATCCTGGTTCCGCTCATCGTCCTGTGGGCGACCGAGCCGCGGCCGTCGTTCCGGCTGCGGCGCTTGCTGGAGGCGGGACTCTTGGTCGCGACGGTGGTCGGCGTCGGCACCAGCTTATTTTTCGGCGAAATCCCGTCGGGCATGGAATATCTCGCCATCCCGCCGCTTTTATGGGGCGCGTTTCGCTTCGGCCAGCGCGGGGCCGCCACGCTGGCTTTCGTCATGTCGGCGCTGGCTCTCGCCGGCACGCTGCAGCGGTTCGGTCCGTTCGCCATGTCGAATCCGAACACGTCGCTCATCCTGCTGCAGCTCTTCATCGGCGCCATCGCCATGACGACGCTGGTTCTCGCGGCGGTCGTCTCGGAGCGCAAGGAGGCCGAGGAGGCGCTCCGAGGCGCGCGCGACGAGCTCGCCACCATCAATGAAGAGCTCGAGCAGCGCGTGGAGGAGCGCACCGCCGACCTCGAGCAGGCGCGCGCCGCTCTGCTCGAAGACATCGAGGAGCAGAAAAGGCTCGAGGAGCAGCTCCGGCAGGCGCAGAAGCTCGAAAGCATCGGGACACTCGCGGCAGGCGTCGCGCACGATTTCAACAACGTCCTCAATATCATCAAGGGCTACAACGCTTTGCTTGCCGGGCGCTCGGACACCGCCGAAAGCGTCCGCATCATCGACGAGGCGGTCGAGCGCGGGGCATCGACGGTGCGCCAGCTTCTTATCTTGTCGCGCAAGAGCGAAGCGGCGCTGGTGCCGACTTCATTGAACGATCTTGTGGCGGAGCTCGCGCGACTCGTCGTCCAGACGTTTCCGAAGACGATCGACATCGAGCTCGAGTTCGCCGAAGGCTTGTCTCCGACGCTCGCCGACGCGAATCAGATCCGCCAGGTGTTGCTCAACCTGTCGCTCAACGCGCGCGACGCGATGTCGGGCGGCGGCCGGTTAACGTTCAGGACGAAAATCGCCGAGGCGGAGCGCGCCGACGGCGGCGCAGGGGCGAAACAGACTTATTTCGTCGTCGAGGTCGCCGACACCGGAAAAGGAATGGACGAGTCGGTGCGCCGGCGGATTTTCGAGCCGTTTTTCACGACCAAGCAGACCGGCGAGGGCACCGGACTCGGCCTCGCGATCGCCTACGGAGTCGTCCAAAACCACGGCGGCTTTATCGACGTCGAGAGCCGGGTGGGAAAAGGGACGACGTTCAGAATTTATCTGCCCGCCGGACCGCTCGAAGAACAGCTAACGATGGCCGCGATGTTTCGAAGCGCTTCGGCGGCGGCGGTGCGGCAGGTCGGCGGCGCTCCGCACACGGTGCTCATCGTCGAGGACGAGGAGCACACGGCGCGCCTCTTGAAAACCGTGCTCGCGCGGCGCGGCAGCAACGCGCTGGTCGCCCTGGATGGCGCGGCCGCGCTCGAAATCTATCAAAGGCGCTGGCGCGAGATCGACGCCGTGCTGCTGGACCTCGGCCTGCCCAAGATCCCGGGCTGGGAGGTCATGCGGCGCATGAAGGAGATCAATCCGGCCGTAAAGATCATCGTGGCCAGCGGCAACATTGCTCCGGAGCTTCGCGCCGACATGCACCGCGTCGGTGTCAATGAGTTCGTCGACAAGCCCTACACATTCGACGGAGTCGCCGAAAAATTGGAAAATATCATGGCCGCGGCTTAAGCCGCCGCGCGCTTACGCGCCCACCGCGACCGCGGTGATGCAGGGCAGACCGGCGGCGACGACGCGCGCGCTTTTTCCATCGACGGCGATCAGCTCTCCGTTGGAGGTGCCCGCGATGACGCCGCGGCCGTCCGGCGCCGCGCACATGCTCATTACGCCTCCGCCGAGGCCGGCGATTGCCGGCTCCCACTCGCCGCCGGCGCTGCGGCTGCGGTAGATCGCCGCATCCGCGCCGGAGTCCCGGAGCCACGTGTTCGGCCGCCCGCGCGCGCTCCCTAGGTAAATGAAGCCATCGCTGTCCTCGGCTACGGACATGCCGTAAGCGTGGGCAGGCGTAATGTCTTCCCATGACTCGCCGCGGTCGCGACTGCGAAATGTCTTATCGCCGCAAGCCGCGAGAACGAGACCGTCCCTCTTCGATGCGAGCACTTCGTGCACGTCGGGATCGGTGAGAGTCTTCCCTGCGGCGCGCCAGCTTTTTCCCACATTGTCGGAAATTAGCAGGCCGCCGACTTCGATGCCTGCGTAAAGGCGCTTGTAATCGCGCGGATCGAACGCGAGATAACGCGTCCGCGACTGCAACTCAGGGCTCGGAGGGAAGCTCGCGCCGCTGCTCGCGATGCGCACGCCGTCCAGCTCTTCCCAGCCGCCGCCGTTTTTCTTGTAAAGCGCTGCCGGTATCGTGCCGACCATCACCGTGCCGGGAAGCGCGAGAACGGAGAAGAGCATCAGCTTGGGGACGTTCGGGTTCGCGCGCAGCCAGCGCTTGCCGCCATCCGTCGTATAAAAAAGGCCCGAGTGCTCGCTGCCGGCATAGACAAGGGCGGGATTTTCCGGATCGACCGAAAGGCAGGTAAGCGACCAGTACATGAGCCCGCAGCCGGCCTCGCGCCATTCTCCGCCGTCATGTTCGAACCGCCTCCAGCCGGATAACGTTGCGACGTGCAGTGCGTTCATACGGTTTTCTCCCAAAGCCTGATCAGCTCTTTCGAGTCGACGATATCGGCGAAGCGCTGCATGCGCTCCAGTGCCGCGCTGTGGCGCGCTTCTGTGTATGTGCCGACGCAGTCGCGCGCGACGACCATGAAGTACCCGCGGTAAAAGCCGTCACGCACGGTATATTCGACGCCGCCGTCGGTGGTGCAGCCGACGACCACGATCGTATGCGCTTGCAAGTTGCCGAGCAAGGTCTCGAATTCCGTGCCGATGAACATCGTGCCGCGCCGCTTGTCGATCAAGAGATCGTCCTCGGCCGGCGCGAACGGCTCCATGATGCGCCAGCCGAAGCTGCCTTGGAGCCGCCGCGGCTTGAGTTTCGCGGGGTCGTCGACGTTTTGTTCTTTCAATGCGCGGCGGATCCAGGCCGGCGACTCGTCCTTCCATGGATACGGCGTCTGCCGCGTATAGATCGTTTTGATTTTTGCCGCGCGCGCCGCGGCGATGAGCGGCGGCGCGTTTTCGATCAGCAGATTTTTATTGAAGGCGCCGCCCGCCTGGTCGTTCTGCATGTCCCAGACGAGGAGCACGGTTCTAGCCGGAGCGGCGATTTCGCCCAATTCCGTCGGAATCGCTCTGCCGCCGAATTCGATCATGCAGTCGTGTCATAGTTCACTCTCCGACGCATGTCCACAGGCGACATTGACAAAAAGCTGCCGCTGCAGTTAGCTTGCGAGAGCGAAGGAGGGGACGGGATGCTCAAGCCGGCCGCGTTCGCCAATGCGCTCGCCATTTTGACCGGCGCCTTTTATCTGCTGATCCACCTTATCCGGCTTTTCGCCCCGGTGTCGTTCCGCTATCTCTTCAACGCGCAGTTTCTCGGCGCCGACGTCGCCTCGCTTATGTGGGCGCAGGTGCCGCCGGGAAACTTCATCCTGACGTTTATCATCGCCGTCGCGACGGCATGGCTGTTCGCTTATTGCTGGGCGTGGCTCTACAACCGGTTCGCCGCATGAAAGCGTCGCTAGTAAAAATCTGTCTCGTTACCGTTCTCCTGCTCGGGACTTCGGCGGCGCTTGCGGCCGAGCGCATGTACACCGCGTATCAGTCGCTCTCGATCGGCAGCTCGACGCCGATCTGGGTGGCCAAGGACGCGGGCTTTTTCGACGCGCAGGGCCTGGACGTGAAAATCGTCTTCGTCGAGGGGAGCCCGCGGACTATACAAACGTTGATCGCCGGCGAATCGGAAATCGCCGAATCGACCGGTCCGTCGGTGTTGAACGCGCGCGCGGCCGGCTCGCCGGTCGTCATCATTGCCGGCTTCATCAACGTGATGCCGTACTATTTGATCGCCACCAGCGCGATCAATTCACCCGCCGATCTGAAAGGGAAGGTCGGGGCGAACAACCTGCCGGGCACCGCCGCCGATACGGTCATGCGCATCGGCCTCAAGGCGCTGGGCCTCGATCCCGACCGCGACGTCTCGCTCCGGACCATCGGCAACACGCCATTTCGCCTCCAGGCGCTGGCGGCGGGCGCCGCGCAGTTCATGATGGGGCAGGACCTGGAACTCGAGCAGGCGAAGAAACTGGGCTTCAAAGTGCTCGTCGATTACGTCGCGAAGAAGACGCCGTTCCAGATGGGCGCGGCCGTGACGAACGAGCGCTACGCGCGCGAGAAGCGCGACATCGTGCTCCGCTACGTCAAGGCGCTCGCGCAGGCGCTGAACTATCTGAAAACGAATCGCGACGGCTCGCTCGCGATCATCGGCCGCTACGCGCGTGCGATGAAATCGGACGCCGTCACCGCGGCCTACGACAGCGTGCGCCGCCTGTTCAACGACACGCCCGTGCCGACGATGGAGGGAATGGACTTCATCGCCAAGGAGCTAGCGCAGCGCAACCCGAAGATACGCGATATCAAAACCGCGTCGGTTTTCGACCTCGAATTCGTCAACGAGCTGGAGCGGACCGGCTTCCTTAAAAGCTTGAAGGGAAGCTGAGGCTTATCCGCCGTAAAAAATCTTATCGCCTAAATCTTTCAGCAGCAGCGTGAGATCGTCGGGGCGGCCTGTGACCTCCACCGATACGCCCGCGTCTTTAACCTCGCCGACAAAGATCGAGTGATCGCCGCGCTCGACGGTATCGACGAGAGCGCATTCGATGAACGCCGGCATCTTCTCGAAGATCGGCGCGCCCAAGCTGCCGGCGCGAAACTTCTGTCCGCCGATCGTGTCGCCCTGGCGTTCGAGCGGCTTGAAGAACGTGTAGGCGACGTCCTTCTGATCCTTGCCGAGCACGTTCAGCGCGAACGCTCGGGATTCCTTGATGATCGCGTGCGCGTGGGAATCCGCCTTGACGCCGACGGCGACAAGCGGCGGCTCGAACGAGGCCTGCGTTACCCAATTGATGGTTGCGGCGGCGACGCGGCCGTCTTTCGCCTGGCCGGTGAGCAAGAACAGACCGTAGGGAATCATTCGCAGGGCGGTTTTTTTCGCATTGGCGTCCATGACATCCTCCTCGATTTATAGGTAACAGGTTTGCCGCCGCGCGGTAAGATGCGCGACGGCGATTATTTTTTCGCGGCGAGGTCGCGGTAGAACGCGCTTTTTTGCAGCCGCTCGACCGGCGCGTCGTCGACGACGTCCACCGATCGGACGCCTTTCACCTTCGGATTGGTCAGCGCCAGCAGACGGTGCATATTCTCGACCCCGCGGAGATTCGCCCGGATATCGAGACTGTAAAGCCACTGGAGCGCGTCGTAGCCGCTTTCGGCGTCCTGCGGATTTTTCAGCCGCAAATTTTTGATCAATGATTTGACGACGGTCGGTTTTTCCGCGGGCCGGAGAATGAAGGCGACGGACTCGACGACGCCGCGGAGCAGCGCGTCGACGATCTGCGGGTTCTGCTTGATATAGGCGCGGGGCGCCGCGAGCGCGAGACCCTGGTAGACAATCGGCGCCCGACCCATGTCGACGAGCACGTTGTAGCCCTTGTCTTTCAGCGCCGCGCTGTAAGTATCGCTCAGATAGGCTGCGTCGATGCCGCCGGTCGCGAGCGCCTGCGTGAGCACCGATTGATCGCCCAGGATCATCAACGGGATCTTGTCGCGCGTGGGATCCAGTCCCAAATACTCCAGCGCCAGCATCGTCATCGACCAGACGCCGCCGCCGATGCTCTGGACGCCGACTCGCTTGCCTTTGAGCGCCTCGGCGCTCCGGATCGCCGGCGCCGTGAGGAAATTGCCGTCGGCGCGGTTGACCACGCCGGCGAAAAAGGCCAAGTCCATTCCACCCGCGGCGGCGCTCAAGACGGTTCCGGGAATCGTATACGCGACCTGAATGTCGCCCGACGAGAGCGCGGCGATCGTCTGCGGACCGCTACGGATGTTGATGACTTCGACGTTGACGCCGTGCTTGCGGAAAAAGCCCTGCTCGACGCCGATCCACATCGCGGCGATCTTTTCGTTGTACGCCCCGTGCGCGATGCGCACGAGCGGCAGCTCTGCGGCGTTCGATGAAACCGCGAAAAGCGCCGAGAAACAAATCAGCAGCGCGAGGAGCTTTTTCATGCGGGCAGTCCGATTTGTTTGAAGATCGCGCGCGTCAGCGGCGATGCCGGATCGATCAGCTCGAGCCCCATGGAATAATGATGGCCGCCGGGAATCTCGAAAAATTGACAATCGATTCGGCGCTCGCGGCAGAGATTGAAGAAATCCTGCGACTGGCGCCGCCAGCCCTCTGGCTCGGCGCCGCCGACGGCGACGATGAGCGGCGCGCCGGGAAGAGGCGGATGCAGCAAGGGGCTGTTCTCCCGCGCGGCTTGCGGCGTGAGACGGATCTCCTGGTTGACGCCGATGTGGAGCACGGCATCGAGGTCGTAGACGCCGGTGATCGCCGTCGCGCCTTTGATAATGTCGCGCGGCAGGCCCTCTTTCTGCCAGTCGTTGGCGAGCGCCATCGCGACGAGATGGCCGCCCGCCGAGATGCCGGCGATGTGGAGCTTCGCCGGATCGCCGCCGTAGCGCGAGATGTTCTTGTACACCCATGCGACCGCGCTGCGCGCCTGGCGCACGATGTCGGTCACGGTGACGGCGGGGCAGAGATCGTAGCCGGCGACGACGACGGTCGCGCCGCGCGCGACGAAGAGATCGGCGAAGTGGGCATTTTGCTCCTTGCCGCCGCTCCGCCAGTAGCCGCCGTGAAAATAGATCAAAACCGGCGCGCCGGTTTTCTCGGCGGGAAAGATGTCGAGCTTCTGCCGCTCGGACGCGCCGTAGGGCACGTCGAGAAAGCCTTTCAGCTTTTTACGGTTCGCCGCGCTCGCCGCGTTGCGCTTCTCCGACCAGCTCGCATGATCGGCGACGGCGTTCTGCGGGTTGAAGTGAACCTCGAGCTCCTTGAGTGTGTAGTTTTTGTAAACGGCAGCCATGGCGCTATTGCTCCAGAACCTTCTTGATTTTGTCGACGACCTCGCGCGGCTGCACGACGATATCCTTCGCGAGCGCCTCCAGCTCTTCGCCGAACATTGGATCGGCCTCCAACTTTTTCTTTTTCACGTCTTCGAGAAACACCGGGTCGTGCATCGTGCTTTTGAACGCGTCGCGGAGAATTTTAACGCGCTCGGCGGGGAGCGCCGGGGGCGCGATGATCGGCCGGCCGATGTCGCCCGAGGCGAGGATCGCCGTAACCACGCGGCGCGTCGCCTCCGGCGTCTTGTGCTCGTTCATCAGCTCGAAGATCGTCGGCACGTCGGGCGCGCGCGGATCGCGGCTGCGCCCGGTCTGCAAGAGCACGCGCACAAGATTGGTTTTGCGCCACGTGCCGAATGGCTCGCGCGCGAAGAAGGTCGGAATGCTGAGCGCGCGGCACTGCACCTCGCCGCGCTCGAGTGCGAGGTCCTGCTCGGCGCCGCCCTTGTAGCCGACGATGAGCTTGAGCTTTGCGCCGAAAGCTTCTTCTAGGAGCTTGGGGACGAAATGGCCGCTCGTGCCGGTTCCCGTCGCCGAGCAGCGCGGCGGATCGGCGGCCTTCCGTATATCGTCGATCGTTTTATAAGGAGTGTCGGTCCGCATGTAGAAGAGCCACGCGGTCTTTTCCGAGGAACCGATCCATTTGAACTTCGCCCAGTCGAACTGCGCTTCCTGCTTTCCGGTAATCTGCTCGAGATAGAGCGACGGGCCGACTGCGCCGAGCGTCAAGCCGTCGGGTCTTGCAACGTTGTAAATCGAGTTGGCCGCGACCAGCGATCCCGCGCCCGGCTGGTTTTGCACGATGATATTCGGCGCGCCGGGAATGTGCCGCGGCAGATGCGCGGCCAGGAGCCGCGCCCAGATGTCGTATCCGTCGCCCGCGAGGTATCCGACGACGATGGTAATTGTCTTCCGCTGGTAGAACGGCGCCTGCGCTTCGACATCGGATAGGAGGAAGACGCTCGCCAGCAGCGCTAGTAGGATTCTCTTCATGTCGCCTCCACCCCAGCATGCCACGTTATGCGAGGCGCGGACGAGCGTCAAGCGAGCTTCTTGGCGCCGGTCACGCTGTAGGCGGCGACGGGCTTCTGAAAACCTTTAACGGTGAACGGCCCGACCTCCTCGGCATCGACAAAGCCGCGCACCAGTTCGTAGGCGCGCTGGTTGATGATGATCTGGCCGGGCTCGGCGACGCTGACGAGGCGCGCGGCGAGGTTCACCTGCTGTCCGACGACGGTGTATTCCATCCGGTGCTCGGAGCCGATCGTGCCGACCGTCACATATCCGGTCGTGATGCCGATGCCCATGCGCAGCGGCGCGTCGCCGATATAGCCTTCGCGCCCCATCTTGAGCGTTTCCTCCTGCATCTCGATCGCCATCTCGACGGCGCGCTTCGCGTGATCGGACTGCGGCACGGGATCGTTGAAGAAGACGAGCATGCCGTCGCCGAGAAACTTGTCCAGCGTGCCCTCGTACTTGAACACGAGATCGGTCATTCGCGACAGGTAGGTGTTCAACAGCGCGATGACCTCCTCGGGCTCCGCCATGTCTGAGAACGCCGTGAAGCCGCGGAGGTCGGCGAAGACCATCGTGAGCTGTTTCCGCGCGTTCGCCATCGCGAAGGAGCTTTGTCCCGACGTGATCGCCCGGACGATCTGCGGCGCGAGATAGCCGCTCAGGCGCTGCGTGCGCTGAATCTCCTCCACCTGCGACTGAACGCGCGCCTCCAGCTCGCGATTGATCTCGTTCACCAGCTTCGCCTGATTCTTCACGGCCTCGTGCTCTTGCATCAGCTGGGCACGGGTGCCCGCAAGCGCATGCATCATCTCGTTCGCTTTGCCCGCGAGGCCCTCGAATTCGTCGCGGTTAGGGACGGCGATTTCCTGCTCGAAGTCGCCGCGCGCTACGCGCCCCATGTGTTGGCTGAGCTGCTGCACCGCGCCGAGGATCGGCCACGAGAACGTGTAGCCCAGCAAAAGCGCCAGACCGATGCTGCCGACGCCGGCGGCGCCGAGGAGGGCCACGCCAGCGCGGTTGTCGCGCTGGACGGCGGCGACGCTCTGGTCGCGGCGGTCGCGCGCGATGCGGATAAGCTCGCGGGCCTCGGACTCGAGCTCGTGGGAAATGGGATGCTCCTCGTCGAGGTGAATTTTCATCGCGCCGGGGAGATCGGCGCCGTGGGCGCGTCCGTCGACCCGCTGGCCCGACAGCGCAAACTTCAAATTCGAAGCGCGGATTTTCTCGAAGATCTCCCGCTCCGCGCCTTCGGCGCTGCTTTCCAGCGAGCCGAGCAAGGTGGCGAAATCCTGCCGCGCGCCGACGAGCTTCTGATCGTTCGCCGGATCGCCGGTCAGCAGATGCATCGCGCGGAAGTGCATGGACGCGGTGATCGCGTATTCCATCTGGCGGGCAAGCGAAACGCGTTCGCCGAGGCCCGCGATGCGACGGGCCTGCACGCCGGCGCGCTGCATGAGGACGACGCCGAGAGCTGCGGTACCGAGGAGCAGCAGCGCGATCAGCAGAAAGCCGGTCAGCAGCTTTTTATGTAGCGACGTATGCCAGCGGGCGATCCAGGCGACGACCGGATCAAGAAGAGGAATCGGGGTTTTCATGGCTATTCCTCCCGAGTTGTAGGCGGCGTTTGAAATCAAACACCCGGAGCGGAGGAATACAAGAAGGGCATGCGGCCAATTTAGCCGCGCCGGAGCCTGGGTTTTCCGTCAAGGCCGCACGCGATGCCGCACGCCGCGGCGACTTCGTCGCGGTAGACGAGCCAGCGGGTCAGCGCGCGGCGCATACTCGCGACGACGAGAGGTCTACGCTGCGCTGCGACGTGGTCGAGGATCGCCGTCCAGGCGGCGCGGCGATGGTCGCCCTCGACCTCGCGGTGCGCTTTCGTCAGCGCGAGGTGCTCGAGCGACAGGTCGTAATGCACGACGAGGGGATGTTCGCGGAGCGAAGCGAGCGAGCGTTTTCGCGTGCGCGCGCCGATCGCGGTGCGGTCGTCCTTGGTGCCTTCGATGAACAGCGTCACGATCGCCGCGGCGACGTCCCAGCCGCGCCGCTGAATGGATTCATCGAGGAAACGCCGATACCTCTTCGCCGCGGGCAAGAGCTTCACATTATCGAAGCGCCGGAGACGCATTCCCAGGCCGCGCGGGTATTCCAGAAACAGCTCGGGATGCGGCCGCTTCGCCACGAGGCCGCCGGTCTCTTCCTCGAACAAATTCTCGGCGAGCGCGCGGCGCACTTCCGCGATCGGACACTGCACATAGGCCCAGCCGACCATCACGGGAAAATCGCGCACGTAGGTGGCGTACTCCTGCTCGAAATGAATGTGCAGCAGCCGCTTCGGGACCAATCCGGTCGTGAACGCCGGCCACGCCCAGTGGTCCTTTTTCTCCATTACAGCGAGCAGCCGCTGGAGAAAGGCGCTGCGGGATAAATTGTTTTTGTGTTTCTTCACCATTGCGGCCGATCAACGCCGCTTGAAGAACTGCACGGCCTTCTCGTGCTTCTCCGCCGCCGCGCGCGTCTTGAACGTGCCGAGGTTGCGGCGCTTGCCGGTTTTCGGATCTTTTTTGCTCGAATAGAGCCGGTATTTGCCGGAGCCGAGCTTACGGATCATCGTTTTTCTCCGCTAATTTCTCGCCGCCGCGCTCGCGCCGGTGTAGCGCAGGATGAAAATGCCCCAGTTTTTGTCCGTGATGTAAATATTTCCGCGCGTATCGACGAGAACGTCCTCGGTTTGGCTTACGAGCTTGTCGTAGGGCAGCGGGCCGTGCCGCTTTACAGGAGTCGGCGGAAGGAACCAGCCGACTTCCTTCGGCGCGCGCGGATTTCTGACGTCGTAAACACGCAGCCCCGCGTTGAAATAGGTGAGATAAAGCAGATCTCCCTGCTTTTGCACGTCCGGCAGATGGTATTCGAGGCTCGTGTTATGCGGGCCGAAGCGCCCGCCCTTGTCGCAGAAATCGGCATACGGCGCGCCTTTCGGCGGCTCGGGCCGCGGCAGAATCGAAATCAGGTACGGCTTCGCCGGATCTTTGATATCGATCATCGCCCCCGTGGTGATCGCGCGCTCGCAAGCCGGCTTGTCGCCGGGCTCGTCGCCTCCGCCGGTCGCCTCGCCGTGAACAAAGAGAACATTCTTTCCCGGAAGCGGCAGCACGTCGTGCGCGGGGATGCCGCCGAAAGGCGGGCTGATCTGCAATCTCCCGACAAGTTTCGGCTTGGCAATGTCCTCGATGTTGAGGATCACGACCGAGCCGCCGTAGCCGACGTAGGCGGTCTTGCCGTCCTCGCCGATGATCGCCGGGCCGTGAAACGAATCGCTCACCTTCGGCTGCTCGCCGTCTTTCTGACCCGGCATCCACCAGCGGCCGGCTTCTTTCGGATGCGCCGGGTCGCTCACGTCGAGAAACAGGAGAATGCGCCCGGAAAATCCCGGCGCGGCGGCCGAGAGATTGGCGTACTTGCCGCCC
>Ga0075434_100002602_pt1 | contig 15913 bp, 10 predicted proteins | sample RhiMethybrSRZTD3_FD_75298 | JGI IMG/M metagenome (GOLD analysis project Ga0075434, IMG submission 75298) | Populus rhizosphere microbial communities from Tennessee, USA - Rhizosphere MetaG P. TD hybrid SRZTD3 | ecosystem: Host-associated > Plants > Roots > Rhizosphere > Soil | place: USA... | reverse complement strand
TGATCGACGAGTACTGCGGCGGCATGCTCGAGGGCCACACCCTCTACGGTTATCTTCCCGGCGGCGCCTCCGGCGGCATTCTCCCTGCGTCGTTGGCACACCTGCCGCTTGACTTCGACACGCTGGCTCCGTACGGATGCTTCATCGGGTCGGCCGCCATCGTTGTGTTATCCGACAAGGACAGGGCGGCGGCAGCAGCACGGAACGTCATGAAGTTCTTTGCCGACGAATCGTGTGGACAATGCACGCCGTGCCGGGTCGGGACGCAGAAGGCGCTGCAGCTCATGACCAGCCCCCGATGGGACAGACCGCTGCTCGAGGAGTTATCGCAGGCGATGACGGACGCGTCCATCTGCGGGCTCGGTCAGGCGGCGCCCAATCCTGTCCTTTCGGTGATGAAGTATTTTCCGGGTGAAGTCGAGTGATGGTGACCTTCACGCTCAACGGAGAAACCGTCACCACCCCGGAGAATCAGACCCTCCTCCACATCGCGCAAGAACGCGGTATCGACATCCCGCGGCTCTGCTACATGGACGGCATGCGCGCCGACGGCAATTGCCGCACGTGCATGGTCGAAATCAACGGCGAGCGTGTGCTCGCGCCCTCCTGCTGCCGCTATCCGAAAGAGGGCATGGAGGTGACGACCAACAGCGCACGTGCAATGACCAGCCAGAAGATGTCGATCGAGCTGCTGCTCGCGGACATGCCTGAGACCTCGTACACGCTCAACTCGGAGCTCGATTACTGGGCGAGAAAAATGGGCGTCGGCAAGCCGCGCTTTCAATCGCGCCCTCAGCCACGTGAAGACCTTTCGCACCCGGCCATGGACGTCCACCTCGACGCGTGCATCCAATGCAAGCGGTGCGTTCGCGCCTGCCGCGAGGAGCAGGTCAACGATGTGATCGGTTATGCGTTCCGTGGCGGCGCTTCGAAGATCGTATTCGACCTCGACGATCCGATGGGGGCCTCGACATGCGTCGCATGCGGCGAATGCGTTCAGGCGTGTCCGACCGGCGCGCTGACGCCCGCTCGAGGAGTCGCCAACGTCGCACCCGACAGGACGGTCGACTCCGTATGTCCGTACTGCGGCGTCGGCTGCCAGCTCACCTACCACATCAAGGACGAGCGCATCCTCTTCGTGCAGGGCAAAGACGGGCCGTCCAATGCGAGCCGTCTGTGTGTGAAAGGGCGGTACGGCTTCGACTACGTCCAGCATCGCCATCGACTGACGATGCCGCTCGTCCGCAAGCGGGGCGCGCCAAAGCACAAGGACTTCGTAGTCGATCCGGAAAACTGGCGCGAGGTGTTCCGCGAAGCGGCCTGGGAGGAAGCGCTGGATTTCGCGGCGGCCGGTTTGCGGGATGCACGCGATACCTACGGCCGTCGGGCGCTGGCGGGTTTCGGCTCAGCGAAAGGCACGAACGAAGAGGCGTATCTGTTTCAGAAGCTTGTCCGGACGGGATTCGGGTCGAACAACGTCGATCACTGCACGCGTCTCTGCCACGCCTCGAGCGTCGCGGCGCTCATGGAGGGCATCAACTCCGGCGCCGTTTCGAACCAGGTGCGTGACGTGGCCAACGCCGACGTGCTGTTCGTCATCGGCGCCAATCCGACGATGAACCACCCGGTCGCCGCCACCTGGATGAAGAATGCGACGAAACGAGGAGCCACGCTGATTGTCGCGGATCCACGGCGGAGCGATCTCTCGCGTCACGCCACCTACTACCTCCAGTTCAACCCCGACACCGATGTCGCTTTGCTCAACGCGCTCCTCCACGTCATCGTCGAGGAAGGCCTGGCGGATGCGTCGTTCGTGCGCGATCGCACGTCCGGCTACGACGCGCTCGCGGAGAACGTCAGGAAATTCTCGCCGGAGGCGATGGCGCCGATCTGCGGCGTCGACGCGCAGACGATCCGCGAAGTGGCGCGCGTGTACGCGACCTCCACAGGGTCGATGATTTTCTGGGGCATGGGGATTTCTCAGCACGTGCACGGCACCGACAACGCGCGCTGCCTCATCGCGCTCGCGCTTTCGACGGGCCAGATCGGCAAGCCGGGCTCGGGTCTGCATCCACTGCGCGGCCAGAACAACGTGCAGGGTGCATCCGACTCCGGCCTGATTCCGATGTTTTACCCGGATTACCAGCGGGTGAATTCGGCCGATGCGCGACAACGGTTCGAGCGGCTGTGGGGAGTGGGCCTCGATCCCGATCCCGGACTGACCGTCGTCGAGATCATGAACGCGGCGAAGCGGCGCGACATCCGCGCGATGTACATCATGGGCGAGAATCCCGCGATGTCGGACCCGGACGTCGATCACGCGCGCGAAGCGCTCGCCGCGCTCGATCACCTCGTGGTGCAGGACATCTTCCTCACCGAGACCGCGTACCTCGCGGACGTTGTGCTTCCCGCAACAGCGTGGCCCGAAAAAGTCGGCACCGTCACGAACACGGATCGCATGGTGCAGCTCGGGCGCAAGGCGATCGAACCGCCTGGCCAAGCGAGAGAAGACTTGTGGCTGCTCAACGAGCTCGGGCGACGCATGGGGCTCGACTGGAACTACACGCATCCGCGCGAGGTATTTGACGAGATGCGCAACTGCATGGACTCAATTGCCGGCATCACGTGGGAGCGCCTCGAGCACGAGTCGTCTGTGACCTACCCGTGCGTGAATGAAGGCGACCCGGGCGAGCCCGTCGTGTTCGTCGATCGTTTCCCCACCGCAAACGGCCGCGGCAGATTCGTGCCGGCAGATCTCATCCCCGCTGCGGAGCGCCCCGATGCCGAGTTTCCTCTGGTGCTCATTACCGGCCGTCAGCTCGAGCACTGGCATACCGGAGCGATGACGCGGAGGGCGGCGGCGCTCGATGCGCTCGAACCCGAACCAGTGGCATCCGTGCATCCGCTGGATCTGCAAGAGATCGGCGTTACGCCCGGCGACATCCTCACCATCGCCTCGAGGCGGGGGACCATCTCGCTCTATGCTCGCGCCGATGACGGCATGCCGCGCGGCTCGGTGTTCGTGCCCTTCTGTTACTACGAGGCGGCGGCGAATCTGCTGACCAACCCGGTGCTCGATCCGTTCGGGAAGATTCCGGAATTCAAGTACTGCGCCGTGAAGGTTACTGCTGGCGGTGCGGTCCCGGATCGTATGAGCTTCGGCGGAGGGGGGTTGCTGCGCGAGTGATGCAGAAATTCAAAATGGAAAATGCAAAATGCAAACACGATGACGTTTGTAACGTCGGAGCGAGTGTCGGAACGGCGTTCACTCCGTTGTTGCGTACTCACGTACTGTTTGCATTTCGCATTTTGCATTTTGCATTACGGCGAAGATGACAGCCGGTGCCATAGTCCTGTGCGGCGGCAAATCGACGCGCATGGGGACGTCCAAGGCGCTGCTGCCGTTCGGCCCCGAAACGATGCTGCAGCGCGTGGTGCGCATCGTCCGCGAGGTCGTGTCGCCGATCGTGGTCGTCTCCGCGGTCGATCAGCCGCTGCCGAAGCTGCCCGCGGAAGTCATCGTCTCGCGGGATGAGCACGAAGGACGTGGCCCGTTGGAGGGGCTGCGCGCGGGGCTGAAGGTGCTGCCGACCGACATCGATTGCGCGTACGTCACCAGCTGTGACGTGCCGCTGCTGGAGCCCGGCTTCATCCGCCAGATGCTCGATTTCGCGCGCGGCTACGACATCGCCATCGTCGAGATCGACGGCTTCGCGCACCCGCTGTCGGCCGTCTATCGCCGCACGGTGCTGCCCTACGTGGAGGAACTGCTGGCGGTCGATCGTCTGCGGCCCGCGTTTCTCTTCGACGAAGTAAGAACGCGCCGCGTCCGTCCCGAACAGATCACCGCCGATCCGGAACTGCGCACGCTGCGCAATCTCAATACGCGCGAAGACTATCAGCAAGCGCTCGCCGACGCCGGGTATTAGCCGGCACTGCCGGCGCTTGTCCCCCGAAGCGCTCCGCGCGAAGGGGGATGTCGTTATTCCGGTATTGACCCCTGCCGCGAGGGGCATATACTCCCCGCCACCGCTCCTCGTCTTCATCGGTTGCACTACTTCTGGTTACTACCGGTTATCCGAGAGGAGGATCTGATGCGACGTTTCCTCCGGGGTTGTGCGTCCGGCGTTCTCAGTCTTCTACTCACCACGACGGCCGCGTGGGCCCAGTCGACGGCCCAGCTCAGTGGCCGTGTCACCGACCAAAGCGATGCCGTGCTGCCTGGTGCGACCGTCACCGCTACCCAGACCGACACGGGCTTCGTCCGCAGCGACGTCACCGATAGCAGCGGAGCATACGTCCTGTCGAACCTGCCGGTCGGTCCGTACCGGTTCGAGGTCTCGCTGTCGGGCTTCCGCAACTACGTCCAGACGGGGATCGTGCTGCAGGTAGGTGCCTCACCCGTCCTCAACGCGAAGCTCTCGGTGGGCCAGCTCCAGGAATCCGTCACCGTCGAGGGCGCCGCGCCGCTCGTCGACGTTCAGAGCGCCGGCATCAGCGAAGTCGTCCGGAACGAACAGATCCTCGCGCTGCCGCTCAACGGTCGCAACGCCGCGGAGCTCGTCGTCGTCTCCGGAGCGGCCGTGCAGACCGGACAGGCGCCGAACCGGGCGGTGCCCGGCGGCCTGGGCATCTCGGTGGCCGGCGGACTGCCGTACGGCGTGGCGTACCTCCTCGACGGCGCCATGCACAACAACCCGCAGGACAATCTCAATCTCCCATTCCCCTTCCCCGACGCGCTGCAGGAGTTCAGCGTCGCGACGAGCGGGCTCAACGCCCAGAACGGCATGCACTCGGGCGCGGCGGTGAGCGCCGTGACGAAGTCGGGCACCAACCGCTTCAGCGGCAGTGCGTTCGAGTTCGTCCGCGATCATCGCTTCAACTCGACCGACCCGTTCGCGCAGATTGGTCCCAACGGCAAGCGCGTCGACGACGGCCTGCAGCGCCATCAATTCGGCGGCACGTTCGGCGGTCCGATCGTGCAGAACAGGCTCTTCTTCTTCGGCGGCTACCAGGGAACGACGATCCGCCAGCAGCCGGCGGCGAGCATTGCGTGGGTGCCGACACCGGCGATGCTGGCGGGCGACTTCACGACGTTCGCCTCGCCCGCGTGCAATGGCGGCCAGCAGATCTCGCTGCGCGGCGGATTCGAGAACAACCGCATCGATCCTTCGCGGTTCAGTCCGGCGGCGCTCAATCTGCTGAAGCGTCTACCCAGCACGACCGATCCGTGCGGCCAGATCACGTACCAATTCCGGAACGACAGCAACCAGATGCAATCGATCGGCCGGGTCGACTACCAGCGGACGAAGGATGACACGATCTTCGGACGCTACATGGCGACCTCGTACACCGCTCCGATTCCCATGCGCGAGGGCGACACCATCCTGTCGCTCTACGACAACGCGAACAAGGTGGGGCTGCTCGGTTCCGACGCGCTGGCCCAGTCGCTGGCCATCGGCGACACGCGCGTCTTCGGGCCCAACACGGTCCACTCTCTCAGGTTCGCGTTCAATCGATCCGCCGTCAGCCGCCTGGCGCCGGAGACCTTCGAGCCGCACGAACTGGGCGTCGACGCGTACGCCTATGCGCCTCACGTCATGTGGATCGAGGTCCAGGGTGGATTCTTCGCCGAGAACCCGGGCCCGAGCCGCTTCGTGACCAACGCGTCGCAGGTAAGCGACGACCTGACGGTCGTGCGCGGCAGTCACCAGCTGTCGTTCGGCGGCAATGTCGCGTACTGGCGCTACTACTTCCAGTCGCACGCGCGATCCGGCGGTGTCTGGCAGTTCACCGGTGACGCGACCGGACGCGGATTGAGCGACCTGCTCCTCGGCAGGGTCAGCCGGCTCGAGCACGGCGGACCCGCGATTCTCCCGATGGACCAGTGGTACATGGGTTTCTACGGTCAGGACACGTGGCGGGCGGGCCGACGGGTCACGATCAACGGCGGCCTCCGCTGGGAGCCGTACTTCGGCCAGAGCGTCCTGAACGGCGCCGTCTACAACTTCATCCCGGAGAACTTCCGGAACAACGTGAAGAGCACTGTGTTCGTGAACGCACCAGCGGGCCTGCTGTACCCGGGCGACAAAGGATTCGCCACCTCGGGGCGCCGAGGCGTCCACACGCAGTGGCTGAACTTTTCGCCGCGCGTCGGGTTCGGATGGGACGTGTCGGGCAACGGCCGCACCGCGGTGCGCGCCTCGTACGGGCTCACCTACGATTTCCCGAACGCAGAATACATGCTGATCAACGCCAACTCGCCGCCGTTTGGGAACCGCTCGATCATCCAGGATCCGCCCGGAGGCTTCGATCATCCGTACGCACATCTCGGCGGCGATCCGCATCCGATTGCGACCAATCGCGACACGCGGTACCTGCCGTTCGGCGCGTTCGGCGCGATCGACCCTGACATCAACTCGCCGCGCATCCAGCAGTGGAACGTCACGCTGGAACGGCAGCTCGGATCCGTCTGGCAGGTCGCCGCCACCTATCTCGGCAGCCATACCGATCGGCTCTGGAATCAGGTGGCAATCAATCCGGGCGTCTTCCTCGGCCTCGGTCCGTGCACGCTCCAGGGCGTGTTCTATGCGACCTGCAGCAACCCGGGAAACGTCAACCAGCGACGCGTGTTCTCGCTCTCCGGTGAGAACCCGGCTTCGGCGGCGCTCATCGGCAACCTGGATCTGCACAGCGACGTCGGGATTCAGAACTACCGCGGCCTGAAGCTGTCCTTCGAGCGCCGCGCGGCGGCGGGTCTGAGCATGCAGGGGAACTACACCGTGTCGCGCTGCTTCGGCGACCCCTCGTTTCAGACGGGCGGCTTTCCGCAGATTGCCAACGGCTACACCGATCCGCAGCACCCGGAATTCGACCGCGGCTACTGCGATCAGGACCGGAGGCATATCGGTGTCTTCGTCGCCGGTGTTCAGTCGCCGCGGCTCTCCGGCCGCGTGGCGAGCGCCGTGCTGTCCGACTGGCGGGTGGCGGGCATCTTCACCGCGCGATCGGGGCGGCCGGTCAACGTCATCGCCGGTCAGGACCGCGCGCTCAGCGGCATTCAGAATCAGCGCGTCAACCAGATACTCGACAATCCGTACGGCAGCAAGAAGACGCCGAACGACTGGCTGAACCCGGCGGCGTTCGCGCTGCCGGCACTCGGTACGCTCGGGAACTTCCAGCGCAACAGCGTGCGCGGGCCCAACTACCGGTCAATCGATCTGGCGATCTCGAGGCTGATCGCCTTCGGCGCCGCGCGCAAGCTCGAGCTCCGCGTGGAGACGTTCAACCTGCTCAACACGTTCAACTGGGGTCCGCCCACGCTCGCCCAGGGTGCCGACCGGACGCACACCAACTTCAGCTCGGGCGCGTTCGGACGGATTACGTCGATGGAGGGGACGCCGCGCATCATGCAGTTCGGGATCAAATACGGGTTCTAATTCCCAATTTCCAACTCCCAACTTCCAAGAAGCCTGATGCCGCAACAACAGGCTCCTTGGGAGTTGGATTTTGGGAGTTGGGAGTTCTTACTGCTCCTTCCCGCCCATCTGCACTTCGTTGCCGTCCGGATCCTGCACGTGGAAGCTGTTGTTGGTGACGCGGATCATCAGCCCGCGGCGCTTCAACTCCGCTTCCATCGCCGGCTTGATCTTGGGATCCGTGTCCCAGTTCGCCAGCGCATAGGCGATGTGATCGACGCCGACCTTGCCGCCCGGCCGGCCCGCGGCATTGCGCGCGATGATCGTGTTCTGGCCGAAGGCGAGCGTGCACTCGGTCTTCCCGTTGTCATCCTCGACCTTCATCCCGAACAGGCCGTTGTAGAAGTCGCGTGTCTTCTTGTAGTCCGCGACCTGCATCGACACGTGATGGATGTAGGTGGCCGTGGCCGGCGCGGCCTCCGCGTCCGCAACGCCTGATGCCGCCGCCGTCCCGACGGCCAGCATCTGAATGAGTTGACGACGGGTCACCTTGCCGCGCTCGTACTCGTGCAGCAGCCTGCTGATGATGTGCTCCATACCGTTCTCTCCTGACTCGTAGGGGCGGACCGTGAGGTCCGCCTCTACAGGATGACCGCCCCGGGGCGCCTAGAAATTCAACTGCGCGCTGAACTGGAAGATCCGCGGGTCCTGTACCTCCGTCGGCTGCCGCCACTGCGGTCCAAACGCGTTGTTGATCTGAACCGCGCTGCCGGCATTGAACACGTTGTAGACATCCAGGTTGCCCTGCATCCGCAACCGCGGCGACAGCCGGAGCTGCTTGGTGAGACGCAGGTCGAGCCGCCGGATGCGATGGTCGTAGATCGTTCCCGGCATGACGAGGGGGACGGTCGCCGTCGCCGTGCACGGCGTCCTGCCGCCGCACGCGCCCAGGTCGCGGCCGAGCGAGCGCGAGATCTCCGCGTTGCTCGCCGCATACGCGGCGACGATGTTCGGTCCGGAGATGTCCTGCCAGATGCCGCTGACGACGAACTCGTACGGGAGCGGCAGGGCGCCATTCAGTTTGAGCTGCGTCTGGCCGCGGAACGGCGTCACGACGTGACAAATTGACTTCCCGTCGATCGTCGTCGAGCTCTGCGGCGTCGTCGGCGATGCGTTCGAGATACCGCTGACCGTCGTCGCCGTCGACGGCTGGGTCACCGACCCTGCCGCGATACCCGGCGCATCGACGACGAAGCAGTTGTCCGTCATGGTGCGGCCGGTGTCGAAGCCGCCACCGAACGACGCACCCGACCGCAGGCGCGTGTTGATGCCGACACTGAAGAAGTTGTTGATCTGCTGCTGATTGCCGTAGTGCGACGACTGCGTGACGAGGTTGTCGACCTGCGTGAACTTCGCGACCGAGATGTCCGACATGCCGCACACCTGATATCCGCCGCCCCCGGGCAGGTTCGGATTGAGCGGCGCTGTCACGCAGTACGGACTGAAATCGCCAGGACCGCGGAGCCGATTGTCGGTCACGGTGAAGTTGCCGTACCAGTTGCGGTAATAGCCTGCGTTCAGCGAGACGCCGTCGCGCAGCTCACGCTGGATCTCGGTGCCGATGTCCCAATTCGAGTTCCGCACGCCCCAGCCGCGAAGCACGTCGTCCGCCCAGTGCGTCGTCGGGTTGAGGCCGCCGAAGTTCGGATCGGACATCGGGCCGCATTCGCCGTTGGCCGCGCGGTTCTTCAGATCGCAATCCGGAATGTAGTTGCCGTTGGTATCGGTCCACGTGCGCGTGACGCTGTTGACAGAGGTCGTCACCGGATTGTTCGCGCTCGCGACCGATGTGCCGGTCTTCGCGACGTAGCGGCCGATTGAGAACTTCAGCGCGGTCCGGCCATTGCCGGACAGATCGTAGGACGCGCCGAAGCGCGGATTGATGTCCTTCCAGGAGGGGACGCCGGACACCGCACCGAAGTCGCGCGCCGGCACCCATCCGGACGCGGGGGCGTCAAGGTGGTTGGCGTCCACATGGCCGTTGAAGTAGTCGAACCGCGCGCCGTAGTTCAGCGTCAGCCGCCTGATCGCCCATTGATCCTGGAAGTAGACGCCCATGTCGGCCCGTGTGCGATCGATTGCTCGATACGGCGTTGCGTACTGCGTGATGGAGGCCGGCACGCCGGATCGGAACGAATAGTTCACGTTGCCGTGCGCGTACGTGACGACATCGGACACGGCTTCCTCGATTTGCGTGCCGACCTTGTACGCGTGCGAACCGGTCACGTACGACATCGAGAAGCGCTGCGCGCCACGGTCGGTCGCACGCTTCGACGCGTAGGTCGCCAATGCGTTGTAGCGGAAATTGCTCGACTGCTCGAGGATCGAGATGTGATTCGGCTGCACGCCCGGGTTCAGGAACGTCGGCCAGTGCGTGATCGTCAGCGAGCCGCCCGCCTCGAACAGCAGCTTTGGCGTGATCGGCGCGCTCCAGTCAGCCTGATAGAGGCCGACCGGACGGAAGTGGAACGCGTTGCCCGCTTCCGGCGCGCTGCCGAGCGCGCCTATCGCCCGGCACAGACAATCGTCGGCGACGTCGGCGAAGAAGTTGAACTTGTGCTTCTGTGCCGCCTGCCACGTGATGCGCGCGGCCTTCGACTCGTACCACTGCGCGCGGTCGCCCGGGTGCGAGAGGTCTGGCGTGTAGAACGGCGTGCCCTGCGTCTTGTTCCAGAAGTTGCCGGCCATCAAATGCTGGTTGCCCCACTCGCGGAACGAGGCAAAGAACCACAGCTTGTCTTTTCTGATCGGGCCGCCCAGCGTGACGCCCGTGTCGTAGATCTTCAGAATCTTGCTGATCGTCGTCAGGCCGCGCGAGCGCAGATCGTCGTTCAGGTTCGATGACTCGAACGTGTCGCTCGTGTACAGCCCCGACAGCGCTCCCGAGAAGCGATTGCTGCCTTCCTTCGGAATCATGTTCACGACGGAGCCGTCGGCGTTGCTCTCGGCGGAGATGCCGCTGCTCTGCAGCGAGATCTCCTGGATCATCGCGGAGTTGACGAGATAGCCGACGTTGCCGCTGGCATGGTCGATCGACATCCCGTCGAACTGGCGCTTCGTCCCGGTCTTGCCGTGATAGGAATTGCCGATGTTCTGATTCAGCTGGCCGGCCACATCAGCGAACGAACCCGCAAAGCCGGGTGTCACCTCGACGATGGTCGCCCAGTTCTTCGTGCTGGTCGGCAGCGCGTCGAGCAGCTCGCTGGTAATGAGCGTCTGCTTGCGCACGTTCTGCGTGTCGACGAGCGGGCTCGCACCGCTCACCGTGACGGTTTCCTGCAGCGCCCCGACCGGCAGGTCCGCATTCACCGTTGCAGTGAACCCTGAAGTGAGCTGAACGCCGTCGCGCGCCAGCGTGTTGAAGCCGGGCAGCGTGAAGGTGACGCGATACGTGCCGGGACGCAGGTCGACGATGTTGTAACGTCCCTGATCGTCGGTGACCACCGTGCGGACCTTCTCGATCAGCACGGGGCTGGCGGCTTCAACGGTCACGCCCGGAAGAACGGCTCCGGAGGTATCACGAACGACACCGGCGATCGCGCTGGTCTGCTGGGCCAGCGCCGGGTATGGAAGGAGCGATATGGAGGCGAGAAGGATCAGTCCGAACCCGAATGATTTTGAACTGGTCATGGCGGCCTCACTCGTAGGAATGGGGCACCTTATATCACCTTTCAGAAACGAAGCGAGTCTTCGAAATGCTGGATGTACCGGCCCGCGATCATGACCGTGAACCAGAGCACCAACGAGCTCGCGGCGACGATTTTCGCGGAGAGCGCGGCGTCCTGCCCGGGTGCCAGACGCTCCACCCGATGGAAGATGCCGGTCAGGTAGAAGACCGCGGCGTTGAGACCGAGCAGGAGCAGCGCCGCCAGCTTGAACCAGAAGGCGATGTCGGCCGTGTAGTAGGTCGGCATGCCGATGAACGCCAGCATCCCGGTGACGATGTTGATGCCGAGTCCGGCCATGGCAAGCGGCAGCAGGCGATGAAGCGGCGCCCACGGCAGCTCCTTCGCGAAACCCATGATGCGCAGGTTGATCACGCCGACCACGCCGATGATGAGCGACAGCCCGACGAAGTGCATCACCATCATCGCGGCCCACCACCACTTGTTCGCGACCATCAAGTTGGTGAACCCATCCGGCGTCGGCTCGAACGGGTGAATGAGAGACCCGACGATGCCTTCGCTGATGGGGGCTCCAGCCGCAGTTCCAGGCTCCGGGTGCCTGATGTCGCCGCCCGTGTTGCCCGTTCTCCCCATCAGAACCGCGGCGACGATCGCCAGCACCAGCACCGCGGCCAGATTCGCACGCGAGGCGCCGCCTGGCCGCTGCGAGCGCCAGAGGACCATCAGCGCCGCTGCGCCGGTCGCGACGACGAACCAGAGGCCGAGCATCGCCGCGCCTTCATGTCGCCTGACGAGCGCCTCCGAAATACCGGCTTCTCCCGCAATCGTTCGATCCGCGCCGACGCCGCTCACGAAGGTGGGAATCGTCAACAGCGCGACGACCGCGAAGATGATCAGCGAGCTGCGGCGGAGGTCTTCGTTGGTTCCCGTGAGCGACGCGACAAACAGACCGACACCGACGAAGAACCCGATGATGGGGACGTGATTGAGCAGCAGGTGCAGGTGATCGAAGTTCACGTGCCCTTACCGTAGAGGATGTAGCTGGCCGTGTAAGCGAGCGCGCGCCCTGCCGTCAGTACCCCGAGCCACGAGCCGAGCATCCAGAGTGCGAGCGAGCGCCTGACGTCCACTTCCCTCTCGATCCGCCGGAGCGTCCAGACGCCGATGGCGACGAGCACCAGCTTCACGTAGAAGAGCGGGTTGGTCAGCGCTTTGGTCGGGTACGCGATCAGGAGGAAGACACCTGACACGACGTTGAGCCAGAAGCCGATCCAGATGAACGTAAAGAAACGCCGGAGCGGCACGAGCGGCAGCTCCGGCACGAACCCGAGGAGGCGCGCGCCGAGCACTCCACACGTGCCGACCAGGAGTGCCAGGCCGATGTTGTGGATCACGAGGACGAAGTAGTACGCGAATGCCGACTCCGACTCGCGAATCCAGGTGCTGAGGCCGCTGCGCTCGATCGTCTCGAGAAACGCGGGGACGGCCAACTGCTACCGCAGGTTTCCGTGATGCGACAGGTCCTGCAGGTGCGACGCGTCGCGCTCGGAGCAGTACGGCGCCTCTTCGATGTCGTAGTCCTTCATCAGCTTCAGGTCGCGCGGCCGCTGCTTCCAGGGTTCCGCCAGCACGACCGGATCTTCGACCGTGACCTCCCAGTGCAGCGTGTCGCCCTCGCGGCGCAGCCGCTCGATCACGTGCGTCTTGTCGCTGTGGAAGAGGCCGTTATCGGAGAGCCACGTGGTCTCGTCCAGATTCGTCACATCGACCACGAGCGTGTCGCCTTCCCAGCGGCCGACCGAGTCGCCGTGCGCCGACGGTTCGATGTCCGTGCGATGCGCGGCGTTCATGCGCACGACGCGGAAGAAGTTGCCGCTGAGATCGTCGTAGAGGAACACCAGCTCTTTCGGCGTCTGCACGATCTTCTGTGGCGGACCGATGCGAGGAAACCCCGGCGGCTGGCAGTACCAGGCTGGATCCTTTTCAACCTGATGCTCGTCGAGTTCCTTGACCTTGGCGACGTATTCAGGCTTGTAGACCGGCTTGCCCGGATTGAACTGGGTGATGCCAGTCGGCTTGGCCGTCGCCGCATCGTACGACTGGCCCGGCTTGACCTGCGGCGCGGGCGTACCAATGCGGTGATACCACTGCCCGTTCAGATCCGGATGACCGTCTGCGAGCCTCGGGGTTGCCGCGCTCTGCGCGAGGGTGAGCGCCAGCGACAGGGAGACGAGTCCAGCTGTGATTCCCGCAACCGCGATTAATTTACGCATGTGTCGAGTCTCCTCATCTGGCTTCCGGGCTGCCCGGTTCGGCAGTCAGCTTGATGAAATGTCCGTCGGGGTACGTCAGCTTCGTCAGCCATCCCAGCGGCTTCCCGTTCTTCGCCGGGTTGACTTCGACCGTCAGCATCTCTTTCTTGTCGAAGTCGGCCGCGAGCACCTGCTTGGTGAGGCCGTAGCGGGAGCGCATGTGGTTCGGCGGAAAGGTCTCCACGGCGAACTGCGATTTCTTCCCATCCTTGTCGACGACATCGAAGTAGATGTAGATGTGCGGGTTGATCCACTCAATGCTCGTCATCACCCCTTTGACGGTGATCGTCGAGTCGGGCATGAATTCGGCCGTGAGGGAATGATGCGCCGCCGCCGGCAGCGCGAACACCGTAAGAGAGAAAGCGAGCAACGCGGCGCGCGATATCGTGTTCATCGGCTTCTTCCTCTACCCGTCAGCGCCCGGGTGTCAAAGACGGGGTGAGTATACCTCAGCGCGCCGGCGCATCAGGACGCCGGAGTGCGCGGTCGTGAAGCCGGGGCTCGCCTCTGGACGTTGGGCTGGGCGCTCGGCGTGGACTGGTCGCCGCTGCGGATGGATGTGCTATGGTGCGCGCGACCCGCCGCTATTCCCGTGAAAACTATCCGTTACGACGTCGCCTCCGGCGCTCTGCTCGCGCTCCTCGTCTACGTCTTTGTCGCCAACGCCTGGGTCGTCGACGATGCGTACATCACGTTTCGCGTCGTCGATAACGTGCTGCATGGGCGGGGACTCGTCTGGAACGTCGGAGAACGGGTGCAGGCGTACACACATCCCCTCTGGATGTTCATCGTTGCAGGATTCTCATTCCTGACCCGCGAATATTTCCTGACCTCGGTGGCGATCTCGTTCGTTCTGTTCCTCGCATCCGTGTCGATCGCCGCCTTGCATCTGAGGCGAATCGACGCGTGGCGGCCGGCGCTGTGGATCTCAACGATTCTGGCGTCGAAGGCAGTCATCGATTTCTCGTCTTCCGGCCTCGAAAATGCGCTGTCCGGGTTTCTCGCGTCGCTCTTCTTCTCCGTGCTTCTGTTGCGCCGGCCATCACCAACCGAATTGACGCGCACCCAGGTCGGATGTCTGTTTCTGATCGCGGCGCTTGCATTCGTCAACAGACAGGACACGCTTCTTGTCTACGCGCCCGCTCTGATCTACGTAGCCGCTACGCTCTGGCCCGCTCGGCGGTCGTACTGGCCGGTCGTGATTCTGTCGATGCTGCCCGCCGCGCTCTGGCTTGCGTTCTCGGTCTTCTATTACGGGTTCCCGCTGCCGAATACGGCGTATGCCAAGCTCGTCTCCACAAACGTTCCCCTCATCGATCGCGCGCATCATGGCGCGTACTACGTCATGAACAGCCTGCGGTGGGACTGGGTCAGCTTCGTGCTTGTCGCAACGTCTCTCCTGGTCGTGGCGCGTCAGCACCGTGTGGCGGCCATCGCGGCGATGGCAGGCGTGTGCCTCTATCTGTCGTACGTCGTCGTCGATGCGTCGATCGCCACTCATATGAGCGGCCGTTTTTTCTCGCTGCCGTTCTTCGTGGCGTTTCTTGCGATGTCGGCCGACATCCCGGCGCGACTCGTGCCTGTTCCGGCAACGGCGATTCTGCTGTCAGTCGTCTTGAGTCCATTTTCGCCGGTTAAAGCGAATACGCGCTTTTACCCGGAGCCGATGGAGTACCACAACATCATCGACACGCGCAGGTACGTGGACGATGAGGGTGCAACGCTGTTCACGGTCCTGAGCAATGGCGGCCATCCCGATCATGCATGGCTGCGGGCGGGAGAGACGTTTCGCAACGAGACGGCACGTATCAGAGTGGGAGCGGCGGCGATTGCGCCGCTCGCGGTCGGTTTCTTCGGATATGCGGCCGGACCCGACAAGTACATCGTCGACGTGCTGGGCCTGACCGATCCACTGCTGGCGCACGTCACAGCCTGCAATACCGGATCAATCGCGGAGTGGACACCCGGACATTTCTTTCGCGATATTCCGGATGGCTATCTGGCTTCGCTGCAACTCTCAGTCAACCTCATCCAGGATCCGGACCTTCACGCCTATTACGAGAAACTAAACCACGTAACGCGCGACCCACTGTTCAGTGTCGAGCGACTTGCAGACATCGTCCGGCTGAATGCGGGCGCGTACGACATGTATCTGACCCGTTACAACGCACGAGTGCGCGAGAAGGACTGGCCGACATGCCGACAGCATGTTCTGTCGCTTCTCGGGTCGCGACGCTAAGAGCCGCTAGGGTGAAGTTCCTGCGGAGGCGCAGACCACCGAAACCTGGAACGAACGTGAGACCTCGCCGAGATATTGGAGCAGTTGCAAAGGGTCCTGGCTGGGAATCCGAATCGGTCCCACCACCACCATCCAGCCGGCCCGAGACTTCGCGTCAGCGAGGACTGGCATCGATGCGAACACCGTCATGTTCAGGAGGTTCCCAGAAAACCCCCCGCCCGTCGCAACCTGTCCGGCCGTCGGGCAGGACGCCACGAC
>Ga0075434_100002601_pt1 | contig 15919 bp, 17 predicted proteins | sample RhiMethybrSRZTD3_FD_75298 | JGI IMG/M metagenome (GOLD analysis project Ga0075434, IMG submission 75298) | Populus rhizosphere microbial communities from Tennessee, USA - Rhizosphere MetaG P. TD hybrid SRZTD3 | ecosystem: Host-associated > Plants > Roots > Rhizosphere > Soil | place: USA... | reverse complement strand
GCTGTCGCGTTTGCGCTTCGCGTCTTGAGGCTGCGCGCTGTCGCGTTTGCGCTTCGCGTCTTGAGGCTGCGCGCTGTCGCGCCTGCGCTTCGCGGTCGCGCTTGCATTCCCTCCGCTCATGAAGCCGCGGTCCGGTGGAGCTGTTTTTCGCCAAAGACGAATGCGCTGAACCGGTGGATCGCAGCGCCGTCTTTCCAGTCGTCGTATCGGAGACCGGCTTTCCTGCATGTCTCTCGGAGAAACGTTTCACGGTCCCAGCCGTTTGCCGTCGCGACCTGTGGCAGAAGCAAGCCGCGATAGCCTCGTTTCGTGACCAGCAGGCCATGCCTTCCGATTTCAATTTCAGTGATGTCGAGCACCCTCTGCAGCGGGGAAAGAACGGAAATTTCGAAGTCGATCAGCGTCAGTTCGTCCCTCGTTACGGGCACGAATCGCGGATCGCCCACGGCTGCCGAAATTGCGCATTCCCCAACTGTACGGTACAGCGGTCCGGCGCCATGTACATTTCCAATGCAACCACGCAGCTCACCATCTTTGTGAATGGAAACGAAAAGGCCGCACGATTCCGTCAGGTCTCCGGAAGTGATTTCAGGCAGTGTGAAGGCGTGCGACAAAACATAAGCCCTCACAGCCTTTCGCGCGATTTGAAGAAGTAGTACCTGGTCGGCTTCAGTGAGTTGGAACATCTCGCGTTCGAACATGACGACTCTGTCTCTTCTGCAGGAGAGTGAGACGCCGACGCTCGCGGGCCTTGAATCGATCGTCAATTCTGCCCCAGAACGTGCGGAAGTAACCGATTGCAGAGAGCGAAGCGAAGAGAACTACGAAATAGAGCGCGATCCGCCCCAGCGAATGGAAAATGGGATATCCGCTGTTGCCGGGCATCCCCAGAATGAGTAAGGTGATTGCTGCGACCTGCGTCGCCATTTTGATTTTTCCGAGCTCGGATGCGTCGATGGTGAAGCCCTGGGCCGAAGCGATGCTGCGGAGTCCACTCACCGCGAACTCGCGCCCGATAATGATGACGACCATCCACGCCGGAACGACCTGAAGCTGCACAAGCGAAATAAATGCGGATGAAATGAGAAGCTTGTCCGCCATTGGATCGAGAAGAATTCCCAGGGTCGTGACCTGTTCTCTCTTTCGAGCGAAATACCCGTCCAAAAGGTCGGTCAACGACGCAGCCAAAAATATCGCGGCGGCAATCAGGACATTGTATTTCGTTAACAAAACGGCCACGAGAAGAGGAACAAGAAAGATCCTCATTAACGTTAAGCCGTTTGGCAGATTCATGCGGCTATTTTAGTATAGGCGGCCTGCTGCGGCCTTAGCTTTTTTGGTATAACGGAGGGTCGATGAAAGGACTCATTCTCGCTGGCGGTAAAGGGACACGTCTCCGGCCGCTGACCATCAACACACCTAAGCCAGTTGTGCCGGTTGCCAATTCTCCGTTCCTTCTCTATCAGATCGACCTCATGCGGAGCGGTGGGATCGGCGAGATCATCCTGAGCCTTTCTTATCAACCGCGAAAAATAGAAGACCTCTTGAAAGACGGCGCCGACTATGGGGTCTGGATTCGGTATGCGGTCGAAGGAACCCCCCTCGGCACGGGGGGGGCATTCAAGAATGCGGAAGAACATATCGACTCCACGACGGTCGTGTTCAACGGAGATGTCCTGACCGGACTGGAACTGGGCGCGGTGATTGCACGACACAGACAGCGAAAAGCGGTCGCTACGATCGTGCTGACGCCCGTGGAAAATCCCTCGGCGTATGGGCTCGTGGAAACGGACGCCGACGGCTGGATCCAGCGCTTCATCGAGAAACCCGGCCCCGACGAAATTACATGCAACACGATTAACGCAGGCGTCTACGTTCTCGAACCGTCCGTACTTTCGTACATGCCGAAAGGAGAACCATACTCTTTCGAACGCGGACTCTTTCAGACGCTGCTGGAACACAAGCAGCCGATGCTCGCCTATACTATGGATCGGTATTGGATTGATATCGGTACGCCGCAGAAGTATCTGGAAGTTCACCGTGATATCCTCGCAGGAAAATTCAAATCAACGCGCGTGCCTCCAAGCGCTCTCGACAGGGCTACTCTTCCATCGAGTGCGCTGGTGGACTCAAAATCGATCATTGATCAAGACGTGACAATCCGTGACAACGTTCTGATTGAGAACTCGGTCATCGGCAGAAACTGCAAGATTGCGGAAGGCGTACACATCGTGGATTCCGTGGTCTGGTCCGGCAACACGATCGACACCGATGCCCGCATCAGCGGCAGTATTATCGGTAAGGGCTGCTTCATCGGGTCTTCCGCCCAGCTCAGACCGGGCGTCGTTCTGGGAGACAAAACTGTCGTGACAGATTTCTCACAATTATGAGTTCTGTTATCAAATTCGGTACGGACGGCTGGCGGGGAATCATTGCGGATACGTTTACTTTCGAGAATGTGCGGCTGGCCGCACAGGCGACGGCAGAGTATTTCAAAACTGTTCCCGTAACCGAGCGCGCCGTCTTCGTTGGTTACGACGTACGCTTCCTTTCAAAGAAATTTGCGACGATCGCCGCAGAGGTCATGGCAGCCAACGGATTCCAGGTGCTGCTGATGGATCGTCCGTATCCGACGCCTTACGTTTCTTTCGAAGTCCGACGCCGAAAGCTCGTCGGCGGCGTCATGATCACTGCAAGCCACAATCCTCCAACCTTCAACGGCTTCAAAGTGAAAGCCCACTTTGGCGGCAGTGCAACACCCGGCATCACGGCCCAGATCGAATCCAACCTGGGGAAAATTGAGCAACATGGGGTCAGACCCCTCGTTGCTGAATTTCAAACGGTGATGCCGGAGAGTTTCTACTTCGATCACCTGAAGTCGTTGGTCGACTGGGACCGCATTGCAAACTCAAAATTGAAGATCGTTATAGATTCCATGCACGGGTGTGGCGGGTACATCCTCGAGGAGATGCTGCGCGACACCTCATGTTCGGTGCAGACGATCCGTGGCAATCCCGATCCGTTATTTGGTGGAATCAATCCCGAGCCGATGATGCCGCAGCTTGAACCTCTCGGCGAGGCGGTCAGAAAGACCGGCAGCCACATTGGTCTCGCGACCGACGGTGATGCCGATCGCCTGGGCGTGGTCGACGAGAATGGCGAGTATGTGAACACGCTGCAGTTGCTATCGCTGCTGCTGATCCACGTGTATCGGAATAAAGGCTGGCGTGGCGCCGTTGCCCGCACCTATTCGCAGAGCCAGTTGATTCCACGGATTGCGTCGAAGTTCGGGTTGACTGTGTACGAGCGGCCGATCGGTTTCAAGAACATCGGCGAGCTGATGCTGGAAAACGAGATCCTCATCGGCGGCGAAGAAAGCGGCGGCATCGGTCTTTCACGGCACCTTCCGGAGCGCGATGGAATCTTCGTCAATCTCCTCATGCTCGACCTTCTGGCGGCGTCGGGTAAAAGCTGCACTGAGCTGGTACGCGACATGTGGAAGGAGTTCGGCGAATTCCACTTTGACCGTCGAGATCTGCACGTTCCGATCCAAGCGGGTCAGGCCGTCGTCGCGAAATGGAAAATGGACCCGCCGCCGACATTCGCCGGCAGGAAAGTCCGAGACGTCGGAAAGCTCGACGGATCAAAGATATTCCTCGAAAAGGACAGCTGGATCCTGTTCAGACAGTCGGGCACCGAGCCGCTGCTCCGGGTTTACTGTGAGGCTCCAACCAAAGCCGCCGTGGACGAAATAATCGGCGCCGGGGTCAAATTTGTGGAACAATTTACATCCTCCGGTGTCCATTGACTATGAAGGCGGGTCCCAATCGGAATGCGTAGAGAGATCGCCTATAACGACCTGGCGCGGGCTCCTGAAGTAAGTGCGCAGGAGTCTCTATTCGTTCTCCGCCTGAAAGCCAATGAGGATGCCGCGTACGACGAACTCGTCCGCACCTACAATTCTTCAATTTTCCACGTGGCATACCGCATGCTCGGCGATACAGCCGAAGCGTCCGATGTTGTTCAGGAAATCTTCATCAAGGTCTTTCGGAACATTGGCAGCTTCAAAGGCGAGGCGGCCCTGAAAACCTGGATTTTCAGGATCGCTCTATCGGAGATTCTCAATCGTCTTCGATGGTGGAAAAGCCGGCACCGTTCTTCGACCGTTTCTCTGGACGATCCACCAAACGGTCACGAGCATTACGTCCCGGACTCCGGTCCGAGTCCCGAAGAGATGCTCGAATCCAAGGAAAGGGAAATGGCGATCCAGGAAGCGCTCGGCAAACTTTCCAGCGAGCATCGGTCGATTATCGTGCTCCGCGATATCGAAGGATTCTCCTACACGGAAATTGCCGAAGTCCTGAGCATATCGATGGGAACCGTGAAGTCCAGATTGGCACGCGGCAGGGAAGACTTGAAGAAGTATTTGATCCGCTATTTGTCGATCCAGCGGGTGTGAGGTTGCATGAGTAAGAGTTGTATCAAGATCCAGAAATTGATGAGTCCGTTTATCGATTCGATGGTGACGGCGGTCGAAGCCGAAACGGTTCACGCTCATGTTTCGACGTGCGACCCGTGCAGACGCCAGCTCCAGATCCTGATTTCAATGAGAAGCCTGCTGACACGCATGGATATGCCTGCGGTGCCGACCGACCTGGTTCTGGCCTCCCGCGTCCGTTTGTCGCAGGAACGCAACAAGAACCTGCTCGTCAAGTTTGAAACGCGGTTCAACAACATCCTGAAGCCGCTGGCGATTCCCGTGATCTTTGGAGTCTCACTAACGACTCTTTGTTTCGGCATCCTCCTCGCAGCCCTTGCTTCGAACGCCACAGCGATGGCGCAGAGTACGGTTGAGGAGCAGCCGGTGTTCGCTCTCTACCAGCCGGTCCGCACTACCGATCCCACCATGTCGCGTTTCGCATCGAGCAAACGCCAGACCTGGGATGAACCTTTGATGATCGAAACGGGCGTTGATGAAGACGGCCGCGTGACCGAATACCGCATCATTTCCGGGCCGCAGAATGCTGAAGTGAATCGCTGGATCCGCGAAGTTCTCTCACTGGCGCAGTTCACACCGGCGATAGCCTTCGGAAAACCCGTAGGCTCGAAGATCATCCTTTCATTTGTCGCCGTTCGAAGCTAATTCTTGACCGCGACTACTTGCGCAACCGCTTCGACAACCCGTTCCGGCACATTTCCGGAACCCAACTGGCGCCTCAACCGCTCGTAGTTTCCGCGGATGCGGGATTGCAGCCACACATCGTCCATCAACCGGATTGCGGCTTCGGTGATGTTGTCTGGAGTCATTTTGTCCTGGAACAGTTCCGGGACGACTTCCTCTCCAAGAATGATGTTGACGATTCCAAACATGCGAACCTTCAGCAGAAACTTGCCGAGAAACCATGTCGCGCGTGAAATCCGGTAAACGATGACTTCCGGTGTCCCGAGCAGAGCCGTTTCCAGCGTGGCGGTCCCGCTTGCCACGATAGCGGCTCGCGAGTAGCGGACGGCGTTGTACGTTTCATTTGCAACAATCGTGATCGGCCTTGCTTGAATGATGCTTTCGATGAGCTGCCGGTCAAGCCCGGGCGCCATCGGCAAAACAAATTGCGTCTCCGGTTTTTGCGCTGCAATCCGTTCGGCGGCCTGGCACATAGTGGGAAGGATGTAACGCACCTCCTTGCGACGACTGCCTGGAAGGAGTGCAACGATCGGTTGCCGCGGATCCAGCTTGTACTCCGCGCAGAACTGTTGTTTGGATTTTGTTGCGCGAACCGTGTTGATCAGTGGATGGCCCACGAACTCTACGTCCACGCCTGCACCGCGATAAATCTGCTCCTCGAATGGAAAGATCACGAGCATCTTGTTCACGAGGTTGCGAATCTGGTTCACGCGCCCTTCGCGCCATGCCCACACCTGCGGGCTGATGTAATAGATCACCGGCGATCCAGCATCCTTCAACCGTTTCGCCAGGCGCAAATTGAAATCCGGGAAGTCGATGAGAATGGCCGCAGTCGGCGCTTCGCTTTCGATGTGTTCGGCGAGGTTGCGGAAAACTTTGTACAACTTTCCCAGCTGGCTTATCGCTTCGAAGGGCCCGACCACCGCCGTGTGACGGATATCGCTTTGCATTTCGACACCGGCTTCGCGCATGCGCGGACCACCGAGGCCGTAAATTCGGCAGCCGGGATATTTTTGCCGCAGGGAGCGTGCGACTTCGGCGCCATACATGTCGCCGGAAGCCTCACCGGCGACCATCAGGAACTGAGGAGGACTCACGGCAACGGCTTTTTCAATTCGAGAAACTGCGGAAGGGTGGTGTGGACGTCCACGGATTCCTGCCAGACCAGATCCGTGTTCTGCGCTTTGCCGATGGCGAAAAGTTTATATGCGCCGAAAGGAACAGCCTTGAACTCGAACTTTCCGTCCGCGCTCGCCTGCTTCACATATTCGCCGATGTTTCCGGCGGCATCGCGGCGCATTCGAGCGACGACGAAATCCAGCGACTCGATCTGGGCCTTACGTGAAATCTCGAGGAAATACTCTTTGTTCTGCGCGAACGCCGGCTTGTACCGTTCCCAGTACATGTCGAGGCGTTTTTGCATATCGGTGTCCCACAAATCGGCGTAACGCGGGGAAAGAAGAATGACCTGCAGCGGTTGTGATAACGGATGATCCACCGGGACTGTGACTGTTCCGGCGATGACGCCGGTTTGAGCCGCCGGATGCTGCCCGAACCACAGCATTACAGTGACCAGTATCGACTGAAGCATGGCAAGATTATAATACTTTGCTGATGAACAGGCTGCGGACATTCATAGTCGTCATTGTCCTGACGCTCACATTCTCCGTCGGCGTCACGGCACAACCGGTCCACATTGTCATCGCGCACACGAACGATCTTCATGGGCAGCTTCTCCCGCGCAATGGAGTTGGTGGGCTCGCCGAGGTCGCCACCCTTATTCGAGGCATGAAGCCGGATCTCACACTTGACGCGGGCGATATTTTTACCGGCACTTTCATCAGCGACGAATTCAAAGGCGAGCCGACCATCCAGGTAATGAACAAGATCGGATACACGGCCGGTACTATCGGCAACCACGAGCTCGACTATGGTCAGCCTATTCTGAGAACCAGATTGCGTGAAGCCCACTTTCCGCTGTTGTCTGCCAACCTCGTCACGCCCATTCCCGAGATACAGAAATACAAAGTCGTAACCGTGAAAGGAATCCGGTTTGGAATTATCGGCATCACGACGGAAGAAGTTGCGACCACGACACACCCAAGGAATCTCACGGGTGTCAAAGCTCTCGATCTCGTGAAGGCCCTCGAACAAGTTTTGCCCGAAGTGCGTGGGAAGGCCGATTTCATCATCCTTACGGCTCACCTGACCGCACAGGAGGAAAAGCGTGTCGCTGCGGCATTCCCGGAGATCCGGCTGATTATCGGCGGCCATGTGCACGACACGCTGGGCCCATTTTCGCTCGGTCAAACCATGGTCGCAAAAACGGGAAATGTGGGGCGTTTCGTTGGTCGCGTAGACCTGGATTTTGACCGCCGGTCCCTGACGCATATGGAGGCGAAACTCATCCCGGTTTCGAATGTTCCGCCGGCTGAGGATATAGCCGCCATCATTGAACCGTTCCGCCGCAAGGTTGAAGCAGCGATGGGCGAATTGATCGGCGAAGCAACGGCCGATCTCCTGCCGTCGAATAATTCCGAATCGGTGCTCGGAGACCTGATTGCCGACGCGTATCGCGAAAAGGGCAAGACGCAGATCGCTCTGCAAAATCCCGGAGGAATCCGTACACGAATTCTGCAGGGAAAGATCACCTGGGGAAATGTCTTCGAGGTTCTGCCGTTCCAGAACACGCTGGTGACGTTAAAGCTCACCGGCGCTCAGCTGAAAAAGACATTGAGCTGGGATTTGCTCGCCGTCAGTGGGCTCAAGTTTTCAATCGATTTGAAAAAGCCAGCGGGTCAACGCCTCGTCTACGCAACCATGTCCGACGGCACGCCGATCGATGACAAGAAGTCTTATACCGTCACCACAAACGATTTCGTCCTTGCGGGAGGGGATGGTTTTTCAGAGGTCGGAAAGGGAGCCGACATCCAGGACACCGGCATTCTTCTGCGCGACGTCTTCGTCGATTACATCAAAGCCCACGTCGTTCTGTCTCCCGCTCCGGATGGCCGTGTCACCATCCTGAAATAGATCGGGGAAAATTCGGGGACAACAAGCCGCGGATGCCGCGGATTACACGGATAAATCCGCGTAATCCGCGCAATCTGCGGCTAGTTGTCTCCGAATTTTCCCCGATTTATTTCAGGCGTTCGATTTGCGCGCCTACCGATCGAAGTTTCTCCTCGATTTTTTCGTAGCCGCGGTCGAGGTGATAGACACGGTCAACGATCGTGAAGCCTTTCGCGACAAGCGCAGCAAGGATGAGTGACGCGCTCGCACGCAGGTCCGAGGCGATGACGTTCGCGCCGGTCAGATTTGTTTTCCCTTTCACGATGGCGCGTGAGCCATCGATCCGGATGTCCGCCCCCATCCGCATCAGCTCACTGGCATGCATGAACCGGTTCTCGAAGATGTTTTCGGTGATTACCGATGTGCCGTCGGCCTGAGTCATCAGTGCCATGTACTGCGCCTGCATGTCGGTCGCGAAACCTGGATATTCCTTCGTCACGATGTCCCGCGCACGGAGATGACCGTTACTTCGAAGCATTATTCGGTCGGCAGCCGTTTCAATGCGTACGCCGGTTTCACGAAGCTTTTCGATCACGCTGCCGAGGTGTAGGGGATTCGAATCGATTAGGTCGAGCTCGCCGTTGGTTATCGCTCCGGCCGCGAGAAAGGTCCCCGTTTCGATACGATCCGGAATGATGCGGTGTGTGGCTCCGTGGAGTTCGGACACACCTTCGATGGTGATTGTCGAAGTCCCGGCGCCCGATATCTTCGCGCCCATTTTGTTCAGGAGCTCAGCGAGATCTGAAACTTCCGGTTCGCACGCGGCATTTTTAAGTACGGTGCGGCCGCTGGCGAGTGTGGCTGCCATCATGAGATTTTCTGTGCCGGTGACAGTAATTTTCTCGAACGCAACCTCAGCACCGGTCAGCCGATCGGCACTGGCCTCGACGTAGCCGTGTTCGGTTTTGATTTGCGCCCCAAGGGCCTCGAAGCCTTTGATATGCAAATTAATCGGACGAGCGCCAATCGCGCATCCACCGGGAAGTGAAACGCGGGCGTGGCCGGTTCGTGCGAGCAGCGGCCCGAGCACGAGTACCGAAGCGCGCATCGTCTTGACCAGATCGTATGGCGCTTCAAACGAAAGGACTTTCTCCGCGCGAAAGTGTCCGGAATGATCGGCGCCGAATTCCACCCCGACACCAAGCTCACGCAGCAGGCGGCGGGTGGTGATGATGTCATTCACCATCGGCAGGTTTTCCAGGACCACGATGCCTGGCGTGAGCAGCGAAGCCGCCATAGCAGGCAGAGCGGAGTTTTTCGCGCCGCTGATCCGGATTTGCCCTTTCAGCTTTGATCCACCAATTATTTTCAGCTTGTCCATACGAGTTTCCCGCCTACAAAAGTCCTCACCACCCGAAAGCTCTTATCCATGATGGCGATGTCCGCATCCGCGCCGGCTGCAATCACGCCCTTCTTCTCGAGTCCCAGCGCTTTGGCGGGGTTCGCGGTAACTCCAAGCAAAGCATCTTCCACTGTCCAACCGCTCCATTCGACGAAATTCTTCAACGCAACTTCCTGACTTAGCGTGCTTCCCGCCAGCCGTCCTTCGGCATCGCGGCAGACGCCATCGACCACATCTACCGTGTCGGTTCCCAGCAGATAGCGGCCGTCGGGCATATCGGTTGCGCTGATGGCGTCGGTTACCAGCAACACCCTGGATTTCGGTTTCGCGCGGGCAAAGAGGCGTACCACGATCGGATTGACATGAATGCCGTCGGCGATAATTTCGGCAAATATTCCATCATTGGCGAGAACCTCTCCGACAATGCCAGGATCTCTATGCGTAAATTCCCGCATTGCGTTGAACGTGTGCACGGCGTAACACACGCCGCCCGCACACGCCGTGTGAGCCTGTTCCAGCGTGGCGTTTGAATGTCCCATTCCGACGGTTATCCCGGACGCAATCGCAGTTCTTATAACCGCTTCGATTCCCTCCAGTTCAGGCGCTACCGTCAAGAGGCGAATCGACTGTGAGGACGATTGAATCCACCTTTCCAGGAGCGACGCGTCCGCCGGAGCCACATTCGTTGCCTTGTGCGTTCCTCGTTTCGCGACACTGATGAAAGGTCCCTCCAGATGAATCCCAAGCGGTCTCGCCCCTTCGAATGACTTTGTCATGAGGCCACCCAATTTCTCCACAGCTCGATTCAATAATTCTGGGGGGGCGGAGACAGTAGTCGGAAGGAAGGCGGTCGTCCCATGCCGGACAACAATATGGCTAATGGCGTTGAGTGATTCCCAGCTGCCGTCCATGACGTCGACGCCTCCAAAACCGTGGATATGTGGATCGATGAACCCCGGCGCCACGACGAATTGCGAAGCGTCGAAGATATCGGCCGCCGCGGGAATTCGGATCGCTTCGGCAGCGCCCGCCTCGGCAATGGAACTCCCATCAATGATCACGCGGCCCGGCGAAAAGCGGTCGGAGGGGGTTAACAGCGTTCCCGCATCGATCGCGATGACTTTACTCACGGCCGCTTCCAAGGTGCGCCAGGATGCGGCGAAGGTGACCGCTGGATTCCGAAAGGCGCTGCTCGGCTTCCTCCCGGGTGCAACCCGTTGCGCCCATGATTACCGCCACCTTTAGCGCGCCGCCGGATTTTTCGACGAGTTCCGCAGCCTGTTCGGGTTTTACTGCGAGGATCTCCTGGAGAATATTCTTTCCGCGCTCCCGTAATTTGCGGTTGGTCATGCTGACGTTGATCATCCAGTTGCTGTATGTCATTCCCAGCCGGATCATCGCGGCAGTGCTGATCATATTCAGGACAAGTTTCTGTGCCGTGCCCGCTTTCATTCGGCTGGAGCCGGTAATGACTTCCGGACCGATGGCAGTGTAGATCGTCAGGTCAGCGGCCTTCGACATCGGACTGTTGTCCACGCAGACCACTGCGACGGTTTTCGCGCCTTTGCTTCTCGCAAGCTGCAGACCGGCCAAAGTGTATGGCGTAGTACCACTCGCAGCGATTCCGAACACGATGTCTTTGCTGCTGACTTTCTTGCTTTTCAAGTCCGTTGCCGCCTTTTCGATGTCGTCTTCGGTACCTTCGTCGGCCTGGGTGAATGCCCTGGCGCCACCGGGCATCAACGTCTGCACCATTTCTTTCGGAGTACCAAACGTTGGCGGGCATTCGGCGGCGTCAAGCACTGCCATGCGACCGCTTGTTCCCGCACCGATGTAAAAAATTCGTCCGTGCGATTGAATCGACTCAACCGCCATGTCCACGGCTTTCGCAATGTCTGGAATCGCCGCTGCGACAGCGGTGGCGACAGTTGCATCTTCGGCATTGATGATTCTCAGAATGCGCTCGGTAGGGAGTAGATCGATGTCGACGGATTTTGGGTTGCGTCTTTCGGTATTCATTTGTGGGCGTCGTCTATATTCTATTTGTCGTTATGAAAGATGTCGACGTGCAGATCCGGCGAGCGCGTGGCCTGGAAGACTATCAAGCAGTCGTGCAGCTTCAGAAGGACGTCTGGCACTTCACCGAGGTTGAAGACATCGCCGCGGTTCCGATCCTGATGATTGCGAATCGATTCGGCGGAGCCGTGCTTGTCGCACAAGATGGGTCCGGGCGTTACGTTGGGTTCGCCATGGCGAATCTTGGGCGGACGGAAGAAAAGAAACTGTTCTGGTGGTCGCACATGACTGCGGTGATCGAGGAATATCGCGGCCGCGATGTTGGCCTGCGCTTGAAGATGCAGCAACGTGAAGAAGCGCTCGCTTCCGGTGTCGATGAGATCCACTGGACATTCGATCCCATGCAGGCCCTCAACGCCCACTTCAACATCCGAAAACTCGGTGTGATCGTCCGCGAGTATGAAGAAAACGTATATGGTTTTTCGTCGAGTCCGCTGCACCAGGACTTGCGCACGGACCGCTTCATCGCGGAATGGGATTTAAAAAAACCACGCAACACAGACGTGATTCTTCGCGACTTCGATCGGATGCCTCGGATTAACGAAATGAACGGTAAACCGGACTTCACATTGCATGAAAGCCCTTTGCTGCTCGAAATCCCGATCGATATCACAGCGTTGAAACAAAGCGACCTGGGAAAGGCGAAAGCGTGGCAGGACTCTGTCCGAGACGCGAGCCTGCATTACTTCAACGCGGGTTACGTCATTACGGACTTCATTCTGGTGGACCGAGCCTTCTACGTTTTGGAGAGAAGATAAGCCGCGGCTATTTCGCGAATCGAACTTCGGCCGCGTAGTAATCGAGCGTGACCTTGTAGCCTTCCAGGAAGTCAAATCCCACAACACCCGCAATCTCTGTTCCGATCATCTTCGAGATTTCTTTCAGGTCTATCGAAACGACCTGCGGAAATACTTCGGAATTTTTCGGAGTTTTGAGAGTCACGTTCGGGACCTTCAGCACGATTCCTTCGAATCCTCCGACGCCGCTCAGTCCGAGATCGACCTTCGCGCCCGGTGTGTTCGGCGTAACGCCAAGATTCGCGGCCATGCTGTGCGAGAGGACTGTGGTGACTGCGCCGGTATCGACAACAAAATTTCCGTGTTTGCCATTGACGTCCAGCGGAACCAACAACAGGTTACTGAAGAACCATGCAGGCACTGCTTCGCCTGGAGCATTGGGCACTCGTTTCCTTGCGAGTTCCAGTTGGCTCGCGGGGTAATTCACGGTGAGTATGAAATCCGACAGCAGAGCTGTTCCCAGAATCCCGTCGGCGAGCTGAGTCACCAGCGGATCGTTGAACGTCCCCACGGGAACTTTCTTGATTTTCACGTCCCCGACGGAAATCTCGTCGACACTATAAAGCTTCGTATCGATCTTTCCACCGCCTCCCACACCGTGCATGACTGTCGAAGTGAGCGGCTTCAATCCAAGCTGTACCGCGAGTTTTTCGCTGAGCACTACCTGCGATGCGCCCGTATCGATTGCAAATTCGTACGGGCCTTTACCGTTGATCATCACGCTCGTGAAAATCAGATTGAGCGATTTCCGAAATTGGATGGGGGCGGGGCTTTGCGGAGCAACGACGACCCCGATGTCCTTTGCGCCGAGCGCGCGAAGCACGTCATAGCCGGCCTTTGCTTCAGCGAGGCGGTCCGGATCGTTGGGATTCATCCGGATGTATTCCTGGAGCTGCCTCATCTGTTCCGCATAGTTCTTCTGAATCGCGTAAGCCTCGCTCGCATACAGGCGATACAGCGGCTCACTCGGCTCGAGTTCAATCGCGCGCGCGATTTCCTGAACCGCCTCTTTATCCTTGAGCTTTGCCATTGCAAGCTTACCCAGGCCGAAATGAGCACGGGCGGTTTTCGGGTCCATTTTGAGGGCCTGCTGGTAGAGGCTTGCAGCCTGGTCCAGATTGCCTTTCCGGTACTCAATTTCGCCCCTAAGGGCAATCGTTCCGGCGGTCGGCGCCTCTTTGTTAAGCTGGGCCTCGGCTTCCGCAACTTGATCCTTCAAAAGAAGCTCGACGACGGGGACCGACTTTTGGGCCAAAAATGACGTTAAAGCCATGATAATGAGTGCTAAGCGGCTTGACATGATATGTGGGCTCCTATACTATCAAAACTTTGCGAACTAGTAGTTGAAGGGAACTGAGCATGTCTACACGATTCTTAACTGCGGACGAGATGTCCGCTCTGGATAAATGGTACGTGATCGACGCCGCGGACCAGGTACTTGGACGCGTCGCAACGAAAGCGGCTACCATCTTGACCGGAAAGCACAGACCTCAGTATGCCCCTTTCCTGGTAAGTGGTGACCATGTCATCATTTTGAATGCAGAGAAAATCAGACTCACTGGCGAGAAACTCGATAAGAAAGTATATCGCCATCACACGTTGTATCCAGGCGGCCTCCGAGAGGTAAAGGCGCGCAAGGTCTTCGAAACGAGGCCTGAAAAGATGGTTCGGGAAGCGGTACTGGGCATGCTTCCAAAGAACAAATTGCGCAAGCGCCTGGTTAATAGATTGAAGATTTATGTCGCGGACCAGCATCCGCATTCCGCACAGAAGCCGGAAGCGATCAAACTTTAGTTTGGACGAGCGGCTGCGAGTGCAAGCCCGATAGGGCGCAGCCATTAAATGGAGGTTAGTTGAGTTCAGTACAGCACTACGGTACGGGCCGCCGGAAAACAGCAACGGCTCGCGTATTCCTTCGACCTGGTACGGGAAATGTAACGGTCAACCACAAGCCACTCGAGCAGTACTTCTTCAACGAAATTGACAGAATGATCGTGAAGCAGCCGCTTCAGGCTTCGGATACCCTCGAGAAATTTGATCTCGTCATCCGGGTCGACGGCGGTGGAATGCACGGGCAGGCAGGAGCCGTACAACATGGTGTCGCGCGTGCTCTTTGTGATTTCAGCAACGAACTGCGCGCAGTTCTGAAGAAAGCCGGATTTTTAACACGTGATCCGCGCATGAAGGAACGTAAGAAATATGGACAACCGGGAGCCAGAAAACGCTTCCAGTTCTCTAAGAGGTAAAGTTGGTTCGTCGCGATCAGGGATCGCCTCCCTGCTGGCGACTTTTAAGTCTAGCCTTCCATGGCTGCGCTCAAGCCATCCATGGGAGCGCATTCAGTTCCAAAATTTGAAACGGAGGTTTATTTGGCGTCAATTACAATGAAGGAGCTTCTGGAAGCCGGCGTTCACTTTGGTCACCAGACCAAGCGCTGGAATCCGAAGATGAAGCAGTACATTTTTGGTGAGCGTAACGGGATCTACATTATCGATCTGCAGAAGACTCTCCGGTTGTTCAAGGAAGCCACACAGTTCGTAACCGACCTCGCAGCCCAGGGAAAAACAATTCTCTTTGTCGGAACGAAGCGCCAGGCCCAGGACGCGATTGCCGAAGAGGCGTTGCGGTGCAACATGTTTTTTGTGAACCAGCGCTGGCTGGGCGGCCTGCTGACGAATTTCACGACGATCCAAAAATCTATCAAGAGACTAAAAGAGCTTGATGCGATGGCGACAGATGGTCGCTACGAACTTCTTCCGAAGAAGGAAGTCACCCGTTTGGAACGGGAACGCAAAGCTCTGGAAAAGAACCTTTCCGGCATCAAGAACATGCCCGGAAGGCCCGATGCGGTTTTCGTTATCGACTCCAAGAACGAAGAGATCGCGGTCGCCGAAGCGCGCCGCCTGGGAATCCCCGTGATTGCGATCGTCGACACGAATTGTGATCCGGACGTTGTCGATTACGTCATCCCCGGCAACGACGATGCGCTGCGCGCCATCCGTCTGTTTGCCTCCAAAATTTCCGAATCGGTCATCGAAGGTCAGGCTACCAACAAGGAGGGCGCCGTTGCGCCCGGAGGGAAGGCCGAAGATTCCGAAGATGGCGAGAGCGTTGTCGCATTCGAGCGCACGCGCGCCAAGAGAGTGGCTGGCGACGAAGACTCCGTAGAGACGCCGAACGAAGCCGCGATCATGTAAGAGAACCGAAGCCGCTAATTACGCAAATTACGCTAATCCATTCGCGTAATTCGCGTAATTCGCGGCTATTTTTCTGTCGAATTGAGGTAATCATGGAAATCACAGCTGCCAATGTTAAAGATCTCCGGGAGAAGACCGGCGCAGGCATGATGGACTGCAAGAACGCCCTCGTTGAAGCGAAGGGCGACATGGAAGGTGCCATCGTCGTCCTGCGAAAGAAGGGCCTGGCTTCCGCCCAGAAGAAAGCCTCCCG
>Ga0075434_100002600_pt1 | contig 15933 bp, 11 predicted proteins | sample RhiMethybrSRZTD3_FD_75298 | JGI IMG/M metagenome (GOLD analysis project Ga0075434, IMG submission 75298) | Populus rhizosphere microbial communities from Tennessee, USA - Rhizosphere MetaG P. TD hybrid SRZTD3 | ecosystem: Host-associated > Plants > Roots > Rhizosphere > Soil | place: USA... | reverse complement strand
GTCGCGCCCGCGTTCGCGCGCGATCCGGCAGAAGGTGAGCGTCGGGCGAGCATGCTGTTGGACCTCGCCCGCACCGCGCTGGCGGAGATGCGGGGCCTCCTGGCCGAGCTCCGCCCTCGCCACTCCACCGGCGAATGGCCGGCGATGCCACCGATGACGGACCCGGGGCTCACGACCGTTAGGCGCGGCGGACTCGTCGCGGCGCTGCGTGCCCACTTTTCGTCAGCAGGCTTCGGCGACCTTCGGGTCCGCCTGGACGCCGATGCCTATGTCCCGCAGCCGCCCGACCGGGAGGAAGCGCTCTACCGCATCATCCGCGAGTCGGTGCATAACGTGTTGAAGCATGCCCGAGCGACCGAGGCGGAGGTAAGGCTGGCCGCCACCACCGACGGTGTGAAAGTGACGGTGCAGGACAACGGCGTCGGCTTCGCGAGCGACGAGCGAACCAACTCCGGTCGCTTCCGCGCCGCACACGGGCTCGGCCTCGTCTCCATGCGCGAGCGGGCGACCGAACAGGGCGGGCAGTTCCGGATTCACAGCCAGCCCGGTCGCGGGACGCGTGTCGAGGTCACGTTCCCGGTCGCAGGCCCCTCGCCTTCATTGGCATTCCCCGAGGCGGCGGAGGCCCCATGATCGGCTGCCGCCTCGTCACCGGTGCCAGCTGGCGTTCCGAGGCCAAAAACTAGCTACGAGCAGTACCGTCGTTTAGTGTTTGCGGGATCGAGTCGAAGCGCACTAACTACGTGACCGCGCGGTTGCGGCGCGGGTTCGAGCGGTCCATGTCCCTGCTGTCTCTGGCAATGCGTTCACCCTTGGTTCGATGGGCAACTCTCGCGGTCGCCGTGGTTTTCGCTGCGCCGGCGGTCTCGGCGCAGCAGCGGCCGAGCCCGCAGGAAGCGGAAGCTCTGCTGCGCGCCAATCCAGACCTGGCGGCGCAGGTCCGGGAGCGCCTCCAGACTAGCGGCCTGACACCCGATCAGGTTCGGGCTCGACTTCGGGCCGAGGGCTACCCGGAAAACCTCCTGGACGCCTACCTGGGGCCGGGGGCCGCCGCGGATACGTCTGCGGCGTCACCGATGGCCATCTCCGCCGCGCTTCGCGTGCTCAACGTCCGGGCCGATTCCGATACCGTCGGTCAGCCCGCCCACACGAATCGCCCGTGGGAAGGTGCACCACGCAACACGATCAAATGCGACACGGTCGTCACGCCGGTCCCCGCGCTGGACTCGCTCCCTATCGACGCTCGGGTCGGGCGCGCCAGCTCCAGAACGCTCAAGTGCACAGCGCAGGACGGGACGCCCGTTGCGCCGCCCGACAGTGGTCGCACGATCTTCGGGCTCGATCTGTTTGGGAACGGCTCGACGCAATTCGACGCCAACTTCGCCGGCCCGGTGGACGCCTCGTACAAGCTGGGGCCGGGAGATCAGCTCGTGTTGTTGCTGACGGGCGAAGTGGAGCTCGCGCACCGGCTGGATGTCACACGCGAAGGATTCATCTTCATCCCCCAGGTGGGGCAGCTGCACGTCGCGAACCTGTCGCTGCAGCAGCTCACGGACATGCTGTACGGCGTGCTCGGGCGCGTCTATCCGGGCGTCCGCCGCGGGGCGAACGCGAGGACCCGGTTTTCGGTATCGGTCGCGCGGCTGCGTTCCCTGCAGGTGTTCGTAACGGGCGACGCTCAGCACCCGGGGAGCTACCGGGTCTCGTCGGCCGGCACGGCGCTGACGGCGCTGTATGCCGCCGGGGGCCCGACACCTAACGGGAGCCTGCGCCGGGTCGAGATCCGGCGTGGAGGCAAGCTGGTCGAGACCCTGGACGTGTACGACTACATCGTGCGAGGCGACGCGACGCACGATCCGCGTCTCGAATCCGGCGACGTCGTGTTCGTGCCCGTTCGCGGGCCGACCGTGCGAATAATTGGTGAGGTCAATCGCCCGGCGACCTACGAGATGCGCGCCGGCGAGACGCTGGCGGATGTCGTTCGCACAGCCGGCGGGTTCCGACCGACCGCCGTGCCGAGCCGCGTGCAGATCGAACGGATCGTTCCGGCTCGTGACCGACGCGACGGTGGCGCGGCCCGCGTAGTGCTCGACGTGAACACGTACGCGACGCGCAACGCGAACGGAGACAACGCGGGCGGGGAGGACACCGTGCAAGTCGCGCTGGAGGACGGCGACGTCGTGCGCGTGTTCTCGATTCCGGATCGTGTGCGGAACCGGATCAACGTCTCGGGCAACGTCTGGCAGCCGGGTTCTCAGGGGTTCGTCGAGCATCTCCGACTCTCCGACGCCATCGCGCGGGCCGGCGGCGTCCGCACCGACACGTATCTCGGGCAAGTACTCGTGACGCGGACTCTGCCCGACTCGACGCGGGTCCAGCTGCGCGCGGCGCTGCGTGCCGATGGCTCGGCGGCGGAAGACATCCCGCTCGCCCCCGATGACGACATCCGCATCTTCTCGATCGCCGAGTTCCGCTCGGAGCGGCGGGTTGCGATCACGGGCGCGGTGAGGAAGAGCGGGCGCGTCGCATACCGCGAGGGGATGACGCTTCGCGATCTCGTGCTGCTTGCCGGCGGACTGGAGGACGGTGCGTATCTCGGAGAAGCGCAGATCGCGCGGTTTCCCGAGAACCACGCGGCGGGCGCCACCGCGCAGATGATGCATGTGCAGCTCGACTCGACGTACCTGTTCGCCAACACGAATGCGGCGAGGCCTAACGGGTCACAGGAATTCGTGCTCCGCCCCGACGACCAGGTGCTCATTCTCCGTCAGCCAAACCGGCTCGCGCCGCGGTCCGTCGTGCTCTCGGGCGAGGTGAAGTTCCCGGGACGATACGCGCTCGAGCGCAGCGACGAGCGACTGCACGTGCTGCTGGACCGCGCGGGCGGTCTCACCGCCAACGCGGACTCGGCGGGTATCGTGTTCGTGCGCGCGCGCGAAGGGGTCGGGCGTGTCGGTGTCGACCTGCCGCGCGCGCTCCGCGACCCGAAGGCTGTGGACGACCTCGTGCTGCAGGACGGGGATTCGGTTCACATTCCCCCGTACAGCGGGATCGTCACCGTCGCGGGCGCCGTCAACGCGCCGATCTCGCTGGCGTACGTGCCCGGCGCGGATCTCGACTACTACGTTCGAGCGGCCGGCGGTCCGACGCGTAGCGGGGACCGGTCGCGCGTGTACGTGAGGCAGGCGAGCGGCCGGGTGGAGACCGTGCACCGACGGCCAATGTTCCCCGACGACGTGCCGAAGGCCGGACCCGGGAGCAAGGTCGTGGTACCGGAAAAACCACCGAGCGAGAAGGGACTGTGGGTCAGCAGTCTGCCGGTGATCGCGTCGATTGTGGGGAGCCTCGTGGCACTGGCGGCGATCCTCGTGAAATAGGGCGCGTCGGTCGCGATTACGGCACCCAGCGGAGGCGCGCGGTCAGTGACGACGCCGTCCAGCCAGCGCTCCCGTGCTCGATCGTCGTGCCTGCCTGAAGCTCGAGCCACGTCGTTAGGCGATATTCCGCACCCGCGCTGCCGCCGACGCTCCGGCCCTCCCGGGCCGGCGAGTAGAGGTTGAACGGGCCACGGTCGCGCACGAACACGCGGCCGTCTGCGCGGAACCGGCGTGCCCCGTCGTCGACGCGCCCATACACGAGCCACTCGGTGCCGTCGCCGCCGAGCGGATGACCTATCGGCTCGCGATCGAGCGTCCAGCCATCCATGAACACGTAGTGGCGGTACCACGTCGCGTAGTAATTGCATGCGCACCCGTTGCAGGTGCTGCAGGGCGGCGCGAACGACGCTCGCTCGAGGCCGAGCGAGAGCGTCGGAAGCCCCGGTACCGACGTGACCTGAAGTCCCGCGACGACCGCGGGGAACTTGAACCAGGCCGCGTGATTGTCGTCGCTGCCCCACTCGACATACAGCACTGCAGGCAGGGCGGGGATGGGCGGTCGCCAGCGGGCCTCCACCGACGCGATCCCGTTCTCGAACTCGGCGCCGGCCACGTGGATGCCGTGCGTGAGGAACATCTCCTTGAAATTGCGAAACGTGAACGGCGGCTGGCCTTCTCCACTGAACATGAATCCCTGCGTCGCGCCGAGGAGCAGACGCGGGTGAGGCGAGATGGACGCGTGGGCGGCGAACACCCACGGGTGGCGTGAGGCCGCACTGCTGTCGATGCGTGAGAGGAACGCTTCGCCCGATACCGGACCGAGCAGGCGAAAGAGCCAGGGAAGCCGGATAGGGTTCGCGAGCAGGAAGCCCCCGCCCGTGAATTCGTCATTTCCATCGAAAAGGAGGCCGCCGCCAGCGCCGGGTCCGTAGTCGAGTGCTCGCTTACCGACCCAGGCGTTTATCGACGAGACCCCGCCGACGACCTGCCAGTCGCGCATGCCCCACGTGCCCTCATGACGCCCACCGGCGGCATCGGCCGAGAGGTAGCGGCCGGCCAGACCGCCCGCGCGAGCCTCGAAGTCACCTTCGTGAACGTCGGCACGTGGCTCCGGCGGGATGACGTTCTCCCGCGTCCGATCAACCGAGCGCACCGGCAGCAGTTGGCCATGGTCCGACGAAAAACCGGCGGCGACGCTCGCGTGGCCGACGCGGGACGCGGCGTGTTCGCTCGACCGGGTCTCCTGCGGAGCGAGCCGCGCGGCGACTTCGGGGAATTCTCTAGCGAAACGCGCCCAGTCCGCGGCCACAGCGTCGTGTATCGCCGGAGCGATCGATGTGGACCGTACGCTGGCCTCGCGCAGAGCCCAGCCGGCGAGGGCCTGCGTGAGCGACCCCTCCACCCACCCAATCTCGCGGGGCGTAAGTCCCAGGACGACCGCTCGTCGTGCGGCGCTGACCGCCCAGTGATCGGGAGGTAGCGCGGGTGACGCAAACCGTGGCGCACCCTGGGCGCTGGCGCGCGCGCTAACCAGCGCGAGCGCGGCTATAATGCAGCGGATGACCCAGCGATGCGCCACAAGGTTCTGCACCGGGATTACAGTAATGGGTGTGATGAAAGAACGAGTGAGAGCGGCAGTTGACCGTCATGACTCGGCATGACGAACGCCGGTGTTCAAACAGAAGTCACGTCTGCGTACCTGACGAGTCGCGGGGCGGCTCGCGCGTTGATGGCGACCGCCGCGCTCGCGGTTACGCTGTTCTTGACGATGGCCAGCTCCGTAACGGTAACGGGCGGGCTCGTTGCTGAAGAAGCCACCGCCACCCCGAAAGCATACCATGCGCTGCTCGTGCTTGCCGGACTCGGCGTTTTGGCACGTGGCAAGATCGCGCGCCCCCGTGCCGAGGTGCTGGTCTATTTCGGGGTAACTGTCGCATCCACGCTGCTCGCATACCTCATCTACGAGCCGCGCGTAGCGGGAATCAAGCTGCTCATCGCCCTGTACGCGGCGCTCGTGGCAACGAGCCTGGGTTACGTCGCGAATCGCGACATTGTGCTCCGGGCTTGGCGGGCAGCCGGTGTGGCGTTCGCCATCGTGGTTACCCTGAAGAACTTGACTCACGTGCCGGCGTTCATCGCGTTTCTCGCACGACCGTTCGGGCATCCGGACGTGCCGAGCCTCGCCGGCGGCGGATTGAACCTCGAGGCCACATGGCTGGCCCTGTCGTCGTTTTTCATGATCGGCACGGTGTTCTTCGTTCCGGTGACGTTGCTGGCTGCGGCGACCAGCGCGCTCTACGCGAGTCGCGTCGGTGTCGTGATCGCCGTTATGGCGCTCTGCGGCGCCGTCGCGCACGCGTGGGGCGTGGGTAGGATCAAAGCGCCTCCTCACCGGCAGTCGATCAACCGAGCCCACGTCTTCGTGCGTCGCATCGTGGCGCTCGTGTTTGTGGCGACGAGCATTGGCGTGGCAGCGGCAGTCGTTCGCACCGCGAGACAATACGGTGACGCGACGTACGTGGCGCAGCGGTTCGGCACGATCGGTGAGGATCCAGGCTCGGTCGGACGCCTCGTGTTATGGCGCGGTGGTCTTCGCGTGTTCGAGGAGAACCCGCTCGGCGTCGGTGCCGGGAATGCGGTGCCAACGCTTCGTCGCGTGTTGGGCGTGGATGTGCCGGAGGACAATCTCCACAACATCTACCTCCAGCACGCGGTTGAAACCGGGATTCCGGGCCTGGCGGCACTGCTCCTGTTGGCGGCCGTGATCGCACGTCGCGTCGTGAGGTCACGCTGTCGCGACCAGCTGTTGCTGTTCGTCGCTGCGTATCTCGTCGCCGGCCTGATCCAGTTCAGCGGTGTGGACGTGATTTTCTGGCTCGCGTACGGGCTGCAATCCGGATTGGCCAGCCAGGGCGCCGATGTCTGAGCGCGCCTCGCGGGACTCGCCATCCGTCGCGGTGCTCATTCCCGTGTTCAACGACGACGGGCAGCTCGACGCGACGCTCCGCTCGATCGACGATCAGCGCGTTCCCGTCGTCGTGGTCATCGTGGACGACGGCAGCGACACGCCCGTGGTCGTTCGCCATCCGTCTCGCCACGAAATCGTGGTGTTGCGCCACGACGTGAATCGCGGCATCGAGCACGCCCTGAACACGGGGCTCGCCTACATCGTCGAGCGCGGGATTGCATATGTCGCACGCCTCGACAACGGAGATCGCTGCGCTCCCGCCCGTCTCGCGCGTCAGCGCGACTTCCTGGAACAAAACCCCAGCGTCCATCTGGTGGGCTGCTCCGTTGTGGAGTGGCGCGACGATGCCGGCCGGTCACGATTCACGCGAGTGTTTCCCACGACACACGACACGATCGTCCGAGCGCTCCACCACACGACGGTGTTGTATCACCCGGCGGTAATGTTTCGGACGAGCGTCGTGCGTACGGTGGGGATGTACTCGGCGGCGTATCCGGCCGCCGAGGACCTCGAGTTCTTCTGGCGCATCGCTCGCCAGCATCGCGTCGCCAACCTGCCCGAGACGCTCGCCGTGACACGCTTCGATCCATCCAGCCTGTCGATCCGCCGGCGGCGCGAGCAGCTCTGGAGCACGTTCCGCATCCAGCTCGCGTTCTTCCGGCCATCGACCTGGGCGAGCTATTACGGCATCCTGAAGACGTTAGGCAGGTTCGTCGTCCCGTACTCGGTGATCGTCGCCGTCAAGGGTGCGATGAGCCGTCGCGCGCGGGTCGAGGCGATATGAAGGGTCATCAGCGTTTGCTTCACATTGTGCTCGTCTGCGAGCCAGATTACGAGTCACTACGAAGGGTTCCCCTATTGTCACCTCTTTTCAACGCATGATCGGTCGCCTCGCTACGCTCTACTGCAACGCCGTCGACGATGCCGCGTGATGTAACGACCACCGCCGCACCCCTCGCGGATTCGGAGCTGCCACTCGGCCTGCTGGTGCGCCCGTACCGGCGCCGATGGCGTCTCGTGCTGGCCGCGCTGGCTATCGCTTGGCTGGGTGCGCTCGCGGCGGTGCTCATTCCCGCACGTCGGTACACCGCCAGCGTGGTACTGGCGGCGGTGCCTAACGCGCGAACCACCGGGCTGTCGGGCGGTCTCTCGGCGATCCTCGGGTCGGCCCAGCTGGGTGGGGTTCAGTCGACCCCCTACTTCATCGCGAAGCTGATGCTGCTTCGCAGCGTCATCACGCAGGTCGCCTCCGAGCGCGTAGCCGACGCGCGAGGGGGAACCGTGATCGAGCGCGTGCTGGAGGAACGAGGGTCCATCAAGCCGGCGCGCGTGGAGCCCGCCATGCGACAGGCGGTGTCGGCCGAAGTGGACAAGCAGACCGGCTTGATTACCGTCCAGACGACGCTCCCCGACAGTGCCGTCGCCCGGCTGATAACGCGCCGTCTCGTTGAGAAGGCGAGCGAGGCGTTCGTGCGTGTGAGCCGGGCGCAGGCAACCAGTCAACGCGTTTCGCAGGCGGAGCGCGTCGACAGTGCCCAGCGCCAGCTTCGCCGGGCGGAAGAACGTTCGCGGGGGTTTGTGTCGGCGAACCGCGCCTACACGGCGTTTTCGGAGGCGGCAGTCGCACGGCGTGCGATCGAGCGTGAAGTCAGCAACGCGCAGACGGTGTACAGCCAGGCGCGCTCCGATTACGAGACTGCTGTCGCCCGAGAGCTGGAGGAGACGCCCGCGGTGGTCGTGGTCGATTCCATTCCGAATCGGCTGCTGCCGGATCCGCGACACGCCCCGCTCAAGCTCGTGCTCGCGTCCGCGCTGGCGTTGCTGATCGTCACGCTGATCCTCTGGTCGCAGCGGGAATTTCAGGAGCCGCGGAGCGCACCACTCACCGAGCCGGGAGACGGATCGCTGCGCGTCGAACGACCGATTTCCGAGCGCGTGGCTAGTGGCGACTGAACTGCAGGCGACGGGGGACGGGCGACGGGGGACGGGCGACGGAGGACGGGCGACGGCTACGAAGCGAGAACCCTCGAGATGCTTCTCTCACCAGGAGGGGAGAAACATCCCGAGGGTTTGCGCATCTTACCCGTCTCCAGTCTCCCGTCTCCCGTCTCCCGGTAGTTCCGCGAGGCCCCGCCGCGCACCGCTGACAGCACGCAGCGGCAGGCTGGGGTAACCTCGCGCGACTCCCTGCAACGTCACGGCGATGAGGTGAAAACCGAAGCGGGCCAGGTAGCGGAGTCGCCATGCGCGCCGGTGGCCGATGGCCCGCCTAACGAATCGAACGCGGCGGGCCTCCTCGGCCTGGATGAGATCGGGCAGGGCCTCGCGGTTGACCTCACTCGGGCAGTGCCGGACGGCCAGCCGCCGAGTGGATACGAGACGCCACCCCGCGCGCCGTATGCGCAGCGCGACGTCGACGTCATCGTAGCCGTAGCCGCCGTAGCCTTCGTCGAACCCCCGAACGTCCTCGAGCGCGACACGGCGGTACGACATGTTGCCCCCCGACAGCCAGTCTGCGTCCTGATCGCGATCGGGATGCGATGACCACGGAATGACGTGGAACCCGCCCCAGTCGATTCGATAGCGCCGGGACGAGAGCCCGAGGACGGGACGAAGGACGCGCGTCACGAGTCGTCGGTTGCCCGGATTCTCGACGAAGCCACCGACGCCGCCGAGCGACTGATCGACATAATACGATGCGAGCGTCTCCACCCAATCGGAGGGCACGCGGATATCATCGTCGAGGAAGGCGATGATCTCGCCGCTACTGCGTGTCAGGCTCGCGTTTCTCGCGCCGTGAACGCCGAGTCCTTCGTCCGCATGAAACACGCTGAGGGGAAAAGCGGCCGAGAAGTGCTCGGCGAGCATCTCGGGAACTCCGTTCGGATAGTCCTGAAGGAGCAAAACGACCTCGAACCGCACTGCCCCGACCTGTGCGGCGAGATCATCGAGGCAATGCACGATCTCCTCGTGCCGCCGATAGGACACGATGATGACGGAGACGCGCTGACCTACCTCTCGCGCGCGGCAGACCACCCGAATCGCGCCCGGTTCAGCCACGTGGCCTCGGTCAGTATGCCCCGCGGCCGGCCAACACCGCCGGCAGCGTCCGAACGAGTATCCCCAGATCGCGCCAGAGGCTCCAGCTTTCGACGTATTCGAGCTCGACTGTCACGCGCTCGGGATACGCCACCGCCGACCTCCCCATTACCTGCCAGGCGCCCGTCATGCCGGGTTTGAGGGACAGGAGCAGCGGCCCCTCACCATTGTAGTGGTGGATCTCGTCAGGCACGATCGGTCGTGGACCAACGAGCGACATGTCGCCCCTCAGCACGTTCCACAATTGAGGCAACTCGTCGAGGCTCGTTCGCCGAAGGAATCGGCCGATGCTCGTGATGCGGGTATCGATCGATGCGGGGAGCTTGTAGTCGTGTTCGACGTATTGTTGAAAGAGCACCGGATCCGAGAGAAGCCGCGCTTCGGCGTCGGCATCCATCGAGCGGAACTTGAGGCATCGGATCGGACGGCCGAACCTCCCGAGCCGGCGCTGGCAGAAGAGCACCGGGCCGGGGCTGTCCAGGACGACGAGTAGCGCAATGATCGCAAGCAGCGGCGCGAGCACCACGAGGCACACCACCGCTCCGACGATGTCCACAGCGCGTTTGAGCACGAGCTGCTCGGCGCGGAGCATGGCGGGTCGAAGCTCGAGCAACGGTTGACCGCCCTGCTTGATGAGGTTGGGTCGTACCGCGGGCAGCTCGAGCTGCGGTGCCGCCGCGAGCACTGTGCACTCCGCGACTGACGCCGCACGCAGCACTCGACTTGTCGTGTCGGGGCACGGCAGCCCACACAGCACGACCGTGTCGGCGTCCTGTTCGCGAAGCTGAGTTTCCAGGTCCGCGAGCGATCCCAGCGCCCGGCGGTTCGGTCGCGCCGCGAGATCGATGAATCCGAGCACGTCGATCCCCACGTCGAGGGTGAGCGAGGCGTCCTTCTGTCGTGCGAGACAATCGTTGGCCGTGCCGACGAGGACAACGCGCGCGCGTGCTCGCGACCCCTCACGCCCGGACCATTGTCGCGCGAGTGCATCGAACACCTTACGCATGGTGACGAGCGCTATGAACAGCGGTGCGAACGCGAGCAGGCCGGTTTGCAACGCATCGAGCGGCGCCTGCGACCAGACGCGCGACCAGAGCGGAAGTGCGCTGGCCACCAGTGCGGCCAGGCACAGCCGCCCCATGTGTCGACGCGCATCACCCGGCCCGTACGTGCCAGCGACGGTAGTGCCGACCAGGAGCGCCATCGCGAGTCCGAAGTCGCTCCCACCCACGTCGTGCTTGAGGCGGGACAACGCCAATGCCCCGTCGGCAAGCTGACCATTCTCTACGACGCGCGTCATTGTACGCGCTACGAGGAAGCAGACGGCGTCGACGATGAGCAACGCACCTACGCGCCGTGTGGCTCGTAGCGCATGACGTCGAAGGTTCTCTGCAGCCCGAGGGATCGAGACGTCTCGCTCGGTATCGGTCGCGTGGCGCGAAACGAGCGAGGGGGTCGGCCGCACACGAACGTTGGCGGTCGAGTCTGACCCTGGGTGATGAGATCTGGCGGAGTTAACTGGCACCGAAGTCGGCTGATGCAATTCCAAGGGCGCGACAGGCTCGTGTGTGGAGCATCCCGAGACGCCGCGCTCGCGTAACGACTGGTCAGGCTAAAACCCGGCGGTGCCTTCGGGAGTCACGTTTTTCGAGCCGGCCGTTGGCCGGCTCGAAACGTGGACAGACCAGACGGTTCGCGCTTCGCGTTAGGTAGCGGCGCATGCGAAGCTCGCGTGTCTCCGATGAGTAACGTGCTGTCTACAAGCGGCGCAACGGGCGAAGGGTTTAGTTGGGGCTCACCAATGAGCGACCTCTGCCGATCATTATCGTACCAACAATAACGACCTTGTTGTCAATGTGCTCGTCGTTGGACCTTTGTCACTGGGCCGCGCACGCAGCCTGACGTTTAAGACGAGCACGGTTCCCGATTTTCCCGAATTACCGATGACAAACGTAATTAGGTCGCAGCGAATGCGCCGGTGCCTAGCGAGATGTTCGTCTGTCGGGAGCGGTATGGTTAACGCGGACGGCGCGATGTTGCAGCGCACGATGAAAGCGCTGCGGTGTTCGAGAAGACCGTCGGCCACCGGGTGAGTGGTCAGAGTCCCCGGTGCATGACGCTCTCCAGTTCCGAAATATTTTTCCCGGCCGCCATCCAGGTCTGGCGTATCACCGCGGCCAGCTCCTTCTGGAAACGGTCTCGCGAAAACACGGCGGCGCGGCTCCGGCAATCGGACTCGTGAATCAAAACGGTTCCTTTCTCAATTCTCAGAATGGCCTCCATCATCGATTCCACCGTTTGGGGCGAGAAAAACACGCCGGTTCGTTCAGTCACCGTCTCCATTGCGCCGCCTTCGGCAAAGGCGATTACCGGTGCTCCGGCGCACATGGCTTCGAGCGGCGTGATTCCGAAATCCTCGGCGCCCGGAAAAACAAAGGCTTTGCAGGTGGAATACAGCGCTGCGATCTCCTCGTTCGAGAGAGCGCCCAGAAACTCGATGGTCGGCCCGGCGATTCCCCGAAGTCTCTTCTCGTCCTGCCCGGAGCCCACAATCTGAAGCGGAAGTTTGAGACGATTGAAGGCCTCGATGGCGAGGTCGACGCGCTTGTACGGGGCAAACGCGCCGACGACCAAATATTTGGAGCCCGGGCGCCGGGCGGCCCCAAAGCGGGAAATGTCGACGAAGGGATGAACAACGCGAGGCTCCCGCTCATAGGCCTCATGAATCTGGCGGGCGATGTACGTGCTGTTGGCCACAAGCTGGTCAACGCGCTGGCGATTGCTGACTCGGCGGTCCCAGCTTTGTAGGAAGGGGCGGCACAGATGCGCCGCAAGCCGGATGTGAAAAGGAGCCTGGCCAGGGCCGAAGTACTCGTCAAAGCGAGCCCACATATAGCGCATGGGTGCGTGAACGTAGCTCACATGCACGGCATCCTTTGCTTTCCGTACGCCCTTTGCCACGCAGTGTGACGACGAAACTATGAGGTCGAAGTCGTCCAATTTCAGACTCGCGATGGCCGCGGGCATGAGCGGAAGAAGCGCTCGGTACTTCGTTTCAGCTCCCGGAATCCGTCGTAGCCAGCTGATATGCGTCGGGATGGCTTCCAGTCTCGGCGATACCTTGCCGGGAATGGAAATGAGCGTGAAGAGCTCCGCCGCCGGGAACATTTCCGAAATCGCTTCCAGGACATACTCACCGCCCCGCATTCCGGTGAGCCAGTCGTGTGAAAGGGCGACTTTCATGACATCGCCTTCTCGGAAATCTTCATCCTCGAAACTTACCGGTCCGTTCGCGACGTGGCTGCCTATCATACCGAAACAGGGATACACCTAACGCGATGGATGCGGCGAAAGCGGCCGCGAGTCACGGCGACTGATGGATGTCCCGCAGACGTCCGCGCGCTTCGTCGTTCTTCGGGTCACGCCGAATCGCTTCGCGAAATGCGGCGGCCGCCGCCGCCGTGTCGGCGCGCATGAGCGCGATGTTGCCGCGCACGATCGAGAGCGCTGCGGTGTTCGGATAGAGCTGCTCGTTCAGGCGCAGCAGTGCAAGGGCATCATCGATCTTGCCCGCGCGCGCGGTGCGGAACGCGGCGGTATTGAGCGACACCTCGCCGAAGTCGTACGCATCGCGCCCATAGTATCGATCGCGCAAAGCACGATAGGCGCGAATCGCGGAATCCGCGCCAGCCGCGGTCGCGGTCTCGGTGATGATCATCGACAAAGGGACCGGTCGGTTTAGACCGCGGTGACATGTAGCGCACGTCACGGTCACCGTCGGCGTGGGTCGCGCCGGGATTGTATCGAGCCGACCATTGACCTCCTGCACGAGGCGCATCATCTGGCGCGCGACGAGCTTGTTTCGCTTCTCGTCGGTCGCGAAGTCGATCCGCTCCAGCGGAGCGGTATCGCTCCCGACGTGGCAGAACGTACACGAAACACCCAATGCACCGGCGATGCTGCGCATCATGCCCCACACCTGAATCGGCTGAGTTGTCTTCGGGATGACCTGAACGTTCACGAGCGAGTCGGGCGGCCACTTGCCAGGTGGCTGCGCCTCCACGCGACTGAACTGCATAGCCGCGACGAGAGCAATGACGAGCCTATGCATGGGGACCCCCAGGGTCATAACGCCGACGCACTGACGAGACGGGTTTGGACGCCATATCGTTGGGCGCGAGCTGTCGCGCCCGCAACCTGCCGGTAACCAGTCGCCGTCCATACCGCTCCTCCTCCATCATGCACCTCCCCGTCAACCCGCCCATACTTCCGATGCTCGCCAACCGTGTCGACGAGCTCCCTGCCGGCGAAGGGTGGATCTTCGAGCCGAAGTGGGACGGTTTTCGAACCCTCATCTTCCGGGATGGCGATGAGCTGCTCATCCAGAGCCGGGACGAGAAGCCGCTCGAGCGATACTTCCCCGAGCTCATCACGCCGCTGAAGACCCAACTGCCCGAGCGCTGCGTCGTCGACGGTGAAATCGTCATCGCCCGCGATGGATCGCTCGACTTCGAAGCGCTCCAGCTGCGACTCCATCCGGCCGCCTCTCGAGTGAAGGTGCTGGCCGGGCAGATCCCCGCTTCGGTGGTGTTCTTCGATCTGCTGTGCGAGGGCGACCGGGATCTGTGCCGGGCGCCATTCAGCGAACGACGAGCGGTCCTCGAATCGGTGGTGGGTCGAGGTCTCACGCCGCCGCTGCACGTGACGCCGGCGACGCGTGACCGCGGCGTCGCCGCCGACTGGTTCAGCCGGTTCGAAGGCGCGGGTCTCGACGGCGTGATCGCGAAGGCCGAGCACGGAACGTACGAGCCTAACAAGCGCGTCATGCTCAAGGTGAAGCACGAGCGCGAGTGTGACTGTGTCGTCGCAGGCTTCCGCTGGCACAAGAACGGGAAGGGCACCGCGCTCGGGTCTCTGCTTCTCGGCCTCTTCAGCGACGAGGGGCATCTCGAGCACGTAGGGGTCTGCGCGAGCTTCACTACCGCCAAGCGCCGCGAGCTGGTGAAGTTTCTCGAACCGTACCGAAAGGACGCGCTCGAAGGCCATCCCTGGCGCGCGTGGGCCGAGGCGCCGTCCGAGGAGGAGAACGCGACGCATCGGCGGCCCGGGGCGATCAGCCGCTGGAGCCAGGGCAAGGACCTGTCCTGGGAGGCGTTGCGCCCGGAGCTCGTGGTCCAGGTGGCGTACGATCACATGCAGGGCAGTCGCTTTCGACACACGGCGCAATTCCGGCGTTGGCGCCCGGACAAGCGGCCGAGTGACTGCACGTTCTCGCAGCTCGAGGTGGTGCCGCCGCACGAGCTGAGTCAGATTTTCGTGGCGGGACGATAGGGTAGAGCGAACGATGAAAACCGCGACAACAGCGACAAGAGTGACAAGAACGTTCGGTTTTCTCTCCGCGATGGCGGGATTGTCGGCAGCTGCGCTCGCTGGCTGCACGACGGAGACGTCGGGCGCCCATGCGAACGCTGCCGATTCCGCGACGGCGCCGGCGCGGACGAATGGCGGCAGCATCACCATGCCCGAGACGTGGTCGCCGGCTGCCGTCGACAGCACGCCTGACGACCCGTACGCAGCAGCCGTGTATCGTGGGCTCGCCCTGCTCACGCATACGCGCGACAGCCTGCCGCAATACGTCGGCGGAAACCTGAACTGTACGAGCTGTCATCTCGACGAAGGGCGTCGCCGCAACGCCGCGCCGCTCGCCGGCGTGTTCGCGCGATATCCCCGCTTCATCGACCGGGCCGCGGCGGTGGTGCCGCTCGAGGACCGGATCAACTACTGCTTCACGCGGAGCCTCGCCGGGTCCCGCCTGCCTAACGGCAGCCGGGAGATGCAGGACATCGTCGCGTATCTGAGCTACATCTCACGCGATGTGCCGGTCGGTGCCCACGTCGTCGGCGAAGGCATGCCCAAGATGCCGGCGCTCGTCGGGGATTCGGTCGCAGGGCACGCGCTGTTCACCGCCAACTGCGAGCGGTGTCACGGGGCCGATGGGGCAGGGGTTGGCCCTGTCCCGGCGCTCTGGGGAGACAAATCGTTCAGCATTGGCGCATCGATGGCTCGACAGGAACGCGCCGCGTCGTTCATTCGACACAACATGCCGTTCGATCGACCCGGCACGCTCAGCGACCAACAGGCGTTTGACGTAGCGGCCTACGTCGTGGCCATGGCTCGTCCGGATCTCCCCGGCAAGGAGCGTGACTGGCCCGGTGGCGGCGCGCCGAAAGACGTGCCGTACGCGACGAAGGGGCACGAGGCGACTCGGCCGCCGACGCTGATTCCCAGGCGCGGCGACCCCAGCTCGGCGATCGTGGACCCGCCAGCCTCCGTGCTGAAGCGCGACACGCGCGGCCAGACTGCGCCGGGCAAGGATCGTTAGGCGGAGCCGTCGTCGGCCGGCCGCTTCTTCGCGTTCCGCATCCATTCCCGCCACGCGCGCGTAGGATCGTCGTCCGGGTCCGGCGTTTCCTGTGGAGGCCTGATCGC